>Ga0208459_1004592_pt1 | contig 10154 bp, 17 predicted proteins | sample AD_UKC087_MetaG_FD_184433 | JGI IMG/M metagenome (GOLD analysis project Ga0208459, IMG submission 184433) | Active sludge microbial communities of municipal wastewater-treating anaerobic digesters from USA - AD_UKC087_MetaG (SPAdes) (version 2) | ecosystem: Engineered > Bioreactor > Anaerobic >... | reverse complement strand
GAGGTCATTGAATTTGGGCGCGAGATGGGGGAATCTACCGAGCAAAGCTCTGAAACCTGGCACGACAACGCCACCTACGACGTGGCCCGTTTCAACTTTGAGACGACTGCCGCCAAACTGCAAGAATTGATTGAAATTCGGAACAAGGCTACACTCATAGAACCAAGGACACAACCGCCTGACAAGGTCGTCATTGGTAGCACGGTAAAAATTCTAAGCCTGGATACCGGCCAAACCCAACTGGTCAAAATTACGAGGGACACGGTAAAATAATCGGTTGATTTCAATCCTCTTCTTTTAGCATTATTTTTGTGATATAGTTTAAGTACGGGAAACCGCGCTTTTAGTTTATGAAGACAAGAAAGGCCCTTGCGAGCCAATATACCGCAAGCCCAGTCGCTCAAGCTCATTCGCGCGCTTACGTCGCGCCACGAGCCAAAATAGCCCCCAGGGGCTTGTTTTGGGTCAAGTTCACCTGGATTCTGACTTATTTTATTTACTTTCCCATTACCCGCATCTGCCAACACGTCAAGACAACAATAGACAATTCCTTCTTTGATTACGACTTCCGACCCGACCGCCCGCTCGCTATTATCGCCAACCACAAGACAATCTTTGATCCCTGGTTAATCAGTAGCGTCATTCCGTTTCAAACTTTTCTCAAAATTTTACCAATTAGAATAATGGGCTCCGTCACTTTTGTTGACCGGATCGCCCATTTTTTTGATAAGATTGGCTTGGTAAAAATTATTTATTTTTTTTATGGTGTCATCCCGTTTGAAAAAGATCAAACTTTTGAACAAAAACTGGCGCCAATGATTGACCGTCTCAAACAAGGCGAGCGCGTGATGATTTTTCCAGAAGGCAGGCTAAACCGCGAAAAAGGAATTAGGCCTTTTCGTCGAGGTTTGATTTATATACACAAAGAATTAGAAATGGATATTCTGCCGATAGCGATTAACCCCAAAAAGGAAAATGGCAAGCGAACAAAGGTCATTATCGGCGCGCCGTTCAAAATTCCAGACGAAGTTTTGGCGAGCGAAAATCCCAACGACCAATTTTATACCAACTCCTGCGAGTTTGTGAGAGGGAGGGTGGAGGAGTTGTATCAGAAGGGAAATTAACTATTTTTTGGCTTAGAAATTTGAAATTTCCAGGCTATTGAGCCATTACATTTGTTTGACAATATCCTTTTTTACTCTATTATTAAATCTAGTAGCTTCAACAACTGACATGGATTGTTCATTAACTATGAAGGAGGTCGTAAATGCCCAACGAGGTCTTTGGTAACGGATGTTCTTTTTGGGAAAACGAAAAAGGACAAAAGGTTGATTGTGAGGGGTTTGCTACTTCCTCAATAACTTACATCACCAATCGTCGAACGTGTGTTTCGGTCAAGATTGGTGATGAATTGGTTGAAGTGAGGAACACAGAAGATCCTTCCAGAAAAACCTTAGCTTTTACACACGGCGAGTGGAAAGCTTTCACTGGTGGGGTCAAGAAAGGGGAGTTCGACATCGCCTAATCTCCCCAAAATCCTGCTTCAATCAATTGATTGAAGCAGGATTTTCTAAATAATGAAAATAAAAACTAAAATAAACAATAATAAATTTATTTACGGCGATTTATTGAAACACAATAATTCACAACCCACAATTTTTCTTTTGAGTGGTTTTTCTGGGGGTAGATATTTGCCACTTTTTGAGTTAGCTAGTAATTATTTTTTTAATCATAATTTTAATGTTTTAAAGTTTAACTTTTGTGCCGATCCTGATGATCCAGAACAAGCAGAGAACGCCTTGGCGTTGAAGGATATGACTTTTTCAGTTTATTTATCAGAGTTAAAAAATATTATTGATAAGATTATCGATCCGAACCAAAAAATAATTTTGATCGGTCATAGTTTTGGCTCAGTTATATCCATCTTATTTCTTGATAAATACAAAAAATATAAAAAACAAACAGAATTAATTTTATGGGATCAAAGTCATTTACCTTGGGATAAAAAAGAAATGGAAAATGATTTTGAGTTTGATGCCCAACAAAAAATATACAATGAAAAAAAGGGGGGATTATCGTTGAATAAAATATTTTTCAAGGAATTAATCACAGTTGATACTTTAAATATTTTTCAATCATTAAATAAAAAAACCTGTATTGTGGCGGCCGAAAATAGTGCTGACCAAGATGCTCAAAAATATTTTGATAAAACAGACAACAAAAAGAATTCGGAATTACATATAATCAAGAAGGCTGGCCATCTTTTTGAAACTAAAGAATCTCAAAAAGAATTGTTCCAAATCACTCTTGATTTTATTACTGACGTGAGGCAAGAAAAATAAAAAAATAAGTTCTCATTTCCGAGCCGAGGAATACAAATTTTTGGAGGAAAGTGGTGTATTATACATATGAAAATGTCTCTCTTATGAATTATCTTAAAAGAAGAGTAGGAGCTCTTGGTTGTAATTTTTTTGAAGGAGCCGCAGAAGGAGTTGAATTTTTAAGAAAAAGTCATAATAACTTATAATTATAATGAGGGAATATGTTTAACTACGAAATAAAGACGAAAATATCTAATTTAGATGAAATAATCCAAGTGATAAAAAATCAAGGAGCTAAAAGAGAGGGCTTCTTGAAACAAAAGGATTATTACCTAAAAGTTGGTAGGTACAAAAAGAAGATCAGAGAAATAAATAACGAAGCAATAGAAATTATTTCTTATACAAGGAATGAAAAGATGGGGAGGAAGGATTCTGAATACAAGATCATAAAATTAACTCCAAAACAAAAAGAAATTTTACTTATTCAAAATAACCCTGTTTGTTTTGTTGAAAAAACTAGAGAACTTTGGATTTACAAAAATACCAGGATTCACTTTGATAAAGTCGTGGGTCTTGGTGATTTTATAGAGCTGGAGACAGTGGTTAACCAAAAACCCAAAAGGCAAAGTTTGAGGGAATTTAAAGAAGTAGTTAAATTACTGAAACTAGATACCAAAAAGGCCATACCTTTTTCTTATTCGGATCTAGTTTTAAATAAGAGTTAATTTTCAACAAAAGACTAAATGAAACTTTCTTTTGAATACTCGCCTCAGTTAGAAATTGAACGAGTCAAATATACGGTTGGTCGTCTGGACTGGTATTTGGATAATAAATACAGTTTAAGCTCTTTATCTTTTCCCAAAAAGTTAGATCTTGAAAACTTAAGGAATTTGTCTGGAGCAGAAATTGAGGAGGCGGTGAAAAACGAATACGACGAACAGAAGTATCTTGCCACTGTTAGCTCTATCCAACAAACATTCAGCAAATACGAACCAGCGTTAAAAAAATTCATAGCAGAGCTTGGACTATCCGAAATACCAGAGATCAAAATACATTTAACCACTTACGGCATCGGGGGCAGTTATCATACCCCAAACAAAGTAGTCACAAACATAGAATGGTTTTTTGGTATTGGTTTGGTAAAAACTATTTTGCACGAAATTATCCATCTACACATTGAACCCTTGATTCAAAAATACCAAGTTGATCAATGGGGGAAAGAAACCATAGTGAACTTGCTTTTTGAAAAGACTTTTCCCGAAATTTACAAAAAACCCAACATCCCAATTAATACTGAAGAAATAGAAAAAATTTTAAACGAAAATTATCCGGATATAGAAAAAATACTCTCAAATGTTTCTACAATAAGAGCCAAAAATTTCGCTTGATTTCCTGAAAATTTGTCACCCAATCACAACAAATTTACTCATATTTCCGTACCCAACTAAAAACTCTTAATTTCTAACGTTTTTTGACATTTCCTTTTTTTATTTTGTTGTGTATAGACAACAGCTAAAAAGATGTAATAATAGGGCCAGATCTCTTGAGAATAGGTCTTGAGAGAAAATGTTCGTTAAAAGGAGGGGGACAAATGCTTCCCGCTGTAAAACCAATAACCATATGGCTAACGATCAATCGAGCCTGCAACATGTGTTGCAGATGGTGTTATGCAAGAGGAGCAAAAACAACCAACCAAGAAATGAGCTTTGAACTCGCCCAGAAGTTGGTTGATCTTGTGGTGGGGGTTGGCGCAAAAGAGATTTTGTTATTAGGAGGAGAACCAACCTTGTGGCCATGGCTTTTGGATCTAAACAAGTACTGTAAGGGTCGAATAAACACAACCCTGGTCACCAACACCGTTCTTTTCGCCAATGATATCTATTGGAATCGCTACTTAAGCCAATCCAATGATGAGATTGGAGTTTCTCTCAAGGCATCTTGCGAAAAGAAATTCAACGGAGTTAGTACTGTCACAAACTGGGAGACAACTCTTGCTGGAATCCGCCGAGCCCTCAGTCTTACACAGAGCGGGACGAGTTTCGTCTGCAGCCCTGATGACTGCGACATCATTAGCGCAGCGCAGTTAGTCAGATCCCTTGGTGGTGATAGGCTCAATCTCAACCTCTACACCCCAGTATGTGTTGGTGGTGAATGGAAATCTGACTATAGCTGGAATCAGATCAGGCAAGTGATAAACCAGATCTCAATCCAGTATTCCAAGGCTGAGAAAATACTAAAAGGAAAATTGTACCTAAACGGAAAGTTTCCATTGTGTGTTTGGCCAACAAGGTTTATCGAAGAAAGGAGGGCAAAAGGCCAAATATCAACTGGTTGCCAACTTTCAAGGAGAAGGGGTCTGATCTTCGATACAGACGGCTCAGTTCTTATGTGCAACCACCTACAAGAGTATCCGATTGGGAAATACGGCGTAGACTTCGTTTCGCCAGAAGAACTTTTAGGTTTCTTGGACGAGAAGGCAGTCAAAGAGACATACGATCAGGCCTCACGATTTCCCAGTACAAAGTGCGATGGATGTGAAGATTATGACTTTTGCACTGGGGGTTGCCCTATACTCTGGACGTATTTCAATCCAGAAGATATAATTCAACGAGAAAGGAGGTGATAAACAAATGACGAAGATCCCTGTTCCCTTCAAGACCACGGACCGCTTGCCTAAGGAATTGGCAACGGGTTCTCGCATGAGCGCCGAGTGTGCCTGCTCGGGCAAGTGCGACGACTGCTGGACCAAGGACTAAGGTGCGAGCCGCAACCAACAGATAGAGGGGATGAGTAATCTTTACCATTCCCTCTATATTTTTAAATTCTATTTTAGATAACCCTCAATTAATTTTGACTTAACCCCAAAATATGAAAATCTCTATATTTTACTCAAAAGAGAACGAAACCAATAACGTTAAAGAAATCTTTAAAGAAAAAGACTGGTATTTGGAACACAATTACCGAGTATTCTTGCCTAATAACTTAAGTTTAGAAAACCCAACTTTTGATCTAACCACAATCAGTCAATCGGTTAATGACGATTATAAAGAGCTTGATTATCAACTTATAGCTGAATTTTTAAAATCAAAAGAAAGTTGGTTGAGTTCTATTGTTGAACCAGCTCTTAAAAAAATTGACAAGACGGCTCTTGATTCCTATGAAGTCTACTTAACAAAATATGGTGTAGGTGGAGGCTATGAACTGCCAAACAAAGTTGGTCTTGATATAAAAAAGGATCATGATGGTTTAATAAAAACATTAGTACATGAAATAATTCACCTTTCAATTGAAGAGGAGATAGCCAGAAATAAAGTAGGACATTTCCACAAAGAACGAGTCGTTGATTTATTGACGCAAAAGTTATTTCCGGAAATAACCAAGACTCCCAAAAATATGCCAGAAGAAGCTAAGAAAGTAGTTGATCCAATTTTTAACGAATATTATCCGGATATAGAAAAAATTCTCTCAAACGTTTCTGCAATAAGAGGCAAGTCCTCCCCTTGATTTCCCCAAAATTGTCACCCCACCATAACAAATTTCCCCAAATTTCCTTATCTAATCAAAAGCTCTTAATTTCTAACGTTTTTTGACATTTTATTTTTTTATTTTGTTGTAGGTGGACAACAAATAGAAAGGTGTAATAATGAAACCAGATCTCTCAGGGGTGGCCTGAGGGGAATTGAAAAGAAAGAGAGGTGTTAGATGGGTATTCTAAGTTTTCTCTTTGGCGACTCGGGAGGTTCTTCCCACAATGACGATGTCAAGATCGAAGGACGTCGAAGTCAAGATCACACCCACAGCGATGGCACCAGAGGTCACGACATCTATGCCGCCCGAGTGTCCTGTCGAGACGGAGAATGCACCGAGAAAAACGCCGGGTGGGGCCACATATCAGTCAGAGAAGACGGCTCACGGACCGGCCACGTCAAGTAAGCCCAGGCACCAAACTTTTCTAGCTGACTCTTGTTCTTATAAGAACAAGAGTCAGCTAGAAACGATGCTATAATAATAAAATAATTATGAAAAAAAACTTTAACTTAGAAGAATCATATCTTGAAATTTTTCTAACAAAAACGATTTCCAAGACTGATCTTCTTGAACTTCTCACCCAAGAAAAAATAAGCTTCGGCCAGAATTTTAATTTGAAAACAGCAAATCAATTTGATATGGGAATGATTTTGATGCATGATACTCCAACCAAAAAACTTCTCCAACAAGTGGAGATATTGCGAGCAAACAAATACCAAAAAATCAAACCACTGAAAGAGATTGAGCAACTAATTTCTAATATCGAAAAATATGACCGTGAAAAATTAGCAAATATTTATCTTCAAGCTCCCTTTGATCCCTTAGCTCAAAAAATAATAGAAGAGGCTTTGAACAATAAATCTAGCCAATTGACCAAAGAAGATATTCTATTCTTTTTTCTTGAGGGATTTTTGCAGTCATAAATATTCGCACGAAAAACCTTTTTGATCTGAAAAATTAACAAACTCCCCTTAATTTCCCTAAGGTTGTTGTTAAACCACAACAAATTTACTCATATTTTCGTACCCAACCAAAAACTCTTAATTTCTAACGTTTTTTGACATTTTCTTTTTTTATTTTGTTGTACATAGACAACAGGTAAAAAGATGTAATAATAGGGTCAGATCTCTTAAGAATGGGTCTTGAGAGAAAATGTTCGTTGAAAAGGAGTATTTTCCATGGGAAAGAGCAACTCTGATAGTTCAGGAAGTTGGAAGGATGCCGGCCACTGGGGGAAAGTCTCCGTTCGAGAATCTCAATCCGATTACTACGTCGGAAAGAATGATCGAAGCGGAGACCACTGTCACATGTACAAAGAACGTGACTCCGGCAAGTCTGGTGTCGTCCATCGTGGCAGTTGCAAGGTCTGCGACGACAAGAAATCTGGCGGAAAATAGAACCCAACAGCTTACCAGACGGGACTTATAAGTCCCGTCTGATAACAAAAGGAGAAATAAGGTGATCTACCAATGCAAGGGACGTTTTTCTCAGTTAATAGAACTCACTACTGACAATGAATTTGATTTATTTCAGCTCATGGATAGAAACAGGCTTGACTACGCAAGATTAGTTAGCAACCAGAAGGTTCCCATTGACTATACTGAATTTAAAGAAACATTGAACACGTGGTTCCTGCATGGTCGTGCATATCAGTTCTTGGTTTATCCAATTCAGAGCAACCAAGAACAAGCAATAGGGACAATATTCTTCTATGGCTTAAACAAAGAACAACAGAGTGTCAAAATTTCTGTGTTTTTTGACACCAAAGAAAGAGGAAAGATTAGGACAGCGGAATCCTTAGGTCTAGCCATCTCTTTTGCCAGAACAGTGATGGCTGTTAGATGCCTGCAGTTCTCTATTTACTCAAATAACCAACACATGCTGAGACTTGCCCAAAAGGTGGCGTCACATTTTGAAGGTTTTGGCCACTCAAACCAAGGACCAAAAAAGGAGGTTCATCATTATAGTATATCTGAAGAAACCATGGATTCTATCCTCCAAAAGTTGACAAGGTTTTATAGGTGACACAGACTTGTTTTGTGTCACCTATCTTTATATAATCTAACTATGAATTACAAAAAAATCGGTTACGAGTTAGCGCACACAAAAGAAAAAGAGCAGGCAAGTGAAGTTAAAAAAACACTACTCTCTTTTATCTCCGAGCTGGAATTGGCAATTAACTTACCAGAAGAAAGATTAAGGGAAGAATTGCCTTTTGCTGAATTTATTGAGGATGCTGATTTTATTTTTGGAGTTGAAGATATGCTTCTAACCAATCAAAATAAACCCGACTTAAACGTTTCCACTAACGGTCTTTTGGCCGAACTTCTAGAGGCTTGTAGCATTGATGATGGGAAAAGGCTAGCTGATGAATTAAAAGATTCTATCTTTGCACTTCATTCGGGTCTATCAAAAGGAAAAGATAGCGTGATCAAAGAAATACAAGCCGTTCATTCTTCGCTGGACAAGATAAAAAAGTTTTTATAAACCAAACCCTTCGCTTGATTTTCCCAAAATTGTTGTGGTATGATGACAACAATTAAATGAAGTTTCCTCCTAACAATCTACTAATAAAAAGCTTGCTAGAATATGGCTTAACTGATAGGGAAGCGGTTGTTTATCTTTCTCTTTTGGAGCTGGAAGTGGCCTCCGCCAACGAAATTGCCAAAAATGCCGGTATCAAGCGAAGTTCGGCCTATGTTGTCCTGGAAGCCTTAAAAAAGAAAGGTTTGGTCGGCGTATCGGAAGATCAAAAAATCCAAGAATATGTTGCCACCTCACCAGAGGCGCTTTTGTATTCTATAGAATGGGAAGTGAGAGAAAAAGAGGCGACCAAGACCAAGATAGAAAAAATTTTGCCAGAGCTTAAGGCCCTTTCCAAGGATGTCAAAGAAAAACCCAAGGTGAAGGTGTTTGAGGGCAAACAGGGGTTGATAAATGCGTTGGAGGAAAGCTTAAAAAGCAAAGAGAAAATAATCAGGCTATTTTCTTCAGCCGAAAATGCTCTGAAGTTGAATCCCGAATATTGGCTTCTTTACGGACAGAAAAGGATAGAATTAGGCATAAAACAACTAGGCATAATGGCAGACAATCCGGCCGCCTACGAGTTATTTAAAATGGGGCCAAAAATGTTTGGGTTGATCTTCATTCCGCCCAACAAGTATCCGTTTCCAGTGGATATGATGATAACGGACAACAAATTGGGTTACTTATTGTCTGACAAAGACGATATAACAACCGTTATTATTGAAAACAAGCAAATAGCCGAAGTAATGAAAGTGTTATTTGATATGGCTTGGAAAGAATCAGAAAGAAAGGGAAAAAAGTTAAAAGCATAGGTAAATTTTGTTTTAACTTAACAACAAAATTTATATAAATTTTTACCACCCCCAAAAAACCCTTTAAAACTAAGCTTGTATGAAAAAAAGTTTAGTCAATTTTGTTGTCCATAGACAACAAAATTTATTTTTTTATACTTTAAAATAGATCCTTAGGAATGGTTCTTAAGGAAAAAACCTCAAAAAAGGAGGTCAAAATGGGTTTCTTTTCACAATTATTTGGAAGCACCAAAGATGGCGAAACCATCAAGGTGCGTCAGAGCAGAGAAGACTGCTCCAAGGTCACGGCAGATCGCTACACTCACACCGAAGGCGGGGGACACGTCCACGAAAGCTACAACTTGGACACCTCAAGTGGCCACTATGTCCAATACGGTGGGGGAGAAAACTCCGGTGAACGGAGCTACAACAGGGACAAGTGAAAAGACCAAGAAAAACCGGCTAGCAATTGTAACGAGTTGCTAGCCGGTTAACAAATCACTAAATTTTACTAAGCTTATTACTATAATCTCCATAATAATCATCTAGAACCTTTTCTTTATTTATAGCATTGGCTATTCTAGCTCCCTTGTTATTTAAATACTCGTCTAATTCACAAAATAAAAAAACAAATTTATTTAAAGGGCTACTGGTTTTCCAAACAATTTCTTTAAACTCGGGAAAAACATTCCTATTAAAAATATTTCTTGCTTTTTGTATATTATTCTGCTCTATACACGTAACAACTCTCTTAATTAGTTCGTCAAATTTAATAGTTATTTCGTCTCTCGTCATATTGACTTAATTTTAATATAATCTCCCAAAAAGAAAAGGGGGATTAATTGATTAAAAATTTGCTTCATTTTTGGAGGAAAGTGGTGTATTATTTAAATAGACACTCTCAAAATTGGTATTTTAAATAATTAGACAAACTTTATTTTTTATTGTAAAATGTCATTATGAAAAAAAATATTTTAATTGGTGTAAC
>Ga0208459_1004585_pt1 | contig 10169 bp, 10 predicted proteins | sample AD_UKC087_MetaG_FD_184433 | JGI IMG/M metagenome (GOLD analysis project Ga0208459, IMG submission 184433) | Active sludge microbial communities of municipal wastewater-treating anaerobic digesters from USA - AD_UKC087_MetaG (SPAdes) (version 2) | ecosystem: Engineered > Bioreactor > Anaerobic >... | reverse complement strand
AAATTGTGAGGCAGTTCTTCCGGATTACACCACGCCTGAATTCATAAAGGTGGAGGATAATTGCCAAATAAAATCGGTTACGCAGGACCCTGTGGCTGGTACTATTCTTAACGCAACCAATCCACAGATTACCGTAACAATTACAGCAACTGACGCATTTGACAACTTTTCTCAGGTGTCTTTCGTGGTTAAGGCGGTTGATACCGTTCCACCGACTATCATTCCACAGGGCAGTCTTATTGCTGATAATTGGGAAGTGATTAACAATATGTATGATGTTGCTGATAAACTATTGGCGGAACAGGAGGCCTTCTTCGATTCCAATTTTGATTGGGAGGCAGCAGGGATTCCAGAAGACATGCGTCCAATAGATCAGTACAACAAAAAGGTACTGAGCACTTTAACATCCCCCGCTCATGCTACTACAGGATATGGTGGAAGGTTTACATTATTTTTGAGCGTAAATGATTCATACATAGCAAAATGAAAAAGTATTTAATCATACTATTCTTATTTCCAGTTTCATTATTAGCACAGGTTAATTTGTCATATATTGGACAGACCTTTATTGACACTACCTGCACAAATGTGAATGGTATATCTATTCCACGAACTGATCTTGCTACATTTGTATTTAAGAACAATTATGTGGAAGCCTGTAATACAGGTGGGTATATGCTTCAGGCAGGTGTAGAAAGTAATACTTATCCACAATATGTCAATACCTTACCAAATAGTGAGATTATAGGAAATAAGTTTGTATGGACGGGGGATCAGAATGCTAATACAATAACGCATGGTATTTTTACAGGATATGAAGCTAACGCTCGTATTATGTATAACTATCTTGATTATGTTCCAATGGGAATCATTCGTAAATCCAATGGCATGACAGATAGCACTGGCGTTGTTGCTTATAATATTATTCGAAATCCTCCGGCAGTTGGAGTCGTGGTTAAAGGAATGAATGGAGTCAGGATATATAATAACACATTCTATTCTGAAGATTCTACCTACACAAGTCCTGGTATTGGTACATGGAGAGGTTTAATTGATGTTTACAAAAACGATAATCCGGTTGCGGATGCAAAGTATGTAAAGATTAAAAACAACATCTTCTACACCAAACGAAGGATTGTCAATATAAATGTTATGGATACTGCTTGTTTACAAGGTTTTGAATGTGACTATAACATTTATTGGTGTGAAGAAGGAGAACCTCGTTTTCAGATAGGTGCAAATTATAAAACGTGGGCTGAGTGGAGAGCATTAGGGTACGATACTCATTCAATGATAATGAATCCTCACTTTAAGGACTTCATCAACTTCGTTCCAGAGTTTCGTTTGCAGTGGGGGACACCTACCGAATTTGATATGGGGATTGCAATGAGTGATTATTGGAAGGCAGGGTTTGATATGCAGTTGGTAAAACAGAGAGGTTATTGGCAACAGGGTGCAAGAATCTATGAAGGAGATATGGTTATTTTCTTTCGTAGTGGTCAACTGCTCTATGGTGATTCAATAAGTATTCCTCTTACTACTGGAAAGATTATTCTTAATCAAACAGAACTAATTATTCAGCAATGACTTGTTTTGGTAAAATGTTTGGTAGCGTTGATGACCGGCCTTTTGATTCGGTCCCATTTCGTATTGTAACTTTTGGTAGAAATGTGTACAGTGGTGGCAATAGCTTGAAAGGGTGTGTAAATGATTCTTTGCTTTTACCACAACCACTGCTTTCGGCATTTACTGAAGTGGATGTTCGGCGTTATACGGATTATCAGGCTACGGTAAAGAATTACAAGTGGGCTGCTTCCCAAGCAATCGCTTCATTACAGCCCGGAGCTACCGTTGTTGTGATAGCTGATAGTTGTTTTTCTGAGGGTATAACCAAAGGCAATCCGCATGATATGTTCAATGGGAAGCCGGTAAGAAATCGTTTCCTTCCAAATCCTGCCGTGCCTATTGGAATGCCGGTAAAGCATCAGATATTTCGTTCTGGTCATTTACGTTGGTTGGTCATAAGTGCTTGTCAAGAGAATCAGACTGCGGCAGATGCTTATTTCTCAGATATCAAAAAGTACATGGGGGCATTGTCTTACGGCCTTCGTCGTGGATTTGAGAAAGGTATGACTTGGCAGGAGTGGTTCAGTATGGCTGCTGCTATTCTTTACCAACTTGAATTCAATCAGATTCCCACACTTGATGGTCCGGCAGCGTTAAAGAATGAAATCATTGGGTCTAGTCAGACATTAATTTTGCATAACTCTTCCCATGGAACACAATTAAATGATATTTCTGGTGATGAGATTGATGGGGTAGATGAAGCACTTGTATTTGATGATTATTTGCCAGATGATGAAATTCATGTAATGTTGCAAAATATTCCTTTATTGTCTAATTAAAACAAATTGTCATGACAACACAACAGTTTTTTAAAGGTCTGTTTATGGCACTGATGGCAGTGATTGTAGCGGCGTTTTCCCAAACCCCTATTGATTATCTGCTTCTTGCTGTAACAGCAGTGAGTACAATCTTGACGTACACAGGAAAGAATCTTGTGGCAGTTCTCCATTCTGATTCTCCTGCTGGGGCACTCAGTTGGATAAACCTTGCATCAGGTCTTCTGATTGCCCTTGGTACTGCGGCATTGCAGTCATTCGGGCAGTTCGTTATTGAAGGAGTAGTAATTTGGTCTATCGTATGGAAGGTGGCTCTATCAGCCGCATTCACATATCTTGGTGGTACTTTCCTTGCTCCTCCGTACAATACAACAAAAGTACGAGTGTTTGGCAGTGTACGAAAAGCCGCTTAAGTAAAGAAGTTCCGGGGTGAAAGATCCCCGGAACTATTCTAACAATTAACTTGTCAAGTGATGGAACGAACGAAAGGAATAGTCAAACAAGATGCCGGGTTGGTAGCCTACGCCCAATTACTTGGTGACCTTGTTGGGAGGATGCAACTTGCCACAACACTTGGCATGCAATACGCGGGAGAGCGTGATATCTATAAAGCCTTGGGGTATCCACAGACAAGTGATTTAAAATTTGAAGATTATTACGGTAGGTATTGTCGGCAGGATATTGCGAAGGCTGTTATTGACAGACCGGTTCGTGGTACGTGGCAAGGCCCACTTGAGTTAATTGAATCAGAGGAAACAAAAGATACAGAGTTTGAAAAGGCCTGGGTTGCTTTAAATTTGAAGCTCAGTTTAAAAGCAAAGCTTTCTAGACTTGATAGGTTAACCGGTCTTGGGAGATATGGGGTTCTTTTACTTGGACTTGATGATGTTTCCACACGTGAAGGGTTTGAAAGACCTGTAAAGGAGGGGGCTCGTACTTTAAAATATGTCAAGCCTTTTGGAGAAACCAGTGCAAAAATACTTACCTATGTCACAAATCCAAGTGATGAGCGTTTTGGATTACCATTGATGTATGCCATTGAAACGGTTAATATCAGTACAGGGGCAACAATACTGACAAAGGTTCACCACTCACGGATGTTACATGTAACCGATGAGGCGTTAGAATCAGAGATATACGGTATTCCTCGATTACAATCCATCTACAACCGCTTGATGGATTTGGATAAGGTTATTGGTGGGGATGCTGAGATGTTTTGGCGGGGTGCCCGTCCTGGGTATGAGGGTAAAGTTGATCCTCAATATACGATGACTCCTAAGGGGCGGGAAGATTTAATTTCACAGATATCGGAGTATGAAAATAACCTACGCCGTATCCTCATAAATGAAGGGGTTGAATTAAAATCATTAGCACAACAAATTGCCGACCCCTCTCCACACTTTATGGTAATACTCCAAGCAATATCGGCAGAGACTGGAATACCTGTACGGGTGTTAACAGGTAGTGAACGTGGTGAGTTAGCAAGTTCGCAGGATGCTGGGGAATGGAAGGCCTACGTACAAGCCCGCAGGGAGGAGCACGCGGAGACTAATATAATACGCCCACTTGTAGGGATGCTCCTTAAATACGGCGTTTTACCAAGCCTTAAGACGGAAAATTACACGGTTAAGTGGAACGATCTGTACTCCCTTAGTGAAAAGGACAGAGTTGAGATTGGTAAGTCAAGGGCTAATGCTTTACGTGAATACACATACAGTCCAATGTCTGAGGCTATTGTTCCGCCGGATGCCTTCTTTGACTTGTTCTTAGGGTTGACCCCGGAACAGATTACACTTATCCGTGAGCAACGTGATGAGCTTATTTCACAAGAAGACTTGTATGACAAGATTTTGGAAGAGTTGGAACCTGAGCCTGTTGTGATGCCAGGGCAGTCTCCGGCAGGTGGTGCAAAGAGCACACCGGCCAAGCCGACAAAGAAGAATACGATGAGTAGAACAAAATGAGTGAAGTAGCAACATATACTGAAGCCGTTCGTAAGAACTACGATCCTACGCATACGACCGCATTGAGAAACGCTTTCGCAGCAGACTTCCGCAGGCGTTTCAAAGAGTTGGCTGCCGTAGTTGCCATAGGTGTTTATCAAAACGACTGCTTTGGTTTGAAAGAGAAATTACATACCTTCCAAATGCAATCTCCACCAAGAGAAGCTTATGCGTTCTTACGGAGCCAAGAGAAGATTGCGGCGTTTATGAAGTGGTTAGAAAAACAGGTGGAGTTAGGTATTTTGACAATACAGGATCTTGATCAAATAGGTACTGCAATTGAATCCGTTTGGACAAATAAATACATCTACGATTCTTATAAAAGAGGGGTTCTCAGAGCGCGATATGAGATGGGGCAACTTGGTATGGAACTTACTCCACTTGAAATGATCGGAGGGGCTGCAACATTGTTGGGGTTACCAATGCATTTGGATCGTCTTGGTTTACTGTACACAAGGCTATTCACAGATTTAAAAGGGATCACTTCCGCAATGGATTCACAAATTAGTCGTATATTAGCTCAGGGATTAGCGGATGGAGATGGTCCGCGATTGTTGGCTCGTAAGTTAGTATCGACAATTAATGGTACAGGAATGGGTGATTTAGGCATAACAGACACATTAGGTAGGTTTATCCCTGCCGCACGACGGGCTGAGATTCTTGCTCGCACGGAGATTATTCGGGCGCACCATTTGGGTACCATACAAGAATACAGAAATCAAGGTTTATTGAATATTGTAGTAAAGGCTGAATGGAAAACGGCTGGGGATGATCGCGTATGTTCAAAGTGTGCCAGTTTGGAAGGGAAGGTTTTCACGTTGGATGAGATAGAACCAATGATACCACAGCATCCACAATGCCGTTGTATTGCACTTCCATATATTGAGGAACTTGAAAAATATAACGTAAAGTAGGAGGATAAAAAGATGCCAAGAGGTGTTTATATACATAAAAAAGGAAGGAAAATAACTTGGGGTGATAAAATATCTGAAGCTTTAAAAGGTCATACATTTTCGAAAGAACATAAATTACAATTAAGTGAATGTCACAAAGGGTATGTTATGCCTGAGGCACAAAAGGAAAAGATACGAAAATCTTGTTTAGGAAAGAATAAAGGTAAAAAAATATCTGAGGAACATAAGAATGTGCTTCGTAATATAAATAAAGGAAGGCAGCTATCTGAAGAAACAAAAAGAAAGATTGGTAATAAATCAAGAGGTAGACATCATACAAAAGAAGCCAAAGAAAAAATTAGGAGATTTACAACAGGTAGAAAAAGACCAGAATTGACAGGGGACAAGAATCCAATGCACACCCATCCCAATTCATATAAATCTAAATTTGGAAAATGTGGATATAGACAAGATATTGGAATTTTTGTAAGATCAAGGTGGGAAGCAAATGTATATAGAATATATAAGTATTTGGGATATAAAATTGAGTATGAACCAAAATCATTCAAACTTTCTGATGGTAGAACGTACCGTCCAGATTTTTATATCAAGGAATTAAATTTGTGGATAGAAGTAAAAGGATGTTGGTTAAAAGATGCAAAAAGTAGATTTGATTTATTTCAATTGGATTATCCTGAAATAAATATTCAGGTGATTGATCCTCTTAAATATAAAGAATTATTACAAACATACTCAAGTAAAATAAATATGGAAGGGTAATGCTATGTGGGACATAAATGATGTAGATAAGCACAAGAAGGGCTTGAGTGACAAACAAAAGAAACAATGGGTTCGTATTGCCAATGTCGCTTTGGCATTGTGTATGAAGAAAGGTGGTACTGATGAGGAGTGTGCTGCCAAGGCAATAAAACAGGCAAACGGCGTTGTTAACGCAAACAGTGGTGCTTACGCAGTGTACAAGAACCGACCTGACTCAGATTATGAAGTCACCCTTACTGTACATCAGGAAAGACCCTGTTATGTGGTACCTGTTGTAATGATGGTAGAGGGGGTACATAATGGAAGCCATGGACCACTTCTCCATAAAATTGATGAACTTGGGAAAATTCCGGCTGCTTGGAATGGTATCCCTGTTGTGATGGATCACCCGGAGGATGAGGCCGGTACTCCGATTTCAGCGAACTCTCCCGAGGTTATTGATAAGCGAACAGTTGGACGGGTATATAATACGAATGTCGATGGGACGAGATTATGCGCGGAAGTTTGGTTGGATGAAGAGAAACTTAATTCGATTGCTCCTGAAATACTTGAAGACATCACAAATAATAAACTTATTGAAGTTAGCGTGGGGGTATTTTCGGAGGAAGAGGAAGAAAAGGGTGTCTGGAACGGGGAAGAGTACGTAGCAAAAGCATACAACTATCGGCCGGATCACCTTGCCATACTTACAGAGTTCGTTGGGGCCTGTTCTTGTGAGGATGGGTGTGGTTTGCGAAACAATAAACAAAATGACATGATACAGGTATCAATTGAAGGAACATTAAAAGGTAAGGATCTTGTTCTTGCATTAAACAGACAAGGTGTTGCCACACGGGCAATCGGTAATCATGCCGATGCTGGGTACAAAGAGAAGCTGGATGCTGTTTATTCGGCGTTACGGGCAGTAGATGGGGATGACTCTTACAGTTACTTGGAGGAGATGTTTGACACCTACTTGATATATAGCAAGAGTAGCAAAGGTGCTACCAAAATGTATAAACAGGATTATTCGTATGAGAGCGGGAAACTTGATTTGACGGGGAATCCTGTTGAAGTCCATCGAAAGGTGGAGTATGTGACTAATAATTTAAGTATTAATCAAAAGGAGGTAAACATGAGTAAAGAATGCGCCCCCTGCATCAAAGAGAAGGTTGACCATCTGATTGCAAACAGTCAGGGTCGCTGGACGGAAGATGACAGGGGATTTCTTCAGACGCTCTCCGAAGCTCAGTTGGATAAAATGAAGCCAATTGAGACTGAGAAGGTCGTTGAGAAGAAAATCGAAGTGAACAAACTCACTCCGCAGCAGGAAGCCGACCTTGCCTTTGTGGCAAACATGCGTGCGGAGAAAAAGAGGAGTATGATCTCTGGGATTCAGGCAAACACTTCGAAAGAACTGTGGCCTGATGAAGTACTGAATGGAATGGACGACGCGAACCTTGAGAGAGTGTTCAAGTCTGTCAAGAAAGAGGAAGTTGTTGATTATTCACTTGGTGGTGAAGTACCAATCCGGACGAACGCTGGTGAAGAGCCGATGCTTCCTCCTATGGTTGAAGAAACACCTAAAAAGTAAGGAGGATAAACAATGGCTTACAACACTATTAAAATCAAAAAGTACCTGGATATTATCGAGGAGTTTATTGCAGCCGATGCAATATATCCGGGTATGGTTGTGGAGATGGACTCTGCCGGTAAGGTAAAAGCCCATGCCACTTCCGGGGGAAACGTTGTTCCTGTAATGGTTGCTCTGGAAGATGAGCTTCAGGGAAAAGGAATCGATGACGCTTACGCCGCCAATGATAAGGTCCAGGTATGGATTCTTAATTCTGGAGAGGTGTTCTACGGGATAATTGCTGACGGGCAGACGATTGCGAAGGGTGACCTTCTTGAGTCGGATGCAGGTGGCCGATTGATCAAGCACGTACCTGATGAAGGTTCAGTGAATGCAATCTACCAGAATGCTATTGTCGGCGTCGCCCTTGACGCTGTCAGTACTGCTGCCGGTTCAGAAGACAGTGATATCAATTTCCTCTCTATTTACAGGAGGATTCCGGTAAGAGTTCGTTAATTAAAAATAGGAGGAAAATACAATGAATGATATCTTTGTTGATCTTATCGCGAATGGACAGGCTCAGGGGCAGGTTGCTCAGATGATCCTTAACAACGGCCGTATGGATACGGGCCGTATGCGTCCATTTATCGGGAGAGACGGCCGTGCGTATATGACCGTTTACAAAGGGGGTGACCCCAGGAAGCCCGAGAGTTATGCAGTTATTCAGTCATACGCTGGTGCTACTCTCCGCAGGGATGAGTGGAAGCGTTTGGATGAAGCGATTGTAGAACCTTCCCGTTATCGCCTTGGTGGTGTGGAAGACCTTATTTCCAATGGTCTTGTGTATAACCTTGGCAACGGACTTGGCACTACGGTGCTTGAGTGGCATGACGTGAGTGAAGGTATGAATGCTGTAGTAACAATGGACGGCGTTACCCGTGGTAACAACGACCGTGTTGTCTTCCAGCACAATTACCTGCCCCTCCCGATAATTCATGCTGACTACGAAATCAACGCCCGTGTTCTTGCCGCCAGTCGTAATATGGGGAACCCCCTTGACACGACTATGGCAGAAAGGGCCGCGCGCAGGATTCTCGAACTGAAGGAGAATATGCTGTTTACCGATGTTACATATTCCTATGGTGAAACAGACACCCGTGGACGTAACACGATTTACAGTTATATCAACTTCCCGGATCGTAACCTTGTTAACCTGAGTATTCCTTGGGACAACTCGGCTTGCACTGGCAAGATGATTCTTCAGGATGTTCTTGAGATGAAGCAGGCAAGTTTGACTGCGCTGCACTATGGGCCGTGGATGCTTTACATTCCTGCCGCTTATGAGACTGTTCTTGATGATGACTATGTTGGTGCTAACCCCGATACCGCTCCTACTGTGACGGTAAGGCAGCGGCTCCTTGGCATTGCCGGAATCAAGGGTATCAAAGTGATTGACACACTTCCTGCAAACAACGTTCTTCTCGTCCAGATGACATCTGACGTTGTACGTCTTGTAAGAGGTATGGCTCTTCAGAACGTTGAGTGGAAGACCGAAGGTAATATGGTTACCAAGTACAAGGTAATGACTATCGAGGTTCCGCAGATTCGTTCTGACATCAACGGCAAGTGTGGTATTGTACACATGTCATAAACTGAAGTTGACTAATCAAGTCATTTCATTAAAAACTATCAATTATGGAACGTACAAAAAAGAATGAGAAGCCTCCGGAAAATGAACCTGAGGTTCCTGAAACACCTGAGGTTCCTGAAACACCTGAGGTTCCTGAAACACCTGAGGTTCCTGAATCCAAGGAAGAACCAATTCCTGTTGACCCCGATCCGATTATAACATGGAAGAAAACCGGAGGGGGCTCACTTCGCCTTGCTAAGCGATTAATTCCCCCTGGGGCAACGTTTAAGGCCCGGGTAAGTGAGATACCCAAAGGGTTCCGGGATGTGGTTATTCCAATGGAGCTCATACCAGAGGCACAACAGGTAACAGTACCTCCGGTAAAGTCAGCCTTCCAGGTAGTACCACGTGGTAAGAGCAAGTCAATGTTTGACATCATTGGTGCGAATGGTAAGCGGATGAACGAACAGCCCTTAACAAAGGCCGTTGCGGAACGTCTTAAAGCCGACCTGGAAAAATGACCTGGCGAGTTCCTAAAATATGGGAAGGTGGTGATGTTTGGATCATAGGGGGAGGCCCGTCCGTGCCTCGTCAATTTGATGTTCCTGAGGATATCATTCAAAAGGTAACTCAAGGGACTCTCCCTCCAAACGCCTACTCACCTTACATGCATTTGATACATGACAAGCATATTATTGGTGTAAATATGTCATATAAGCTTGGGATGTGGATAGATGTGGTAATGTTTGGGGATAGTGGGTTCTTCCTTAAAGAAAGGAATGGTTTAGCAACCTTCCCGGGTATCAAGGTTTCATGTAATACAGGCAGCCAAGGAGAGCGTTGGATTAAACATCTTGGAAGAGATGGTTCTCATTCAAAAGGGATAAGTACCAATCCAATGTTGGTGGG
>Ga0208459_1004583_pt1 | contig 10170 bp, 8 predicted proteins | sample AD_UKC087_MetaG_FD_184433 | JGI IMG/M metagenome (GOLD analysis project Ga0208459, IMG submission 184433) | Active sludge microbial communities of municipal wastewater-treating anaerobic digesters from USA - AD_UKC087_MetaG (SPAdes) (version 2) | ecosystem: Engineered > Bioreactor > Anaerobic >... | reverse complement strand
AGGCTTGCACAATCAATAAATATACGATAAAATCAAGAGTAAAGTTTTATCTACGAACGGATAGCGAGGAAATCCTTTGGCATGAAGAAATTCAGGTTGTTGTGGGTTATTCTTTACTTTGTTGTGGTCACCGTTGTATTTACCTACCCACTTGTTTTTCATCTCATGGATTCTACAATTGGGGGATACGGCGATAATATCTATTTTGTGTGGCTGATCAAGTGGTACCAGGGTGTAATATTTGAGGGTAAAGGTCAGATGTTTTTCAATCCATGGATGAATTATCCAGATGGATGGAATCTTTCCACCACAGATACCACTGTGGCTTCTGCACTGCCGGGAGTACCCATCAGTCTTCTGCTCGGGCCTGTTGCGGGGTATAACGTTGCCATGCTGATCACCTTCATCCTTTCAGGGTTGTTCATGTATTTATGGGCACGAGATTTGACCAAATCTGAGGGGGCCGCACTGGTAGCTGGCACCATGTTTGCCTTTCTTCCTTACAGGATGGCACATTTCATTATTGGACACCTCAACCTTAGCGGCACTCAATGGTTCCCGTTGTTCTTTTTTGGTCTATACCGCCTGCTTAGAAGCGAAAGGAAACTGGATCTGAAATATATATTGCTGACCGCGCTGTCATTGGGCGCCATCGGATTTACCTCAATGTATTACCTTTATATGACTTTGCTGATTAGTGGCATCTTCATCGCTTCGTTCCTTGTCTTTACCAGGTTTCGACCGTTGCGCAGCAAGCAATTTTGGCTTAACGCCGTAATTACAATCGTGTTAGCCATACCGTTGGCATATATGTCGATCAAGCCGTTTATCGACCTTTCACGCACCGGGGAGATCGCCAGCCGTTCGATCGAATACGTCAGCATGTACTCCGCCAGCCCAACAGACTTTCTCCTTCCAGCGTCGGACCATTTTATTTTTGGTGCAATCCTGGCAAAATTCCTTGATCGTTCCCTGTGGATCGAGGGTTCGTTATATATCGGACTGGCGGGAATGGTGCTCTCCATTATCGCCCTGGTTACCGCAAAACGCTCGGAGCACAAATCTTTCATATTGGCAGCAGGGGTAGTGATTCTGGCTGCGATCGTGTTGGCATTTGGTATCGACCTGCATTGGAATAATCAGCATATCATCTGGAACGTTCCGCAGTTTTTACAACCGTTGATCAAGCGTAGTGAAACATATTTATATATGCCCTCTTATTGGTTATTCTTCAAATTGCCGTTCTTTTCCAGTATGCGTGCACTAATGAGATTCGGCGTCTTCGCGCTTGTATTTACATGCATCCTCTCTGCGCTTGGCTTTCAGTGGCTTTCCCACAGGGTGATAGGCGGAAAACGGATCGGACTGACGATCTTGGTGATCGGCTTCATTCTTTTCGAATTCTACCCCGGTTCTTATGCCAGCCAACTTCATCAACCTGTACCACGGAAGGTCGATCTCTGGTTGGCTGACCAACCGAACAATGGGGCAGTGGTACAGATGCCTTTTGAGCAGTCGGAAGACCAGGCACAGCTTTTCTATACAATTTTCCATAAGAAGCCGATCGTTGGCGGATTTTTCAATGCGAACCAGCCGGCACAGTACCTGAGAATCAAGCCCATAATGACGCGTTTTCCCCTTCAAGATGCGATCAAAGAATTATCGAGGCTGGGGGTTGAATATATCGTTGTCGATAGTAATGCATATGAGAATTTTGATGAAATCCAAAATACCATCGAAGGTTCAGGGCTGCGGCTTCTCTCCATTCAGGATGAACAATATGTTTATGGATTTGCCCAATGAAGACTGATAACATAATCGAAAATAGCACCTCAAGATTGCTCAACCATCGATTTCTTTTCTTCCTTTTCCTGGTAGTGGTGTTGGTATTTGCAGTGATTCTGATGGATTACGACATGGAGCAGGGCCCTTGGGCATTCAGTGATTCGGCGCAATACATTATTTCGGGGAAAACCTTGATCACGGAAGGTCACCTGGGAATTTATGCACCTGATGGTCATTTTATGCCGCTCACGCTGCATCCTCCACTATATTCGATGATCCTGGCTCCATTCACTGCGATTAACGTTGATATTTTCGTTGTGATCAAATGGTTGAACATTCTATTTTTCTGTGGCACCATCGCCATTCTCTCTGTGGGGATATTCAAGACCACCGGCATGGCGGTTTATGGGTTGATGGCAGGTTTCATGTTCATGGTCTCGACCTCGTTAATCAAGATTTTCGACGGTGCCATGTCTGAACCCTTGTTCGTGATTTTGTCCGTATTCAACCTGATCTTATTAGTCTGTTTCCTGGTAAAACCGGCGCGCGGGACCTTTTGGGGAGCAGTAATCACGGCCGGACTGGCACCCCTCGCGCGATATATCGGAGTTGTCAGCATCGGGCTTGGCTTTGTTCTGCTGCTGGTATTTTCGACAGGCACACGCGGAAAACGGCTGCTCAAGGCAGCAGCGTATAGCGTTATATCCGCTTTGCCGATCATTGCCTGGTTTGTATACACATATCTTCAAAATCTCAACCTGGGGTCGCGCACCTTAAATTTAAATATCGACCTGGTAAAGGCTACTGGTTTTTATAAAAATGCGCTGATGGAAACCTTTGCCAACTGGCTGCCGTTTGCCAATAGCTGGTTCCCGACCTGGGAGAATAAGTCCAATGCGCTGCTTGCGTTTGGTTCGATCACCCTGGTGATTTTTATTCTGGTCTTGTGGAAGTGGATCAAGACGCGCGATGCATTTGGGAAAGTGATGATCACATTGATCTCTGCCAGCGGACTGTATATCATTGGATTTCTGGCATTTTTATGGGTCACATTGTTTTCCTCCATTCAGCCGGATTATAACGACAGGATGTTATCGCCATTGCTACCCATGATATTTATTTTGCTATTTGGGGTTATCCTGGCAGGCATCAAGGCTTTCAAAATCCACACTTTCTTTTACCTTCTTCCTGTGATGGTGATGATCGTTCTTGGAAAATCCAACTGGATCATGACCATGTCGGTTGTGAACGACCACCACGTCAATCAACTGGGGTACGCAACCCCGGCATGGAGAGGTTCTCCATTGGTGGCGGGTGTGAGGGACCTACCGCCAGGGTTGACCCTGTATTCGAATAAAGCTGATGCAGTCCTGATATATACGAGCAGGTATCCGAATTCCGTCAAGTTACTGGAAGCCAATGCGGTACAAGTTCCAACTGCACAAACAAGCAGCATTCTGGAGGAATCCAACGGAGGAAGCCCGGCTGCCTTGATCCTGTTTACCCGAACATTGTCTGGAGACGGTCCGGAGTCACTGAAAGGATTAAGTCCTGAGGTGAGCGCAAAGTTGGAGGGCATCGACCCTTACCTGGCCACACCGGATGGAAATATTTACCTGATCATGGTTACATCTGCCGACGGTCAGTCTCAATAGTAAATGGGTGTTCCTTGCGGACCGGTAAAATAAATTCCCGGTAAATTCTGCCGATTTTCTATTGAATTCATTTTTACTTCTTGTTATGATGGTTGGTACAGACAAGGAAATTCGACCGATAAGGGCAAACCTGCCGCGAGACAGGGGCGCAAAGTCATGGATCTGAACCTTCAGACCGCCAGACTGCCGGGAAAGTGAACGGCAGTCTGTTGATTTAATCCCAGATGAAAGGAGGAAAAAATCAGTAGAGTCATTCATTAGCTCTGCCATGAGGAATAATCCAATATTCAATAAAAGGAGAATGGTATGAAAAAGACAGTCATGGCAATGCTGCTCACATTGATATTGGTATTCAGCCTGATCGGCGCGGCGAGCGCGATCACGGATGGAGAACTCGATGGAAATGGTCATCCATATGTTGGTATCATGGTTGCCAAAGATTCATCTGGTGCGCCGCAATGGCGCTGCAGTGGTACATTAATCGCACCGACAGTGTTTCTGACTGCCGGGCACTGCACTGAAGCACCGGCTGCGTCTGTGGAAATCTGGTTCGATAATGACATTGAACAATACAAAATCCCCAATCCAGCAGACCCAACTAAATATATTTATACAAACGGTTATCCCAATACGGGTGAGGTCAGCGGCACACCCTATACCCATCCTGAATATAATCCCAATGCCTTTTTCTATCGCGATCTTGGTATCGTGGTTCTGGATGAACCTGTATACATGGATACTTACGGTGCGCTTCCGGAACCTGATGTATTGGATACACTAAAGTCCAAACGCGGTTTACAGGATTTGACCTTCACGGCGGTGGGATACGGTTTGCAGATGAGCTTCCCGGATGCTGCGGCGTGGAAGGAGTCGGCTCTGAAGATTCGCATGGTTGCCCACCCAAAATTGATCCAGATCAACGTTCCCGGGTATGTGGGTGATTTCTCGCTGTTGCTCTCGAACAATGCCAAGACCGGCGGTACCTGCTTTGGGGATTCCGGCGGCCCGAACTTCATCGGGAACACGAATGTTATCGGCGGGGTGACCTCTTTTGGCAAGAATGGCACCTGCGGCGGCACGGGCGGGGTCTTTAGAGTGGACCGATCCTGGTCGCTTAATTGGATCAATTCATTCCTAGAGTAATTCGGCTGTAACTCATTTATTTCGGGGCTGTTCGCAAGGGCAGCCCCGTTTCTGCTGCATTATTTTGAGAAGTAAAAATAAATCCCGGTTTGCGTTATTTGATCTTGAAGTATTCCATCCAGCGTTCGGGGGCATGGAGGGGAACGAAGCCGCCATAGGAGTGGTAGAGTTCCTGGGCGTCGCGGGTGGAAAAGAGGAAGCGCCGCATGCCATGTAACTCAGGGTGATTCATTACGGCATCGAGCAACTGTTTGCCGAAGCCTTTGCCGCGGTGTTCAGGGATGATGAACACATCGCACAACCAGGCGAAATGGGTATAGTCGGTGACTACGCGGGCAAAGCCCACCTGCTGCGATGAAAGATACATGCCAAAATTCAACGAGTGATCAATGGCGCGTTTGACTTTAGCGTAAGCCCTGCCAATCGCCCAAGAACATTCCTCGCTCAGGAACTTGTGAATGAAATGGATGTCCAGTTTTTCCGGATCACAACTGATGGTGATCTCACCATTTGAAATCTCGTACATTAAATTCCTCTACATTTTGATATTTTCATCAATGCTCGAGTGCAGAGTGCGTTGCTCTCTTTGTCCAAGGCAGCGATATCATATCACAGACTTCGGCGCTTGTTAATTGGACGAAAGGCACTCAATTTTGGCAGCCTTGGCCTGGGCTTTATCCATGGCGCGGTTCTCTTCGAGCCTGACGAAGACGACACCAACCATGATCATCAAGCTGCCGGCGATCTGCAAGCCGCTCAGGCGTTCGCTCAAGAAGAAGTAGGCGATGATGGTGGTAAAAGCCGGTTCGAGACTGACGATCAGGTTGACCACGCTGGCCGGGAGGCGGGCAAGGCTGATATTCAACATCCCGAATCCCACCACGGTGGGACCGGCAGCCAGCAGAAACAGGATCCCCCATCCTTTGATTGAGTCACCCAACCAGAGGAAGTCTTTCAAGTGCACGGCAGCGCCGGGAAGGAATTTTCCAAAGCAGAGGTTCAAGATGAGGAGAATGAGGGCGGCAATGCCGAAGATGTAGAGCAATGTCGTCCACGGGTTGATCCCGCGTTTCCCTGCGGCACGTCCCATCAGGCTGTATACCGCGTAGCTCAAACCGGAAAGAATGCCGGTGAGTATGCCCAGCCCGTTGGATATCCATGCGGAGCGATCCAGCGCGCCTGAGACCAGGACGCAACCTCCCAGGCTGATGAAGACCGCCACGATCTTGATCCACGCCAAGCGCTCCTTCAGCAGCCAATGCCCCAGGATGGCGGTGAAAGCGGTGGAAGTGTAGACCAGCACGGTGGAGACCGCTGCGCCATTCATGGCGACGGCTACCGTCCACAGGGCGTTGAAGACTGCCAGGGTCAAGCCGTAGAGGAGCAGTATGGGAAGATCACTGCTCCGGACTTTTAGAAGATGGCGAAAAGCAGCGAGGAACACGATCAGCAGCGTCAGCGCTACGATGAGCTCGCGCCAGAAGGCGAGGATCAGCGGCGGAAGCGAAAAGGTTTGGGTGAGGTAACGGACAAAGATGGCGGTGGTCGACAAGATCAGGGCGCTGATGAGTGCGATGCCATAACCGCGATTCATGTTTTCCTTGTTGTTGTTCATGTACTCCTTTTGATCGGGCGGCGAATTATGCGGTTTTTGAGTACCTGCCAGATTGCGCAGGCATAAAAATTCTAGTCAATAATTGGATTATGTAATAGAGCCAATTTATAGCAATATAATACATACCAATGATCATCATCCTCTCTACATTGAGATAGTGTCTTGCTTAATTACGCGGAAATCTTGTAGAATGAGTAAGCCAATTCAATTACCTCATCCGCGGAGGTGCGCCGTGCGCATACCCCTTGACCGGCAAAGCCCGATCCCTCTGTACCAGCAGATCAAAGATTACTTCAAAGAGGCGATCCTCTCGGGGAGCCTGCCGCCCGAGACGCGGCTGCCCGCCACGCGCTGGCTGGCACGCGACCTGGGAGCCAACCGCCTGGCGGTGGATCGCGCGTACAACGAGCTGGAAATGGAAGGGCTCGTTCATTCGCGGGTTGGCAGCGGAACTTATGTGCAGATGCCTTTTCCACAGCCATCCCTCCCACCCGGTGATGCGGAAGCAACCTGGCCGTTGTGGCAGCAGGACGATGGGGAAGGCATCGATGCAGTCCACAGGCTGTATCCCACGGAGATGCTGAAATCATCACGCCGCGCGAACCCGGTGAACCTTGCCGGCGGGATCGGGGACAGCTGCCAATTCCCGCTGGAGGAGTTCCGCAGGATCATGCAGGCAGTGCTGCGACGGGACGGGATTTCCGCGCTGGAGTACGGCGACCGGGAAGGGTATGCGCCTTTGCGCAGCACCATCGCGCAGGTGCTGGCCAGCGAAGGCATCCGGGCAGCGGCGGAGAGCATCCTGATCACCTCCGGCTCGCAGCAAGGGCTGACGCTGACCGCGCAGCTGCTGGCGAAGAGCGGAGACACGGTGCTGGTCGAGGAACCCACGTATATCGGTGCGATCAGCCTGTTCCGCAACCTGAGGATGAAAATGGTGGGCATCCCGGTCGATGAACAAGGGATGCAGACGGAAAAGCTGGAGAAGCTCCTGCAGCAGCACCACCCACGGCTGATCTACACCATCCCCAATTTTCACAACCCGACGGGCGCGTGCCTGCCGCTGCAGCGCCGGCATCAGCTCATCACACTGGCGGAGCGTTATAACGTGCCGATCCTGGAGGACGATTACGTGGGCGATCTGCGCTATGAGGGGCGCGCGCAGCCGGCGCTCAAGGCGCTCGACCCGGGAGGAAGGGTGATCTATGCCAGCACATTCTCGAAGATGCTGATGCCGGGGCTGAGGGTGGGTTTCCTGGCGGCGGACGGACCGATCTTCGGCAGGCTGGCGCGCTTGAAATACGATACCGACCTGGCCACCTCCGGCTTGATCCAGCGGGCGGTGGAATCGTTCGTCACCATCGGGCGCTACCAGGCGCACCTGCGGCGCACCTGCCAGGTCTACCGCAAACGGCGCGACGCAATGCTGAAGGCAGTGCGCCTGTACCTTCCTCCGGAGGTCAACACGAGCCAGCCGCAGGGAGGTCTCTTCGTGTGGGTGCGGTTGCCGGAGGGTATGTCTTCAGACGAACTGCTGCCGCTGGCATGCGAGGAGGGGGTGGCTTTTCATCCCGGCAGCGGTTTCTTTTTGCACGGCGCGGATGGGACGCGGTATTTGAGGCTCAATTTTGCGGCGCAGCCGCCGGAGAGGATCGAGGAGGGGGTGAGGCGGTTGGGACGCGCCATTGAACGGTTGGGGGGCGGAGCCTAGACATTGGAGATGGGGATTCGTTTTTCGTTTTAAAAGTGGAAACGAATCGAAACGAATACTCTTTGCATTCTGGGTTCCTTTTTCCTATATAAATGTGGGATCCCACTCGCTAAAAACGCTCGGTCCCTCTCTCAAAAACTGTTCGGGGATGCAAAAACCACAGGACGCACCCATGGCGAGAGGACACGCCAGGGGAAGTCTTTCGCGCGAATTGAAACGAATATTCAGAAGGCAGCCAAGGAATATGAAGGATGTTAAGGTTCAGAATAGAAAATAAGTTCTATATTACTATTATAAACCACGTGTCAAGAGGGGGAGGAACGACCTTCAAATTAAACCCGAAGCGCGCCGAAGGCGTCAGGATCGAAATCATACGGCCAGAGGGTGGAGGAATCGTACCTGGCGCCCTCGAGGCGGACAGGGAATTGGTCGGCATCCTTCAAGTCGTGACCGACCAATTTTGCAGATTCACCCCATGAAATGTAGCGGAGGACATGCTCGCTCTGCAAGCCTCTGCCGCGCATGACGGCGCCTTTGAGGTTGGCGCCGCGCAGGTCTGCGCCGGAAAGATCGGCAAGGGTCAGGTTGGCATTGGTCAGGTTGGCGCGGGACAGGTCAGCGCCCTTAAGAACGGCGGCGTGCAGGTCGGAATCGAAGAGCGAGGCGCCGCCCAGGTTGGCGGAGGAAAGGTCGGCTTCGCGCAGGCGGGCGTGGTGGATGAAGGCGCCTTTCAGGTTGGTGTCGTTCAAAACTTTTTGGTCCAGCTGGGCGTGGGCAAGGTTGGCTGCTTCGAGCAGGGCGCCCTGCAAATTTGCCCGGTAGAGGTTCACATGCTCCAGGTCGACGCCGCGCAGGTCGGCGCCGTGGAAGTTCACGCCTTCAAAATCGGCTTCGAACAAGCGGGTAATGCGCAAATCGGCCTGCGAAAGGTTGGAACCGGTCAGCCTGGCGCCGATCAATTCGGCGCCGACGAGGGAAGCACCCACCAGGGAGGCTTCGATCAACTGCGCGTTCATCATTTTCGCGCCCTCAAAATGGGCGCCATTGAGGATGGCGTTGGAAAAATCGGCGCTGCCCAGGCGGGCGTCTTTGAAAATGGCGCCTTCGAGGTGCGCGCGGGAAAAGTTCGCGGCGAGGAGTTCTGTACCGGTGAAATTGACGCGCTGGAGGTTGGCGCCGCGGAAGTTGACGTACATGAGATCGGCGGCGCTTAAGTTGGCGCCGTGGAGGTCGAGACCGGAGAAATCCGCCTGGCGCTGCTGGAAGCCGTGCAGATCGGCGCCGGGCACCAGTTTGATGCCTTTGAGAGCATACAGAAATTTGTTTACCGGAGCCATGGACTCCCTCCTGAACGAGCGGATGCGATAGAAAGATTATATAGCGAAAAGAGGGGGAAGGGGGAGAAGTGCGGGTAAAGCAGCGACGCCTGGGGCTTCAGGTGCATTATGCCGGTGGACTATGAACACCTGCTGGCGGGAGGGGGGTAGGAGGAAAGGAGATTATGAGAAGAACGTTTACACAAGGGATGGGTCAAAATTGATGCCGAATAATCTTTTTAATCAAATTAAATTAGGAAGAATACTACAAAGAATAATGATTTACTTTTCAGAAAGTAAATCGTAGTTTCTACTTTTTATAAAGTAAAACATTTTTTTAAATTAATGGATTATCAACACATTTTATTTTGTGCCTCAATATTATCAAGTGCAGCAGCAGTAATTGAAACCCATGCTTCTTCATCAAGAACTAATATCGGCATATTAAGTTCTTTAGAAATATTAATGAAAGTAACTCTTGTCTCATCGAAGATTTTGCTTGGAATTGAGATTCCAATGATGTCAAACAACTTATTGCCGGTTAATCCTTTATGTAAGGTAAAGAAAAATTGAGCATACAAACCCTTAATACCAGGTGAATTTTGGCCTACACCTCGATTTGGCGTATTTTTCTCTTTGCTTTTTAATTGAATTCCAATTTGAACGGATTGGTTATTTTCGGCTAGCATATCTTGGTATTTTACGTCAGCTTTTTCATTACCAGTGTGTATGCCGTCGAATTTTTCATCAATGGCAAATCCTAATAATCTGGGCAAGCACATGTTTTCAGAATTTATATTATTTGTTGAAAAAGATTTACCCGGATTCCACGTCGAATAAATTTTGCCACCATTTTCACCCTGGAGGCGTGATGGTTGTGGTTGAACGCGCTTAAGTTGAGCATGGTTTCCTTTATTGTACAGCATTTTTAGGGATCCATTTCAT
>Ga0208459_1004579_pt1 | contig 10177 bp, 10 predicted proteins | sample AD_UKC087_MetaG_FD_184433 | JGI IMG/M metagenome (GOLD analysis project Ga0208459, IMG submission 184433) | Active sludge microbial communities of municipal wastewater-treating anaerobic digesters from USA - AD_UKC087_MetaG (SPAdes) (version 2) | ecosystem: Engineered > Bioreactor > Anaerobic >... | reverse complement strand
CCGCATTGTCAGATGCCCATTCAAAAGTAGCAACACGCTCAAAGGAAGTCTTTCCTGAGGGTACCACTACCTTGCCGGATTCGATATAAGGCTTGAGAGTCTCATAAGCGCCGTTGAAGAAATAGCGGGCATTGTTATCACCTGAATCACCTGCGACGAACTCAACATTATAAGGACCGCTTGTAGAGTCAAGGCTGAGCTGGTCTATAACATAGTCTGCCTGCATCTTGCCGACAGTATAGTTATCGAAGGAGATATAATATGTTATGGCGTCTGTATTCATGATAAGACGGTCATAAGCAACTATGGGGATATTCTTTGCCTTTGCTTCCTCAAGAGTTTTTGACATTTCGTTTCCGTCTACCGCTGCGATGAGGAGAAGATCAACATCGTGTGAGATAAGTCCCAGCACGTCATTGTTCTGCTTTGTAGCGTCATTCTTTGAGAATGTAAGCTCGACCTCATAACCAGCCTCCTCAAACTGCTTCTGAAGATAGAGTCCGTCATTGTTCCAGCGCTCAAGATCCTGTGTAGGCATTGCGATGCCTATCTTTTTCTTTGCCGAACCGTTGTCTGACTGATCCTTGCCGCAGGATACAAAGCTTGCCATCATGACAGCTGCTACAGCTGCCGCAAATAATTTCTTCATAGTAATACTACCCCCTGATAGTGGACGCTTCCTGTCGGAAGATGTTGTTAATTATATTTATAACATTATAATACACCCATTTCCCGGTTATGTCAATACAATTTCCAATTATTCGGGGATTTGTATAATATACGAGGCGTAAATATATGCAAAATACCAAACCACTCTTAAAGGAATATTCACATACTGCCGATTTTCGCTTATTTAAGCCGATTTCAGATATATAAAAAGTATATGCCATTTTACTATTTTCATTATTGCCCTCACCTTCCTCCTAAGCCATTGATTACGAAATGTAATATTTTTTGAAGCTATTACATTTTATTAATGTGTAATATAGTTTTTATATTATGCAAAATAGTCTTCTCCAAATTTAATTCTCAGAATATGCTCAATAAGCAGTTATTTATGCGCAGAATATCATTATTTTTTTATTTGTTCCACCGTCTGTCATTCTCCTTCTGCATAAAAAAACATCACCGTCCCTTAATCTCAGGCATCGGTGATGTTTCTCTTTATTTCAGCTCTGACGCTGTTTTATCGCTATGTCAGAAATTTACCTTCTCGAATGTAGTCGAACTCTTATCTACGATCACAGTGTAGTCAGGCTTTCTGATCTTATATTTTCCTGCGAATACTGTCATCTTTTTATTGCGGAAAAGGTTATAGTCAGAATCGTTTATAGTAACGATGCCGGCAACACTGTTTGTGTTAGGCAGATACAGCTTTGAACGGCAGGCAGGATCGAAGATACCTGTTGTCGTACCAAGCTTGATAGCATAGTATAAGTTGTTCTCTATATCCACTACCTCAAGCTTTGTGCATCCGATAAATGCATTATCGCCTACAAGCTTAAGCTTGCAGTTTCCGCTTGAATCAGTGTAGGTCCTGAAGCTGAGCATTTTATCGCAGTTTGCAAATGCTTCTTTTCCTACTGTTGTAAGGCTGTAAGGAGCGATGAAGTCGCGCAGTGATGAGCAGGATCTGAAAGCAGATTCTCCGATAGTTGTTAATGAAGTAGCGCTTGCAAAGGAGATCTGGTTGACCTTGCTCCATGCAAATGCCTCCTTGTCTATTGTGCGGAGCTTTGAGCCTGTGGGGATCGTAAGTCTTGAGATATTGCAGTTATACAGAGCCTTTTCTGCTATCTTTGTAACAGTCTTGGGAATAGTAAGAGACTCTATATCACGAATAAGTGATGTTCTCGGCTCTCTTGCACTTGCCAGGCCTATTTCTGTTACTGTGTATTCTGTACCGGTACTATTGTCCTTTACCTTTTCGGGAACTGTAACGTTTTTATTTGAAGCATCCATCGTACCTACAAAGGTTACTGAATTTGCTCCTGTCTTCTGGTAAAACAGACCGTTATAGCAGAATGAATCAGTTAAGCCGCAATCGCGCCAATCAGTGCGGACAGCCCTTGACTTATCAAAATAGTGAACATTGGAAGTATCTCTGTTTGCTATATAATAATAATCTGTCATGTCTACTTTACCATCATGTGATATATCATATAAGCCTAACGGGCAGCCATAATATGTTGATCCGTCAGCCATAATGGTATTCTTGAAGATCGTCTCGTCCTTATAGTTGATCTCACCGTCGATATTGAGATCGCCCTCCTTGACAGGACGTTCAAAATACGTTGCGTAGCAGCGAATATAGGTAAGATCAATATTCTCGTTTCTGGGGCCATAGGTAGTTGAATTCCATTCGATGGCACAGGTATCATGAGCATTGACCTGTCCGATAGTGAGAGTCTGATAATTGGAAGAAACACCTGTCACAAAGATGGAATGTCCGGGGAAACGCTCGGGATCAGAGTAATCTCTGTCAAATCTGATGATATCACCGGGCTCAGGGTAATACAGCATCTTTGTTCCGTCAGCAAGAGAGTAGATACCGTTTGAAAGGTTGTATCTTGCCGCATTCTTTGTCTTGAAAACATCACTCTGGACCTTTCTGGCAAATGCCATACAGCAGTTATAATCACCTGCAGTGGAATATTCGCCATAGCGTCCGACAGAAGTAGCATAATCCCTGTTCATGTGCATATCGCTGCTGTCAAGGAAGAGATCCTGCGGAATGGTATTGCAGTTTTCAAGATTAGGGTACAGATCGTGATCACACGCCGTCTGGGTATATGATTCGATATTATGCCCGTTCCAGTAGCACTGCTTGCCATTTTTCGTCTGGGGGTACTTCTGCTGTTCTGCTGAGATGATAGAGCTCCAATTGTCCTTGAAATACTGGACTGTCAGGTCTTCACCGGCAGCAGAACCGGAGATGCCGGTCGTCAACGTGCTTACAGCAGTTATTGCCGCTGACATTACTGTGGCTGTGAGTTTGATGAGTTTTTCATTTTTTGCACCATCGCTTTCTTAAATTATTATTTTGATCATAAAATGATCATTATTTATTATAACATTGTTCATATATGTTTGTCAATGACAAATAAAAAAATCAGAATTTCAGTATAAACATCAGCATAAAAGCCCATAAGCAGAACTCGCTTCCGCTATAATGGCTAACAAACAGAAGGCAGCTCTTTCCATATAATTTGCCATAAAAAAATCACGGATCAGAAAACTGAACCGCGAAACTTGTGCAGCATTACACTGTTGTGTTATCTGTACAAAATAGATGAAAGTGCTGTAAACGATGTACAACTTCACTTCCGATAGCGGTGAGCGAGCTTGCAAGCGACAACGTGGTCGCGGTCAAGCTGGCTCAGCTTGGTTGGGGCAGCGGGATTTGAACCCACGGGTGACAGAGTCAAAGTCTGTTGCCTTACCGCTTGGCTATGCCCCAGCACTCACTAAAATATTATAACAAAAATCCCACAATAAATCAATACTGTGGGATTTTTATTTTTATTTTAATTATTAATCTCTTACCACTCAAGAGCCTTCATAGCCCTGAATTCGTGCCTTGCCATAATAATAGCTACTATCGCTGAAAGTGCATCTGCGATAGGTGCTGCGTAAAGAATGCCGTTTATCTTGAAAAAGAGCGGCATGATAAGGAGAAGCGGTATAAAGAACAGTATCTGTCTCGTAAGTGAAAGGAATACGCCCTTGATAGGCTTTCCGATCGATGTGAAGAATGTTGCGGTTATGGGCTGAAGACAGTTTATCCATGTAAAGAAGAAGGATATGCGGAAGAACTTCGCTCCGAATTCGTAATAGCCCTCACTCGCCTCATTATTGGCAAATACTCCAAGGATCTGCCTGGGGAACAGCTGGAACACAACAAATGCAACCAGAGATATAGCCGCACCTGTCTTTACAGCCATCCAGAAAGCACTTCTTACTCTGTCATACTTCTGAGCGCCGTAGTTGAAGCTCTCGATAGGCTGAGTACCCTGTGCAAGTCCGATGACTATGGAGAATACTATCATATTGACCTTCATGACTATTCCGGCAACAGCTATTGGATCATTTGCGCCGTACTCTGAAAGCGCGCCATAATGTCTCAGCGAGTTGTTGAGAACGATCTGAACGATAGCAATAGCAAGCTGATTAAAACAGGAAGCCATTCCTATGGAGCATATTCTGCTGACTATGCCTGCCTTCGGGAACAGATGTCTGCCAAAGAGATAAACGGTCTTGAAGTTGAAGCAGTATACAATAACGATCACTGCTGAGATGACCTGTCCGATGACAGTCGCTATTGCGGCGCCCTTCATTCCCCAGTCCAGACCGATAACGAATACCGCATCAAGTATGGTGTTGACCACCGCTCCTGTGATATTGCATATCATTGTCATCTTAGGACTTCCGTCCGCTCGGATTATGTGTCCGCCGCCCGTTGTCAGTATCAGGAATGGGAAACCTAAAGCCGTATATTTTACGTACTCCTTAGCGTAGGGCATTACCGCGTCTGTAGCGCCGAAGCGTTTCAGCAGCGGTGTCAGGAACACAAGTGTTATCGCCGAAAGTATCACTCCGCAGCTCACCAGCAGAGAAAGTGCATTTCCTGCAAAATAAGGAGCTCTTTTCTTATCGCCCCTTCCCATAGTCAGGTTGAAGCAGGAAGCTCCGCCTATTCCGAGAAGCAGCGCTATCGCCATACAGCCAGTTGTAAACGGGAAAGCAATGGAGGTCGCCGTATTTCCGAGAGTACCTACTGCCTTTCCGATAAACAGCTGATCCACCATGTTGTACAGGGCGCTCACCAGCATACCTACGATACTCGGTATGGCAAACTTCAGCATCAGTGAACGTACCGGAGCTGTTCCCAGAGGACTTCCGCCCTGTGGAGGACCGCCCGCACCTGGGGGAGGACCGCCTGTTCCCTGAGGAGGACCGTTATAGCCGCGAGGTCCGCCGATCTCATTTTCATTCATATTATCCTAACCTTCTTTTCTTTTAAACAAATACTTTTTAATTATACATCATTTCATGTCAAAAAACAATAGTGACACAAAAATGACATAGTAAAAATTTTTCAAAAGTTTCGCTCAATACTGATACAAAATTTACAATGAGCGGAGCTTTTGCCTTGACATACATTAGCCTATGTGATAGAATTATTAATGGTATATTTTCCCGTTGCTGAGCGGGAAATATGGACAGTCACAGCAAAGGTCAGACAATAGCCGCAGACTCCACTTTTTAACTATCGCTGCCGTCATTCAAAGTGTCACATTTTCCGAAAAATTTTTCAACCCGAACAAAGGTCGTGAATCATGAAGATAATACTTGCATCTGCTTCGCCGAGACGGCGTGAGCTTATGAGATACATCACAGAGGACTTCGAGGCGGTATCGTTGGACTGCGACGAGACTCTCCCCGACGATATACCGCCCATGGAGGCTTCCGGGTACCTTGCAGTGCTGAAGGCAAAGGCTGCGGCGGAGAAGTTCCCCGACTGCGTCGTTATCGGCTGCGATACCACTGTCATCTGCGGCGGCGAGATACTGGGAAAGCCAAAGGACAGAGCACAGTGTATCGCCGATATATCAAAGCTTTCGGGACGCACTCATCAGGTGGTCACGGGCTGCTGCATTATCAGCGGCGGCAAAGTCAGCTCCTTCTCGGAGGTTACCGATGTTACCTTCCGTGAGCTTACCGCTGACGAGATAGAGTCCTACGCCGACACCGATGAGCCCTATGACAAGGCAGGCGGATACGGTATCCAAGGACTGGGCTCCGCGCTCATCTCCCACATCGACGGGGATTTCTTCAATGTGGTGGGACTTCCCGTGGGCAGGCTCTTTAATGAAATGAAAAAAGTTCAGATGTGAGAGTTGAGGTGTTACCTGACGGCGACGTATTCAAATAATGTGAGAGAAGCAAACACATTGACTTTCAATTCTCAACTCTGAACTCTTGGGGCGTACGCCCATACTAAGTACTAAGCACTAAAAACTAATAACTATAAAGGAGTATTTACCATGAACTCAACTGCTTTCCATTCTGCTGACATTCTCATCCCCAAGGACTGCGATATGCACAAGTGGTCCGTTATCGCCTGCGACCAGTACACCAGCGAGCCTGAGTACTGGGACGAGGTAAGCGCAACCGTCGGAAGCGCTCCTTCAACGCTGAACCTTATTCTCCCCGAGCTCTACCTTGAGCAGGACGGCGTTGCTCAGCGCATCGACAATATCCACTCCGCTATGGATAAGTACCTCGCTGACGGCATATTCACCGAGTATAAGGACGCTATGGTATACGTTGAGAGAGTCCAGAGCAACGGTATCCTCCGTCAGGGTATCGTGGGCGCTATTGACCTCGAAAAGTATGACTTCTCCAAGGGCAGCACCTCCGAGGTAAGAGCTACCGAGGCTACTGTCATCGAGCGTATACCTCCCCGTATAAAGGCAAGACAGGGCGCTCCCCTTGAGCTTCCCCACATCATGATACTTATCGATGACCCCAACAACACTGTTATCGAGCCCCTTGCAAAGAGCGTTTCCGACGACAGCAAGCTCTATGACTTCGAGCTCATGCAGAAGGGCGGCAGCATCAAGGGCTGGCTCATGGACAAGTCCGCACAGGAAGCTGTTGACAAGGCACTCTGCGCTCTGGCTGATCCCGATACTTTCTGTAAAAAGTACGGTCTCAGCGATACTCCCGTTCTCCTTTATGCTATGGGCGACGGAAACCACTCACTTGCTACCGCAAAGGAGTTCTACGAACAGCTGAAAAAGGCTGATCCCGATAAGGACTTCTCAAACCACCCTGCCCGCTATGCTCTGGCTGAAATTGTCAACCTCCACAGCGATGCTCTCAAGTTTGAGGCTATCCACCGCCTTGTTTACGATGTTGACTGCGACAAGCTCATGAATGAGCTCACTGCCGCTCTGGAGCTCTCAGAGACAAAGGAGTCAGACCAGTACGTTATCTGCTCATGCTGCGGCACTGAGAAGAAGCTCTACATCAACAAGAAGTCCTCAAACCTCTCCGTTGGTTCACTCCAGAACTTCCTTGACGGCTACATCAAGGCAAACGGCGGAAAGATCGACTATATCCACGGCGCTGACACTGTAAAGTCACTGGCTGATAAGCACAGCGGCCTTGCCTTCATTCTCCCTGATATGGACAAATCACAGCTCTTCCCCACTGTTATCAAGGACGGAGCTCTCCCAAGAAAGACATTCTCTATGGGACACGCCGAGGACAAGAGATTTTATATTGAGGCAAGAAAGATAACCGAATAATGGAACTGATCAAAAATATCGCCAAGCTCCACACCACGGAGCTTGGCGCAGTTCGTATAAGGCGCAATCTCAGTCTTGACTGCGGCGATGTGGTGGAATGGTGCAGGGAGCAGATATGCTCTCCCGAAGCCGTCATCGAGCGCCGCGGCAAGAACTGGTACGCAGCTGTCGGCGGTGCGGTCATCACTGTAAACGCATACAGCTATACTATTATCACTGCCCACAAAGCAGTTCCGAAAAAGGGAAAGTGTCATGAATAAAACAAGCTATCTAAAATTCTTTTTGCCTGCCCGATGTATATTATTTCTGCTGATATTTGCTGCCGGAGCTCTGATCACAGGCAGGGAATTCAGCGAAATAAGCTGCTGGTGGACCATAGTCGCCTCCGCAGTAAATATACTGACTATCCTTTTTCTTGTTATATCCGCCAAAAAAGCGGGCAGCAGCTATCGGGAGCTTATCGCCTATGAGAAGGGCAAAACTCCCGTAAAGAAAGCAATACTCCTTATAATAGGATTCATTTTCATCGGCACAGCAGGACTGTATGCCGCGGGCTATATCTGCTATGGAGTTTTACCGTATTCACCACCCATGATAGTTGAGCCGATACCGCTCATTCTCGCCATACTTAACATCGCTGTACTTCCTGTTACTACAGCATTGGCTGAGGACGGTCTGTACCTCGGCGGCGGCGTCAATCAGATAAAAAACAAGTTTACAGCAATACTTATCCCTGCCTTTTTCTACACACTTCAGCACTGCTTCATACCTACACTGTTTGATGCAAAGTACATGATCTACAGATTTATCTCATTTCTTCCGCTGACTGTTATATTCTGCATTCATTACTACAAAAAGCGCGATCCGCTGCCGATGATGATAAGCCACGCTATACTTGATCTCGCCACAGCAATGACTATTGTCGTAATGTCTGCCGACCATAGCCTGTACGAAAAAATGATAAATATGTAAAGGAGCTTGTATATGAACATAAGAAGATTTGAACAGCAGGACGCAGAAGCTGTGTCCGCTCTGGTCATAAAGACTTTAAGAATATCCAACGTCAAGGACTACCCTGCCGACCTCATGGAAGAGGTAGTCAAAAGCCAGCAGCCCGAGAATATACTTGAGCGTGCAGGCTGGACCCATATGTATGTAGTCGAAGATGAGGGAATGATCATCGGCGTCGGCGCAATCGGTCCCTACTGGGGCAAGGAGGACGAGAGCAGTCTGTTACTATCTTCGTGCTTCCCGAGTATCAGGGCAAGGGCGTTGGCAGGCTCATCATGGAGACTCTCGAAAAGGACGAATACTTTCTCCGCGCAAAGCGTATAGAGATACCCTCCTCCATAACAGGCTGCCAGTTTTACAGGCATTTCGGCTATGACTACAAGGACGGTATAGCAGAGGTGGACGATGAACACGTTTACCGTCTGGAGAAGTTCAGGGGCATATGTAAGATAGGCAGAAACAGTATTCCCCAATGTGTAAATGTCATAAAGACAAGCTTCATGACCGTGGCGGACGAGTTCGGCTTCACTGTGGAAAATGCGCCGCGGTTCGTGGCTTTTGCAACTACCGACGAGAAGCTGTTTTCACAGTATGATAAGGAACAGCGCCCCATGTACGCATTTTACTCCGATGGCGGCAGAATTGTGGGATACTATTCATTGCTCCGTCTCGAAAATGGAGAGTGTGAGCTGAACAACCTCTGTGTTCTCCCCGAATACAGACACAGGAATATAGGAGAGAAGCTCCTCAAGGACGCCTGTGAGGAGGCAAGAGCTATGGGCTGCACAAAGCTGGTATTCAGCATCGTTGAGGAAAACAACGTCCTCCGCAAATGGTATGAAAAACACGGAGCAGTCCATGTGGGCACGAAAAAGTTCGACTTTTTCCCCTTTACCTGCGGCTACATGGAGATAAAACTGTAAAGGAGCAAGCTATGTCAGACAGACCGGAACTGAAAAAAGGACTGGACAGCAAGGTCTTCCGCAGCTATTACTACCTCAAGGAGGAGCTGCTCGGGTTCTGCCGCGAGAACGGTCTGCCCGTCTCAGGCAGCAAAATCCAGCTCACTGACAGGATAGCCCACTTCCTGGATACGGGAGAGGTGCTGCTGCCTGCTGCAAAGAGCAGAAAAAGAAGCGCTGCCGACTCCGCTCCCATAGCAATGGACGGAAAAATTGGCGAAAACTTCGTATGCTCGGAGGTCCACCGCGCTTTCTTCAAGGAGCATTTAGGCAAGAGCTTTTCCTTCAATGTGGCTTTCCAGAAATGGCTCAAAGTCAACGGCGGCAAGACCTTTGCCGACGCTATTGAAGCCTACCGCCTGATAATTGAGGAGAAAAAGCACAGCAAAACCAGCATTGACAGTCAGTTTGAGTACAACACCTATATCCGCGATTTCTTCGCCAATAACAAGGGAAGCTCCCTCGGCGACGCCATAAGGTGCTGGAAGTACAAAAAGAGTCTCAAGGGGCACAACCGCTATGAGCCTTCAGACCTGACTGCACTGGATAAGGAGTAAGATATGTCCGATATTTTTTCAAGAACTCAGCTCATCTTCGGCGAGGAAGCCATGGATATACTGGCAAATTCCCGCGTTGCCGTTTTCGGCGTAGGCGGTGTGGGCGGCTTCACCGTTGAAGCTCTGGCACGCTCGGGCGTGGGAGCTATCGACCTCATCGACGATGACAAGGTCTGCGTGACCAATATAAACCGCCAGATAATCGCTCTGGGCTCAACCGTGGGTATGTACAAGGTGGACGCGGCTGAAAAGCGCATACATGACATCAATCCCGAATGCAGGGTCACCTGCCACAAGATGTTCTATATGCCCGAAACCGCCCATAAGCTGG
>Ga0208459_1004578_pt1 | contig 10177 bp, 16 predicted proteins | sample AD_UKC087_MetaG_FD_184433 | JGI IMG/M metagenome (GOLD analysis project Ga0208459, IMG submission 184433) | Active sludge microbial communities of municipal wastewater-treating anaerobic digesters from USA - AD_UKC087_MetaG (SPAdes) (version 2) | ecosystem: Engineered > Bioreactor > Anaerobic >... | reverse complement strand
TTCAAACAAGCAAAAAACAGTTTTCATAATAAAAAAATAAAGATTCTGACAACATTTATGCTACTGCCCATGCCGCCGAATCAACGCTGCAAATCTAACGGGCGGCACGTCAGTAGCATTTGTCATTATGCGTGATTGGGCGCAATACTAATCACACTAAACCCCATCTCCTTTGTTTTTATGACCAAATCATCTTCATCATCTGCCATAATGTAAATAACATTATCATTTATATCTAACAATGAATGAATGTTTTCAAGTTCCTGCGAGCAAGTTGTTTTGGTCATAAAAACATCAGCTCTTACCATTTTTGCGTACAAAACGCCCAAAGAAAAAAATAATCTGTACATAAATAAGATTTTAAAACGTTAAAAAATAAAACACATAATATCACGCTATACGCCCATGCCTCAAAGCAGCCCGCAAAAGCCAAAAGAGGCACGGCGCATAGCTTATCATCATTTTCCATTACCTTTATTTTTTGCTCCGTAGAAGGCTGCAAAAATAGCCCTAAAATTGATTTTAACATGATTTATGATTTTAAATTGTAAAAAATGCTTAAGAGTTTTTATATTCATTCAAGCCCACCCTTAAAGGAATTGATGAATATACGGAAAATCCTATTTTATCATATTGCCCAAAAATGAATATATATATATTTTCATTATTGCCAACGTAACCACGGCGGAAAAGGTCAGCCGTAAATTTTGCGTTTATACGCTGATTTACATTCAATTCTAAATAAGTTTTTTGCATTATTTTACTATTTAATTATTTAAAGACTTTTGTTTTCTGCAATTTTGCGAGCAAGTCGCAGCCGTAGCGGATTTTGTAGGGAAATGCGTTGCACATGTTTCACATTTTACAACCCAAATTTTTTGAGGTATTTCTTGCACAAGCAACCGCCCGTTATTCATTTCTCCCAATTCCAATAGGCTTAAATCTGCGATATAATTCTCATTTTCAGACACTAACAAAGTATTATGTGAAGATTTTCGCAAAATCAAATCCCCATTATCTTTAATTTTTAACCCTACTTTTTCGGCTGTATCATTCTCCGCCTTCAACTGTGAAATGTGATTCACACCAGTTTCACAGTGTGAACGCTGCATTTCTCCCAGATACGCCCGCAGGGTAGGGGATTCATTTTGCAATTTTATTATTTGATTTTGATGACCTACTATTGTATCATAACGATTCATGAGTATTTGATTTTGACTTCTTTCATGCGCTTGTTGTTCTATCAAATACTCCGTTACAACACTTTTTCTATACACCCCCACAGCATCACCATTGACCAAAGCCCACACAAACAGCCCAACCCCGACCAAGAACCCGACTAAAAATATTATTATTACTGCCATAATTTTAAAAGATTATTATTAAGTTGTTCATTTACGAGTTTTGCATAAATGCGTGTAGTGTTTATGTCGCTATGTTGCATAAGTTCCTGTACGCTAACAATATCCAGTCCTTTTTGTAGCAATTGTGTTGCAAATGTGTGTCTTGATACATGAAAATGCAAATCTGTTACGCCTATTTTTTCTCCTATTTCCTTAAGTTTTATATTTATTTGAACGTTTGACACTTGCAAAAATGGTTGTATTTCTTGATAACTATTTATTATCTTTTCTGCCATTCCTTCAAAAAGTAGTGATATATTTATATTTGTGAGTTTTGATGTTTTTTGCGCCTTCATTCTTATATAATTGTATTCCTGATTTTCTATAGTTGTTTTTTCTAAGTTTTGAATATCTGCGAAGCGCAAGCCAGTATAACAGCCTAGGAGGAACATATTTAGATAGATATTACTTTCATTTTCTGCCATTTTTTGTAATTCCTGTAATTGCGCATCATTCAAATGAGTTATATCTGATTTTTGCGCCTTAATTTGGTAATGTTTATAGGGATAGTTTTTTTGGTCTATTTTACCTTTTTTTATTGCATCATTTACGTAACTTCTTATTGTTTGGTGATGTCTGCCAATACTTGATTTTTTCATATTTTTTGAAAGTAAATATTTGTCTAATTTTTGAAGCCACTCAAAAGAGAGACCGTTAAAAGTTATTGTTTGCGTTTGATTTTCGTATTTTTCAAGCATTGACAAGGTTGCAAGATGATTGTTTATTGTGGCCGCTTTTATATCTTTAATTTGCATTTCTTTTTTACAGAAGGTCAAAAAACTATCATTTGAAAGCCCCAAAAACTCACTTTTTAAGGTTTGAAAGTCGTAAGGGATTTTTTTTGCTTGATATTCGTATTCTATTGCCTCCAGTCTTGAAATTTTAGCACGGAGATTCGTATTTATTTGGTAGCTATTTTCGTGTTTAACCACTTCTTTTTTTTTGTCGTTCCATTGATTTGCGGTGATATACACCCCAGTGGTAATGTAGTTATTTTTGCCGCCCAGATAGCATTTTATTTGCACAAGAGCAGCCGCACCGAGTGCCGCAGTTCTTTTGCGATTATGCACCAAAGTAATTTTCGATTTTTGCATTTTTATTATTATTTTAAACGTGAAAGGTACAAATTTAGTATATATATTTTTTTTACGCTTTTTTACTACTTTTTATCTACTTTTCATTTTTTTGATACTATTGTTTTTTGCATCTATGATTTTTCGACTCCCAACGCCACAAATGTAAATACTTTTTTTTAATATTTGATAATTTTTTTTAACTTTTTTTGCCATTTTTATAATTTTCTTTTTATTTCTACACAAAATAAGTTTTTATTTCTCTTTTCATTTCCATAACATAATATCTTACTTTTGATTTTTGCAGTTTTTGTGCCATTTTTTGCCGCCTGATAGGGGTTTTTTCTGCATTTCATTTGAGACAATTTATTACATCATTTTTCTATTATTTCGCTTTTTGGGTTCATTCCTTACCACCCTTTTATATTTGCGTTTTTCGGGCTATTTTTCGGCACTTTAACAGGGTTAAAATAGCGGCTGCCGCAGGCGCAACACAGCCGCTTTTTTGTAGATGCGGCTATCGGGGGGCGTTCTATTCGTGCGGCTCATCGGGGGGCGTTCTATCTTTGCGGCTTGTTATCAATCTTTGTGCTAATATTTTTCTCTTTATTCGTGCCGCTTGCTATAAATCTTTGTAATTCGTGCCGCTTGCTATTAAACTTTGTAATTCGTGCCGCTTGAACTGTGTGTTCGCACGGCGTTTGCGCTTTTCATGGCAGCAAGCCCCCCGCCCGCTAAGGCAGGGCGGGGGGCAGCTGCCATGAGTGCGCACCCGCCATGCTCAAGACGGATAATAACAGAAAATAGGATGACGTGTGTTTGAAAATCCTCGTACTTTCCGCAGCTTCGCACTTCGGTCGTTTCACTCCCTGCGTGCGGCTGCGTCTGAACGGATAAAAACATCACGATTAACGCAGGCGCAGCCCACCGCAAACGCTGTAAATTTTTTTGGTTGTGGCGGTTAGCGCATAGGAAGAAATAGCGGGCTAATCGCCCGAGAGTTTGCGCCCATTCGGGCGAGCGTGCGGCGGCTGTGTGGGGGGTTTGTCGCTACGGTTTAGCGTTGTGGCGCAGCAGCAGGCAGGGGGCGCAGTCATGCGAGCGTGTTAGTTGCGCCCCCTGCCTGCTTTGCGCAAGCGCATGGGGGCTGCATTGCGCTTGCGCCATGCAGCCCCCATGCGCTCACATAGCATATTTCAATCAATGGGGCGCAGTAGCGCAGGTAGGGGGGCAAGCCCCGTTCCGCTTGCAGCGTGTCAGGGGGGCAGTGCGCAGTTTTTTTGTATGTGTGTGTTTTTTTTTGGGGCTGTGGTTTTTTGGCTATTTTGCCGCCCATTTTTGCTGCCATTCCTTCACTTCCACATTTTCTATTTTCACCCATTTTTCCCTTTGGGTATATTCTGCCCACATGGCATTGTAGTTTTTTTCATTTTGCCATTCCTTCACATTCGCAGTCTGTGTGTATTTTGGTTGTCTTTTCATTTCGTTAGCTTCATTTTGCTACTTCAAAGGTACGCTTTTTTTCACATAGTCCACTATGTTCATGCCTACATGTTTGTGTGGTTTTATGCTGTATAGTATTGGTTTTCAGTTGTTTATATTCTTGCAGGGCTGCCGCCCTGCATAACAGGAGCAGGGCTGCCGCCCTGCATAACAGGGGCAGGGCTGCCGCCCTGCATAACAGGGGCAGGGCTGCCGCCCTGCATAACAGGGGCAGGGCTGCCGCCCTGCATAAAAAAATGGGGTAGGGGCTATTTGCCCCTACCCCCTACGAATCTTCAATAAGTTCATTATTTTGCAGCAATTCAAAGCAATAATTTTCAGTTTGCTTCTGTATTTCATTTGCGACAAAATACAAATCATTTGCCGCCTGTAGTATTTCAGCGTTTTGCGTATCTATTTTCACTTCCAATTCCTTACTTTTCACAAGTTCAGGAGTTTTGCGAGTCTTAAAATACTCTTTTTGCGCTTTTCGCATATCGTTCACCAGTTGCACGTATTTTGCAATTTTCCGCAGTAGCTGTATTTCATTCATTTTGCACCCCCTTATCTATTTGCACGGTAAGTAGATTATTTGAAACCGCCCACTTATATACAGCCCACAAAGTACGTTTACTTGTAGGGTTGCCCTGTTTCCAAAGGTTGCACAAAATACCCTTTGCGGTAAAATACCCCTGCTTTGTGGCTATATATACCAGAAATTGAGAATAAGACATGTTATTATTCACTTTGCACCCCCTTTTCTATTTGCTCCGTTCCTACGATGATATTTAGCCTTATTTGCGTAATTATCTGCGTTTTTGTGCCATTCCTATACACTTGGTTTTGAACCTGCGAAAGCTGTAATTTTAACTCTTTTTTGGTTTTGCCTTGCAAATCTTCAAAAATTTTCGTGTCTATGGTCATACTTCGTGTTCTTTATATTTTAGGTTTTTATCTTTGGCAGTTTGCAGAAAATTTTGTGTTTGGTCATCTTGCAAATAGTACTTATACTCATTACCCTGATACATATATTCAAGAGTAACATACGCCCCCGAAGGGGTGTAAAAGACAACTATTTGCGCATGTGGCAATAGTTCTACCAATTCTACAAATTTTTCTATTTTTACTTCAAAAATAGAAAGGCTATGTAGCAACCGTTTTTGTTTTGCAACCACCTCATTTTTTATAGTGATTCGCACTTTTTCCGTGATAAGAAGCATTTTTTTGCTGTTTTGGAGTTGAAAAAATTAAATGGGCTTGTTTGTGTCGTATGCGTTTGTCATGTGCGTGTCAGTCGTTATACAGGTCGTTTCATGTGTCGTATGCCGTGTGCGTGTCAGTGTGCGTGTCAGTTGCCGTGCCAGTCGTAGAAGAAGCCCATTTTTTAGTTTATTTTCTACGATACAAAGATAGTAAACATAGTTCACATACACAACTATTTACACCTACATAAACATGTTAGTTTTTTTTAGACATTATTTGTCCTATTTTTGTGTTATGAAATTTCTTATACAGGTGTATCTTTTTGGGGTATTTATGGGATTAATGATTTCTTACCTAATTTGGGAGTTTTACGAATGGATCAAAAACCGCCCAAAAAGGTAAGTTTTTTACTATTTTTGCACCTAATTATGTACCCACAACCGTAACGGCTTGAAATACAGCCGTTTTTTTATTTTGTATAGAAATATATTTGCTTTTTTTGGGGCAAAGTACAAAATTTTGCCCCCCGTACTTTATATTTCTTGTTTCAATCAATTTGGCGCAGTAGCGCGGGAGAGGGGGCAAGCCCCAAGACCAGTAGGGGGGAAAATCCTACTTAATTTCCGTGTATTGTTTTATTATTGTTTTTTGTTGCTTGTATTATGTTTGTGTTATATTAGTACTTTATTATTATAGTTTTATTCTGTTTTTCAATAAGTAATGGGTAATATTGTATGTATGTGCCAGTTTTGGCACATTATAGGGTACGAGTTTTGCACATTTTTCCCCATTTTTGCACAAAAAAACGCCTAACATTGAAGCGTTAGACGTTTTTTAATACTATTATTTCCCAAAAAGTGTATCAAATTTGATACACTTTTTAACGACTTACGAAGGCTTTGGCGGGTTCATAATAGGCTTGAATGTTTTACGGGGAATTGTCCGTTTACGTGCAGCCCCGAAACTCTGCTTTAATGCCAAAAGTTGCGTTTTGAAATTTTTGATATGCTGACGAAACGCCCTAACATTCAAATTCCCATTTGCATTCATAACGGCGTCGTCTTCAATACTTGAGATTAGTTCCTTCAATTGGTTCATAATCTCATTCGATGCCCCGCCCGCATAGGCATCCTCTTCGATGCTTGCCATCAATTCTAATTTTTTACGACCTTGCAAAGGACGGTTCAAAAGTTGGTCCTGCAAACTTTGTAAAAGTTTTTCAATAGAAGCACACTTTGAGGAAAAACTTTTTTGAGAAGTTGGTGAAGTTCTACCCTGCAATACAGGTTCAGCCGCAAGCGCATAAACCATAAGGGTAAGAAGAAATTTTGTTTTTTTCATTATATTAATGTAAAAATTTTAGATTTTTTTTTGCAGAAGTTAAGCGACTTTGCAGCGCGTGAAAGTTTTTACAAACAAAATTGTATTTTATACAGACATTTGGATGTTAAAAATCGTAGGAAACACAGCAGAAGAAGCGACCACGACAACCCCTGTATAATCTAAATAGCCCGTTCCTTTAGCTAAGACATTATATGTCCCAGCAGGTAAGGAATTAAAAAAATAATTCCCATTAGCATCAGTAACTGCCGAAATACCCAAGTTTGTAATTTCGATAATTGCAGAAGGCACAGGCGCACCTGTTGTACTGTCAGTGATTTGCCCTTTAAGTTGTGCAGGGGCAACATTAGTTACAAGTGTTAGAAGAGATGAAAATGTAAATGATTTGAGTTCCGCAGGCGTAAGACCTATATATCTTGCATCCGTAAACATGGCAATCATATTTTGATAACAAAGATTATTTGCCGTAACCTTAGTTTCAGTAGCTACAAAGGCATCATTTTCCGCTATCAAAAAATCTTGATGAATTGTATCAAATGAAGATTTAGTAGCCAACACAGTAGCCTCAAACGTTGCAGGCATATTATTAGTGGCAAGCAAATCGACACTATTTGCAGCAATAAAATTTGTCATTGAGACAAGCATAGCCGCCGAAGAATCCCAATTTAAATTAGCAGATTCACTGTAATAGCCATAACCCGCCGCATCATATTGTGCAGCATGTTGGGCAACGGGATATGCATAGGTAATATATCGCTGTAATTGCTTAAAGTACAATAGTACTCTATCATTTACATCAATTAAATCCGTCCGCAAATTTTGGGCAATGCTATTCCTAGCCTGATAGTCGGGCAGCAATTCAGCCACATCAAATTCAGCCAGTCTTGCGGCAACAAATGCCAAATCATAAGCGGCGGAAAATGCAGAAAATTGCGCAATATGAGTTTTACAAGCTACCCAAGCTATACGCCCGATAGTGTAAAGTTCGCTCATTCTACAATTATACAATGATTGTAACATAAGAAAAAAGTTTAAAGATTATAAAAACACCTCAAAAATACGGAATTAATTCGCATTTATTTTGTATTAATTTTTATTTTTTTCTCATTAATGCAAATTTTTTACATATTTTACTATTTTTTCACAAACTTTTGAGTTTTTCCGCTATTTTTTGCCTCATTTCCCGACTCTCTTGCATTTCTACCGTGAGAGTGCCAGGGCCCAATTTTTTCAATTTGTCCAGACGTTCAAGCAATCTATAATATTTTAGCCTGCTTATTTCTGCATTATCTTTTTGCCGTTTTATTTCTGTTTTGATGTTTTCACCATGTGCCGCCATTAACTGCAATAGCCTAAAATCGGCATCATTCACCCCTTTTTCCTGTACCATTTTTTTTTGATAATGGAGATTTTTCACGAAGCTATTTTGTAAATCTGTTTTTATTGCTTGCACATAATTTAGTTCAAATATTTCTGATAATAAGGGATTTTCTGCCATTCTGATATATTTTTTTTCTATTCGTAGTAAATTTTGTGGCGCAAATGGTTTACTTTCTTCTGTTTTATCATAGAACGAGAAAACCGCCCTTTTATCCCTATCTGCGTGTGATGTATAATTTTTATATTCTTTATATTTTGGATTTTCTATGATTCGTATTTCTCTCTTCCCTATTTGTATGTGTGAAATTTGGCGCATATAGTCAGAAGGATTTTTGGGCATTTCCACATTTGCCCCAGCTTCAAACCCCTGAACCTTTGCCCCCGTAAGCTCAAAGGGTATAAAGGCTTGAAATTCTACCCAAGTTTCCAATAAATCTTTGACTGTAAACATATTATAATTTTGTAGGGTTTTTATTTTCCAACAATTCCAAAATTTATGGGCTGAAAATTGTATGATATAATGGGGATTTATATTACCAGTTTGTGGGATATAGGAGAGAAAAACGCCTCTATTTTGTATGAGTTTTTGATAGCTTGCATTATTATACGCCCCAGTTTTAATATTTTCATTATACATTGAAAATCTTTGTTTTACAGCTTGTTTGTCCAAGGAATTAATATTTTCAACATATTGTATTATCTTAATATTATCGTACATTTGCGCTTGATTTTTAGGAAGTGGGTTTGTTTCTTATCTTTATATTTTGTTATAGGGGCGCAATTTGGGAAAATTGCGCCCTTTTTCCTATTTGCCGAGATAGGTATTAATTGCCGCTTGACTTACATATTTTTTGCCCATTACCTTAGTAGTTGCTATTTTTCCATCGGCAGCATAGCGGTCGAAGGTTGTACGTGAGATATTTAGGGCTTCGCATGCTTGTGCTATTGTGTACATAGATTGTACAGTTTTACCCTGTGATAGCATTTTTAACAGCTCCTTTATTTCTGCGACATCTGCGAAGATTGTAGCTATTTGTTGCTCAAATGTTTTAGTATTTTCCATATTTAAAAAATTAGTTCTAATTCTGCGAGTTTAACCGCAAGTTCTGAGAGTCTTAAATTATGTATTTCGTATTTTTCAATGGGTACGCTTATTGAATCCAAGGAGCGTAAAATTATATACAGCTCATCATTTTCTTGGTCATAACTGACTACCCACTGCAAAAAATCTGATTCATACAAGCAGTTAGTATATATTTGCACGCCCAACCTTTGCCCGAGACGTACCAGATTCTCAACTTCATGTATTTTGCGCCTGATATACGGCGGAAAATTTGCCGTATCTGTATTTTTATGTAGTAGCATTTTTTTGCGTATTTTGATTATTAAGTTTCACACACAAATCTACTTTTTTAGCAATTTGCGCTTCAATGCGTTTTTTATCTGCCTTTATTTCGGCAAGCGTTTCATTGTCAGAAGTTAGAACAAATAAAGCTGCTCAATTACTTCTGTATTGTGATTTGCTTCCACAAATGCTTTGGCAAATCCGTAAGGCGTTAAATTCCTTTGCCTTACTACATCTTTTGTCGCCCAGCCTAAGTTAGTCGTTTTGTCCCCTATCAAGTTGGGCAAAGGTTTTTTCTTAGGTAAATTAAAACGACCGTACAAAATTGTATATTTAGAATACGCTTCTTTTTCGCTTGAATATCCTGCAAACTCAAACGGATTAAAGCTGTATTTTTGAAACTGTTTTAGTTTTGGTACACAACTACAAATCCTGCCTTTCGGGTTTTCAAGAAAGAAAATTTTAGGCTTGTGATATTCAATAATTTCAAGTGTTTTTTCAACTATTGAAATAGCATCAAAAAGTAATTTAGGATTCTTTTTTTTCCACCAAACAGCTCCGCTTGCCGCGAATTCTGTACATGGAGGGTGAGCTATAATTATTTCGACATTTGAATATTGCTTATAATCAAATGTCATTATATCAATACCAAATTCTAAATCAACTGAAATTACATTATATCCTTTTTCCCTATACAATTTTGCAAAAGTTTCCGAATATTCAAACAAGCAAAAAACAGTTTTCATAATAAAAAAATAAAGATTCTGACAACATTTATGCTACTGCCCATGCCGCCGAATCAACGCTGCAAATCTAACGGGCGGCACGTCAGTAGCATTTGTCATTTTCCATTACCTTTATTTTTTGCTCCGTAGAAGGCTGCAAAAATAGCCCTAAAATTGATTTTAACATGATTTATGATTTTAAATTGTAAAAAATGCTTAAGAGTT
>Ga0208459_1004574_pt1 | contig 10181 bp, 7 predicted proteins | sample AD_UKC087_MetaG_FD_184433 | JGI IMG/M metagenome (GOLD analysis project Ga0208459, IMG submission 184433) | Active sludge microbial communities of municipal wastewater-treating anaerobic digesters from USA - AD_UKC087_MetaG (SPAdes) (version 2) | ecosystem: Engineered > Bioreactor > Anaerobic >... | reverse complement strand
CTGGAATGCGTTTCGGTGGTGGATCTCCCACGAGCCGCTCAGCACTGGTCTGGATTCTAAAAGACAAAGAGCCCACTCCCGTCCTGGTGAAAACAGGAGTCTCTGACGGAGCCTATGTGGAATTGATCGAAGGCCTCGATAAAGACGCTATCCTGGTGACAGGCGTCATCTACAAAGATCCCAAACAGGCCACAAACAACAACAGCCCCGGTGGGCCCGGCATGAGAGGGTTCTGATGCCCGGTACCCTGCTCCAAACCGAAGCCCTCGCCAAGACCTATCAGATGGGTGATATCCACGTGCATGCTCTCAGAGGAGTGAATCTGCAGGTGCAGCGCGGTGAATTCATTGCCATTATGGGAGCTAGCGGCAGCGGTAAAACCACCTTTATGAACCTTTTAGGCTGCTTGGATAAAGCTTCTACGGGATCTTACATCCTGGATGGGATTGCCGTTCATGAGATGAGTGACGAAGAGCTGACGTCCATTCGCAATCAAAAGATCGGTTACGTATTTCAAAGCTTTTATCTGCTCCCTCGCACCACTGCTCTGGAAAACGTGGAATTGCCCTTGTTGTATTGCCACAGGTGCTCCCTGCACGAACGACATAGTAAGGCCGTGAAAGCTCTTTCAATCGTGGGAATAGAGGATCGCGCCCGGCATTTCCCAAATCAACTGTCCGGCGGTCAACAGCAAAGGGTTGCCATTGCTCGTGCCATAGTCAATGATCCCGTCTTCATTCTTGCCGATGAACCCACCGGAAATCTGGACACAAGAACCAGCATCGAGGTGATGGCAGTGTTTCAAGACTTGCATTCACAAGGTAAAACCGTGATTCTGGTGACGCACGAAAACGATATCGCGCAATACGCGCAGCGGCAGATCACCTTCCGGGATGGTCTGATAATATCAGATAAAACCAATCCTAAGCCACGGATTGCCAGCGAAGACCTGAAGAATCTGCCCAAACTCGATGAGGAGGACTAAGCGATGTCAGTACTAGGTATTATTCGAATCGCTTTCAAATCCCTGGCGCGAAATAAGACCCGCACCTTTTTAACCATGCTTGGAATCATCATCGGGGTCGCCGCAGTGATTACCATGCTGGCTATAGGTCAGGGAGCGAAGAAGATCGTGGAAGATCAGGTGAATTCCATGGGCACAAACGTGATTATGGTGTTTTCAAACTTTAGCCAATCCACAGTACGTCAGGCCGCAGGCGGGGGAAATCTACTGGAAATCGAGGATGTGGAGGCCATCCAGAATCAACTGGATGGGATACTCTATGCAACCCCAGTGTATAATTCCTTTGGGCAATTGAAATACGAGGGAAACAACTGGCGCACCGGTATCATGGGAGTGGATGCCGATTTCTTCTTTATTCGTGATATGCAAGTGAGTAGCGGAGAATTGTTCCATAGCTCAGATGTAGAAAACGGCGCAAAAGTATGCGTAATCGGCAAGACAGTTGCCGACAATCTCTTTGGCGATGTGGACCCAGTAGATAAGATCATCCGCATCCGCAACATCCCCTTCACCGTGAAAGGTGTCTTGAAATCCAAAGGACAGAGCGTGATGGGAAACGATCAGGACGATACTGTGATCGCGCCCTATACCACCGTATACACCAGATTGCTGGGGCATCGCTGGCGTAACATGACGATCCTGGTATCTGCCAGCTCGCGGGATATAATCCACATAGTGCAACAGGACATTATGGATCTGCTGCAAACCAGGCATCGAGGAACCACCAGCGAGGAGTTTGTGGTAACTTCCCAGACCGATCTGGCTCAAACGGCGAACGATGTTTCCAATACCATGACGATTCTACTGGCGTCGATCGCAGGGATATCGCTGTTGGTAGGAGGCATCGGGATTATGAACATTATGCTGGTATCAGTCACCGAACGCATCAAGGAAATTGGGATCCGTATGGCTGTGGGTGCAGGGAAGCGTGATGTATTGCTACAATTCATCATCGAAGCTGTAGCCATCAGCATTATGGGCGGTATATTGGGCATAGTGCTTGGTTTCACTGCCGCGAAAATCGTGGGTGACGCGATGAAATGGAGCATCGCGGTAACGCCATGGTCAGTACTGCTCTCGGTAGGCTTTTCGATGGCGATCGGGATCTTTTTCGGCTGGTATCCTGCCAGGAAAGCCGCAAATCTGAACCTCATTGATGCTCTGAGATACGAATAGAGCTGATCAATACTACAATGATAATGGCCGGAGATACAATCCGGCCTTTGTCTTTAGCCTTATGAAGCAAGGGAGAAGTCCGCTTGAGGATGTGTTGGGAGCCATTTTTTTAGTGGACAAAGATGCCACGAGTAAAATTATGACTCTCCAGATCATATCAGCACGTTCAGGAGCTACATAAAGGATACTCATTATGAAAAGCGATGCGGATTCTCCGCTTTCCAAGATACGAAACATCGGCATCATGGCGCACATCGATGCCGGGAAGACGACCACTACAGAAAGGATTCTGTATTATACAGGCTTTCTGCACAAGATGGGTGAGGTACACGACGGCAACGCATTTACCGACTGGATGGAGCAGGAACGCGAACGCGGCATCACCATCACGTCGGCTACCGTGACCTGCCCCTGGATGGGCCATCAGATAAATATTATCGACACTCCCGGGCATGTGGATTTTACTGCGGAAGTAGAGCGCTCGCTACGGATCCTTGACGGGGCGGTGGGTGTATTCTGCGCTGTAGGTGGAGTGGAGCCCCAATCCGAGACGGTGTGGCATCAAGCTGATCGCTATCATGTTCCCCGCCTGGCATACGTAAACAAGATGGATAGAACCGGGGCTGATTATGAGCGCGTGATCCAAATGATGCACGACAGGCTGACTCCCAAAGCGGTAGCCATCAATATCCCCATTGGTAAGGAAGATTGCTTTGAAGGTGTGATCGACCTGGTGAGTATGCAGGCCTGGTACTTTGATCCCCTTACTCAGGGCTCTCAGACCAGTCATACCAATATTCCGCAAAACCTTGCTAAGCTTGCGATGGAGGCGAGAACTGCCCTATTGGAAGCGGTCTGCGAATATGACGATGAATTGATGATGCTATATCTCGAAGGAGAGGAGATCCCAGAATCACTATTACGCAAAGCGATTCGCAAGGGTACGATCGATCATGGTTTCATCCCTGTGCTTTGCGGATCTTCATTGAAGAACAAGGGATTGCAGCTACTTTTAAACGCCGTGGTGGACTATATGCCTTCTCCACTGGATATTGGTGATACACATGCTTTTGATGCTCAAAGTCACGAGGCCATCCCCCTACCTCCAGATCCCGATGCTCCGCTGGTGGCGATGGCTTTTAAGGTGCAGGTCGATAAGTATGTAGGACGTCTGGTGTATATCCGCGTTTATTCCGGAACCCTGAAGAAGGGCGGGACATTCTTGAATATCACCAATGGCAAGCGGGAACGAGTGGCTCGCATACTGCAAATGATGTCCAACAAAAAGAACGATCTGGATAGCATTCATGCAGGCGATATTGGCTGTGTGGTGGGGCCAAAATGTTTGGTGACAGGCGATACCATCACCGACGGCAGAATGGACGTGGTGCTTTCCAAGATGCATTTCCCCGATTCTGTGATCTCGATCGCCATCGAGCCCAAGACCAAGGCCGATCAGGAAAACCTCGGTAATGCTCTGGCGCGGATGGAAGAAGAAGATCCCACCTTCAAGGTTCATGTAGATAAGGATAGTGGCCAAACCTTGATTTCAGGGATGGGTGAGCTGCATCTGGACATTATTGTGGATCGTATCAAACGCGAGTTTGGGGTGGCAGCAAATGTGGGAAATCCACAAGTGTCATATAAAGAGACTATAACCAACACCGTGGAAGTGAAGGAAGTATTCCAGCGCGAGCTGAACGGTAAGGGCAATTACGCCATGGTGCAATTCCGGATCAGTCCCATCGCCCTGGCGGATTTGCCTGAAGATTGCAAGAACACGTTTAAATGTTCCATCACGGCTACTGATATTCCCTCGGAGTATTGGAAAGCAATCGAGGAAGCAGCCTTGGGAACTCTCTCTGATGGACCGCTGATCAGCGGCAATGTGGAACGCGTGGCCATCGAACTGACGGGAGGAGATCATAATCCAGTGGATTCAAACGAATTGGCGTTCCGGATCGCTACATCTATGGCCATTGGCAGAGCCCTGCGTGAAGCGAAACCCGTGATCATGGAACCGATCATGCTACTCACAGTGCACTCCCCGGATGATTTTGTGGGTGACATCATCTCGGATGTCAATGCCAAACGCGGCAAGATCGAGGTGATGCGCCGGCACAATGAATATCTTCAGGAAGTGGTGGCGGACATCCCGCTCTCGGAGATTTTTGGATACTCCACCCGGATCAGGAGTTTGTCGCAGGGACGCGCCAGCTACTCTCTGGAGTTCAAAAAGTTTGAAATTGCTCCGCAGCAGGTACAAAGTGAAGTGCTGCGCAGAATACGCGGTTATGCAGAATAATCTTGACACGAAAAAGAGAAGCGCTAAAGGTGTACGAAAGCAGAAAAAGACCAAGGAGTCAGCTATGAATATCGAACTCACTATCAGTGGCAACATCGCGGCCATGAAGATTGATGGTATCCTTAATAGTGAAAACGCGCACGTCCTGCAGGAGAAACTCAGCGAAGTGATGCAAAGCGAAGCCAAGGTTTTGGAGCTCGATTTGCTGGATTGCCGCAATATCTCATCAACCGGTATTGGCAAAATCTTGCTGTTTTACAAGGATTTCATTTCCAAGGGCGGAGATATCGAAGTGGTTCGCAGCTCAAACAGCGTGTACGAGCTTTTCACCATGCTGAAGCTGAACCAGCTCTTCACAGTCAACCTGGGGTAGTCAATGGGGGATAAGGCCAGAATACTGGTGGTGGATGATAGCATCGCCATCGTAAATTCCCTGCAATCCATATTAAGCATCAGCGGGTACCACGTAGATACGGCTTACAACGGCAGCGATGCTTTGCGTAAGATCTATAAAAACGAATATGATCTGGTGATTTGCGATATAGAAATGCCCGGCTTGACGGGGCTGGAGTTTTTGGGTAGGGTAAGGCAGGATTTTGACCGGTCCTTGGATGTGATTCTGATGACGGGTTATCTGGAACACGATTACTTCATCGAGGCTATCCGTCTGGGTGCCAGCGACTTTATCCGCAAGCCCATCGATACTAAACAGATGATCCACTCCATCCAGGAATTGATGTTTCGCAAAGGAAACCGCGATGACATTTCAGGATTCTTTGCCAGCTTGAACAAAGCTAAGTTTTGTTATGAGATCAGCGCCCAAAACTTCACCAGATTTAATATCTCCAAAGTATTCAATGCGCATCTGAGACAGCGCTTTAAAGTAAACTTCGATGTAATCAACGAAGTACTCGTTTGCGTGGATGAAATGGTCTATAATGCTTTTATCCACGGCACATTAGGCTTGTCGGTGGAAGAGCGCGCTCTTGGGCATAACGATCTGCAGGCTGTAATCAATGCGAAATTGGACAATCCCGCGATCCATGCTAGAAACCTGCATATCGGCCTTGAGATTGATAACACTGATGAGAGCATCGTGATCAGTGTGGAAGATGAAGGCCCCGGATTTGACTTTACAAAATGGCTTGATACAGTAAAAAGCTTTCAAATGCTGGATATCAAGGAGCATGGCAGGGGCTTATCGCTTTTATACCATCTCAGCGACAGTCTGGAATTCTCAAATGAGGGACGTAAAGTAACAATCCGCAAGAGTTTGTTACACACCGGCAAACATGAGGCTTGAGCCCTATTATGCTCTCGCACCGAATGCGGCGCCGGGAGATATCCGCCATCTGATCGCGGAATATCTGGGCATTAGAATTACAGAATTGGCCGTTGCCAAAGATCCTGATCAAGATCAACACGATGATATCTGCGCCATGATCGGGAAGCTGAATCGCGGTATTCCGCCTCAGTACATCCTACAAAGCGCCTGGTTCTACGGCTTCAGTTTCTATGTGGATTCCAGAGTATTGATCCCCCGCTTCGATACTGAAGTATTGGTGGAGGCTTTGGGGAAGTATCTCAGGCCCGGCATGCGGGTACTGGATATTGGTACGGGAAGCGGGATCATCGCGATCTCTCTCAAGAAGCTTCATCCCCAGCTGGAACTCCACGCTTCCGATCTTTCCTCAGACGCTTTGGACGTAGCGCGGCGTAATGCCAGGAAGCACCTGGTAGAGGTAACTCTGCATCATGCTGATCTCTTTCCAGAAGTACCCCGGCTATTTGATATCATCATTTCCAATCCCCCTTACATCAGCAGTCTGGAGTATGAAAAACTGGATCCAATAGTGCGGGATCATGAACCCGTTTCCGCACTACTTGCGGCTGACGATGGATTGGAATATTACCGCCGCATCATAGATGAAGCGGCAAGGCGATTATCCAGCGATGGCATTCTGGCCTTTGAGCATGGCTGCACGCAACAGCAGCAAGTGCTCCGCTTGACAGAAAAGGCTGGTTTCATAAGCTTGGAAATGGGGAAGGATCTTGCAGGCCGAGATCGGTTCCTGATATTAAAGAAACGAGGATAAAATGGATAAGTTCATCATCGAACCCAATCGTGAACTCAGCGGCAAAATATTTGTCAGCGGAGCCAAGAATGCCATTCTTCCAGCGATGGCGGCTTGTTTACTGGCTCCCGGAAAGTCGATTCTGCGCAATGTCCCCAGCCTTATCGATCTGAAGACTATGGCGCATCTTCTCAGGGTGATCGGCGCGCGAGTGGATTATGATAAGGGTTCCATGAGCATAGATAGCAAGGATGTTTGCTATCCCGAAGCTCCTTATGAACTGGTGAGTAAGATGCGCGCTTCCATCTATGTGTTGGGGCCGCTGGTGGCCAGATTGGGTAAAGCAAGAGTAAGCTTCCCCGGCGGTTGTGCCATAGGCACCAGACCTGTGGACCTACATCTGAAAGCCCTGGAAGCTCTGGGCGCTACCATCGAGATCGATCACGGTTACATCAATGCCTCTGCGGATAAACTGGTCGGCGCAGATATCCACTTCGAAAAGTCTTCTGTAGGCGCTACGATAAATACCCTGATGGCGGCCGTGTATGCCAAAGGAACCACCCGCTTGTTCAACGCAGCTATGGAACCGGAAGTGGATTCCACCATAGATCTCCTGGTCAAAATGGGTGCAAAGATCAGCGGCAGGGGTAGCACCACACTTTACATCGAGGGCGTTGACGATTTGTTCCCCGTAGAAATGACCATGATTCCCGATCGGATCGAAGCAGGCACATTCCTCATCGCGGGAGCGCTTTCTACCAAACCAGTCACTGTTTGCGGCTGCGAATTGGATCATCTGACTCCGTTGATGGATAAATTGCGCGAAGCCGGCTGCGTTATGGAGATCGAGGGTCATGATATCACTGTGATCCCCCCGAAAACGATCAAGCCAGCCAGTATAATTACTTTGCCCCATCCTGGCTTTCCCACCGATCTTCAGGCTCAATTCACTGTGCTGATGTGCCTGGCAGATGGCATCAGCTTCATTGAAGACACTGTGTTCCCCGATCGCTTTATGCACGTTGCAGAGCTTAACCGCTTGCAGGCCAATATCAAAATGGATCGAAACGTTGCCAGCGTAAAAGGTGTGGAAAAGCTCAGCGGAGCAGAGGTGATGGCCACTGATCTCCGGGCAAGTGCAGCGCTGGTTTTAGCAGGGATGGTGGCCGAAGGCTGCACCACAGTTTCGCGCATTTATCACATTGATCGCGGCTACGACCGCATCGAAGAAAAGCTGAATGGCATTGGCGCTAGGATTCGTCGCGAAATTGGCTGATCCAAAGCAATAACTTATCATTTATGCCGGGTGTAAGAATCCGGCCCTTTTGTTATCTTGCCCCTTGGTGGCTCTAATGCAACACAAAGTCATCCTGAACACATCCCAAGCGGAGCTCAGGATGTGCTCAGGATGACTTTGAGGAGTATCCAGCCTACAAGAGGGGTGGACAAGCTTTGGACAATGTATAAAAAAAGCCCAGGGTCTTGTATGCCCTGGGCTATATGCTGTAGGGAATTGGTTTACTTCATTAAGATCATCTTGATGCTTTGGCTACTGCGCTTCCCTTTGAGACGGGCGAAGTAAACTCCGCTCGATACTGGGGTTCCATTATCATCCACACCCTGCCATGTCAGTGTTTGCATACCGGCACTCAAGCTCCCGCGATGCAGTGAACAAACTCTTTGTCCGCGGATATTGAAGATATCGACCTTCAGGTCCTGAGTAACTGGATTGAGGAAACTGATGTTTGTGACGGGATTGAAGGGATTGGGATAGACTTTCAATCCGGTGATGACACTTTGCACTTGATCCTGGTTGCTTACAGGATGGTTGCTGACCCTGATATAGCCATTGTATGTACCTGATTCCGGCGGTATAAACTCGTATACTGCTTCTTCTGTGATGGTCATGGGAATACCTTCCAGCACAAACCGAGGGGTCCAGGATTGAGGAATATTGACGGGATTGAAGCTAAAGGTCACAGGATTGGAATCCGGGACGATGATGGAGAAATTGAAGAGCATTTCATCATCATCCTGATTCGGGAAATTCATTCTGAATTCTTCTTGCAGCCTTAGATCGGCATTATCGGGATTGTAAAGATAGGTGGTAATCGATGGGAAGAGTAGCTTTTCCGGAGCTTTGGGCATGTCCACGCGGAAGTCGATATCATTGGTGGCGATGGGGCTGGCACCAAAGCGGAAGCTATCTTTATCTGCACCGGATGCAGTTACTTCGATAGACCAGTTCGGAGCCGGGGGACTGGTCTGCGGGGCTGCGAAGTAGGGAAAGAAATTCAGTTCCACTACAATGCTTTCTGGCGCATAATTATAGATGAAGAAAGCTTCCTGGGGTTGGATAGCATTCACCATCTGATAGCTATTCTCGCGATACACATATACTGCTCTTGAGATGAGTTCCTGATCGATCATTTCACTATAACGGAATAGGACGCTGTCCACTATAAATCTCAGCGAGGGGAGATTGTATGTGCAAAGATGGGGATTGGCCACCAAGTTCCAGCCCGGATTCAGGACGATAGAGCTTTCCCCGCTTTGCACTGCAGAATTTGTGCTGTTGAAGAGGTAATCCGTGGCATGCACAAAGTAGGGAACACCATTATCAAAGCTTGGTGAAGGAGTCCAGGCCTCACCCAGAGTAAACAGCTCTGCATCAGCGCCAAAGAGACTAGCAATATCAAGATTCAGATTCACATATGGATTTGTACGGGTAGTCCAGCCTGGTTCACAGTACAACAAGTTCATTTTGGGTATAAAAGCCAAAGTGTGGGTAGATGCGAAAGTACTGCGTATTCCATCCACTGCCACTACGTCTATGTAGATCTTGGCTTCAGGCATATCGATGCTTTGGGGAAGGATGTAGCTGTAGTACGTAGTAGTCACAGGGCTGTTTTCCAGTATCGACAGACTGTCTGTGGCATTTTTGATGTAGAGATCGAAGTGATCCACCAGGAAGCTATTCTGGAAATTCCAGTACATGTTTAAAGCTTCACCGCCCTGGTATATGCGATTTGCAATGTAGGAGTGATTGGCGGTGGGTTGCAGATTACCCCAGTACAGGGTCATGGTGCGGATGCTACTATTTGCCACAGTGAACTGATAAGGGCCAGTACTGAGGTCGTGCCAAGTGCCGGAATCGTATATAAACATCTTTTCGCTGCGAGATACCTGATCCAACGCAATCTGCAAGGGGATATTTATGCGATCGGAACGAACGCGCAAAGTCCAGCTCTTGATATCTGCGTTCAGGTCATATCCTGCGCGTACTTCCTGGGAAAGCTGGGTGCCGGAATTTCCCCAATACTGTTGCCATGATGCGATCCAAACGTAATTGCTGGAAGGATTACCTTTGGTAACATCCCAATAAGCGTCCTGGCCATCAGAGGCGTAGGCATTGTTGCCAAGTACGAGGGTATCCGAATGAGAACCACTGACAGTGCTAAAGACTAAGCTACGCATCTGTCCCAAGGCTGCATTCTGGGGGACATTGTGAATGAATTCAAAACCGGTACCATCCACCATGCCCAGAGTATAGATGTAATCCACTCCGGGTAAGGCTTCTATGTCAAAGAATTCATAGCTG
>Ga0208459_1004571_pt1 | contig 10187 bp, 6 predicted proteins | sample AD_UKC087_MetaG_FD_184433 | JGI IMG/M metagenome (GOLD analysis project Ga0208459, IMG submission 184433) | Active sludge microbial communities of municipal wastewater-treating anaerobic digesters from USA - AD_UKC087_MetaG (SPAdes) (version 2) | ecosystem: Engineered > Bioreactor > Anaerobic >... | reverse complement strand
ACCCGGCGCACCAAGAACAATCCGGTGTTGATCGGAGAGCCGGGCGTAGGAAAGACCGCGATTGTGGAGGGGCTGGCGAACAGAATCGTGGAGGGGGACGTGCCCGAAAACCTGAAGGGGAAAAGGCTCGTCGCCCTCGACATGGGAGCGCTAATCGCAGGTGCAAAATACCGCGGCGAGTTTGAGGAACGCCTGAAGGGAGTGATTCAGGAAATAGAGGAGTCCGAGGGAGAGGTGGTCCTCTTTATAGACGAGCTTCACACGCTCGTCGGGGCCGGGGCGGCGGAGGGATCGATGGACGCCTCGAACATGCTAAAGCCGGCGCTGGCTCGAGGGGAGCTTCGCTGCATAGGCGCGACGACGCTTAACGAATACCAGAAATACATCGAAAAAGACAAGGCCCTCGAGCGCCGCTTCCAGCCGGTCTTTACCAGCGAACCGAGCGTTGAGGACACGATAGCGATTCTCCGGGGCCTTAAGGAGAAGTACGAGGTCCACCACGGGGTGCGCATCTCCGACTCGGCCGTTGTGGCCGCGGCGGTGTTGTCGGACCGCTATATAACGGACCGCTTTCTGCCGGACAAGGCGGTGGACCTCATCGACGAGTCGGCCTCCCGCATCAAGATGGAGATCGATTCCATGCCGATAGAGGTTGACGAGATAGAGCGGCGTATCCGCCAGCTCACTATCGAGCGCGAGGCGGTAAAGAAGGAAAAGGACAAGGTTTCCAAGGAACGCCTGGGGAAGATAGAGGAGGAGCTTGCAAACCTCAACGAGAAGAAGGACGAGCTGGTAGGGCACTGGAAGAACGAGAAGGAGATCATTACCCGCATTCGCTCGATAAAGGGGGAGATAGAGCGGTTCAAGGGCGAGGAAAGCCGCGCGGAGCGGGAGGGCAACCTCAACCGCGTGGCCGAGATCCGCTACGGCAAGATCGTCGAACTCGAGCGGGGCCTGTCCGAGATGAACGCGAGGCTTGCCGATATCCAAAAGGAACGGAGCCTTCTTAAAGAGGAGGTCACGGAGCATGAAATTGCCGAGGTGGTGTCCCGCTGGACGGGTATACCCGTGGCCAAGATGCTGGAGGGAGAGAAGGAGAAGCTCCTGGGCATGGAGCGCATCATCGCCCGGCGTGTGGTCGGCCAGGGAGAGGCGATTAGCGCCATCTCGGACGCTGTGCGCCGTTCACGCTCCGGAATACAGGACCCCAACAGACCGGTGGGCTCCTTTATATTTCTGGGCCCAACGGGCGTGGGTAAGACTGAAACGGCGAAGGCCGTGGCGGAGTTCCTCTTTAACGATGGAAAGGCCATAATCAGGATAGACATGTCCGAGTACATGGAAAAGCACTCTGTTTCGCGGCTCATCGGAGCGCCTCCGGGCTACGTGGGCTACGACGAGGGCGGTCAGCTCACCGAGGCCGTGCGCAGAAGGCCCTATGCCGTGCTCCTGTTCGACGAAATAGAGAAGGCCCATCAGGACGTGTTCAATATATTTCTGCAGATCCTGGACGAGGGGCGGCTGACCGACTCGAAGGGCAGGACCGTGGATTTTAAAAACACTCTCATCATCATGACCTCGAACATCGGCACCTCCTATATCTCCGAGACGTCGATACCATACGAGGAGAGGAAGGCGGGCGTGGAGGGCGAGCTTAGGTCGCGTTTCAAACCGGAATTTTTAAACCGCGTGGACGAGGTGATCATATTCAACCCGCTCGGACGCGAACAGATAGCCGAGATAGTCAAGCTGCAGCTTAACTTGGTGGCAAAGCGCCTCCTCGAGCGCGGGGTTAAGCTTGAAATCTCCAAAAAGGCGCTGGAGTTCCTTGCAGACGCGGGGTTCGATCCGCAATACGGCGCACGCCCGCTCAAGAGGGCCATACAGAGGCACCTGCTCAATCCGCTGTCCGTAAAACTCCTCGGGGGGGATATCGTCGGCGAAGCGACCATAAAGATTGACAGCGATGGAAAGTCCCTGGTGTTTAAATAATGGTCCGGCCCTCCGCTGTGCTCTCCAGGGCGGTCCGGTAAGCGGCAGGGCGCTCTTTTGGGTCGTTCCCGGTCACGGAAAAGGGCCGGGAAGAGCGCTCTGCCGGTTCATATCCAGCCAAGAAAGCCCGCAAACAGGATGATTGCGGCCGCGTTGATGGCGAAAAGTCCCCCGATGACGGCCCGCTGTGTCCGCGGCTTCCAGTCGTAACAGTACAGGGACACCACGAAGAAGGGGATGTATACGGTTATGAAGACCGTAAGCGCCCCCCACCACGGATATACCCACACAAACGCCGGCGTCTTTACGAGAAAAATCTCGAAGATGGAGAAGAACGCGGCGTTGCCGATCGCGAAAACCAGCCGGTTGTTGACGCCCATTATTTTCATCGAGGGATCGGCGGGCAAAATCTTGCTGAACACGAGTCCGGCGATGGAAAACATGAGTGATAGCTCGACCCCCACCCCTATAAGCAGGAGGAACGCCGTACCCGTTGGGACGGTCCAGAGGGCATGGCCGGAAAAATGCTGTACGAGCGAGTTCACTATCTCGACGAACCAGTGGACCATGTAAAGCGACAGTCCTGCGGCGATCCCCTTCCAGTTCTTTTTGGAGATCTCGTTGAAATAGACGTACGCGACCAGGGCGAGAAGCGTAATGACGTACCATTGAAAAGGCTGGCCGGACCGGAGCAGGCTGAGGGCCTGTGCGGTGGCTTCTGGATTGTTTAGCTCCATGGGGAGGCCTCCTGGGTCTAATCTCGCGCTAATATCGTGTCCATTTTCGGTTCCAACGGCGCATCCCCAAAATACCAGGGGATACCTCCGATTGCAATAAGAAAACGGGCTTCCGCCGCCGCGCCCGACCGGGCACATCCGGGAGGCCTCAATCATCGAGCCATGGGGGCAATAATTTTTTTAAATAATTAGGAGAAAAACCGATTTTTTGCGTGATTTTTTATTTGATCCATGGTAGAAAAATGGAGCAAACGGCGCCGATGAACCGGATAACGGACCGGCATGCCGTGGCTTCAACCAATCTAAGCGATTACAGACGGGTACAATGAAAAGTCGAGAAACGGGAAGTCTCTTCGGCAAAACTATCGGGGGGACCCGTATAGTCCCCGTGGCGTTCAAGATCATCGTGGTCTTCGCCCTTTTTATCCTCGTGTCCAACCTGACCAGTAACTACGTCAACCTGGTGTTCAACCGCACTAAGATGGTCAATATGATGAGGCAATTGCTCGCAAAGGACCTCAAGGACATCTATGTGTACTGCAACAACCAGTTCGAGATCTATAATTACAACAAGGATATGAAGGGCTCGCTTTCCAGCATCGAGAACAAGGCGCTTAACGAGTTCAGCAAGCGCAAATCGGTGCTTTTGGGGGTAAAGCCGGACGGTACGATTCTGTTCCAGGCCTCCCATTTCGCCAGGTCCGAAAAATTCGAGGACAAAGGCACTCTCGCCGAGCTCGACAGGGCGCTCGCCAAAAATACCGGCGAAGGCATCATCCAGTTCAACTTCAACGGCGAGGCCTATTTCGGGATCTACAAGCATAATCCAAAATGGGAAGTGTTCATAATCCGCGCCGAGGAGCAAAACGAATTCTACGAGGAGTCCCGCGCGGTCTTCCGCGACGTTAGCGTCATCATACTGGTCATTACGATCATCTGCGGCGTGGCCGGGGTGTACGTGCTGCGGTACGTGCTGCGCTTTATAGGGATCATTACGAGCGAGATAATGACGATGCTCGACGAGCAGCAGCTTCGAATCATCAACCTGAAAGGCGCGCCGAACGACGACATCACCTTCCTGGGGGTCGCCTTCAATTCGCTGGCCAGCACCATTTCGAATCTGCTGAACATCTTCAGAAAATTCGCCAACCGCGACGTGGTGATAAAGGCGTACCGCGAACGCGAGGTGCGCCTCGAGGGCAGGCAGAGCGAACTTGTCATTCTCTTTTCGGACATCAAGAGCTTTACCTTTATAACCGAGACGCTGGGCGCCGATATCATCAAGCTACTGAACCTTCACTACGATCAGGCCATACGCCGGGTGGTGGAGCGCGACGGCATCATCGGCTCCATTATCGGCGACGCTCTGCTCGCGGTCTTCGGGGCGCTCGATCAGTACGAGGGAGAGCACAAGAACAAGTCCTACCAATCCGTCATAACGGCCTACCTTCTTCAAGATCTTGCGAAGAAGCTGCGCGCCGACATGACGGCGAAGAAGAAGGACATAGAGAAGAACAAGGGCAGCCTCAACGAGGATCAGGAGAGGGTCTATCAGGCGGTATTGCTCGAGATCGGCGTGGGGATCGACGGCGGGCTCGTCTTCTACGGTAACATAGGGTCCCATATCCGCATGACAAACACGGTCATAGGGGACAATGTAAACGCCGCCTCGCGCCTGGAGGGGCTTACGCGTGAATACAAGCTGCCGGTAATCTGCTCCGAGTACATTAAAGAGGACATCGAGGAGAGCGAGCATGCCGGCGAAATAAAATTTTTCGAGATCGACGTCGTCAAGGTCAAGGGAAAGACCGAGGGCAAGAAGATATACTGGCCTGTGCTCAAAAAGGATTATACGAAAGCGCTGGAAAAGAGCATGAAGGCCTTTTCCGCGGGGCTTGAACTGTATTATAAAGGGGACTGGCGAAAGGCCAACCAGCTGTTCAAGCGCTGCGATCTGCCGGTCGGCGGGATTTTCGCCGCGCGAACGTCTGACTTAACTCCACCGAGGAACTGGAACGGCATATGGGAAATGAAAACGAAATAAGGGACATCGAGCCTCGGGAGGACGGCACATCGATATTTCTCCCCGAGGCGATACAGGATCCCGAAGGGAAACCGCCGGAGTATTCGCTCAATAATGAATTCGCGCGGACGAAAAAGAATCGTAATTATGGATTCTATCTTCTCGTGGCGGGATTTATGGTCGCTCTCATAGCGGGCACACTCATGCTCGCGCAGCTCATCCAGGAGCGCTTCAACCGCGAGGAGGTGGAGATCTCCGCTTTCGAGGATATGCGCCTCATCGAAATCCTCGACAAGGCCAAGCGGCTCGAAAACGAGCTCGAGGTGGCCCGAAACCGCCTGAACGACACCAGGGGCACCATGAACGACGAGCTCGCGCGCGCCAGGGACGACGAGACCAGGGCCGCGATAAGGGCCAAATACGCCGCACGGATTAAAAACCAGCAGCAGGAGGTGGCGGGGCTTCAGCAGAAGCTTGACGCTCACGATGTGCGCCTGCAGGAGAATATAAAAAAGGCCGAGGCCATCGTCAGCAACTACCAGAAGCTGCACAACATCGAGATGGAAAAACAGAAGCGCTATTACGAGAACAGGATAGCGGAAACGGTCTTAAAATATAATCCGCACTTCACCGAGCGCGAGCTCCGGCGAATACTCGAAGACAAAAAGCCGCCGCTCGATAAAAACGTTCCCCGGCTTAACGACTTTAAAAAGGAACTGGCGAGCGACGCGAGGTACAGCGAGGCCGAATTCACGGAGATGCGCAGGATGCAGTCCGATCAGCAGTCCATCATCCGCCGCATGAACCGCATTCCCTACATTAACTCCGTCGCCCCGTCGTTGGACAAGATTGAATACTTCTCGCGCGAGCTCACCGGCCGCTACGAGAAGATGTGGGGAGGGCTCGCCGATTCGGTGCGCGTGAAGAGCGCGCATCTCAACCATTTCCGTTACGCGTTCGATTATCTCGCCCGGACCGAGCCGGAGAGCGGCTATATCGTCGATCCGCGCGATCCTGACGCGATCTATGTCCACCTCCGCGCGGTGCATATGGTCAAGGACGGAACAACCGCGCTGGTATTCCGCAAGGACGACGAGTACGTAGGGCGCATCCAGTTCTACGCCGGGAGCGCGGGAATAATGGCGCGGGTGGTGGAGGTCCAGGAGGGCAGGAAGATACAGCCCTTCGACAGAATCCTTATCAAGGTGCAACAGGAGTGAGTATGAAACGTTTCGCGATCGTGCTGTTAGTTCTTGCTCTCGCCGGGACATCCCGGCTGGATGCGTACGACTGGGCCGCGGCGAAGATAGCCGTGGAGAGCGAGGAGGCCGGGAACGGCCGGACCGTGCTGACGTTAAAGGACGCCGACGGAAAGGTCTTCGTGCTCGGGTACGACGCGGAGCCGTCGGACGCCGTCATAGAGCGAATTCTCAAAATCAAGAGCGATTTCAACTCGTGGAAACATATTAAAATAGACCGGATGAGCTTCGAATACTCAAAAGACGTGCTCGAGCTCAACATCGTCCCGTCGGAATTCCGGTATAAAGGCGTGAATGTCCTCGATTATCTGCCCGCCGGCCTGCTCTTTTCATATTACGATACCATGTACTACAACTATCGCATTACACGGGACAAGATGTTCATCCGGGTGTACGGTGAGTATGTGACCGAAGAGGAACTGTGTGAAAAGACGATCGCCGCCGTGAACGATCCGCTCGCCTACATACGGGCGCGTGATCCGGAGTATCTGCTTCAGCGGCTGGATCGGCTGGTTAACGCGGTGATGGCCTATGAAAGCAAGGGAGCGTTCGGCTCTGCCAGGCCCATCGAGCGCGGGGTGGTCCAGCGTATCGTCGAGATCAAGCGGCAAAACCCCGTGTACAAGCGCAAGGACATCGTCAGGGCTCTTGAAAAGGAGAAGATCTCGATCAGCGAAAAAGCGGTCGGAGTCGTGCTGGCGATATATTATAACGAATTCGAATAATTACGGTCGCGTCCGTATTGTCGGACGGCTGAAGAACGGATTGAAGGGGCGCGGTCATTATACCGCGCCCTCGCGCGTCGGGTGGAAATGTTCTGGAGTTTTTAGCGCGCCGGGGGTACGATTGTGACATTCACGGTTGAGTTGAGCGAAAACTTCAAGGCATATACATGAGGGGGCTGTAATGAAAAAAGTACTGAAATGGCTGGGTATCGGCATCGGCGCGGTGCTGTTACTCATCGTCGCCGCGAGCGTCGCCGTTATGCTTATCATCGACAAGGACATGATCGATGAACAGATGGAAAACGCGCTGAACAGGCAGGTCTCGATCGGCGCGATCGACGTGAGCGTTTTCTCCGTCGTTTCGGGAATCGAGGTAAAGGACGTAAAGATTTCGAATTTCAAGACGCCCGCGCAGCGCGAGGCCTTGAAGGGCAAGACGGTACAGGGTAACGACCTCTTCGTGGGGCTCTCTTCCTTTACCTTCAAACTCAAGTTCCTGCCTCTGTTGAAAAAGCAGGTTGAGCTCCGAGAACTGGTGCTGTTCGAACCGGTGATAAACGTGGTACGCTATCCGAGCGGCCTTTTCAATTTTTCCGATCTCATGGCTCGGAAGCAATTGACAGCCGAAGAGAAAGCCGAACTTCTTAAAAAGCAGCAGGAAGAGGCGAAAAAGAAGGCCGAAGTGGCCAAACAGCCGCAGAAACCGTTTACCGCGGACGATCTGCCGGTGGAGATCACCATAGGCAAAATCGGTATTGAAAAGGGCCTCGTTTCTTTCGTTGACCAGGGACTGAAGCAGAGTTTTTCCATTTATAATCTGACGGCACTGGTGCATTCAATAGAAATTGACCCGAAAAATCTCGATAAAAAGAATTCCGTAAAGCTGAAAATTGAAACCGGGATAAAGACGGTCGGCCAGGTGCAGACGGGGAGCGTAAAGACATTCGATGTCGGGCTGTCGGTCAATGGCACGCTGAAGCCGTTCGATTCCAGGAGCAAAAAGGTCGATCCGGAGCTTTCCGCGAAGGTCGGTTCAGGCTACGGGACCATGACGGGCCTGCAGATATTTGAAAAGCTGAAGGAGGTCGAGCAGATAGAAAAATACTGTGGTAAGTTCACTTTCCTCAAAGGGGACGTTAAATGGAAAAACGCCTTCGTGAACGTGTGGTACAAGGGCGGCACGGTGAAGCTTACCGACGGTAAAATCGCGACCGACGATTACGCGCTCAATTTCGCCGGAACGACTAATATCAACACCAAGGCCGTGGGCATGGATATGGACATGCTGCTCGCCGAGAAGCATAAAAAGCCGATCCGCGAGGGGATAGCGAAGAACGTGGAGAAGGGCATTAAGACGGCGAAGCTCGAAAAGTATGTAAAGACCGACAAGGTCACCGATTCGGCCATGAAGGCCCTGACTAACAAGGACGGTCAGGTGTATCTCCAGTACAAGGTTACGGGGACAATGTCCAAACCCGATGTCAAGCTTGTCGCGCCGAAGCTTCCATCCATCGGCGATCTGGTCAAGGACGCCGCGGGGGATATTAAGGACGTGGTGCAGGAGAAGGCCGAGAAAAAGGTGGAGAAAGTCGTCGACAAGCAGGCGGACAAGGCGAAGGACAAGGCGGCAAAGAAGCTAAAAAAGCTCTTTTGATCCGAGACCGCGCGCAAAAGCGGCATCGGGAGATGCCGCTTTTTTTATGGGTTTATGCCGTCGATGAATTCGGCCGCCGCTGTCACATATTCTTCGCGCTTGTCAACTCCCAGTCCTTGACTTCGATATCGAAGGGCGGATGATAGTGGTTGAAGAAGGACTGAAGCGTGGAGGATGTGTAGCCGCTCGGGAGAATGTCGCCGAACGCGATGGTGTAATTAAGCGACACGCCGATGTAAATATTGCGCGTATCACGATCGAAGTAGCTGTTATAAAAACCGCGCGAGTAATAGCCGAAATCGATGTTCACGTAGCGCAGCGGCGTGAGTGACAGGTACGGAATCCCTCCCAGCTTGGTGACCAGCAGGTACTTCTGGCCGCTGTAGTCGGTGAAGAAATCCCCGCCGCCGTTCTTCTCGAAGGATTTCCTGAATTTCTTCGTCGGCACATACTCCCATTGCAGGGCGAACATGCGGTCGAGTACCGGGAATCCGTCGAGCAGCATTCCGATCCCGGCTCCAATGGTGTTGAAGATGACGTCGTTGATATCGAACCCCTGGGCGGACGAGAAGCCGTCTCCGATTTCCATGATGAGCTGGACGGAACTGGCGTAGATTCCGCCTTCGATATTGGCGCGGAGGGGTGAAGATCCCGTTGCGCGGAAGAAAAATGTGGACAGACGTTTGACGGCGTAGGTGCCGTACAGATGGCCGAATTTATCGGAGGCGCCGTTAAGGGCATGCGCTCCCCATACTTTCGAAGGCTTGTAGGCGAATGACGTTCCGTCGAACCATCCCCACTCTATGAGTCCCCAGACGGTCACGAAACCGGGGCCGAACATGTATATCCCGGTGCGTATATAGGGCCACTTGGCCTCGTCGAAGGTGTACGTGTCGTACAGATTTACGGGGAGCCTCACCGTGGGGGTCTCCGCTTTCGGAACGGCAGGTGGTACGGATTGTTCCAGGTTTTCGGTCGGCGCGGGATTTTCCACGGGCGCTTCCTGCGCGACGAGTGCAAGGTTGAAGCTGATCAGAAAAATCAGTGCGAACGTCGGAATCCTTTTCATGTGCAGTACGCTTTTCGTTCGGGAATCTCCGGATGCGGGGTGCCGTACCGGGCAATAAGGCGTTATGAAAGATGAAGGGCTTTGAAATGTCAAGGCGTTGACGGATTTCCGGGAAAATTTATCTATCCGTAAAGCCGTCAATCTGCCGTTTTTTTCGCGCTTCGCAGATCTTTGAAAAACGAGGAAAGGAGTTCCGCGGCCTCGTCGCGCAGAAGGCCGAAGCTGATCTCCGGGGTGTGGTTGAGGCGCCGGTCGCCGCATACGGAGAAAACCGTGCCGCATGCTCCGTACTTAACGTCCTCGGCGGCGATTACGAGGCGAGCGATGCGCGCGTGTACGATGGCGCCGGCGCACATCACGCAGGGCTCCTTGGTCACATACAGGGTGCATCCGTTGAGGCGTTCGTTCGCGAGCAGCCGCGCGGCCTCTTCGATGACGATCATCTCCGCGTGCAGCAGGGGATTGTTCAGGGAGCGGTTCCTGTTATGGGCGCTGGCCAGCACCGTCCCGTCGCGGGTTATCACCGCGCCGACCGGAACCTCGCCCTTATCGAACGCCCTGCGCGCTTCCTCGAGCGCGACACGCATGAACGGGGATTCATCATGCATCTGTTTCGGGCTCTCCCTGTGTAGGCTCTATAATCGCCGTCGCGCGGCGACCGCGAAAAAAGAAAAGGCGAGAATCCTTCCCGCCTTTTCGACAGCATGCGCGTCTAAGAGGATTCGAAC
>Ga0208459_1004543_pt1 | contig 10228 bp, 11 predicted proteins | sample AD_UKC087_MetaG_FD_184433 | JGI IMG/M metagenome (GOLD analysis project Ga0208459, IMG submission 184433) | Active sludge microbial communities of municipal wastewater-treating anaerobic digesters from USA - AD_UKC087_MetaG (SPAdes) (version 2) | ecosystem: Engineered > Bioreactor > Anaerobic >... | reverse complement strand
CACCCTTTCATCCCGTATTCATTGATCCAAGCTATCTGGCAAACCCTCCTGGGAGTCATTCCTGAACTCATCCTCCCCTATATATTCCTCGCTGAGGATCTCTCTCCCTGAACGACCCGGGAAGGTTTTTCATTAAGATATCTTGCTATTTCATGCCTGCGATTACATTCATCTAATTATTGTTGATTTCTAACCGCTTCAAGTAAATGCGCGTTTTACTGAATACCGTTGTTGCACAGCGCCTCGGAATCATTGAGCAACCTTTGCACCTGCTTAATCACAGTTATCGGAAGTTCAATGTTCAGAGGTACTGCAACGCTCTTGAACAATTCGAGACTCCACTTCCACGACTCGCGATAGGCCGCGCATAGTGCTTTCGATTCTGCGCCGGCTGTGCATGCCAGGTAGCGATGATACGCGGCCGCGGAAAGATCCTTTTCCAGCGCGCGCGAAGGTGTCGGCCAGTGGTCTGTCGACCCTTCGTGGAGGCGAATCAGCTTGAGCAGGTTTTCATGGGATTTGCTGAGCAAAGCCCAGGCGCGAGCAAACTCCCCCCGATTGAGAAGATTGGCGCCAAAGAGCATCAGATTGATGAGGTTCAATGCGAGCCCTTCTACAAGCAGCGCGCCTTCACGCTTCGGAGGACCGCCCACGAGGGCACTCGCGTATTGTGACAGCTCGCCGGATCGGTCCAGCAAAACAGCCGCATCAAGCGAGAGAAACCACCCGTAGCCTTGCCAAGTGGAAATAATCAGTATGTCCGATTTACGCATGAAATGGAATTCACCGCGAATGCCGTTTTCAAAAAGTGCTGTGTAGTGGCCGAAGTCGTCCGGAAAGTAAGCCGCAACCGGACTGACTGCATTAAGCCACGAGTGCTGCTCGAAGCTCTGAAATGAACCATCTTGAATGAACACCGCGAATTCGATATCAGAGAACGCGTCGCCCTCTCCGGTAGCAAATGAGCCGAACATCAAAGCTGCGACTATTCGTGCATCCTCATGACAAGCATCTCTGAAGCGTTCGATCATTTCCTGCTGAAGCATTAAAACCTCCGGGAAAAATTGTTTCTCATTCGCCCTGTTCAAAGAGTCAAAACTGCATCCGCGCACAGCCAGAAAAGCTTCTCGCGTATGGCGGTTCTTGATTGCCATGAACGCTCATCCCATTCCACACAGCTCAAATCGTCCCCGCCATATAATATCTGTCCTAAACTTACACCACGAAATTGCGCAACTGCCATCATGCCCGCGCTTTCCATTTCTACAGCAAGACAGCCTTCCTCTTTTCTCATGGCTATCCTATCCGGTGTCTCTCTGAAAGGCGCATCGGTCGTCCAGGTTTTACCGATATGATGCGGAATGTTCATATTACTCAAGGTGTTTGCAAGGGCCATCACTCCCGCTTCGTGCGCAATCACTTCCCGGCTTGGCGGCAGGTAATGATACGAAACGCCTTCGTCGCGGATTGCGCTGGATACAACCAGTAAACTACCAACCGCCATATGTTTATCAAGAACTCCACAACCTCCACAAACCATAAATTTCCGACAGCTATAAGCGATAACTTTTTCGAGCAGGCCCGCGGCCAGTGGCGCGCCAACGCCTGGATGGAAAAATGCCAATCTCTGATCACAGTATTCAATTTCATAAATGGGATGAGGACCATCCTCCCAATAGTCTGTTACCAATACCTTTGCATTGTGTTCGATTACTACTTTATCGATCACTTCCCTGAAAAAACAGACTACACAATACTCAGGCATATCCAAAGGCGTAATGACCTTTGAAGGCTCGATAAAAGCAACACGGGTTGGGTCGTATTCAAGGATTGGAAATTTTCTATTCATAAGACCTTGTAACGATAAAATCAGCCGGAGCATGGCGATCGGCTGTATTAGCTGGTTAAACGCTATTTGCTCTTATTGAACGAAATCATATTGATAAGAACTTCCTTTTCGTTGGGCGCAGTATATTAAGCGCGGTCTTGTGTGTCAAGGAGATTTAGGGCACAAGATATGGGATTCGGCGCTGGTGACCCCGCTGAAGGTATTTGGCAATATTCGATCTATTGAAAAATCTGCACACCTTTTGTTCTGTTCAGCCGCCGGGAAGACCAATTTCACCGGAATTCAGATAAGCCTCTCCATCACGCATTGACTGATTATTAAAAAATCATAATGCGTTAAGATTGGATGTAATCGTCCCACGAATATTCAGGGTCGGAGTAGGCGTCGGTTTGCGGATGTGGAGGATGAGCGAGATAATCAGAAGGGGCGTATTCGATGTACGGCGGGTCATGGATTTTGGGCGGCGGCCTTGACCGGACAAGCCAGAGTCCCAGATGCGTGAGAATATCCCGGATAACCTGCGAATCTTCGATGAAGCTGATGATGCGCATGATACCCTTGCATTTGGGACAGATCAGGGGATCGACCTCATAAATCTTCTGAATCAACCTTGCCCAATTTTTCCGGAATGCCTTTGAATTTCCCTCCGGTTCTAGAATGCCCGGAATAATATCGTCTGCGCCTTTTGCTTTTCGTTTTCCACGGGCGACATTGCTGTAATAGCCATAGTACCTCACCATCTGTTCGCCCCGATTCGGGATGTGTGTACACATAGCCGCCAGCCACTCCATTGCGGGGAATGTCTTTTGATCCTTGCCGTCTTTGGAGCGATAGACTACCGTGCCTTCCTGTTCCAGATACTGCATCCGTTCCTGAGAGAACGACGCTCGTATGATATATCGCGCCAGATTCTCCATCGCCGAATCATCTTTTGGCGAAATCCGGTTGCCGCAGAAGACGTTGAAACCGGAATGTTTCCATGCGGACAGCATCCTGACCATCTCTTCCGTAATCTTGCCTTTTTTCAGAAGCATTTTGAAGACCTTGTGCCGGAAAATAGCCTCCAGCTTTTTGAGTTCCAGAGGCGGGGCGACGCGGAACATCCCCTTTTCGCCATAAAAGCAGCCGTCGGTTACGAGGATGTGGCAGTGCGGATTGAACCCGAGGAAGTCGCCGAATGTCTGAACGGCGATGACGGCACCGGGGATTGGATCATTTTCAGGAACAGCATCCTGAATAAATATCTTCAGCGATTCCCAGGCGCAGCGGCTGAGAGCGGCAAGAAGCCTTCGGTCATAAAGAAAATAGCGACGAAGAATCTTCGGGATGCTGAAAATAAAATGCCGATGAGGTATCTTTTTGAGGACTTCCATACAAAGCCGCTCCCCGAATTCCACCACGCGCTTCTGGTGGCAAGATGGGCAGAAGTGTCGGCGCTTACACGAAAAAGCAAGTAGATATTCGTTACCGCAGTCCTTGCATCTGACACGGGCAAAGCCGTGGCTCAAATCGCCGCAGTCAAGGTAACGGCAGATCACTTTCTCAACATAGGGCCGCCAGAAGCCGTAATCCCTTGAGAAATTGTCATCATAGACCTGCATCAAGGTTTCAAAATAGTCCTCTACACAATGGTAATAGTCAGAGTCTTGCGGGTGACGTGGCCGGTATTCGGCTGATGGCAAAGACATGTCTTCCTCGCTTTGGACGAATCAATGCGTCCAGAAGCATAAAGACATAGTAGAACGAACGTTCTATTGTCAAGGCATGATTTGGAGATCTTTAAATATTTTCAGGATTAACCTGTTCCCGACGTTCGACAGTTGTAATAATGTGCAACATTGCCGGACGTTTTCAAGCTTTATCTATCTTTTGAGAAGTACCTGCCTGCCAGCATTATGGGCAGGGGTGCCAACTGAGTTGGCAGAAGTGTAAATTAGCGATTGTAAGATTGCATAAGAAAGGGAATATCATTTTTGTTGAGTACAGGAAGTCATGCGTAACACTCACTCATCACAACATGAACCCTGCAAAAGCACACCCTTTCATCCCGTATTCATTGATGCAAGCTATCTGGCAAACCCTCTTGGGAACCATTCCTGACCTTCCCCTCCCCCATATATTCCTCGCTGAAGATCTCTTTCCCTGAACGACCTGGGAAGGTTTTTCATTAAGATATCTTGCTATTTCATGCCTGCGATTACATTCATCTAATTATTGTTGATTTCTAACCGCTTCAAGTAAATGCGCGTTTTACAGACCCTCGCTTTGATGGTTCTGATTTTCTTGACATAGAAGACCGCGTTTCCTATACTTACCCACACAACAAGAAAATTCTTTCTAAAGAATGTCAAAAGGAAATTGAATATAATGAATGAATTTGAATCCGTGTCAATATGGCATAAACAAACTGTGCTTGAAGAATTAAGCGCCAAATTAATCAAAAGAGGATTTACCCCGGTAATTTTAAATACTGCAGATGCGATTAAAGAATTCATTAGCAAGACTATACCGGTAAACGCGACTGTCGGACTGGGAGGATCTGTTACACTAAGGGAAACTGGAATTGATGTTTTGCTTAAATCAAGGGGTAATATTGTATTTGATCACTGGGACAGCAGCAAGAGCTTTGAAGAGAATCTTGATACGAGGAGGAAGCAGCTCACATCCGACTATTTTTTAACCAGCATTAACGCTGTCACAACAGATGGCGAGCTTGTAAATATTGATGGAGCCGGCAACAGGGTGGCTGCAATGATTTTCGGACCCAAGCATGTTATAGCTATCGTCGGATACAACAAGATAGCAAGCAACATGGATGAAGCCATTTGGCGGACAAAAAATATTGCTTCAGCGAAAAACTGCAAGAGGCTGGGACTGAGTACCCCTTGCGCTAAAACAGGATTCTGCACGGACTGCAAACCACCAGTTTCAATTTGCAGGATTACAACAATAATTGATTATAAACCGGTGCTGACTGAATTTACAATAATATTGACTCCACTGGAGCTTGGTTATTAATTTATAGAAAGGTGAGTTAAATTCAAAACAAGAATTGCCGGAAGTCCTCCCTCCCCAATATATTCATTACCGATGATCTCTCTCCCTGAACGACTATGGAAGGTTTCAGTGGGTGGGGTTAATGTGTTTTGGTGGAAATTGGGGAGGAGTAAATACTATTGTGGATTTTGAAAATTGCTTCCTGAAACAAACAGACCTTCAGGTTTGTTGAATACACAAGACTTTAACCGGTAATAAATACCATTTCCGATCGACAATCAGCTACACTTAGCCGTACATCTTATGGTCAAGATTCCATTGACATACAAAACCACTTTTTCTATAGTGATTTTGAAGTAAAGCACATCCTTATCAACTTAAGGCGATACAGCTTATGAAAAAAGCATTAAATGTCTTTTTTATCTTATTCTTGTTTTCTATAGCATCAATAGCATCAGCTGAAGTCATAGATGTAAATATAAAGGGTGTTGATGATGGAATAAAAACCAGTCGGCAACAAGATTACAAAGAAGCGGTTATGAACGCTAAACTCCAAGCGATTGAACAGGCAGGAGCATCGATTGAATCAATTACGAAAGTGGTAAACTTCCAGTTAAAATATGATGTCGTAGAATCAAAATCAAGCGCAATATTGCTTCCAGGGTTCCAAATTATTGATATTGGATATGTCGCTGATGGAACCTATCAAGTTGTATTAATCGGTAAGCTACAGGTTGGTGAAAAGACTTCTCAAGCAAAAGAAATCAGTAGAGACGGTCGCTTCATCGCTTATGACAATGTCACGGTTCTGGATACGAGGACAAACCTCATGTGGGCGGCGAAAGACAACGGCAGCAACATCAACTGGGCAAACGCCAAGAACTATTGTGAAAATTATCGCGGCGGTGGTTATTCAGGCTGGAGGATGCCGACACAGGATGAACTGGCGGGGTTATATGATCCGGCTGTATCTTATAAATCTGAATGTGGATATTATATTCATTTAACAGAATTGATTCGTGTCTCGTGTACTTGGACATGGGCATCGGATACCCGCGGTGCTGACGCTGCCAACTTCCTTTTTGATTCAGGTCACCGATATTGGAGTGACCGATCAGGTGACGACTCCTATAGAGTTCTACCTGTTCGTTCATCAAAATAGGTTATTTAAGCTTCATTCGGTTCTTGTGTGCTGAATGTGTGCATTAGATGATTATATATGACAACAAAGCTTTCAAACAGTAATATGTTGCTAAAAATAGGTCTTCATTTGATGATTGCCGAAAAGGCATGAAAAGTTTATATGAGTGCAGAAATGATCCATTTTCTATTATAGAACAATAAAGTTTCTAAGGAGTGAACATCTATCATGCGTCGCATTCTAGCATTACTGGTAAGCCTAATTATTATAAATTCGCTGCCATGTGCGTTTGCGCAAAACAATCTCAGTGGTTCATCTGACGCCAAACGCTCGGCACGAGCCCAGCAGAGCAATGACGATTTTGATGCGAATGACCGTGCCTTCTGGAATTCTGTCAAAGATTCAAAAATTCCTGATGAATTAAGGGCATATCTGGAACAGTTTCCGAACGGCATATTTGCTAAGCTTGCGCTTATGCGCCTTAAGGTACTCGAAACAGGGAGCACAGAATCGCAGACTGGCAACATTGCAGTCTCCATGTTGAATTCTAAAGAGATTGGCAGAGACGGTCGTTTTGTAGCCTATGATAACAAGACGGTTTTAGACACCCAGACCAGTTTGATGTGGGCGGCGAACGACAACGGAGCAGATATTGAATGGGCAGACGCCAAAATCTACTGTGAGAGTTACACAGGTGGCGGCTATCGGGGATGGCGAATGCCAACACAGGATGAGCTTATAGGACTGTTTGATGAAACAATAACATATAATTCTAACTGTGAATATGATGTTCATTTAACAAAATTGATCAATCTCTCTTGTTATAGGGTTTGGGCATCTGCCATTCGCACTAAAGGGCTGACTTATGCTATTTTAGGAGACAGGGCTGCCGATTTCAATTTCTATAGCGGCAAATATGACTGGCATAAACCGGAGTGGGGTAATTACTTTCGGGCTTTACCGGTACGTTCTGTCAAGTAGGTTATTCTTTCATTTGTTCGTCCATGATTTTCTTATTAGGGTATAATGTGAAATTTGCCACCTTCCTTTTGTTAATCTGTGATTCCATAAGCAAGAATTCAGAAATTCTTAGCAGATGACTTAAATGCTCAACGATGCTTCCTGAAGTCAAGCGCCCGGTATTTATAAGGATCATGCAAGGTTTCAAGTGATACTCATTAACTTTGTTCATTTCAGATAATATGGGAGGATAATACATTGAGCATAGAAAAAAATGATAAATTTTTAATATTTATTACAAAAATGCAAGATTGTAAAAACTACTTGAAAATGGAGGATTTAAAGGACAAATATTGCTACAAGATATACGCCAGAAATGCTTATGTAGGAATTTGGATAGAAAGAAAAAAATCGTTTATGATTTCTAGATATAAAGTAGGTCCCCATTCATATTTATTCGAAGAATATCACTGGGACACGGGCCCACCATTGGGAACTGTAAAACCTCTTATGTTGATTGAAAAATGTCCATTTCAGATTAAAGAAACAACAGATTACAACGAAGTTGATAAGAAAATATTATTAAATTATCTTGAAAGGTTAGAAGAGAGCAACCCCATTGTTAAAGGGTTCAATTCATTTAAAAACAGAAGGTCATCTGCAATTAATTTTGAAAAAAGATTATCTAAAGGACATAACGATATGATCAAAACCAGAAAGGAGTAAGATGATGGATATTGCAACAATTAAGAATATATTTGAAACACAATTTCAAGGGATTAGAGATAAATTTCAAGACCCTCTCGTATTGGGCATACAGGAGGCACGAAAATCAAATATTATCAAACCAGGAGTTTATGTAATTTGGAACAAGGCTTATGAAGCCCTAAAAGTAGGCAGGAGTTTAACTAATTCGAGAACACGTGCTTTGCAGCACTTGGCTAAATTTACCGGATACAAAGGTGAAAACGCCGAAATCATGTCTTCTTTAGAAAATGATCCAACTACAAAAATTATTCTTTTTAATGTGAAAAATAAAGAAGATTTTCACTGGGTAGCTGCCCTTGAAATTTATTTTGAATTGTCAGTGCAACCAATAATTCGGGCGAAAAGGCTGGCATAGATACGATTTATAATATTTAGGGTGTTTCGAGGTTATATGCCAGCTATTGGAGAACAAATAGATAGAACTGGTCATTGCACAAATAATGTCGGATCACATTGATCCGGTCAAGTAAGAAGTCCTGACAATAGCCGTTTCGGGCACAACAATACTCCGGATGGGGATTTACCATGAATGACAACATGCAATACAATTCAACCATATCGCTTGTGGTAAAAGAAATCGATAGTGAAATTTTTGAAGGCATGGGTGAAATCGGAGAAGATGGCCGTGCCACTGTTTGTGAAATCTCCGCTGATTGTTTGGGCACAGACGAAGGATGCAAAATATTCAACGTGAACATCCGCACAACTGCCGCCACCTCTGAGGAAGCCGGAAAAATCACCGAAAAGCTGTCATGCAATAGCATTCACTATATTCAAGGTATATTTTCTTTAGACTCCAATGAAAAATTGGTTTCAATGACAGTTTTTGATCCCCGTTACGAACCAATAAGCAGTGAGGCGAAGGCATTTTACTCAAAGATATTTAATATGTATGGTCTCGAAAAAGGAAACCAATAAGGAGGGGGTGATGCACATAAACGATTTTGATCAGTAATAGCCCAAAAATTGCTGAACTATAACTTAATATGTGGTATAAAAATTTATAGCAGATCATACAAAGAATACCAAGGAAGTATATTAATTGCTAGCATCATAAAGGGAAAAAGAGATGATAAAAGTCATAATTGGTATTGTGATTGCTGTTATAGGTATTTTGGGTCTCATTGGGACAATTAGCAATTATCAAGACAAAGGTTCTTGGGAGGCAGGTCAGATAATTGGACTAGTTATTTTTGTAATGCTTATAGTTGGCGGTGGGGTGCTTTTTTTGTTCGGTCGAAATAAAGGTAAGGGCGTGGGCAATGATCAGACTAAAGCGGAAAAGTCGCATAGCAAGGCAATGCAAAATGGAGACGACCAAGCTGAACAGGATGAAGTATGCAAGAATCAAAGCTCTGAAAAATTGACAGAGGAGACTCTCAATAAAGCAGAAGGAACCCCTGAGAAAATTCAGAAAAGTAATTATAAGCAAAGTTTTCTGCAAATTTCAAAGATATTATGGAATATTTTAAAGACACTGTCCTTAGCAGTAGCCTTTGTTTTACTTTCCATAGTTAAGATCTTTTTCAGTGATCAGTCATCAAGTAAAGCTAACGCTAAACCTAAACCCATATCAGTTAAATCAAACCCTAAACCACGAAATAAGTTAAGTAAAATATGTATTATGTGTGGAAGATCTGAGAGGACGGGAACGCATGATTTCATAATCTGTGATACCTGTGGGAAGACTTTGTGTGGTAGATGTTTTAATAACTCCAGTTTTTGTACTGACCACAAGCCATGGGGAAAATGGAAGCACGGTCATGAAATAAGTCCAGGTGTTATCAAATATAGATAAGATAAATCGTTCTGCCAGATAGTTCACTGGATAACTTCACATATAAACATTTACAAACGGTAATCATCTATTTTACCCATTGCTCGCAACCAACTCTTTGCAGTTGTAGTCTTAAACTTCCATCAACCTTCGCGCAATTAAAAAGCTAAAACACCTTCCGGCATCTTGACACCTTTGGATTCGATCATTATACGAGGAGTTCCACCCACCCCTCACCCATATATCCGTTACTACAGATCTCTCTCCCCGAACGACCTGGGAAGGTTTCAGTGGCTATTGTTCCGGCTGATTAAAAAGTATAATCAAAAATATTGACACCATCTTCCTTCTTTAAAACTTTCTTGTTCACCGGTTCATCATCAAGACAACTCAAATCAAGCGGTTTTCCCTTTGGCGAAACAACAGGCGTCAATGTCTCGAGAGTTATTTCTGTCTTCAATTCAAGCGGTTTAAACCCCTCATAACTGGTAAGTTCAGACTCAGAAGTAAAAACTTGAACAACAGTATATTCGATCATCTTTTTAATCACTCTCCAGTTGAGATATTTTAACGAACAATATTCCTTAAAATATTTCCAGTTATCATCCCTATCTGTTTCGGATGACAATTTTTCTTCAACATAGTCAACAAGCTCCAGAACCATATAGTTCTATTCATAACTGTTCATATATGCCCTACTATACGGATTGGTTTTTCTCTTTTTTTCATTGTCCTT
>Ga0208459_1004532_pt1 | contig 10259 bp, 7 predicted proteins | sample AD_UKC087_MetaG_FD_184433 | JGI IMG/M metagenome (GOLD analysis project Ga0208459, IMG submission 184433) | Active sludge microbial communities of municipal wastewater-treating anaerobic digesters from USA - AD_UKC087_MetaG (SPAdes) (version 2) | ecosystem: Engineered > Bioreactor > Anaerobic >... | reverse complement strand
CTCTTTGCAACTTTGGTGGCAATCGCATTGCTCGCCAGCGGTTGCGGCGGTTTGGCGCTCTCTCCCTCAATTTCCCCGCTCATGTTTCTGATTCCCGGTCTCGGACAGGCCCAGCCGCAATCGGCTCCAGGCAGCCCGGTGTCGACCCCCTCCGCGCCGCCTGTGCCCGCACTGGCCCAGGCTTCGTAGCGCCAGCGTATGCGCTTTCCGTTCGCGTTGTCGGCGAAGATCGCCGGGCACATTATCAAGCACAAGCTTCGGGGCACCCCGAAGTTCGCTATGGTCTTGCAGCTCGAACCGCTGCACGCCTGCAACCTGTCCTGCACCGGGTGCGGACGGATTCGGGAGTACTCGACGAGTCTCAAGGACAGCGTGCCGCTTGACACGTGTCTGGCGGCGGCCGCGGAGTGCGGGGCGCCGATGGTGAGCATCTGCGGGGGCGAACCGCTCATCTATCCGCAGGTTGAAGCACTCGTCGAGGGGTTATTGGCGCAGGGCCGCATCGTGTACATTTGCACCAATGGCGTGCTTATGCGCCGGAAGCTCCGCGACTACCTGGCACACACGCACAGCCCGGCCCGGGAAGGCTTGCTGCGCAGGCTTCTGGCCGAGGAGTTGATCACCGCCAGCCAGGCCGAGACGATCCGGCGCGGCAGGACCGGAGAGGGGCCTGTCATTGCCCCCAGTCGATGGCTCTACTGGAACGTCCACATCGATGGTCTCGAATCGACGCATGACCGCATCGTCGAGCGCGAGGGGGTTTTCCGGGAGTGCGTGGCCGCCATCCGCCTGGCGAAAGAGTTGGGCTTTCAAGTGGCCACCAACACGACCGTCTACCGCGAGACCAGTGTGCGCGAAATCGAGGAGATGTTCGCCTTCTTCTCCTGGATGGGTGTTGATGGTCACACCATTTCGCCCGGATACGATTACGACGCCGCCAAGCGCGACATGGCGCAGCGACTGGGGAAACGGCCCGAGGACTTCTTTCTTACCCGGGCGATGACGCGGGAAAAGTTTGCCGGGATTCTCGATTGGGGCAGGCGGTTCACGATCTTCGGCACGCCCGTTTACCAGGAGTTTCTGGCGGGCCGGCGCGAATTGACATGCAGCGCCTGGGCCATTCCGACATACAACATCAAGGGCTGGAAAGCCCCCTGCTATCTCATCACCGACGATCATTATGCCGGGTACGGCCAGATGCTCGAACGGGTGGACTGGGACAGGTATGGCGTGGTCGACGGCGTGGTTCGGGACCCGCGTTGCGAGAATTGCATGGTCCACTGCGGCTACGATCCGAGCGGCGCGCTGGGCACCGACTACCGCCGCGGCGATCACTGGAAGAACTTTATCTACAACTTTGGGCCGCGCCCGCCGCCCGCCATCGAGGGGCAACGGGTGAACGCCTTCAATCGGACCGCATCATGAGCCGAGTTCTATTTCTCTCTCCTCCGAGCTTCGATGGCTTCGATGGAGGCGCCGGATCGCGCTACCAGGCCAGACGCGAGGTGACCAGCTACTGGTATCCGACGTGGCTGGCCCAGCCGGCGGCTTTGGTGCCCGGGGCGAAGCTGATGGACTGTCCGCCGCATGAGATCGGGATCGAGGAATGTCTCCGACACGCGCACGGCTACGACCACGTTATCATCCACACCTCGACGCCCTCTCTGCGCAACGACTGCAGGGTGGCCGAGGCCATCAAGGCCCGGCGCCCGGATACGACGATCGGATTTGTCGGAGCCCACGCGGCCGTTCTGCCCACCGAGACGCTCAAGGCCTCGCCGGCCATCGATTGGGTGGGGCGCAAGGAGTTCGATTACACATGCAAGGAAGTGGCCGAGGACCGCCCCCTGGCGGACATTGCCGGCCTGTCCTACCGCAAAGAGGGCCGGATCATCCACAACAGGGAACGGGATCTGATCGCCGACATGGACGCTCTGCCTTGGGTGGTCGACGTGTACAAGCGGGACCTTGTCATCGAGAAGTACTTCATCGGCTATCTGCTTCATCCCTATTTGAGTTTATACACCGGACGCGGCTGTCCGGGGCAGTGCACGTTCTGCCTTTGGCCGCAGACCATTGGCGGACACAGGTATCGCGTCCGCTCGGCGGGGAATGTCGCGGACGAGATGGCGTATGCGAAGCGACTCTTTCCGGAAGTGAAGGAGTTCTTTTTCGACGACGACACCTTTACGGCGAATCTGCCGCGCGCGCGCGATGTGGCCCGCAAACTCAAGCCACTGGGCCTGGTCTGGTCGTGCAACAGCCGCGCCAATCTCAACTTCGACACGATCAAGCTGATGAAGGACTGCGGCCTGCGGCTGTTGCTGGTCGGCTACGAGTCGGGCAGCGATGAGATTCTGCGTCGGGCGAAGAAGGGGGTCACGGTCGACCAAATGCGCGCGTTTACGAAAGCCTGTCACGACATCGGCGTCATCATCCACGGCACGTTCATCCTCGGACTGCCCATTGAGACACGGGAGACCATCGAGGAGACCATCCGGTTCGCCCAGGAACTGGACGTGTTCAGCATCCAAGTATCTCTGGCCGCGCCGTATCCGGGCACCGAACTCTACGAAATGGCCCGCCAGAACGGCTGGTTCGCCCGAGAGGACAAGACCGACATCCTGCATCAGGACGGTCTGCAGCACTCAGCCCTCGAATACCCCGGCTTGAGCAAGGAGGAGATCTTCGAGGCGGTCGAGGTCTTCTATCGACGCTACTTCCTGCGGCCCAAACCGATTCTGCGCATTCTCAAGACGATGCTCGAAGACAAGGAAGTCTGCGTGCGGCGTCTGCGCGAGGGTTACGAGTTCTTCCGCACCATGGCCCAGCGCCGTGAAATCCAAGGCGGGGCTTGCGAACCTGCGACAACCCGCTAACATCGCCCCTGGCTGTGGCGGCGAACCAGTCAGGCGCCCCTGTTTTCGATTGCACATCACCTCGAGCGAGCCGCGGCTCATCAAGGTGATTCGGAGGGGCGCGCGAACAAAACCGCATGATTAAGAGAAACATTCAACTGTCGGATTTCGAACAACGCGCGTCTCCAGGAGACGCAGCGTTCGAGGTGTTCGAGGGGGAGTTGCGCCGGTTTATTCAGGATTCCGTTCCGTTCGGAACAGGTCTGGAACGGGATGATTCGGACGAGCAGGAGGCACGATTCCAGCGACTTGCCCTGGCGCTCTTTCGCCTCCAGCACCGCGCGGTCGGTCCGCTGTTTCGACTGTGTCAACGACGCGGGATCGCGCCGGAAGACATCGGGGATTGGCGCGCGATTCCCGCGCTGACCACGACGGCATTCAAGGACTACGCGGTCACCAGCCTGCATTTGGAGGCTCGGACACGCGTCTTTCATTCGAGCGGGACGACGGGGCATCGCCCGAGCCGGCACTTTCACAGCGCCGGTTCATTGGCGGTGTACGAGGCGTCGCTGCTGCCTTTCTTTCGGGCGCGCCTGATGGGTGGGGTGGGGCAGGGGAAGGGCGAATTCACATTCCTGGCCTTGACGCCAGACCCGGCCGAAGCGCCGCATTCGTCCCTGGCGCACATGTTTGCCACGGTCATCGAGGCCTGGGGCGCCGATGACTCCGCCTTTGTCGGAGCAGTTGAATGCGACGGCGGGTGGCGGGTCGATACGGCCGCGTCGACCGCGCTGCTGCGCCGGTGCGCGCGGAATGGCCGACCGGTTTGTGTTTTGGGCACGGCATTTGGCTTTGTGCATCTGCTCGATGCGATGCATCAGGACTGCCTGCAGTGCGCGCTGCCCCCCGGCTCGCGCGCGCTCGAGACGGGGGGTTACAAGGGGCTATCGAGGAGCGTCTTGAAACCGGACCTGCACCGGTTGATTGGCACCACGCTCGGTATTGCCCCGACGCACATCGTCTCCGAGTACGGCATGAGCGAACTCAGCTCGCAGGCCTACGACGCCTGCGTGCCGGCGTCCCCGCTCGCCCGAGGCGCTGTCGACCCACCTGCTCGCGGCGCCACGAACTCCGGCGCCGCTCCGGGCATCGAGACCGGCGCCCCGCAATGGGGTGAAGAGGATCGCCGCCTGTCCGCCGGGCATTCGGCCGGTGAGCCTGCGCCTGCGGGCGCGCGGGTGTTTCACTTCCCACCCTGGGCGCGGTCGGTGGTCGTTTCTCCCGAGAACGGGATCGAGGTTCGGGATGGCGAGACGGGTCTGCTGCGGGTGTTCGATCTGGCGAATGTGCGGTCGGTGCTGGCGATCCAGACCGAGGATCTTGCCGTGCGCCGCGGAACCGGTTTCGATCTGGTGGGCCGGGCCCAGATGGCGGAGCCGCGGGGTTGCTCGCTGCGGGCCGTCGCGGTGGCAACCTGATCAGTGCCTGATGCGATCGAGTCTTCGAGGATTCCGTCGTGCAGCTTCCTGACTACTTCCTGGCCGACATTCCGGATCCAACGGCGCTGTCGCCCGCGGTTCTCACGGACGCTTGCCTTGCGCTCAAGAGCAATCGTCGGCGCTTTCTGGCCAATCGCACCACGGCCGATCTGATCGATGTGGTGGCCAGGCTCGCGGAGGACTGGATGGATTCGGACAACCCCTTTCGACGGGAGGCCCTCGAGTTCGGTCCGGCGGCAACGGGCTTCTCGCCCGAGACGATCGCCGCCGGCCTGGACGCCTTTTTCGAGTCCCTGACCGGCGAGAACTTGCGGCAGTTGGTGCTTCAGGACTTGGGACATCCTCATCGGCTCGAACGCCTGACTGCCGGCGAAAACGAGCCCGGGCGGGAACGCCTAGGGTTCGCACGGGGCCCTGAGTTGCTGGTGCACATCGCCGGAGGTGTGCTGCCGAATCCACCGCTGGTCAGCCTGGTGCTGGGGCTGCTGACGCGCTCCGCCCAATTGGTCAAGTGCGCCTCCGGAACGTCCTTTTTGCCGCGGTTATTTGCCCATTCGCTCTACGAGATCGAACCGAAGCTGGGGGCGTGTCTCGAGATTGCCGAATGGAAGGGAGGCACCTCGGCGTTGGAATCGGTTTTGTTTGCCCAGGCCGATTGCATCTCAGCCATGGGCGAGGACGCAACCTTGACCGCGATTCGCGAGCGCTTGCCGCCTGGGACGCGGTTCCTCGGTTATGGCAGCCGGGTCAGCTTCGGCTATGTGGCCCAGGAGGCCCTGTCGAAATACGCCGCCCCGCGGCTGGCCGCGGCTGCGGCGGAGGATGTGGCGGCGTGGAATCAAATGGGGTGTCTTTCGCCTCATGTTTTCTACGTCGAGAACGGGGGCACTGTGACTCCAGAGCGGTTCGCCGAGATGCTTGCGTCCGGCCTGGCCGCCCGCGAGCAGTTCCAGCCGCGAGGACCGCTTCCCGCCCCAGCCGCCGCTGCCATCTCGAGCCGGCGCGCCTTCTATGAAGTGCGGGCGGCCCACTCGAACGAGACGCAGCTCTGGTCCAGCTTCGGGTCGACCGATTGGACTGTTGTGTTCGAGAGCGACCCGCGCTTCCAGTTCTCCTGCCTTAACCGCTTCGTCTACGTCAAACCGGTCGCAAACATCAACGAGGCCCTGCAGGGCGCCGATGCGATCCGCGGCAAGGTGTCGACCGTCGGCCTCGCCGCGTCGGGCACAAACGAGCAGGCCCTGGCGCAATGCCTCGCCCAATGGGGGGTCACCCGAATCTGCCCCCTCGGACGAATGCAGCGTCCACCTCTGGCCTGGCGCCACGATGGGCGCCCGAGTCTGGGCGACCTGGTCACGTGGACCGATTGGGAATTGCCGTCGCGCTGGTGAGGATGTTCCTATGCACGTTGAATTGCGAAAGACCTTTCAGTTTGAAGCCGCTCATCTCCTGCCGCGCCTGCCCGAGTCGCACAAGTGCCGGCGTCTTCACGGGCACAGTTTCCGCGCCGAGATCGCCGTGGCGGGCGAGTGCGATCCCGACCTGGGATGGCTCATCGACTACGCCGAGATCACGAAGCGGTTCAAGCCGCTCTTCGAGCAGTTGGATCACAGGTATCTGAACGAGGTGCCTGGTCTGGACAACCCGACAAGCGAGAACATCGCCCGTTGGATTTGGGACCGCCTCAAGCCGCGTCTGCCCGAGTTGACCGAGGTGGTCGTCGCGGAAACCTGCACGGCCCGGTGCATTTACCGGGGCTTGCCCGCTCGCTGAGAAACTGAACAAACCTCCGCCGGCCCAGAGAAAGGCGTGGAAGCGCTGGACCTGGTAGAGCAGTTCGCTGCGGTCGGCCGGACGCGCCCCGGCCGTGCCGGCGGCGCCGCCCATCCGGTGGCCGCGGAGCAACATGAGGTCGCCGATCTCGCCCTGCTGGATGCGGGCATGGAGTTCCTGACGGCCCTTGCAGTGGCGCACCATGAGTCCGACGCCCACCTTGAGCTTCTTGCGGTCGACCTCCTCGGCCAGGGCCAGCATCTTGCGCGTGGAGGAGCGTCCACGGTGACCGGTTTTTCCATGAACACGTCAAGCCCCTTGGCGATGGCATACGTGAAATGAACCCACCGGAATGCAGGCGGCGTGGCGAAGATGGCCGCTTCGCCCACATTGAGACAATCTTCGCGCTCTTTGCGTTCTTTTGCGGCTGAAGACCTCCGCCGCAAGACAAGCCGCTTCAACGGAGGTGCGTCAGTGAGAAAGTCGGCTCCGGCAGTCGATCCCCGATCTCCCATCTCCGCGCTCTCTGTGCCTCTGTGGTTGATCACCCTCGCTGAATGTCACCGCGCGGAATGGACCACAGAGACGCCGAGGACACAGAGAAGGCTATGGCCGGACAATCTGTGTTCCGCCCCTCACAGATTCGGGACGGAACACTGATTGACCCCGAGACTGACCGAACGGGACTTCCGGCAAGCTACAGATGCACCGGACCGCGGCGCAGCGCCAATTCATGAAGACGAAATGGCCGGAGCGGAGCCGTCCTCGTCGCCCCCCGTCGCGAGTGAAGACGGTGGTTCTCGGCGACGGGTCGTCGCCGCTTGAGGTTCGCGGGCCGAGCAATGGACACCGGCGCGGTCAAGGTGCGGTGGCTGGTGCCTTGAGCACGTAGCCGACGCCGCGAAGCGTTTGAATCAGGGCCTTGTCCGGATCCACCTTGGCACGGACGCGATGGACAAGGACGTCGACGACGTTGGTTTGAGGATCGAAGCTGTAATCCCAGACATGTTCGAGGATCATGGTCTTCGTTACCACGCGCCCGGCATTGCGCATCAGGTATTCGAGGAGGGCAAACTCGCGCGACTGGAGGTCAATTCGCTGGCCGGCCCGCGTTGCCTCTCGATTGATGAGGTCGAGGGTCAGATCGCCCACGGTCAGGCGGACCGGCTCGGGCGTCTGGGAAGCGCGGCGGATGAGCGCCTGCACGCGGGCAAGCAACTCCGAGAAGGCAAACGGTTTGGTGAGATAATCGTCGGCGCCGGCCTGCAGACCCCGCACGCGGTCATCGACGCTCGCCCGCGCGCTCAGGAAGATGACCGGGACGTGGAGGTCTTGGGCGCGGAGGCGTTTGACCAGGCTGAGTCCGTCGAGCTTGGGCAGCAGGATATCCACGACCGCGGCGTCGTAGTTGGTGATGGTGGCGAGTTCGAGCCCGCGCTCGCCATCGGCTGCAATGTCGACGGCGAAGCCGGCCTGTTTGAAGCCCTTGACCACAAACGAGCCGATCTTGGGATCGTCTTCCACGACCAGAATTCTCACGACGTTGCTCATCATGGGCAGATCGACAGGCTGTTCAAGTGGAGAGTGCATCAAGCCGAGAGAGAGTGCGTGTTGGTCTCGAGAGGCGCGCCTCAGACCCAATCCTGTCCTCCCCTTCCCATCAGGAGTCTCCGTGTCTTCCCGCCATTTTCTCCCGCGCCCGCTAAGTAGAATCCTCGACCAGTCTGACGCAGCACAGAAACGTGACTGGTCTGCAACACGTTTCACCGGTCAAGGATTCTATCGAGAGCGGACGGCGCCGCAGGAAGGGCCAAACGAGAACGCCTGCGAGGATTAGACTCGCAGGCGTGCGTTTTACACAGACGAAGCAGGTTGGCGTCTACTTGCCCTGGGACTCATCCACGACGAGGTAGTGCCGATTCCCTTCGCGCCAGACTCTTAGAAGTGTGGTCTTGTCCTTCGCTTGCTCAGTCATCCGCACGGCATCGTCGGCGTTGCGCACGCGTTCCCGGTTGATTTCCAGGATCACGTCGCCCCGGCGCAGACCCGCATCCGCGGCGGGTGAATATGGTTCCACATCCGTGACCAGGGCGCCCTGAAGATCGGCGGGCAGCTCGAGTTGACGCCGTGTCTGGGTGTCCAGGTCCGACACCGTCACGCCGTTGAGCGTGCCTTCGTCCTGAGGCTTGGAGGAGTCGGCGCGTGCCAGTGGCGCGCTGTCCGGCAGTTCCTTGAGAGTGACCTTGATGGTCTTTCTCGAGCCGTCTCGAACGATCTTGAACGGGACCTCCGTGCCGGGTTTGGTCTGAGAGACCATCAGCCTGAGCTGACGGCTGTCCTTGACCTCCTTGCCGTTGAACTCGGTGATGACATCGCCTTCCTTGATTCCGGCCCGTTCGGCCGGGCTCCTCGAGGCGACATCGCCGATGAGTGCGCCCGTCCGATTATCGAGTCCGAACTTGCTGGCCAGAGCGGGTGTCAGATCCTGGATGATGACCCCGAGGTAGCCGCGAGCCACCCGGCCATCTTTAGCGAAGCTCTCCATGACGTATTTGGCCAGGTTCGTCGGGATGGCGAAGCCGATGCCCTGGTTGCCGCCGGTCCGGCTGAGGATGGCCGTGTTGATGCCGATCAAGCGGCCTTCGCCGTCGACGAGTGCGCCGCCGGAATTGCCCGGGTTGATCGCCGCGTCAGTCTGGATGAAGTCCTCGTAATCGAGGCCCATGTTGGCGCGCCCCTTGGCGCTGACCATGCCCATCGTCACAGTCTGACCGATGCCGAAGGGATTGCCAATGGCGAGAACCAGATCGCCCACCTCGATCCGATCGCTGTCCGCCATCTCGATGAACGGCAGGTCCTTGCCCTCGACCTTAAGCACGGCGACATCGGTTTTCGGATCTTTGCCGATCACCTTGGCGCTGAATTCGCGCCCGTCCTGAAGCGCCACCTTGACTTCGTCGGCGCCGTCCACCACATGATTGTTGGTCAGGATGTCTCCTTCGGCAGTGACAATCACCCCCGACCCGACGCCCTGCTGCCGGGGGACCGGCATCTCGCGGTAAAGACCGCGCCCGCGACGATTGGGCCCAAAGAACCAACCGAATGGGTCCTCAGGCAGAAACCCCTCGGGCGACTCCACGATCTTCGACTTGGTCGTCGTGTAGACCCGCACCACGCTCGGGCTGACCTTCTTCACCACCGGGGCAAAGCTGGTCGTCAATCCCCCCGACCGACCGGCGGACTTCTCGTCGACCGTCGCGCTCGCGGATGTCTTCTCGGTCTTCGCCGAGCTGTCGTCGCTCTTGATTCCCGTTTGCTCGATGGCCAGGGTGACGGTTGCGGCAGCAATGACGCCGCCCCAGGCCAGGAAGGGAAGGCGTTTCCATATAGGCTTACTTTGCGCTTTCATAGTCATGTCATTCATTGTCGTTGTTGTTGTTGTGATCTCTCAACTTCCATTCTCTCTTCTGGAGGCAATAGACCACACCGACATGACGGGAGCCTTTCGGTACCATTACATGTCTGTAAGGAATCACCCGGATCGATGGGTTTCGAGTGCCACACGGGCGGCAACCTGAGCGACGTCCTTGTCGCCGCGCCCGGAAAGGTTGACGATGACCACCTGGTCCGGATGCATGCATGGGACCCGCTCGATGGCTGCCGCAAGTGCGTGGGCCGATTCGAGGGCCGGAATGATGCCCTCGGTTTTCGCCAGGCGCATGAACGCCGCGACCGCCTGATCGTCGGTTGCGTAGCCGTACTCGACGCGCTGCCGATCACGCAGCCAGGCGTGCTCGGGCCCGACCGCTGCGTAATCAAGGCCGGCGGAGACGCTGTGGGTGAGCTGGACCTGCCCGTGTTCGTCCTGGAGAAGATAGCTGCGCGTGCCCTGAAGGACACCCAGCGATCCGCCCTGAAAACGGGCCGCGTGTTTGCCGGGGAGAATCCCTTCGCCGCCCGCCTCGACGCCGAGCATCTTCACGGACGCATCATCGAGAAACGGGTAGAAGAGTCCGATGGCATTCGAACCGCCACCGACGCAGGCGATGAGGAGATCGGGCAGACGCTTCTCCAGTTCCAGCACCTGGCGGCGCGCTTCATCGCCGATAATACGTTGGAAATTGGAGAA
>Ga0208459_1004531_pt1 | contig 10262 bp, 14 predicted proteins | sample AD_UKC087_MetaG_FD_184433 | JGI IMG/M metagenome (GOLD analysis project Ga0208459, IMG submission 184433) | Active sludge microbial communities of municipal wastewater-treating anaerobic digesters from USA - AD_UKC087_MetaG (SPAdes) (version 2) | ecosystem: Engineered > Bioreactor > Anaerobic >... | reverse complement strand
AGTCCCGGAAGTCGGGGTAATCGGGAAGCCAACCCATGCGGCGTTTCGGTGCGAAAGACATCATGGCTTTACCTCCTTTTCCAAAATTAATTGGGCGCTGTCCCTAATTATCCCAGGCCTGGGCGGCGAGTTCGTGGTGGAGGGCGGCCGGGGCGGCGATGACGACGCCAGTTATCGCAGAATCGGCAAGGACGGCGGCCGGGGCGGCGGTGACGGAGACGTCCGGGTAGGCCTTGGCCATGTCGTCGCGGACGGGCTGGGCGCCGTCGCAGATGGTCTTGAGGACGCCGAGCCGGTGGAAGTTGCGGACCAGGTTCTTGCCCCAATAGCCCGCGCCGATGACGGCGATGGTTTTTTCAGTCATAAACGGGTTTCCTTTTTTCGATGGGGGTTCACTACTGACGGAGATGATCGGCCTCTGATTTCATCGCAGCTTCATGAAATCATCTACCGAAAAGCCTGCATCCTTTAGAATCCTGACAGCCAAACCCCGGCCGATGTCACAGCCGGTGTGAACCGGTACCGTGACCAGGATGTTCCGAAGGGCGTGAAACAAAGTGAGATGACTTCCTGATTGACGGACGTCCTAAAACCCTTGCGATTTCAGAAATCTTATGAGTTGATCGGCGGTGATCTGCGGTAAGCGGGTCATCAGGCCAGGCCTATCGACAGCTCCTCGACATAGACGACACGTTCTTTTTGGGGTATCGCAAGGTCGCGTTCCCGCATGGCAGTCAGGTGCTGCTGCAGGGCCTCACGGATGTTCCTTTTCGCCTCTTCGATGGTCCGGCCGTTGCTGAAGCACCCGGGAAGGGAGGGACTGTAGGCAAAATAACCGTCCCTGTCCTCTTCCTTTTCAATGACGATTTCGAATGTAAAAAAATTCATCATCCCCCTCGTTTTTCCAGGTCGGCACGCGTCATGCCTTCCGCTGTCAGCAAATCGTCAAGATTCACCGTTGGTTTCTTGTTTTTTCGTTCCTTTATGATTCCATGCAGATACACATGCTCCAGAATTTCCTTTGCTGCCTCCGTCCGTTCCCGCTCTTCGAAAGGGACGATTGCCGCTGTTTTCTTGCCTTGCGCATCGGTGATAAATTGTATTTCCATTGCCGTCCTCCAATACAATCTTTTGCCTTAAGTCCGTGGGTGCATTAACGCTATGCGCTTTGCCTGATTTGCACGCGCGAGATATGTCGCGTGTATGGCACCCTTCCCTGAAATCTACTTATCATAATAAGCAAAGACACGTGCAAAGTCAAAACATGTTGAGAGATTTGCACAACAGCCTATTTTGTCATTTCGACCGAGCCCTTTGTCATTTCGACCGAAGGGAGAAATCTGGCTCCTCTTTGTCATTTCGACCGCATGTGAGAAATCTTTAAGAAACCACCATCATTAAGATTTCTCGTCGCTCCGCTCCTCGAAATGACATACGCTCCTTGTCATTTCGACCGCAGGGAGAAATCTGGTTTTTAAGATTCAAGATTCCTCACGCGCCTTCGGCGGTTCGGAATGACAATGGGGATGTCATTTCGAACGCATGTGAGAAATCTGGTTCCCCTTTGTCATTTCGAACGCATGTGAGAAATCTTTAAGATTTCTCGTCGCTTCGCTCCTCGAAATGACATTATGCAAAGGTCTCCTTTTGATTGAGCTCTTCGACTTTGAAATCAACAAATTTGATCTTTTCAGACAGCTCCTCCCGTGTATCCCTGATCTCTTTGCGAAGCGCGCCGTGGCCTTCGCGGGAATGATAAAATATTGCGGGGGAGTACTAAAATCGCTTTGGCAGACCGGCTTGCTTGAGAACGCCGTTGGCTGTATGGCGCGATCTGATTTTGCCATCAACTGGAAACCGAATTTTGGTGAGAGGGCTATACCAGATTTCATGATCGCCTTTACCCTGGCGTTCAAAATGGCAACCATTTTCAGTAAGGATTTTTTTGATGATGGGTGTGTAGTCAGCCATTATTGGAGTGGGTTTTGATCACTTCCTGCCATTTTCCAAGAAGATGGATGGGGATTTCCACAGAACCGGAATCCTTAAGCAGGCCATTTGCCTCCAGCAATTCGGGAATCAGAATCTTCAGTTTCTGCATGAGGTGCTCCATCGTGTCGGCTTCCGCAATCAGCCCGGGAACATCGTTGCTGGAGGCAACCCAAACCAGGGCTTCCTCATCCCAGAAAGCTTCGACTTCGATATCTTTAGTTTGCATGTTTTCACCACTTTGTTTCATGGATCGGTTAATCTGAAAATCCCCCCAGCCCCCCTTTAAGAAAGGGGGATTTCATCATTCGTTGTGCCCGCACCGGGCATGGGGGTTAATCTGTTTTTATCCTACCTTGGCTGCCGATGTCAAGGCGAGAGCTTTGCACAACAGCCTATTTTGTCATTTCGACCGAGCTCTTTGTCATTTCGACCGAGCCCTTTGTCATTTCGACCATCCTCCTTGTCATTTCGACCGCAGGGAGAAATCTGGTTCCCCTTTGTCATTTCGAACGCAGGGAGAAATCTTTAAGAAACCGTCATCATTAAGATTTCTCAGTCGCTCCGCTCCTTCGAAATGACATAGGTGGTGCGCTCCGCTCCTTCGAAATGAGACCTTTGAACAACTCCTTTAGTTTTCATTTCCCTGATCAACATTACCTCGGAATTTCCCTTGCCTTAATCAGCCCTAAAAATGCGTTATATATTTGATATTATTTACTATTTTTCTTGACATTCCTGTTTTTTTATGCCATAATTCCTGCAAATTAAATTGTTTGGAGGAACCATGGGCTTCAAAAACATGAAAACCAATCTCACCTTCGCCGATATCTCCATTTTTAACACCATGGAAAAGAACAGGGCCATCCAAAGAATGGATGAAATCAATCGTGTCATTGACTGGTCCAGAATCGAAAGTATTCTTTTGAGAAATTATCCCGTCGGGAAAAGCTTTGAGGGTAACAGCGCCTACCCGCCTATTTTCCTGATGAAATGCCTGCTTCTTCAGCAATGGTTTACAATTGACTCCGATCCGGAACTGGAAACTCAGATCAACGACAGGAATTCCTTCAAGAAGTTCCTGGGGCTGTCTTTTGATGATGCTTCTCCCGATCATTCGACTTTCTCCAGGTTCAGAGGAAGGTTTTCTAAAGATACGATGCGCAGGATCAATCACGAGCTTCTTTCACAATTTACGGCAAAAGGATTGATTATTCATGAAGGCATTGCAGTTGATGCTCGTCTGGTACAATCCGCTTCCCATCCGCGCAGTAATGAAAAACTGCAGGAAGAGATGATGATGAAACAGACGCCGGAAGGAAATGTGGATAAGAACGGCAAGCCGCTGAAGTACTCCCGGGATCTGGAATCGGACTGGACGGTGAAAAACAAGGTTCCTCTTTACGGTCTGAAAGAGCATGCTTCCGTGGATGTCAAGTATGGGTTCGTCCTGGCCACGGAGTTGACGCCTGCTTCTCATAACGACAGTCCGTATCTTCCTCTGTGTGTGGCCCGCAGTTGTCATACAAAAGAACCCATTAAGAAGGTGTTTGCGGATAAGGGGTATTTTGGGCAACCCAACCGGGATTTCTTATCCATGAATAAGATTGAAGACGGCATTATGAGAAAAGCAACAACCGGGGCTGAGTTAACGGAATATGAAACGGCACGGAACAAAGCCATTTCCAAGCTCCGGTATATTGTGGAGCAATACTTCGGGTTGAGCCATTTGTACAATAAGGCATATCGGGCGAGGTTCCCGAGGATGGTTAAAAATGCCATAGACGCTTTGTTCAGGCAATTTGCTTTTAATCTCTTCCGGGCTTCAAGGATGAAGGTTCTGAAAACGGCGTAACGAAGAGAAAGCGGCATCGAATGCATGGAAAACCCGGTCATCCGGGATAATTGAGATCGAATTTGGAGGTAAAATGGACTCGTCATAACTCTTTAACATGATTCCTGACCGATTGATCGGCCGGAATCAAAATGCGTCCTCAAAAAAATCTCCCAAAAAATCCATCGTTCAAGAATAAACTGTTGTTCAAAGGTCTCGATGTAGCTGCCGTGGGCTAGGACCTTTTGAATATTTGCATCCAGTTGCGCTTTGATTCTTTGCTGCTGGGTTTTCAGATCGATGAAATCCATGAGTATCCTATAAAAAAGGTTAAAAGTTCAAAATTCAAGATTTCTCGTCGCTTCGCTCCTTCGAAATGACACAAGTGGTGCGCTCCGCTCCTCGAAATGACAAGGGAGGGTGCTTGCGCTCATCGGAATGACATACGCTCCTTGTCATTTCGACCGAAGGGAGAAATCTGGTTTTTAAGGTTCAAGATTCCTCACGCTCCTTCGGCGGTTCGGAATGACAATGGGGATGGCATTTCAACCGCCCATTATGTCATTTAGACCGTCCTCTTTGTCATTTCGACCGAAGGGAGAAATCTGGCTCCTCTTTGTCATTTCGAACGCATGTGAGAAATCTTTAAGATTTCTCAGTCGCTCCGCTCCTCGAAATGACACAAGTGGTGCGCTCCGCTCCTTCGAAATGACAAGGGAGGGTGCTTGCGCTCATCGAAATGACACAGGTGGTGCGCTTCGCTCCTCTCGCAATGATGAATGTGTATTATGCAAACGTCTCGTAAAGGTCTCTTCTTACCAAATAATTTTCACTGTCTTCGATTTTGTTATCTGTTCATCCCTCGTAATCAGGCAGGCATCATAGCGGATAGCCGTTGCAACGATTAATTTATCGTGCATTTCCAGCGGGACATCGATACCTTCTGCTATCTTGAGCACATCGAGATCCAGCGGCGCTATTTCAAAGTTGGCCAGCGTCTCTATTTTGGCAACGGTCGCAGTAAAGCCAAGAGGTATCCGGCCCTTCTTGGCTATAAAAAGCATCTCGGCCAAAACAACGGTCGGTACGATTATCTGGCCTTCCTTGACCGTGCTCTCAAATGATTTGAGGGCCTTTTGGCTAAGACGTTGGTCGTCGGTAAAATACCAAAGAAGCGAATGGGTGTCCGTGACGTAATTCAACGCTCTTCGTCCTTGTATTCGTAAGGGAAGAAGGATTTTTTTGCCGCAAAGATATGCGATTCATCAATCTCCAATTTCCCCCAAATTCCTCTGAGCGAACCTCTTTTTGGCGTCGCTGTTGTTTGATGCATCAGTTCCGTACGCAGAGTGCGTACGATTCGGTAAACACGGGGTATAAGGTCCTCGGGAAGGGCATTTATTTCGCCAATTAATTTTTGTTTATAGGTCGTTGCCATGTCAGTTTACCTCTTTATGGAATCTTTTGTGTTGATTATAATATTTCAGTTTTTTTATGCAAGCCCGAAGTTCTGAATCTGTTTATTTTAGGCGATGGGCTAGAGGCTATGGGCGATAGGAAAAAAGCTCGTGGCTATAATAGTGCATCGTTGATGGTGAATGGTGGAGTGAGACCTTTGCACAACAGCCTATTTTGTCATTTCAACCGTCCATTGTGTCATTTCGACCGCCCATCGTGTCATTTCGACCGAAGGGAGAAATCTGGCTCCTCTTTGTCATTTCGAACGCATGTGAGAAATCTTTAAGATTTCTCAGTCGCTCCGCTCCTTCGAAATGACACAAGTGGTGCTCGTGCTCATCGGAATGACATACGCTCCTTGTCATTTCGACCGCCCATTATGTCATTTCGACCGAAGGGAGAAATCTGGCTCCTCTTTGTCATTTCGAACGCATGTGAGAAATCTTTAAGATTTCTCAGTCGCTCCGCTCCTTCGAAATGACACAAGTGGTGCGCTTCTCTCCTCGAAATGACAAGAGAGGGGTCGGAATGACAAGGGAGGGTGCTTGCGCTCCTTCGGAATGACACAGGTGGTGCGCTTCGCTCTTCCAACCATCTAATATCCTTTTGGGTTTTTTGATTGCCATCTCCAGGCATCGGCGCACATATCCGCAAGGTTGCGTTTGGCTTTCCAGCCAAGCAGTTTTTTGGCAAGTGCTGTCCGGGCGTAACACGTTGCGATGTCGCCGGGGCGTCGTTTGGTTATTTTATACGGGATTTTTTTCCCGCTGGCACGGGCAAAGGCTTCTATTATTTCCAGCACGGTGTAACCCCTGCCTGTGCCGAGGTTGATGATGAGGGGCGGCCCGGAATAACAAAATGAAATTGCATCACCGTCTGTTGGCGGCGATGACGGAGTAACTTTATCCATGTAGCGCATGCTTTCAATATTAACCGTGTCATTTCGAAGGGGCGAAGTGACTGAGAAATCTTTAGCATCATTGAATAAGATTTCTCCCTTCGGTCGAAATGACATATCAGTGTCTTTTGCATGCATGCAGTAGCGAAGGGCGGCGACGTGGCCTTCGGCCAGGTCCATGACGTGAATGTAGTCGCGCACGCCGGTGCCGTCTTTGGTGGGATAGTCGTTGCCGAAGATGTTGATGTGTGTGCGCCTGCCGACGGCCACCTGGCTGATGTAAGGCACCAGGTTGTTGGGAATGCCCTGCGGGTCTTCGCCGATCAGCCCGCTGGGATGCGCGCCGACGGGATTGAAGTAACGCAGCAGGATGATGCGCCATGCGGGATCGGCTGTGTAAATGTCCCGCAATATGTTTTCGATGATGATTTTAGTCGCGGCGTAGGGATTGGTCGGTATGGTCGGCGCGTTTTCTTTTATCGGAACGACGGCCGGATCGCCGTAAACGGCAGCCGATGAACTGAAGATGATTTTTTTGACGCCGCGTTCAGCCATCACACGGAAAAGCGAAAGGGAACCATTTATGTTGTTATCGTAATAGCGAAGCGGCTGCAGAACGGATTCGCCCACCGCTTTTAAAGCGGCAAAATGAATGACGGAGGTGATTTTGTGTTTGCGGAATACTTTGTCCAGCGCGGCGGTGTCGCGCAAATCGATTTTGTAGAAAGGCGGCTTTTTGCCGGCGATTTTGGCGATGCGCTCCAGCACTTTCAGTTTGCTGTTGACGAGGTTATCCACGATGACGGGGTTGTAGCCCGCCTCGATGAGCGCCACAAGGGTATGACTGCCGATATAGCCGGTTCCGCCTGTGACGAGAAAGGATGACATGAATTAAAAATCTCCGTATGAAAAAGTGAGACCTTTGCACAACAGCCTATTTTGTCATTTCGACCGTCCATTGTGTCATTTCGAACGCAGGGAGAAATCTGGCTCCTCTTTGTCATTTCGAACGCATGTGAGAAATCTTTAAGATTTCTCAGTCGCTCCGCTCCTCGGAATGACACAAGTGGTGCGCTTCTCTCCTCGAAATGACAAGAGAGGGGTTGAAATGACACAGGTGGTGCTCGTGCTCATCGGAATGACATACGCTCCTTGTCATTTCGACCGTCCTCCTTGTCATTTCGACCGAAGGGAGAAATCTGGTTTTTAAGGTTCAAGATTCCTCACGCGCCTTCGGCGGTTCGGAATGACAAGGGGGATGTCATTTAGACCGTCCTCTCTGTCATTTCGACCGAAGGGAGAAATCTGGCTCCTCTTTGTCATTTCGAACGTATGTGAGAAATCTTTAAGATTTCTCGTCGCTCCGCTCCTTCGAAATGACAAGGGAGGGGTCGAATGACAAAAAATGAAATGGGCGCCGTCCCTGTTTATCGTCCCTGTTTTTTTCGGGCAAAATCAAACCATTTTTTCTTTTTGAATGGTATGGGATCGTCGGTGAAGATTTCTTTGCCGGCGACGATGGCCCGCGGAACATCCGATACCATCTTGTCGGCCGCTGTTTTTCCCATCAGATTTTTGACGACTTCGTAGCCTTCGGATAGCTTCGGATTCCGCACGTGCATGCCATGACAATCTGTCACCAGGATGTGGGCAAGGCGATGCTCCAAAAGCTCAAAGGCGAAATCGCGGATCTGGGGGGTAAATCCTTCCAGAATACTGGCGGCGGTAATCTGGGTCACAATGCCCATTTCCACCAGCCGGAAAAGGCGCTCCGGATTTTTTTGCAAAAGCGGATGGCGTTCGACGTGGCTGAGAATCGGCTTGATGTTTTTTAATGCCAGGTGCCAGAAGAAATCTTCAAGATGTTCAGGAATGGATTCTTCGGGTAATTCGATGAGAACGTAGGCGCCGCTGTCATTGACGGTCATCAGTTCGCCTGATTTGATTTTTTCGGGGATGCTGATGTCCAGACGCAGTTCGGCGCCGGGATAGATCTCCAGGCCAATTTCTTTTTCCGCCAGATGTTTTTTTAATTCGGCGACGGCGGCGAGGATGTCGTTTCTTTTGTTTTCGTATTTGCCCGGAACCCAATGCGGCGTGCAGACGATGCCGGTGATGCCGTCTTCAAAAGCAACGCCCGCCATGGCCATGCTTTTTTCCCAGTTGGTGGCTCCATCGTCCAATCCGGGAAGCATGTGGTTGTGCATGTCTATCATACAGCTCCGCCCTCTGAGTTACAGAACTCTTTTGCGCTTGAGATTTGATTTCTTTGAAAAAAACTTTCATCCATAAAACACATTTGAGGGGCAAGTTCAATGAAAAAGAGGGGAGGGTGAACCTGTAATCTCATTTCGACCGTCTTCCTTGTCACTTCGACCGTGCTCTTTGTCATTTCAACCGTCCATTGTGTCATTTCGACCGAAGGGAGAAATCTTGTTTTTAAGGTTCAAGATTCCTCACGCGCCTTCGGCGGTTCGGAATGACAATGGGGATGTCACTTCGAACGCCCATTGTGTCATTTCGAACGCATGTGAGAAATCTTTAAGATTTCTCGTCGCTCCGCTCCTCGAAATGACAAGAGAGGGGTTGAAATGACACAGGTGGTGCGCTCCGCTCCTTCGAAATGACATCGGGAAGTGCTCGTGCTCATCGGAATGACATCGGGGGGTGCTTGCGCTCCTCGGAATGACATCAATGTACTTTGTGGGTTTAATTTGGCTGGGGAACAAGGATTCGAACCTTGATTAACGGAGTCAGAGTCCGGCGTCCTACCATTGAACGATTCCCCATCAGGACATGAACATCGCTCGGCCGGGTTTCGAGAGGTGGTTCCCCTGCCGACGCGCGGGCTGTATATAATGCGATTGGTTTTTTCTGTCAACCCATTTTCTTCACTCCGGCCATCCGCTGAATCCGGCCGGCGAAGATCCCTTACGCCACATGTATTTTTCTTTTTTCCGGATCGGGATTAGGCCGGTAGAGAATCGCGATATTGCCTATGAGACCGACCAGTTCGCTTTGTGTGGCCTGGGCAATTTCTGCGGATATTTCCTTTTTGGCTTCTTTGAATTCGATGAATTTTACCTTGATCAGTTCATGGTCTGCGAGCGCCAAATCCACCGAACCGATCAGTTGAGGCGTCACGCCTTTTGCACCGACCATCACGAGCGGCTTCAAGTGATGCGCCTGCGCCCGCAAATATTTTCGCTGCGATCCTTTCAGGGGTTCCATAAAAATCCTTTCCCGTGTATGATGTTCGCCATGGAAGCCGATAATAAAGATTCCGAGGATGGAAGCGTTCCCCGTGAGGAAATGGTCGAGGTTTTTTCCACTTACAATCCCGGCGACATCGCGTTTGTCAAATCCGTCCTGGACGGCGAAGACATTCACTACTATTTTCAGGGTGAAAATACCGCCATGCTGGTCGCCGCGGGCGCTTACGCGCGTCTGCTCGTCCGGGCCGATCAGGCCGGACGCGTCCGCGAAATCCTACAGGAGGCGGGATTCCTGAAATAGGAACGGTCGCGACCACCCTTGCGGGTGGCAAGCCGTTGCCTACAACTTAAAGATTTCTCCCTTCGGTCGAAATGACAGAATGGGAGATCGAAATGACACGGGGCGTACGCTGCTCTCCTCGAAATGACAAAATAGGAGGTCGAAACGACAGAATGGACGTTCGAAGTGACATCCCCCATTGTCATTCCGAACCGCCGAAGGCGCGTGAGGAATCTTGAACCTCAAAAACAAGATTTCTCCCTTCGGTCGAAATGACAAAATAGGAGGTCGAAATGACACGGGGCGTACGCTGCTCTCCTCGAAATGACAAAGAAAAACAAGATTTCTCCCTTCGGTCGAAATGACAAAGAAATTAAATGGGCGCTGTCCCTCGTATAGTGAAAGTTAGCATACAGTGTTTGTTTGCGAGTTCAATCTATTTTTCAAAAAAGCAAGGAACGGTTTGAAAACCGTTCCCTACTTAACTACTTAATACTTAAAACTTAATACTTAAATCTTAACCCTTAAAACTTAAAACGGTCTTTTTATTTTATCTCCGCGTGATAGCTCTGCAGGGATTTCGCCCGG
>Ga0208459_1004521_pt1 | contig 10290 bp, 9 predicted proteins | sample AD_UKC087_MetaG_FD_184433 | JGI IMG/M metagenome (GOLD analysis project Ga0208459, IMG submission 184433) | Active sludge microbial communities of municipal wastewater-treating anaerobic digesters from USA - AD_UKC087_MetaG (SPAdes) (version 2) | ecosystem: Engineered > Bioreactor > Anaerobic >... | reverse complement strand
CGGATCGGCACCGGCGTTTCGTCATTTGCGAGCTCTTCCGCTACCTTGGCGATACCCTTGGCGTAATCGCCGATGCGCTCCAGCTCAGTAATTAATTCCAGTTCTGCTGCCAATAAGCGCAGGTCGCGCGCCATGGGGGACTGCGTGGCGAATAGTATCAAGATGCGGTTTTCAATCGCGAAACGCTTATCGTTGATAAACACGTCGTTGCGGACAACCGCCTTTGCCGCGGCAATATCGCGGGATTTCAGGGCGTCCACAGCGTTCAGCACCGCCTGTTCAACCAGACTGCCAAGGAGCAGGGTTTCATCCTGTATAAGACGAATTTCTCGATCCAATGTGAGGCGGGGCATAGGGTTGTTCCTCTGTGTATATTTTGCTGTGAACCAATTGTACGCTATTGTGTATTTTTTTTCACGCGGGAAAATACCGCCAGCGTACTCGGCAGAATATCCCATTACATTATGCCATTCTAAGCGTTAGGGGATGATTAAATTATGGTAAAAGATCTGTCAAAAATAGGGAGACGGCATGGCTTGCAGCGCGTTTTTAGGCGGACGCGATTGGAATCGCGAAGAAAAGGCTGCTGCCCCGACCTTCTTCGCTCTCCGCCCAAATGTAGCCGCCGTGCGCCTCCACCATATGCTTGCAAATGGACAAACCCAAGCCGGTTCCGCCTCCCGAACGGGCACGGTCCGCTTTGTAGAAGCGCTCAAAGATGCGCGTAAGATCTTTTTGCGGGATACCCACGCCATTATCGCGCACCATAAAGACAACGGTATTGTCGTGAATCCAGGCGCCCATCTGGATGTGACCGCCGGGCGGGGTAAATTTGATCGCGTTGTGCAGCAGGTTGATGAACACCTGGGCAATCCGGTCGGGGTCGGCAAATACCGCTGGCAAGTCACGGTTGCATTCCATCGTTAAGCCCAAACCCGCCCGTTCTGCCTGCAGCATCATGCGTTCATATGGTTTGACCATCAGGTCGCAGGGGTGGATGCGTTGGATTTCCAGGGCTGTTCTGCCAGCCTCAATCCGCGAAAGTTCCAGCAATTCATTAACCAGAAAGGTGAGGTTATCCACTTCCGTATCCATGCGCTCAACAAAACGGCCCGCGGCGGGCGGGTCATCCAGCGCCCCACTCAGAAGCGTCTCACTCAGGGCTTTCAGGCTTGCCATGGGCGTGCGCAGTTCATGCGAAATATTGGAAATGAAATCTTTGCGCACCACTTCCAAGCGGTGGAGCTGGGTCAGGTCCTGAAACAAAAGCATGGTGCGTCCGGGTAGTTGTTCCCCCAAGGGTATGCCGATGACTTGCAGGAATTTATGGTCTGCCCCCATTTCCAGCGTCATCAACTTGGGTTCACCTTCCTGGACGGTAGCCCAAAAGTCCACTAACTGGTGATAGCGCATAACCTCGACCACTGACCTTTTCGGGGCATCGGAGCTTTCAACATCAAAGAGTCTCTCCGCGGCCGCATTCAGCAGCTGCACCCGCCCTTCCCGGTCAGCAATTAACACGCCGTCGGTCATCTGCCGCAAGACGGTGGAAAGCATGACCTGTTCTTTGGAAAGCGCGGAAATTTGCGCTTCGATTTGCGCCGCGGTCTCCTCCAAAGCCTGACTGAGGGCGTGCATTTCTGGCATAGATTCTATCTGTCGGGGAATGGTAATGCTTTGGTATTTACCTTCCCCCAGTTGGCGCGCTGTTTCAGTCAACTGCTTGATGACGCTTAAATTGCGGCTGGAGTAAATCCTGCTGGCAACAATCGCGGCCGCCACCGCGATGAGGGTGACAGCGCCGACAGCCAGGTACATTAATGTAAAATCGGGCGGCAGGCCGCTCTCAGCGGCTTTTATATACGCGGAATGGAGCGTCGGCGGTATTAACAAAGCCGAAAGGATGATGCTGCCAACAAGGATAAGGCCGTACGGCAGAACGAAGCTCTGATGGGTCAGCCGCTTCATGCTCAGCCTTCAAAGCGGTAACCGGCACCTCGGACAGTGATAATGCGCTGGGGGGTTTCCGGGTTTGGTTCAATTTTTTCCCTCAGCCAGCGGATATGCACATCCACGGTGCGAGAATCCCCCACAAAGCCCCAACCCCAAACGCGCTCCAGGATTAATTCACGCGTCAATAAGCGCCCCTTTTGCTGCCCCATGTAAAGCAGCAGCTCATATTCCTTGGGTTTCAACGGCAGCACCTTATCGTCCAGTTTCACTTCCCGACGCGTAAGGTCAAAGACCAAATTCCCAAAAGCAACCAGCTTGGGTTGCTCCGCTTCTTGTTTTTCGGTAGCCACATCCTCACGGACGAGACGCACGCGCCGCAGCAGAGCTTTGACCCTGGCTATCAGTTCGCGCATGCTGAATGGCTTAGCCAGGTAATCATCCGCGCCCACCTCCAGACCGACCACCCGGTCAATTTCGTCATCGCGCGCGGTAAGCATCAGAACAGGGATGTTGGCTTCCTGGCGCAGAATTCGGCAAACCTCAAACCCGTCCAGCCCCGGCAGCATCACATCCAAAATTACCAAATCAGGCTTGGAAGTGCGCGCCAGATGAAGCGCCTGGTTGCCATCGCCAGCAACTTCCACCTGGTAACCTTCTCTGGAGAGGTTATAGGCGAGGGTTTCCTGCAGGGAGATTTCATCATCGACAACCAAAATTTTTTCAGGCATGCGTCCTCCAGTACGGGCAGCTAAACGCCGCGCGGAAAGGCGGCAGCGCTTTTGGGTCCCCGTATGTTAACAATTGTATCGCATCCCCCTTTGCAGCGGCCTGGCAATTTGTACACGCCCGCGCACATGCAACACGCCGTCAGGAGCTTTCCCTGTGATGGTACAATGGGTCTAAAATATACAGAGGCAGGCATGTCCAAATCAATTTCTGAAGCACGCGCAGATTTCCCCATCCTCTCCACCCGGATTAACGACCATCCGTTGGTTTATCTGGACAACGCGGCTACCACCCAAAAACCGCAGGTTGTCATCGATGCGTTACGCGATTATTACGCGTTGGTAAACAGCAATGTGCACCGCGGCGGCCACACGCTGGCAGTGCGCGCCACGGATATGTACGAGGCCGCCCGCGAAAAAGTGGCACGTTTTATCAATGCCGCCCATCCCCACGAGCTAATCTTCACGCGCGGAACTACGGAATCCATCAATCTGGTGGCCAGTTCCTTTGGCGAAGCCTTTGTTCAACCAGGCGACGAGATTATTGTCAGCCAGCTGGAGCACCACAGCAATTACGTGCCCTGGTATCAGTTGTGCCAGCGCAAAGACGCGCGTTTTCGCGTGCTGCCTTTCACCCCGGAAGGCGAGCTTGACCCCGAAGTCCTGCGGGGCATGTTTACTGAAAAAACCCGCCTTTTAGCGCTTAATCAGGTTTCCAACTCGCTTGGCACAGTCAATCCGCTGGAAACAATTATCCCAATCGCCCACGCGGCGGGCGTGCCCGTGCTGGTGGATGCAGCGCAGTCTGTGCAGCACCTTGCTGAGCGGGACGTACAAGCCCTGGATGCCGATTTTTACGCGTTCTCCGGGCACAAGATGTACGGCCCCATGGGCATTGGGGTGCTTTACGCCAAAGAAAGCTGGCTGGAAAAGATACCGCCTTTCCTTTTTGGCGGGGAAATGATTGACCAGGTCAGCAGCACGCGCGTGACTTTCGCCCAGCTTCCATTCAAATTTGAAGCCGGCACCCCGAATGTGGAAGGCGCGGTCGGGCTCGGCGCGGCAGTGGATTACCTGAATCAATTTGACCCAGCTGAGCTGCAGGCTTATGAGGATGATTTGCTGGCCTACGGCATCGCTCAGCTGCGCGAGATTCCGGAGTTAATCCTCTACGGCAAGCCCCGCCGCCGCTCCAGCATCATGCCCTTTAATGTGGCGGGCATACAGCATTACGACATGGGCGTGCTGCTGGATACTAGCGGTATCGCGGTGCGCACCGGGCAGCACTGCACGCAGCCCATCATGGACGCGCTGTCCATCTCAGGCACTGTGCGCGCCTCGCTGGCGCTTTATAACAACCGTGAAGATATTGACGCGCTGACGCGCGGCATAAGACTCGTGATGAAAATGTTGAAAAGGTGAAAGTTATGCAAACCACCGCCGAAATCGCCGCTCAAATTAGTGCAGAATTCAGCCTGCTGGAAAACTGGGAAGAAAAGTACGATTACCTGATTGAAAAAGGGCAGAGCCTGCCTGATATGCCAGCAGAACTTAAGGACGATGAACATCTCGTAAAAGGCTGCCAATCCAGCGTCTGGTTCGCCACGGAATGCCGTGAGGGTCGCTTATATTTCCAGACGGACAGCGACTCTTTTATTGTCAAGGGGCTGGCGGCTTTGCTGCACGAACTTCTGAACGGCCAACCAGCCGAGGTTTTCGGGGATATTGACCTGAGCCTGTTCGACACGCTGGGTTTCTGGCGTCATTTATCCTCCCAGCGCAGCAATGGACTGACCGCGATGGTGGGCTTCCTTAAATCTGCCGCGGAAGACTGCGCCGCAAACACTGGAGGCTAATGTCCGCGCTCAGTTACCGCATGCTGAATATTGGCGGGCTGCCTACCGGCTTGCTGGGTCTGGAAGAACTTTTCGCGCAGCTTTACGACGAAGGTTGGCTGCCCACGGAAGAAAAGCTGAAAGACGCCCTGATTTCCGGCGTGCGTAAGCATAATTTCATCCCAACGCCCGCCGTTCCTGAATATGCCGGTACGCTTTGCATGGAATACAGCCGCTTTTTCCGTCTGAAAGGCAGCGGGAAGGCTGTTGTAGCCCGGGATTACGGCACCTGGCGCGGTTACCCGCGCGAACAAATCCCCTGGTTTCCTGCTATCGCGCCGGAACTGTGCGACGACTGCGGCGCATGCCTGGAAACCTGCGCCCGCGAGGTTTTTGAGCGCGACGAAAACGGGCATGTGTGGGTGGCCGAGCCTTTCCTGTGCCTGGTAGGCTGCTGCTTCTGCAAGAGCGTTTGCGAACCAAAGGCCATCAAGTTGCCAGGGCAAGAGATTTTAAAGAATTACCGCGAAAAAATGTGAAGCCCCCGCGGGCAGCGCGCCCTGAAGCTTGTGGTTAACAGAATGCGCGCTGCTTAGCTGAAAAACACCTTTTTTGTTGCCACAGGCGCCTCGCCGGGTTAGAATAGGGCGGAGATGAACACAAAAGAAAAAACGCAAATACTCTTGACCAATGACGACAGCATCAATTCCCCGGGCCTGTGGGCAGCCGCCGAAGCCCTGGCTCCCTTGGGTTTTGTGCATGTTGTCGCCCCGCGCGTCCAACAAACCTCTATGGGGCGCGCGCTCCCGCGCGAATCGGACGGCATTGTCGAAGCGCGCGCGATGACGGTAAACGGCAAGGAGTGGCAGGTTTACGCAGTGGGTGGGTCCCCGGCGCAAGCATTTTTACACGGATATTACGAAGTGCTCGGCTTCAAACCCGACTTGGTAGTTTCCGGGATTAATTACGGCGAAAACGTTGCCTCCGGCATCACTATCAGCGGGACGGTCGGCGCGGCGCTGGAAGCCGCCACGCTGGGCATCCCAGCGCTGGCAATGTCTTTGGAAACGCCGGTCAGCCAGCATTTCAACCTTTCGCCAGATGTGGATTTTTCGGTCGCGGGGTATTTCACGCGCTACTTTGCGGAAAAGCTGCTTAAAACCGAAATGCCCTTTGACGTCGGCGTGTTGAAGGTGGACGTGCCCAACGACGCCACGCCCGAAACGCCCTGGGTAATCACGCGCCAATCGCGCGAACGCTATTTTTACCCGGTGCCGGCAGACCCCGGGAAAGCGCAGGGTTCGCGCAACATGAGTTATGTGGTCAAGCTGGACCAGGGCGCGCCCGAACCGGACAGCGACCTTTTTGCTGTGAAAATTGCACGCAAGGTAAGCGTCACACCCCTTTCTTTTGACCTGACCGCGCGCGTTGATTTGAACAGCTTCCGCGCTCTTTTGGAGCGTTCAGACCGGCAGTGAGATAACAAAGCGCGGGCTGGAGCTTACGAAAAGAATCCTCGAAAAAGCAGCATATGCTGCTTTTTTTCTAACCCTATCGTGGGGAAATTTAGTAGATAAGTACGAAGAAGTTTAGTTTATTGATTTCCATGCATTTTTTCTGTATACTTTATATGTCCAATCTTTTTTTCCAGGTTCACAATTTAATAAAAACAAGGAGCTCCCAATGAAAGCGCGTTCCTATTTCTGGATACTTTTTATTTGTGTGTGTCTGATATGTTCCAGCTGCAGTCCAGGTCAGCCTGAGGCTGCTCCAACGTCGACTGAATCCAGTTCTTCTGGCGCGGAAGAATTAGACAAAAGCAAACTCTTGCCAATTCCCATCCAGGGCAGCTATTCGGTCGGCATCCGGCGCAACATTGCCTTGAGCGATGAGAGCCGGGGCGGGCGCAAAGTTATGCTCACCATCTGGTACCCCGCTGAAAAGCCAAACGGTTACACAGGACCAGCAGAAATGCCGGACGCCAAGCCCAACGCAAGCCAGGCGCCTTACCCGGTAATTATTTCCTCGACCAAGGCAGGTTTCTTTTTCGCGCCGGATTTGGTGTCAAATGGATTCGTTTACATCGGCATCAACGCTATTGATGTTTATCAGCAATTTGGCAAGGAGTCTATTGACCAACCGCTGGATTATCTATTCGCCCTGAACCAATTAGCAAAATCTCCGCCAGCAGGGCTGGAAGGTCTGATGGATACGGAAAAAGTTGGCGCGATGGGGTATTCCTTTGACGGAACCAATGCTCTGTTACTGAGCGGCGCCCGCGTGGACCCCGAGTTTTATTTGGCGTGGTGCCAGCAAGCCCAGCAGCAGCAGCCGCCCTATGAAAGTTGGTACCTGTCATTCTATTGCGTTCCACCAGAGGATTGGAAGGGGATCGAGGAGGATATCGGCGCAGAGATCACCAAGAGCGCGGACGGCCTGTGGCAGCCAATCACGGACCCCCGGATCCGGGCGGTAATGCCTATGGCGCCGGATGGAGCCTGGTTGCTTGGAGAAAAAGGGTTGAGTTTCGCGGATAAGGCTGTACTGATGATTCAGGCTGGGCTGGATAGCCCTTACCAGCCTGCGGAAGGAAAGTTCATTATCGAACACCTGGGCAGCCCGGAGAAGAGCATGGTCACCTTCTTGGGTCAGGAACACTTGATGATATACGACTCAATCCAGGCAAAAAGAATGGCCCAGTTTGCCATTGCGTTTTTCGGTGTGCATTTGCAGGGCAAGCAAGAATTGGCGCAGTATTATTCAGAAGCATATCTGGACGGTTTTGAGGACCTGGCCTGGGGCTTTTACAACAAATAACGCCGGCTGAGATTCTGGTCACCGACTTATTTGACAACAATATTGGTTTGTTTTTAAGGAAATTTACAAAGCCCTGAAGCCTAAATATTGAATCGAATTTCGATAATATCGCCATCCTGGATGAGGTATGTTTTGCCCTCCACCCGCAAGCGCCCTTTGGTTCTCGCTTCAGCGGTGCCTCCGAAGGTAATCATGTCCTCGAATGAGATGATTTCGGCGCGAATGAAGCCTTTTTCCATGTCCGAGTGGATTACACCGGCGGCTTCGCGCGCGTTGGAGCCCTTGCGCAGCGTCCAGGCATGCACTTCCTTATCCCCGGCGGTGAAGAACGAATGCACCCCCAGCAGGTCGTATGAAAGGCGGATCAGGCGCGAAAGGCTGGGTTCGGTGATGCCGTACTCGGCCATAAAAATCGCGGCGTCCTCCGGTTCCAACGCGGCGATGTCCATTTCCAGCTTGGCTGGCAGGCTGACCGTGGTGGTGTGCGGGTGCGGGCTGTGGTATTCCAGCGGGGACTGGTCTTCGGATTGGTTAAAAACCACGATCTGGGGCTTGCGGCTGAGGAACTGAAAACTGGAGAGGAGTTTGTCCTCTTCCGGCGTGAAGGCATAATGCCGCAGCGGCAGTTCCTGCTCGAGCACAGCCTGCAGACGCTCAAACAGGTCAATATCTTCCTGGATTAGTGCCCGGTCGCGGGTTACGCCGCGGCGGTGCTCCTCGCGCAGACGTTCCAGGCGGCGTTCCACCATCACCAGGTCGTTAAGCACAAATTCGGTATCCATGGTCTGGATATCCCGGATAGGGTCCACGCTGCCCGCTTGATGCGGCACGCTGGGGTTTTCGAACTGCCGCACGACGTGCAAAAAGCCGTCCATCTGGGAGAGCATGTTGGAAAGCGCTCCTGAAAGGCCATTTTTCCCCGCGCTGCCGTCCAGTCCGGCAATGTCGGCATAGGTCACCTTGGCGCGCACGATTTTCTTGGGGTGGTATATCGCGCAGAGCTGGTCCACGCGCGGGTCGGGAACATCCACGACTGCGGTATGGACTTCCATCTGACCGGAGGAGATATCAGTGGGGATATCGGCGCGGGTCAGCGCTTTGTAAAGGGTTGTTTTGCCTGATTGCGGCAGGCCAATGATGCCTAATTGCATACTGTACTCCTGTGTAATGAATGCCGGCAGCCTGCCATAGCTGAAACAGCAAGCGTGCCCTCTTGGATTATACCCGCTGCAGAACTGGACGGAGCGGCGATACCCAACGGGCACAAGGTCTGCCTTTAAGTTCGTCATCTCGCTCAGCTTGGCGATATAGAATCGCCGGAGAAAGACAGGCGGATTGCCACACCATTTTGCCTTGCATATCGCTGTCATTAGGTGGTCATACCATGGCAAAACGGTTCGCAATGACGCAAGATCGTCATCGCGAGGAGCGCAGCGACGCGGCGATACCCAACGGGCACAATGTCTGCCTTTGAATTCGTCTCCTCGCTCAGCTTGGCGATATAGAATCGCCGGAGAAAAACAGGCGGATTGCCACACCGTTTTGCCTTGCATATCGCTGTCATTAGGTGGTCTTACCATGGCAAAACGGTTCGCAATGACGCAAGATCGTCATCGCGAGGAGCGCGGCGACGCGGCGAGCAGGCTTTAAGTTCGTCATCGCGAGGAGCACAGCGACATGGCGATCTGCCTTTAAGTTCGGCATCGCGGTCAACATGGCGATATTCAATCACCGGAGAAAAACAGGCGGATTGCCACACCGTTTTGCCCTGTGTATCATGGTCATCAGGTGTGCATTTCATGGCAAAACGGTTCGCAATGACGCGAGACTGTCATTGCGAGGAGAAGCTTGTTCCACAGTTTTCCCATTGCAGGGCTGGCAATACAACAGACCACAAAATGTATCATGTTAGATTGTTTCTGCCACTTTCTTTAATGATAAACTTTGTGAAATATTCACCTCTTTTATTACACCCAACGGAGCCTGCTATGAAAAAAATCTTGTTAATTGCCGCACTATTATTAAGTGTAGGGCTTGCCTGCTCCCTGGGCAGGAACGCGACCCCGACCGTAACCGAAGCCGTTCCGCCCACCCTTGCTCTGGCGCCTACGGAAGCCATCGAGTCCAGCCTGGTTCCGACAGAAGCGAGCGCTCCGCTCGCGACCGCCGAGCCTACCCTGGTGCCTTCTCCAACCACAGGTTCGGTCATCCCGACCGAAGAAACGACAGCACCCCAGAACTCGCTTCCTGGGCAGGGAGAAATTCTATTGGAAGACGATTTTTCGGACCCCAACAAAGCCTGGTACACCGGAGATGAAGACGGCAATTCCATCACAAACCTGGGCGGAATTATGGAATTTACCGTTATTAAAGAAAGCTGGTTGATTTGGACAGAATCCACATTGCTCTACACGCCCGATGTAGTGATGGAAGTGGATGCTCTATTGTGGGACGGCGACATCACCAACAACTACGGCTTGATGTGCCGCTATATGGACGCGGATAACTACTACTCGCTCACAATTGCCAACGATGGCTATGTGGAAATCCTCAAATATGTCGGCGGAGAAGCGGAGTTGCTTTATGGTGAGATGCAATTAGCCGCCTTTGACGCGGACCTGAACCACCTGACTGCCAGCTGCATCGGTGAGACGTTGTCGCTGTCCGTGAACGGCGAGTTCGTCGTCAGCGTGGAAGACAGCAGTCTGGACAGTGGAGACGTCGGCATGATAGTGGGCACCTATGACAAGCCGCCTGTAACAGTACGCTTCGATAACTTTATCGCGTACACGCCTCGTTAATGCGCTCTACCGCTTGACCCACGGCCAGCGATTGGGTATACTTTTTCTCGCCAGCCGAAGTGGCGGAATAGGCAGACGCGCACGACTCAAAATCGTGTACCCTCGGGTATGTGGGTTCGATTCCCACCTTCGGCATGCGTGAATAAAAACGCTCCATCT
>Ga0208459_1004517_pt1 | contig 10306 bp, 10 predicted proteins | sample AD_UKC087_MetaG_FD_184433 | JGI IMG/M metagenome (GOLD analysis project Ga0208459, IMG submission 184433) | Active sludge microbial communities of municipal wastewater-treating anaerobic digesters from USA - AD_UKC087_MetaG (SPAdes) (version 2) | ecosystem: Engineered > Bioreactor > Anaerobic >... | reverse complement strand
GCACCTACAAATATAGCAATCCTGGGAAGGTATATAATAACTCCTAAGATATTTCATATACTTGAAAATACAAAGCCGGGCATAGGAGGAGAAATTCAGCTTACAGACGGGTTGAGGGAGCTTTGCACTACAGAAGAAATGTATGCCTACATATTTCAAGGAAGAAGATATGACGTGGGGAGCAAGATCGGCTTTATTGAAGCAACTGTTGACTACGCTCTAAAAAGTGATGAGCTGAGAGAAGATTTTAAAAAATATTTGAAATCAATAAATTTAGAATAAGGGGTGGGGACATGCACAATGAAAAATTTAAAATATGGCTAAACAGTCCATACGTAGATGATGAATTAAAAAAAGAGTTAAAGGAAATTGAAAAGCTTGATAACGAAATTGAAGACAGGTTCTACAGGGAACTGGAGTTCGGTACAGGTGGCATGAGGGGGAAAATTGGCGCAGGCACCAATCGAATGAATCTGGTTACCGTTGCAAAAGCAACCCAGGGAATAGCGGATTACTTAATTGAGAAGCACAAAAATGAAGAAATTTCAGCAGCAATTGCATATGACTCAAGAAATATGTCAAGGGAATTTGCGGAAAAAACAGCATGCGTGTTTGCAGCAAACAATATAAAGGTTTATCTTTTCGATGATTTAAGGCCTACACCCGAATTATCCTATGCAGTGAGGCATTTTAACTGCAAGGCGGGGGTCGTGGTAACTGCAAGCCATAATCCTCCGGAATACAATGGTTACAAGGTATACGATGAATTTGGAGGCCAGGTTGTAGAGGATGCTGACACAATCATTGAAAAAATTAACAAGGTTAAACTGGCAGACATAAAATTATCAGTTTTTAAAGGTAATGCAAAGATTCAAATGGCAGGAAATGATGTGGATACATCTTACATAAATGAAATAAAGAGTTTAAGCTTAAGAGATGATATTGACAAGGATATAAAAATTATTTACACTCCCCTGCATGGGACAGGCAACAAGCCGGTAAGGAGAGTACTGGATGAAATGGGATACAGAAATGTATTTGTTGTTGAAGACCAGGAAAAACCGGATTCTCAGTTTTCAACTGTCAAATCACCAAATCCGGAGGATATAAGCTCCTTTGAACTGGCAATAAAGAAAGCAGGAGAAATAGACGGCCATATAATTATAGGCACCGACCCCGACTGCGACCGGGTTGGAGCAGTTGTAAAGCACAAAGGAGAATATATTCCTTTAAACGGGAATCAAACAGGTGCGCTGCTTTTGAATTACCTGCTTGAATCTCTGAATGAACAGGGAAGGACTCCCGAATCTCCGGCAATTGTTAAAACTGTTGTAACCAGCGAAGTTGCAAACTGCATTGCAGGTAAATATAATGTTACTGTATTTGACACTTTGACAGGTTTTAAATATATTGCTGAATTGATACAGAAGTTTAAAGAAACAAAAGAACATAATTTCCTCTTCGGTTATGAGGAAAGCTACGGCTATCTGGCAGGAACCTTTGTAAGAGATAAGGATGCAGTGATTGCTTCCATGCTCATTTGTGAAATGGCTGCATATTATAAGAAGCTGGGAAAGACATTAATCGATGTTTTAGATGAAATATATGAAGAGCACGGTTATTATATAGAAGAAACTATTTCATTAAGCTTTTCAGGCCTTGCGGGACAAAGCAAAATGAAAGCAATTATGGAATATTTCAGAGAAAACAAACTATATTCACTGGCAGGCAAAAAAATTCCAGCGATTAATGATTATAAAATGAGTATTTCACTGGACCTTATTAAAGGGACTACGGTAAAATTAAATTATCCAAAGTCGGATGTTTTGAAGTTTTGTTTTGAAGACGGGTCCTGGCTTGTATTGAGACCTTCGGGAACAGAACCCAAGCTGAAGGTGTATTTTTCAATTAACGGAAAAAGCCGCGAAAAATCAAAAGAAGCATTGGAAAAAGCAAAAAGCGAGATATTAAATATAATTGACCGTATACAGATAAATATCGGCTAGAATTAAAATCTAATCAGGGAGAAGGCAAATATGAAAATATTTAAGAGCACTGCCCGAAAAGTTATTTTAATAATATTCACTTTTGTATTGGCATTGAATACGTTTGCATATGCAGGAGTTAATCCATCCAGGGAAGAATTAGAGTTTATGATTGAGAGGGTCGCCGAAAAAAGGGCAATCCCATCCATTCTTTTGAAAGCAATAGCAAGGGTTGAATCTTGTTATGAGCATTACAACCAAGACGGCAGTCCTAAAATAACAGGTACAAGCATCGGCCTCATGCAGATTAACAATAGAAACGGCGGTTATGACACAGATAAGCTTAAATATGACATAATGTACAACATTGAAGCAGGGGCGGATGTTCTTCTGAGTAAATGGAGCATGAGTTCATACAATATTGTTCCAAGTGTTGGAAATATGGACCCAAACGTTCTGGAAAACTGGTACTTTGCCCTATGGGCTTACAATGGATGGGCCAGCAGCAACAACCCCAACACAATTTCATCCTATGCAAAAAAATATACCTATCAGCAGCTGATTTATGATGTTATAGAAAAGGAATATGACGGGAAAGTACACAATATTGATTTTTCACTTCTTCCTTCAACGGGGAAACCAAGCAGATCCCTGGTTGTGCCTACACCCATGTACACCAATGGCGGTGACATAATTTTTTATGATAAGGGTGATTATGTAAGAACTGACGGTATGAGAGAAAAGTTTTATCTGAGGGACGGTCCCGCCGGAAGATATATACATGATATTTCCTTAAATCAATTAGCTGTTATTGATGAAGGACCTGTGCTGCAAAACGGATACTACTGGTATAAAGTATATATAGATGAAAACACTGCAGGCTGGATAGAAAGAAACTTCCTTCTTCGAACCGGTGATATTGAGTATGGGAGATATGTATTCGAGGATATATCCTTCCACTGGGCAAGAAAGATAATAATGGAGCTTTACGGCAAGGATATTGTCAGCCAAGCACAATACTTCAATCCCGATAATTTTATTTCCAAAGAAGAGTTCTTAATTCTATTAAGCAAGACGCTAGATTATGCCCAATACGAAAATGCCGGATCAGAAGAACTTATGTCCACGAAAGACGAAGAACCCTCCAATGAAGATTACAAGTCCTCAATGGAAAATGATAAGTCATTGGAATCTGAAATAGTTACCCAAGGGGCAGCACCTGTTTTGACGACAGTTGTAGAAAGTATTAACCCATGGGCTCTTGAATATATAGCGGATGTTTATAATCTGGGATTGGTTGAAGAAGAAGATTTGCTTGCTCCCTTGGAAAGCCTGAGCCGAAAAGAAGCAGCTTTAATTATTAATTGTTTATTTGAAATAAAAGAAGAGTTTTCTTCCTTGGATATGGAAACGATATTTACTGATATAAACAGTTTAAGTGAAGAGGAAATTGCTGCTGTTAAAACAGTCTACACCAACAGCATAATGACAGGCAAGACCTCATCCGGTTTCTGCCCTGACTCATATTTAACCAGAGCGGAAGCTGCAGTAATAATGGATAAAGTTTCTGAAAAACTGATGCCCTAACCCTATTTTTCTTTCCCTAACCCGCATAACTTCGCAATCTGATGGGGATGGTACTTCTGAAAAGGAGTGCTGTCCCTTCTTGTTTTTTGACTTTAAGAGTATTCACCAATGCTATTGTAAAAATAAAGGTATAATTTTCAATAAAATGGGAATATTTACATTATCAAACAAGAAGTTATTAGTAATTTCAACAGAGAGGTGTTAATATTGAAAACCATAAATCGTAGAATTATATTGATTATAATATTATTATCCATATTTAATACAACAGTGTATGCAGGGGTCAATCCGCCAAGAAAAGAAATCGAGGCAATGATTGACGAGGTTGCCCTTAAAAGAGGTGTACCTGCAATACTGTTAAAGGGGATAGCAAGAGTCGAGTCCGTATATAAGCATTTCAACAGTGACGGCAGTCCCAAGATATGCGGTACCAGTATCGGTCTCATGCAGATAAACAATATATACGGAGGCTACGACAACTACAGGCTTAAGTATGATATATTGTACAATATTGAAGCAGGTGCGGATGTACTTCTTAACAAATGGAGCATGAGTTCATACAAACAAGTTTCAAGTGTAGGCAATATGGATCCCGATGTTTTGGAAAACTGGTATTTTGCCTTGTGGGCATATAACGGCTGGGCTCAAAGCAACAATCCTGTTTCACCCTATGCCAAGAAATACACATATCAGCAGCTTGTTTACGATGTAATTGAAAAGGAATATGGAAAAAAAATAAGCAATATTGATTTTTCATATCTTCCCAGAGATTCAAAACCATCCAGGTCTCTGACGGTTCCTACGCCTGTATCTTGCTCCAGCGGCGGCATTATACTTTATGAAAAAGATGATTATGTAAGGACAGACGGGATTAGGGGGGCTTATTATCTGAGGGATGCACCTGCGGGAAATTATGTCCACCAGCTCAGTGTTAACCAGCTGGGAACTATTACCGAAGGTCCGGTATTAAAGAACGGATACTATTGGTATAAAGTATACATAGATGAAACAAAAGAAGGCTGGATAGAAAGAAACTGGCTTGTTCGCACGGGAGATACACAATATGGCAGATACATCTATGAGGATATATCATTTCACTGGGCTAGAAAAATTATTATGGACATGTACGGCAAGGAAATAGTAAGCAAGGCAGCCCTGTACAATCCGGATACACCTGTAACTATGGAAGAATTCTGTATTTTCTTAAGCAGAACGCTAAATTATATTGAAAATGCTAATCAGCAAAGCAGAATACGCACAGAAAACAATCTTCTCTTTTATGATTATACCAATGTACATCCATGGGCGCTAAATTATGTAAAAGACATTTATGAGAGGGGACTACTGGTAGCTGTACATCCTCTGGAAATGTTGAATCGAAAAACGGCTGTTTTATTGATAGAGGATATATTAGTCAGCAGCCATAAATTTGATGAAATAGATATAAATTTGATATTTTCAGACTTGAAAAATCTTACAGAAGAAGAAATTCAAGCAGTTAAAACGGCATATGCAAACGGAGTAGTATCCGGCAAGCACATAAAAGCCTTTTGTCCTGATGAATGCTTAACCAGGGCAGAAGCTGCGGTTATGATGGCCAACATAATAAATAAATATGTCCGCTAAGGGCACAGCCCTTGTAAAACTTCGAAATCTAATGCATGGGGACATTCCTTTATTAAAGGAGTGTCCCCATGCTTTTTTTTTAATGTACTCAAAGGGTTTAATTTATGGACATTCCTCCATTGACTACCCCGCAGGGGGTATCTGACAACAGAGTTGTATCCCTATAATTCGTTGTGTGTGTCCCCCTTCCATTTTCCTCTTTCGATATTGTGAAATCTTATGTCGTAAATCCTGTCAAATTCTCTTGTTTCCTTATTATACGCAACCGGTGATCTGTTTCTGTTAAGAAGCTTCACAATTCTGTATACATCAATCCATATTTCTGCCAGTGCTTCCTTTTGAGACTCATCAAAAACCAGCTGCATTCCAAAATGAAGGTGGGGAGTTCTTATGTTGTTGACATTTTCCTTTCGTGAATATCCGGTCATCCCTAAATATCCGATTACATCTCCTGCTAACACAATATCTCCTTCCTTGAGAGTTTTGACATAAGGATGATCCTTTCTCAAGTGGGCATAATAATAATATCTTTTGTTGTCCAAGCTGCGTATTCCCATCCGCCATCCGCCGTACTGATTCCAGCCTAATGCTTCGATTCGTCCTGATTCAACAGCAATAACCGGGGTTCCTATTGAACCCACCAGGTCATTTCCCAAATGAACTCTCCTGAAGCCGTAGTTTCGAGAGTTTCCAAAGTCATCATAATGTCCGTAATGGTAGCCTCCACCTATGGGAGAAAATGCTTTTAATCCATACTTTTTAACCCAGACTTTTTCGCCGGTGTTTTCATCTTTCACCTGTATTTCATAGGGTCCCACAAACCCTTCCAGCACAGCCTTGTATGCCTCGTAGTAGTAATTATAATGAGCTAGGTCCTTGGTCATACTTTCTATGCTTTCACCGCTTTTCAATCTGTTTATTAAATTATCCATGTCTTTAGCCTTATACCTGGAAAAGAAATCACCCCCGTATCTGGTTCCAAGATAAGCCAATATTTCAATCCAGTCCAGTTTAACCTCTTCGTCAATGCTGTTAATATCAGCCCTCAAAGCCCTATCCATGGCGTCATAAGAAACTCTGAAATCCACCCACTTAATGAAGCTTTTTTCTTCATCTGCAGAAACAGACTGAGCTCGATTAATAAACAAGTATACTGCAGATACAATTAACATGATAGCAATAAATATCAATAATGATTTCCATTTAAACTTTATAATCATAAATACCCCAAAAATTTGATATAGTAAATTTTATGCGAATTAGAAAGTTGTTAGAACATAGAAATTATTATGGCATTCATCTGCCCTAAGAGACAATCACCAATTTGTTTACTTGTTATATGCCCGGCACCATGAGAAAGTATTTGTCAAAGCAATGCATTTATGATAATATGAATTGATTAACCGGACGTTCATGCAAGGGGAGGACAAATGAAGCTTAAATTTTGTTCATTATACAGCGGAAGCAGCGGAAACTGCCAATATATTAAGACAGACAAGGCAACAATTATTATCGATGCAGGATTAAGCGGAAAAAGAATTCAGCAGGAAATTGTAAATATTGGCGAGGACCCGAAAAAAATAGACGCTATATTCATAACCCATGAACATATTGACCATATTCAAGGAGCAGGCATAATGTCAAGGCGCTTAAACATACCCATATATGCCAATGAAAAAACATGGGAAGCAATGAGCCCTTTACTGGGAGACATCGAACCCCATAACATAAAGATACTGGATGACTGCACACAGATTGGAGATTTAACAATCAAGCCCTTTGACATATCCCACGACGCTGCGCATCCGGTGGGCTACAACATATTCTACGAACATAAAAAGCTCAGCCTGGTTACAGATACAGGCTGCTTTAACGGGACAATTACAAACAGCATAATGGACTCGGATTTGCTTTTGGTAGAGTCAAATCATGATGAAGACCTGGTAATCATCGGCCCCTATCCATGGCCGCTTAAAAGAAGGGTTCTGGGTGAATTCGGACACATGTCCAATGAGACTGCAGGCCGGTTAATAGCAAACGTTGTAAAAAGGGGAACAGAAATTGTCCTGCTGGGTCATTTAAGCAAGGAAAACAACTTTCCCGAGCTTGCTTATAAAACTGTAGAGTCCATATTATTGGAAGAGTCTATCGAAGTAAATCCCGGAATCTGCCTTGACTTAACCTACCGTGACAGGTCAAGCAAGGTATATGAACTATAGGTGAATTATGAAAGAAAAGTACGAAGAAATATTTGCATGCAAAGACCATGCAGACCAGGCTCTTGATGACTATGTGAATAAGAATGAGGCTGCTCCTGAATTGATTAAGACTAGTGAAGAAAAAAAATGCAGCTATTGCCAAAAAAACGCTGAATATATAATAAAATAATGCTTGAATTAGGTTTTTTCTGGTGCTATAATGTATAAGCTATCCTGCCCTTGGCGAACAAGGGCCAAAAGTCCAAAGGAGGTGACCAAATGAGAAAATATGAAGGTGCTTTTATCTTACTATCTAACTTGGAGGAAGATGTAAGAAATGCAGAAATTGAAAAAGTTAAAAGCATAATAACCGAAAGACAGGGAACAGTTGAAAAGGTTAATGAGTGGGGTCATAGAAGACTTGCTTATGAAATCGACAAAAAAAGAGAAGGTTATTATGTTTTTATTGAATTTACTGCAGGAGCAGATGCTGTTGATGAAATAGACAGAATTTGTAAAATAAGCGACAATTATATCAGACATATGATTACGGTAGAAGAAGAATAATAAATAAAGAAGAGGTAGTATTATGAATAATGTTGTATTAATAGGAAGACTGACAAAGGATCCGGACCTAAGATTCATACCTTCAACAGGTATGGCTGTTGCTAAATTTACATTGGCAGTAGACAGGGGTATATATGGAGAAAAAAAACAAGAAGCAATAAATCAGGGAAAGCCCACAGCAGATTTCATAAACATAACCGTATTTGGAAAAAGTGCAGAGGTATGTGCTAATTATCTTTCAAAAGGAAGACAATGCGCAATTCAAGGCAGAATCCAGACAGGAAGTTATACTACTCAAACAGGAGAAAAAAGATACACTACAGACGTCATAGCAGATAAAGTAGAATTTGTCGGTGCAAAGGACCAGTCTTCAGCACCACAGGGAAATGCGGTACAGCCGGATAGCAGCTTTTTCAATGATTTCCCCGATGAGGACAATGACATATTTGAGCCTGTAGATGACGAAGATATCCCATTTTAATAAACATTAGCGGAAGGAGGAGTACAATGAGTTCCAGACAGGGCGGAAAAGACATGGGCGACAAAAATGAAAAATACAGCCAAAGAAGAAAACCCCGCAAAAAGGTATGCCAATTCTGTCAAGAAAAGGCAACACACATAGATTATAAGGACCTTGGAAGGTTAAAAAAATATACAACTGAAAGAGGAAAAATTTTACCAAGAAGAATCACAGGCGCTTGCGCCAAGCACCAAAGAATGGTAACAAGAGCAGTGAAAAGAGCAAGATCAATTGCATTGCTGCCATATGTAGCAGAATAACAAAAAATTTGTATGGGGACATTTTGTGTGTCCCCATTCATTATTTTTTGTATTCAATTTCTAACAATTCAATACTAATGGCATCCGCCGCCGCATACGTCACAGCTTGGGGACGGAGCCACAACAGGCTTCATTCCAACACCTCTGCCCATATTTTCTTCGCTGGATACTATTATGAATCCGCCATACTCTTCAACTATTGACTTTTCAGAAATGAAAGTAATCTCATTAATTACTTCAACCTCATCATCTTCATTTGCCTCATCAATAAATACACCGAAAATCGGTCCGCTGCATCCCACCCTGTCAAGAGATATTCTTACATTGTAGGAGTCAACATTTGCATTATCCAATAACTCCTTGAATTCCTTATATGCTGTATCGTCTATAAATATCATTGTATTTTCCTTTCTGTAATTTTTCCATACAATGATACCACACAAAAGATCAAATGTATATTAAATTTTTCATTCATAGGCACAGTCTAGTCATCCGAAACTGCAAAATCACATGCAGAATCTCATTTACCTCATATTCACAATTTCAACACCTGTGTAGTAGTGCTTCAATATTTCCTTGTAATTGTAGCCCTTGTTAGCCATGCCTTCAGCACCCCACTGGCTCATTCCCACACCATGGCCATATCCGGTAGTTAAAATCTCTATTTGGCTGCCGGACTGGATAAAGCTGAAATTAGTTGAGTTCAGGTTAAATAATGCTCTCATATCCCGTCCTGAAATCTCAGTGTTGTCAATTATTAATGTCTTAATCCTGCCTCCTTCACTGACTTCACCCAGTTTAATTTTCTCATCCAGATTACTTTCTGTTATGTCCATATCACCGTAAGCAGATTCAATTTTGTCAATGAATTCACCGGTAGTAATTTTAACAGAGCTGTTTAATCTTGGCGATTCATCCTCGTATGGACTTTCCACGCTTCTTAAATAAGGAACTGCCGCAGAAAACACATCCTCTGAATTTTCTGTTCTCCCGCCGCTGGTTGAATGATACAGGGGCTCAATTATTTTGCCTTCATAGGTTAAAATCTGTCCCCTTGTGGATTCTACCGCTACTTCAATTTTATCCATGTATTCATCATACCATCCATCGTAATGGGACTGGATTAATTCATCCTTTGAACTCCATACCTGGCAATGGATGCTGGTGCAAACAGGTGCCCCTAAATGTTCCGGCTGTCCGTCAGGATATTTTTTCAGGCGATACAATAAATATGTTCTTGCGGAAACCGCCTGGGCCTTAAGAGCTTCAACATTAAATTCCGCCGGCATCTCGGAAGCAACCACTCCCTTTAAGTACTCTTCAAAATCAATAACCATCACATCATTAGTTTTGTTGTTGTACACCTTGATTAATTCAGGCTCATACACATCCACGGTGTATTTTTCTTGGTTTTTGTCATCTGCATACTTTGAACTGTCACCCTCATGTACCGCTGCACTGGTCAAATTCATTTTTTTCTCAAAAAAATTCAAAGACAGATTTGGGATAGCCAAAAGCATTGCAAATACAACAAAAGCATAAATCAGACGGTTCAACATAAAA
>Ga0208459_1004512_pt1 | contig 10312 bp, 6 predicted proteins | sample AD_UKC087_MetaG_FD_184433 | JGI IMG/M metagenome (GOLD analysis project Ga0208459, IMG submission 184433) | Active sludge microbial communities of municipal wastewater-treating anaerobic digesters from USA - AD_UKC087_MetaG (SPAdes) (version 2) | ecosystem: Engineered > Bioreactor > Anaerobic >... | reverse complement strand
CTCATTAGTTCGCCATGCGTGTGCGCATCAAAATAACGCAGTTCCAGCCCCTGCATTTTGTCAAACAGGTCTTTGCGTATTGCATTTATGGTTCTTTGTGACATCTGGACCGAAAACCGGTTCTGCAAGTAGGAAGCGATAATTCCAACCAGATAAATCATGCCAAGGAAAACTAGTGCGATTGCCAGGCCTTTGAAGTTTCCAGGCAGGATATAATTATTGATCAGTGGTTTGAGGAAATATGATCCTGCGAGCATGCTTGCCGAGTTGAGCAGGAGAAAGATCAATATTGCCCCGATAAGCAGTTTGCTTTTCCCAAGATACCCAAAAATGCGGGCAATCGTATTTTTAGGGTTTTTGGGTTTCTCGAAACCTCTAGGCCCAGGGCCTCCTGGTCCTGGGCCTCTCATCATATTTGGCGCCCTTTTTTGCTCTGCCATTATGAGGCCAGCCCTTCTTGCTGAGAATTGCATATTTCACGGTATATCGTGTTGGTCGCAAAGAGAGTTTCATGTGTGCCCATGCCAGAGATTTTGCCATCATCAAGCACGATAATTTTGTTTGCGTCTTTTACCGAACTGATGCGTTGTGCTACGATCAAAACAGTTGTCCCATTCAGATTTTTATAGAACGATTGCCTGATTTTTGCCTCTGTTGCGGTATCAACGGCGCTGGTGCTGTCATCGAGAATCAAAATGCGTGGTTTTTTCATCATTGCTCTTGCAATACACAACCTTTGCTTTTGACCACCTGATACATTTACACCACCCTGGCCAAGCTCTGTCTCATAGCCATTTGGAAAGCTCGTAATGAAATCGTGGGCTTGTGCGTCATGAGCGGCTTCCTCAATCTCTGCCTGTGAGGCATTTTCATTTCCCCAAAGAAGGTTCTCTCTTATGGTTCCGGAAAATAGCACATTTTTTTGGAGCACCATTCCAATACCATTGCGGAGTGTTTTCAGGCTGTAATCTCGAACGTCATTTCCATCCACCAGTACCTGTCCGGCTGTCGTATCGTAAAGGCGCGGAATCAGGCTGAGGAGCGAGGTTTTGCCTGAACCTGTGCCACCTACGATGGCAACAATTTCACCAGGTTCAATGGTAAAGGTAATTTTTGAGAGGACATCTTTACCCTCCCCAACGGTGCTATATCGGAAATCGACACCCCTAAACTCAATCTTGCCTCTAGATATGGCAGGAGCAATTTTATCTGTTAAGGAATCTGGTTTGTCTACAATGTCAATCTTTGTGTCGAGGACTTCCAGAACTCTTTTCCCGCATGCTTCTGCACGGGCGGACAGAATAAAGACCATCGAGAACATCATGACACTTATCAAAATCTGCATCATATAGCTAATAAAGCTGATCAATTCACCTGCTCCCATGGTGTGGGTGCCAACCATCTTGCCGCCAGACCAGATAACAGTTATGGTGGCAAAACTTAATATGAAAATCATGATTGGCATAATCAGGCTTATTAAATAACCAGCTTTCATGGCTGCTTTTGTGAGATCATCGTTTACTTTCTTAAACTTTAGTTTTTCGTGAGCTTCACGAACAAAAGCTTTTACTACACGAACTGCAATCAGGTTTTCCTGTACAGTGCCATTTAGGGCGTCAAGGCGCTGCTGCATGATGGTGAATAGCTTGTCGGCTGACTTAAAGACCAGTATGACACCAAAGGCCAGTGCTGGGACTGCCACGAAAATGATGGTTGATAGCTTCAAGTTGGCTCGATTGCTCCGGATGGATGTCAAAGCCCCGGAAAATCAGCCCGTTCGTTCTCGGAAATAAATCTACGGCTTTTTTGACCTCAAAATTGCCATTTTCTCGACTACAAACGTTCTTGGAAACAGGTCGATGTGCTTGTCCCTACTATATATAAGCAGACGCACATATTTTCCAATCGCCTCCACTCATCGCTCTGAGGGAATATGTCCGAAAAGCTGTAATTTCCCATCCACTCGACATTTAGAATGGGATGGTTCCGAGCAATGCTAATATTCCAGATCCTATAAGGGAACCGCCCGCACCTATCACCAAATCTTTTAACACCTTTAGTGATTTTTTTATTAGCCCTTCATCTTCTTTTTTATCCAAAGCGTCTATAGTATTCTGGATAATACTTTTAACATTTTCTGTATTGTCTCCAAAAGTTTGCTGAAATTGAGGAAACTCGAAGTAGGTACTTATTTCCTTTAGCACTTCTGACGCTTTTTCGTAGTTAAAGGTCTGCTCGTTATCCATCTTTTGTTGGGCTCCTGCTGAATTCTGCTGAATCTGAATCCCGTTTGCATTATCTCCAATAACAATAGTAGCGCCCTTTTCCCCAGCTTCTTTTAAAGCAGCAACGAGTTCATTGTGCCGTCTAAGTTCTTCTGCTTCCTTCGCTTCTCTGGCCTCCTGAACGGCTCTTAATGATTCTTCTTGACTTCTTTGGATGCTATCGATCATAGCGTTTGTATAATCAAAATTAGGCTGAGATATTTTTATTTTGCTAAAATCTATATCTGACATATTCTAATCTCCTAAACTGGCATGTTACTCATCTGCCTGCTTTTTATATGACTGCTCAATCAGTTCCATCACGTCGTCTATCTCTGACGTATGTTCAAAGAACACTTCAACATCTCCATTGCCCCATCTGCCAAGGCCGGTGATGTCTTTGCACAGTCCCTTTGAATCATGAATCTCCGAGAACTTCATATTCAAAGAAATACGAAGACGCTGTTTTTGAACTACGATATCAACGAAATTGGTGTCCAGCTTGTAGGCGATATACAGCTTTTTAAACTCGCGCTTCACATCCGGCGACAGATTACAAATCCTTCTGTCGAGCATGTCAAAAAGCGTCCGTGTAAATGCATTGATGTCGTAGGAGTCAATCGTGTATTTCTGGGCAGGTTTTTCCTCTACCTGATACGGTGCAAGTTCAGCCGCAGTAATCTCTGGATATGTCCAGATCTGTTCTGCCTTTTCGGCCAGCAGCTTTGCACGTTCTTTTATGTGCTGTTCATTCCATTCTGTCAGCTTTACCAGATAGGCATTAAGACGCAGAGCGCTTTCTTTGAATCCGCCTTCCATATCCATCTTTACCATAAATGGATTGTCGCTCATTTCCGAGTTATAAGCCGTTAGCGTCAGGTTTCCTATTGTGTGCAGGTAGGTTTTCTGAACTTCCTTCCAGTTTGTGCCAAGCATAGTCTTCCATTCATCACGAGGATTGCTGTTCTGCGGCATAATATGTTCAATCGTATAATTCTCAATAATGATCGGAGCTTTATTTCCGAAGTTCTCAAGGTGGCTGAGAATAAAGTTTCTGGAACGCATATTGTAAATGTCACGGGAAACAAATGCTTTTTCGAATTTCTCATCATCCGGGAACTCTTTATAGTCATCACGCAGCACAAAGAAGGCCTTAATAGAATTCATATAATCATCGACCATGATTTCATTGCGCAGTGTCGCAAAGGTCTTATTAAGCGAATTCGTCGGAATGTCGCAGATGCTTCTACGAAATACATAGCTTATGCACATTTTGATAATCTCAATAAGATCATCTTCCGTGATGACGCCCTCTGCACAGTCGTTATGCACTTTGAGCAGGAACGGGAATGCAACTTCCATACGGAGATCGCCAATATCCGAATACAGCGATTTGAGAACAGCCTTGTCGCTTCTTCTGAAAACCATGTTTGTATAGTAGGTGGCATAAGTTAGCAGGTCAGCGCATAGCTCACGAATCGTACTAAACTCACAATTCAAATGATAGGCTTTGAATCCCTCATAAACTCTGTCAATCTTCGGGATGCGCGTAGTCTTCATTGTCAGGTAATCACGGAAAAATCTGTCCATGACAGAGTCCTGCTTCTCGTAATCAAAAAGCAGCTCCATCGGCCTCCACATGTGTTCATAGACATAGCGCTGCTCTGACGGTTCAAGTCCCATAAGTACATAGTTTCGGATGAGGTCAGATTCAGACAATTCTTTACCTGTGGAGTTTAGGCTCTCGAAAATTGCCTGCGCATCATCCACATTGCGGTCAAGCGTAATATTAACAATCTGGAGTTTTCCGATGGCCTCGTAGACATCTTTCGGCTGCAGCTCCATGTCAGCGATTTTACCCGCAAAGAAGTTATAGTTTGACAGAATACGAGACAGTCCGGGATCACTGATCGGCTTCTTCTCAACAAGACTAATCAGCAGGTCGCGATCTGTTTCTGTAAGAAGCAGTTTGTACCTCTCATCCCCATCCTCATACTCATTCTTCAAAAGCATATTATCTATGCGGCGGGCATTGATGGTACCATCCTCCGGGTGCCCTTCCGTATAGTCACGAAGAGCAATCAAAAGCAGACTCAGCGTGGTCAAACGCTGCTGCCCGTCAATGATCATATATTTCTGAACACCGGTCGGCATTGCCTGTTCCGCGATATTCACGATGGAACCGACGAAGTGGCCGACCTTATTCTTTTTCTGCATATCAACGATGTCATTCCAAAGGCGGCTGCACTGTTCCGTCTCCCAGCTGTAGTATCTCTGATATACAGGAATCAGAAATTGCTTGTTTCCATTTAAGATGGCATAGATATTACCTTTTGTCGCGTCCATTTGGTCAATCCTCCTTCTTTGTTCCGTATGGCGCAGGTTCTTCCGCTACCATCTGTAAATCCTGTGATTTTTTACTGAAAGCGTCCGCGTAGCTCACTACCCGGCGATCCATATCATTATTGTCCGTCCACAGCTCGCACTGAAGCATTACTGTTGCGACAGCATCGTCCATGCCCTCCGGCGGGTATTTATGTTTCTTCAGAAGCCTCTTAATCATCATGCGCATCTTGGCACGAGCTGAATCACGCTTTTGCCAATCGATGGAGCGATTCTTTCGTAGTGCCTCTGTAAGCTCTTTTGTTATAGCAATCAGCTCATCATTTTCATAGAAGTCCTTAATCGCCTGCGGCTTGGTAAGAGCATCATAGAACGCCAGCTCATCTTCAGAGAGACCAAGCTCATCTCCTGCATCGTGAGCCTCTCGGATTTGCTGTGCCATTTTCAGGAGTTCTTCAATGACTTCCTCATTGGTAAGCATTCCGTTCAGATACCGGTTCATGACGCCCTGTATTATTTCACTGAACTTTTCGGATTTGACCACATTTGTTCGTCTGTAGATCTGTATCTGCTCGGCGATCAGCTTTTTCAATAGTTCAACAGCAAGGTTTTTCTCCTTCATCTTTGAGATTTCCTCAAGGAATTTAGGATCAAACAGGGAGAACTCCTCTTTAACATCAGAGAACAAATTTATAACACCATCGCTCTTGATGCTTGATTTCAGAAGCTCATTGATACGAGCGTTCATTTCCGGCAGAGATATCTTCTTACCCTCGCCCTGATTCATCAAGCGCATAACAAGCACGCGGACAGATTCAAAGAATGCCGCCTCGACTCTCAGGTCGCGTTCTACCAGCGAAGAGCAGAGAGACAAAGCCTGACGCAACAACAGCGCCTCTTTGATGAAGTCCTCGCGCTCTCTTTCCTTGTCAGTTCCCACAATGAAGTTAACCGCGCCAGTGATGGCTTTCGAACGTTCAAGATCGGTGCCGTTTGTAAACTTGGAATAGTCATATCCGTGGAACAGATCGCGGCAAATGGAAAGTTTCTCAAGGAACTTAGGGTATGCCACTTTAGCGATATCGGTATCACCATAGTTCTTTTTATCACGAGCTGTGTAATCATTCATGGCCTGCTTCAACGCTGACGCAATACCAACGTAGTCAACGATCAAGCCACCTTCTTTATCCTGAAAGACACGATTAACGCGGGCAATAGCTTGCATCAGGTTATAGCCCTGCATCGGCTTATAAACATACATCGTTGCAAGAGAAGGAACATCAAATCCGGTCAGCCACATATCAACGACAATGGCGATCTTCATTTCGCTATTATTATCTTTGAATTCCTTAGCGAGCTCATCCCTACGGCGCTTATTTCCAATAACAGCACGCCACTCTTCAGGATCTTTATTGCTTTCAGTCATTACGACCTTAACCTTTTCTTTCCAGCTTGGACGCAGTTCAAGAAAACGGTTGTAAATCTTCATGGCAATTGCGCGAGAATACGCTACAACCATTGCTTTTCCTGTCAGAAGATCGGCTCGATAATTTTCATAGTGGTCAAGAATATCATTAACCAGTGAATCTATTGTCGCATCATTTCCAAGAACAGCCTCCATCTGGCCAAGCTCTTTTTTGCTCTTTTCAACCACTTCAGGATCGGCATTGTTTGCCATGATGTCATATTCCTGATCAATCAGATGGAGTGTAGCCTCATCGAATTTCAGCTTAATGACACGGCTCTCGTAGTAGACCGGTCTTGTAGCTCCATCCTCTACGGCCTGTGTCATGTCATAAATATCGATATAGTCACCGAAAACCTCGCGGGTATTTCTGTCTTTGGCAGCGATAGGAGTTCCGGTAAAGCCAATATAAGTAGCATTCGGAAGGCTATCACGAATGATACGCGCCGTTCCGACCTTTATCTCACCGGTCTTAGCATCAACCTTTTCCTTCAACCCATACTGGCTACGGTGTGCCTCGTCGGCCATAACGATGATGTTACGGCGCTCAGAAAGAGGCTCTGATGACTCTTCAAATTTCTGCATCGTTGTAAAGATGATGCCGTTTGCCTGTCTGCCGTCCAGCCAGTCCTTGAGGCCGATATCATTCTTGCCAGAGGTCTCTGTCAGTTTTCTGCAGGTAGCATGCACCGGTTCCTGACGCAAAAAATCCTTACACTTTGCAAACTGACCATAGAGCTGATCATCAAGATCGTTACGGTCTGTGATTACCACGATAGTTGGGCTATCCAGCGCTTCCTGCAGAAGGTGCGCGTAAAAGACCATAGACAGAGATTTCCCGCTGCCCTGTGTATGCCAGAATACGCCACCCTTACCGTCGGTAACTGTAGCGTTCTTTGTGGATTCGATAGCCTTTCGGACTGCGAAATACTGGTGATAGCCAGCCAGAATCTTAAACTTCTTCAATCCCTCATTAGAGAAGCAGATGAAATTTTTGATGATGTCCAGCAGACGCTCTTTTTCAAACATTCCCTCAAAGAATGTATCAAACTGAGCATATTGCGTATTTTCATAACTGCCGTCTTTGGTTTTCCATTCCATGAAGCGATCTTCACCGGAAGTAATAGTTCCAGCCTTGCTGGTCAGATGATCGCTGATGACGCAGATGCAGTTATAGATAAACATCGAAGGGATTTCCTGCATATAGTTCCTAATCTGCAGATAGCCCTCGGACGCATCAGTCTCCTCACGAGAGGGAGACTTCAACTCTATAAGCACAACCGGAAGACCATTCACGAAAAGAAGTACATCCGGACGCTTATTGCTGTTTTCAATGAAAGTCCACTGGTTTGCTACAACGAAGGAGTTATTATCAGGATTTTTGTAGTCGACAATATAGACGAGGCCGGAGCGCTCCTCGCCCTTAACGAAGTACCGGACTTCGATCCCGTGCTGAAGGTAATCCATAAAGAGTTCATTCTTCTGGACAAGTTCGGCATTTTCAAAATTCTTCAATTTGAACAGCGCATCCGTAATGGCATCCTCCGGCATTTTCGGATTCAGTCTGTGCAGCGCTGATACCAACTCTTCTTCATATAGAGGGCTACGGAAGTCGCGCTCCAAATCCGGCGCGTAGACATACCTGTATCCCATGTTCTGGAATAATTCGATTATCGAATTCTCATAGTCCGCTTCGGTGTAAAATCCTGACATGAGTCTCACTCCTTCGTTTATTTCTTACATTATCCTCTTCTTAGAGGTGGTTTTCATTCATCTTTGCTCCGTTTCAAACAAGAATTTAGCAGCTTAAAGGTCAAGGTCGGAAGCATCAATTTCACCGGACATGAGCTTTGGTAGTAGAGCATCACGCATATTCGCAAGCTTTTCATTCTGGAGTCCATTTGCAAATATGACGTCAAAAACCGAATGACAAAATGCATCAAATTTTTCTACAAGCTCTACCGGCGGCAATATGATAGGTTCGGTCTCTATGAAACCGGAGATATCAAGGTTTTTAATACCTGTTGTCCCGTTTTCATACAGGAAGAAGACGTTTTTGTCATATAGATACTGCCAATAGTAGTACACGAACATGCTATAACCCGATTTAGGTTTCATCGCTTTACAGAAATTTGTGCAAACCATACCTTTGTCGTAACGATCAAGGAGCGACTGGGAAATTGATGCAATCCTTCCTGTTGATTGTGTGGGACTTCCTCCGGAAATCTCTACAACAACATCGCCAGCGACGAGATGCTTTGCAACATAGTTCTTTGGCAAGATAAAGCGAGTAGGCATTTTACCTTTATTGCCGCTTTTGACATCAGGGATGTCAGCGCCTCGAATGCAATAGACCATCTCAGTATTGTTACCGAGTGGAGAATCCTTTCCCCAGTCACCGGCAATCATGGTATCAATAATGTCGCTAAAAGTGCCTGTTTCCCAAGAAGAGGATTCAGGTGCATCAATGAACCATGATTTGAAGATCGATTGAGCTTGCGCTTCTAAATTCTTGTTTAACATACAACCATAACTCTTGCGAGTGGCAAGAGTTAAAAAGAGGGATTGCCACTCCGTAGTCTTTCTCTACGATAGAAAAGGAGAACAGACTATGAAACAGAAAGTAATCAACGAGGTTATGCAGGGCATGCTCGGCTGCCTCAATAATGTGCAGTTGGAGAGACTGCAGGAAGTGCTGGAACATGCTTTGTTCCATAAACAAATAAGCGAGATGGAGGAAGAAGTCAATGCGGCATTAACAAATGAACAGCTTCTGGATAGCTTCCTCGCGGCAAAACGAATCGAGGGATGCTCGGAAAAGTCGCTGGCGTATTACCGAACTACGATTGACGCTATGACCGCTAAGGTGGAAAAGAATGTCCGAGAGATGGAAACTGACGATTTGCGTACATACCTGACGGAGTATCAACAGGAGAAAAACTCCAGTAAGGTTACCATCGATAACATCCGTAGAATACTGTCGAGCTTCTTCTCTTGGCTGGAGGATGAGGATTATATTCTGAAGAGTCCGGCTCGAAGAATCCATAAGGTGAAAGCAGCCTTGACAATCAAGGAAACATATACCGACGAGGCCTTGGAGAAAATGCGCGATAGTTGCGAGGAGCCCAGAGATTTGGCATTGATAGATATGCTTGCTTCAACCGGAATGCGCGTTGGAGAGCTGGTTCTGCTTAACAGGGATGACATCAACTTTGAGGAGCGAGAATGTGTCGTGTTCGGTAAAGGCAGCAAAGAACGGATGGTGTACTTCGACGCACGGACTAAGATTCATTTGCAGAACTACCTGCAGGAACGCGCTGATGATAATTCGGCGCTGTTCGTATCACTTCGGGCTCCGTATGAGAGGCTGCAGATCGGTGGTGTTGAGCGGAGACTCCGGGAACTCGGGAAGAAGCTGGATATTGAGAAGGTGCATCCGCATAAGTTCCGACGCACACTTGCTACGATGGCAATTGATAAAGGAATGCCGATTGAACAGCTGCAGCAACTGCTTGGCCATAAGCGGATCGATACGACGCTTCAATATGCGATGGTAAAGCAAAGCAATGTAAAATTGGCACATAGAAAATATATAGGTTAGGACGGTGACATGATGGAAGCATGGAGAAAAATCAGATTAGGTGATGTTTGCAAAACAAATATGGATTCGTATTCTCCTAAAGAAGAGTGGAATTTTGTCAATTATCTGGATACTGGTAACATTACCGATAATAAGATTGATTCCATTCAGTATATAGATGTAAAGAACGAAAAACTCCCAAGCAGGGCAAGAAGGAAAGTTAAAAAGGACAGCATCATATATTCTACGGTGCGCCCGAATCAGCGCCACTTTGGAATTGTTAAATCACAGCCGGAGAACTTTCTTGTGTCGACAGGATTTGCGGTTATTGATACAGATGCCCAAGTGTTAGATGCGGATTTTCTTTATTATCTGCTTACGCAAGCTACTCTTGTGGAAGCGCTCCATGCAATTGCAGAGCAAAGTACATCTGCATATCCATCAATCAAGCCGTCAGATATTGAGAATTTGGAAATAGAAATTCCTGATCTTGCCACGCAGAAAAAGATTGCAGATGTTCTTGGTAGCTTGGATAGGAAAATAACACAGAATACGGAGGTAAACAAGAATTTAGAAGCGCAAGCTCAATCGATCTTCAAATCATGGTTCATTGATGCACCTGAATCCTCTTCTTGGGAAACAGGCACTTTTAGCGACATT
>Ga0208459_1004510_pt1 | contig 10318 bp, 9 predicted proteins | sample AD_UKC087_MetaG_FD_184433 | JGI IMG/M metagenome (GOLD analysis project Ga0208459, IMG submission 184433) | Active sludge microbial communities of municipal wastewater-treating anaerobic digesters from USA - AD_UKC087_MetaG (SPAdes) (version 2) | ecosystem: Engineered > Bioreactor > Anaerobic >... | reverse complement strand
TGATGCCTGCCTCCAGATGCAGGCTGTCCACAGGATCGGCGCCCAGGACATAACCCATAAACCCGGTCCTGTTTTCGTAAGGATGGTACTCTGGCACGAGGTCGTTGGCATCATAGTGGTAATTGAAACCAGATAAAAAAGTATGCTCAAAGAGAGAGCGCTCCAGGGAAAAACTAAGTTCGAGGTTGGAGCTGCGAATCTTCTGGTTGAAGTTGACGCGTTTTTCGCTTTGAGCATAGCCCTTTATCTGGAGCAGTGAAGCCCGAATGGGGGTGAGGCTGTATTGGACGTTGTTTTCGACCACACTGGAGGTGTTGCTGTCCATCAGATAGAAATCCACAGCGTTTGCCTGAGCCAGCAGTAAACCACCGGCGAGGCTAAAGATTATCACTAAGCAGGATAAATTCTTCTTCACTGAGAGTTTCGCCTCTGCGATTCAAGTCGATGCCAGTTTTAAGCTGCAATGCTTCCAGACTGTCTCTGTCTGCAAGAGAGGAGAGATTGTTGCGCAGGGTCTTGCGCCGGTGGGAAAATCCCAACTTCACCAATAGCAGATATTTGTTGGTGTCTTTGATGATCGGAGGTACTACTCTGGGACTTAGGGAAATGACCGCCGAATCTACCTTGGGAACTGGGGTAAAGCAGGATCTGCCGACTTCAAACAGGATCTGGGTGTCAAACAAACGCTTCAGCCTGAGGGTCATCGCACTGTACTGTTTGTTGCCCGGGGAGGCGCAAATGCGTTCTGCCACTTCTTTCTGCACCATCAATACAATACGGGAAAAATACTGGTGATGGAGTTCCAGCAAGCCCAGCAGGGGAGAGGTGATCTGATAAGGAATATTGGCTACCAGTTTGATTGGTGTGTTATATTGTGCAAGCAGCTGAGGCCAGTTCTGTTTTAGGATATCGTCCCTGATTAGTTCCAGGGCGGAACCGAACTCTTTGCGAAGGGGTTCTTCCAGTCTGCGATCGAGCTCGAAAGCTGTTAGAGAGCAATCCGCAGCAAGCAATTCTCGTGTGAGGATACCTTTCCCTGGACCTATTTCCCAGACCTGATCACCGGGGGAAACTTGGGCGGAGCTGACAATTCTGGCGGCAATAGCGCGGTCGGTGAGGAAGTTTTGCCCCAGAGACTTCAGCGCTTGCATAAGTAACTACCAGCTAAAAATGAAAAAGGAGTTCAGATTACCCGATGTCCTGAATTGGTCAACAGGGGCAATCTGAACTCCGCCAGCTCCGCGGTACTCAGCCTTAGGCGCTAAGTCGCTCAGCGGCTATGTTTTTGCAGTATTTGCAAACTTTATGGGTGATTTCCCCAACCTTGACTTCATGGGTCACTTTCACGCCGGTCCTGTGGCATACGGGACACTCTCCACGTCCGCGGCTGGGCAGGTTTTTAATACCTTTGCCTCGATGATTCTTAGCCATTCTATTCTCCTTGATGGACTTTATCGACAAGGATTCTCATTAAGAAAATCCATATTAATCCAAAATTATGGAAAGGCACTTTACGTCAACTGATATTTGACCAGCATTCAGCGGATCAGTGGGAAATCATCCTCCAGGGTAAGGATAAAAGCGGTGAGCAATTTAACCGTGGAATCCAGATCCTTAAGCGAGATTACTTCGTTGGGAGAATGCATATAACGGTTGGGGATACCAATCACAGCTGTGGCTGATCCAGAGTTCAGGGCATGGATTGCATCCGCGTCAGTGCCTGTGCGTCCTGGCGCAATTTCCAATTGATAAGGGATCTTATGCTTGTCCGCAATCTGCCTCAGCTTCTCATTGATAGCGGGATGCAACGCCGCGCCAAGGCTGATGGTGGGTCCTTTGCCCAGAGATACTTCACCGTAGGCGCGGTTGTCCACTCCCGGCATATCCGTGGCAAAGGTGACATCCACAACAATGGCTATGTCTGGCTGGATCTGATGCGCGCTGGTACGGGCTCCACGCATCGTGGTCTCTTCACCCACGGAGGAGACGGCATAGTAGTTTACCACGGGTTTCTTTTTGTGCAGTTCGCGCAGGACGGCCGCAGCCACATAAACCCCCACCTTATTGTCGGTGGCTTTGGATACCACCAGGTCGTCTGAAAGCATTTCAAACTCGCTGTGATAGGTGATGACGTCTCCAATCGACACTTTAGCCAGCGCTTCTTCTTTACTGTTTGCGCCGATATCGATCCAAAGGTCCTCCATCTTGATTTTGGGACTTTCCCCATCTCCCCGCATCATATGGATAGGTTTCCTGCCGACGATACCTCTGACGATTTCGCCTTTGTGATAGATATCAAGGCGAAGGCCGGGCAACAGGTTGACATCGAATCCGCCCAGGCCTTTCACATACAGGTAGCCCTGCGCATCGATGTGGTTGACGATCAGCCCGATCTCGTCAGCGTGGCCGACCACCATCACCTTCAGTTTCCCGCTTCCCTTTTTGAGGGCGATCAGGTTTCCGTTGCGGTCGCTTTTGATCTCATCTGCAAAGGGTTCCAGATAGTCGCGCACCACCCTTTGGGCTGGTTCTTCGTAGCCGGAGGGACTGGGGGCAGCCATCAGGTCTTTGAGAAATTGCAGGTTTTTTGCGTTTGGCATCTCAGTCACCTAACAGTTATTGGCCATTTCGTCGGCAAAGGGATTGATGGTTTTCTTTTTAATTGGCTGCTCATGAGGTATGAGGCAGAGAAACTTCAGGGTTTTGGTGCCTGTGTTTTTGTAAGCATGAACCATGCCCGGATCAACATAGATGGTATCTCCGGGACCGAAGGGCAGGTCTCCCTCTTCCGTTTGCAGCACTCCCTCGCCTTCCACGATGAAGTTTTCATGTTCCCATTCGTGCGAATGATAAGGAGTGTGCCCTCCCGGGGCCACTTCAAAGAGGCGCATGGCAAAATTTGGCGCGCCATCTTTCTGACCTATGAGCCACCTGATCTGAGCGCCTTCCGCTCCTTCAGTGTAAACTGGTTCGAGATCGACTTTGCTGTAATGGACTAATTTCATTCAAACCTCCTAAAGCTCATCTGAAATGTATAGTAGTCTTTCTTTACATATAATAAACAGGAATCCCGCTCACGCTATCTAAATTCCGGATATCCGGTGCAGAGTAGGTCGTCTCCAATCCTGCGGAATTTTACATCACGCAGGTTGATGGCTGCCTCAAGAGTGGGAAGGGGCAGTTCCCGCAGAACAGACCGGGAACCTCCAATCAACTTGGGCGCGTAAAAGATCTGGCACTTGTCCACCAATTTCTCCGCAAAGAAGGCGGAGGCAAGGCTGCTGCCACATTCCAACAGCACACAATAGCATCCAAGCTGGTGCAGAACTTGCAGGGCCGCCCGCAGTTCCAGCTTGTCCTCCTGGGCTGGGATGGGGTAGAGGCGGACACCCAGAGCCGCGAGCTTTTTTCCCCTGGCTGAAAGCTCCATTCCCGGAGCGCAGAAGAGCAGCACCTGGGATGCTGCTTCGCAGTTGAACAACCTGGCATGGAGCGGAATCTCCAGAAAAGCATCCAAGACCGCTCTAAGAGGTTGTTTGGCGGGATGGGGCAGCCTCACGTTCAAACACGGATCGTCCTTGACCACGGTGGCGCTGCCGGTAAGCACCACATCAGCTTCCTGACGCAGTTTATGGACCAGTCTGCGGGAGCGTTCGCCGCTTATCCAGCGCGATGATCCATCTTCCGCGGCGTATCTGCCATCCAGGGATAGCGCTGCTTTCCAGATCACAAATGGTCTTTGCTTTTGGACACGGCAGAGATGGTATTCCAATTGGCGGCTGATCTCGTGCTCCATAAGGTCGCTATGCACCTCAATTCCTGCTTCTCTTAACATGGCAAAACCCCGTCCGCTTACAAGTGGATTGGGATCCCGGATACCCGCGAAAACCCTGGAAATACCTGCGTCTATGATCGCCTGGGCGCAGGGAGCTGTCTTGCCATAATGACTGCAGGGTTCCAGAGTTACATAGAGGTCTGCGCCCCTGGCTTGGTCTCCAGCTTTTTTCAGGGCATGCACCTCAGCGTGGTCGCCGCCGTAGGATTGAGTCCAACCTGTGGCCACCACCTTTCCCTTTTTCACGATCACCGCTCCTACAAAGGGATTGGGTGAGCATTTGCCGCGGGCTTTTTCCGCGGCTTTATAGGCTTGCTTCATGAAGTAAAGAACTTCATCTCTATCTCTGGTAACGTTCAAGGTTTTTCCTTGCCAGTTCATAATTGGGGGCAATCTTCAGGATGGCGTTCCAAATCTCCACAGCGCGCTCCGTATTGCCCAAACCTGCTTCACAGGCGGCCAGATTGTTTTGCACGTCAAGATCGTCTGGCTTCTCGTCGTTTAACAGTCTGAGCCAGTCCAGGGCTTTTGCCAGTTCGCCAGACCCCAGATACAGGGCTGCCAAAGCGTGGGCGGCAGAATGGAAATGGTTGTCCAAAGCCAAAGCGACAAGCAGGTCTGCACGCGATTTTTGCGGGTCGTTGCCCAATTGCCAGTACAGGCCGCGATAGTAATATAGGTCAGCGCAATCAGGATACAGGGGCAGATTTTGGGAAATCAGTTGCCAGGCAGTGTCTTTATTGCCCTGGCCAAGGGCTGTGGCTATGGAGTGAAAGAGCTTGTTTTGGGCGTAGTAAAGCTGGGGGCTGCCGTTCAGGTTTTGGCGGATTTGCCATATACCTCTGTAGGCGGCCAGAATGACGGTCCAGTCGTATTTTTGGTTGATTTCCAAAGCGACCATGGCGCTGACTCCATCATCACCCGCGCCCGCATGCAGGATCTGCCATTTTTTTGCCTTCCGCAGGCTAGGAATTTGTGATATGATGGCCTCATATCCGGAGGCTAATTCAGATTGTTCCAAGTCGTTGGCTGTATATTGTCTGAGCTGGTTCCAATCGTGGGCGATTACCGCTTCCATCCAGGCTGAAACTACACTCTCAGGCGTCTGTGGCTCTCCCTGGCCATCGTGTTTCAGCTTGAGTTTGTCCATCAGGTAGTCGATGGGAAAGTTGGCAGGATACTGGAATTTGCCCAGCCAGCTTAGCATTTTGGAGCTGGACAGGGCGGCTTGTGAGGCCGGAGTATCACAGTCAAACTGCGGATTGGGCAAAAAACACCATAGGTCGATAAAGCGTTTCACGGCTTGCACATATTCAGTGTTGGAGTCCGCCCTGAATGCGGGGAAGGGGCTGTCGCTGCCAGGGTCACTTTTCACGGCATAGGGGCAATCAGGGCAATTCTGGTCCACTCTCAGGCTGTTACAGCACATCCAGCCGATGTTTTTGCCTCGCAATCGGGGACAGGGGCGCACGGCTCTCTCGGAGCGGCACTTTTTACATGGTTCTTTCTTGAGCAGCATATTAACTCATCAGGATAGGAGGCATGTTTCTTTTAAAAGCGGAGCGGCTTATCATCCGTTCTACCTTGTCGTAAAGCTCCCGGGGATGGCTCAGCCTGGCAGGGGCCTGCACGTCTATGTCCGATTCTAGCAGTTCATACAATATCTCGTCAAGTTCCTGATAGCGCATACCCAGGTCAGCTTCATCAGACTGTCCCTCCCACAAGTCAGCGCTGGGAACCTTGTTAACGATTGTTTCCGGAATGTCCATGAGTCTGGCAAGCTGCCAAACCTCGGTTTTATAAAGATGCCCGATGGGCTCCAAGGCGCAGGCGGAGTCCCCAAACTGAGTAAAATAGCCCACCATCAGTTCCGTCTTGTTGCTGGTTCCCAAAACCAAAGCCTGCAATTTGGAGGAAAGGTCGAAGAGCACGCACATCCTGGTGCGTGCCATCCAATTGCCTCTGCGCAAAGCCGTGGCAGATGGCTCAAAAGTGTCAAAATATGCGTCGGTCATCGCGGTAATATCCCGCACCTGATATTCGATCCCTAATTGCTTTGCCAGGGTAACCGCGTCATCCAGGGAATCAGGATGGCTGTTTTTATAGGGCATCATTACCGCGATCACATTTTCTTTGTCTATGGCTTTCGCTGCCAGGGCGGCCGCAACAGCGGAATCAACTCCACCGCTCAGACCCAGGATAAGTTTGTGCCAACCGCTGTTTGACAGATAGTCGCGAATAAAATCAATGATTCTATCGATTTCGGCAAGCCAATCGATTTTACGCATTTTCTCTCCTAATTTAGTATAGAGACAGCAAATCCCATTGGCAATTCAGGTCAAGCGATTAATTTTGAATTTCTTTCAAACTGGGTTGATAAGCTAATCTTATAGCAAGCAGTTACCGGTAATGATGAATATTTATATCCATTTTCCATGATAGGAATAGATCCCATTGCCCCCGTTTGCACGAGTGAGCTAAGTCTATATTTTCCTTAGGTCATCCTTAACTTGGTTAGGGATGACCTAAGGATGATGGCAGCAAAGCCTGTAGCAGCAAAGGACGGAGCTATGAAGGATTATGCAGAATATTGCCGTTATTATTGGTGAATGTAATACCATATTGCTTGTGATCATTACGTTTGGAGGTGAAAAAGTTGAGAGGTGGAACGGGAAAATGGAGTCGTCAACTGGAGAAGGAACACAGGTTGAGAAAGACTATTCGATAATCCGTTTCAGAATCTATTGCTGGTTAATCAACAAAGCTTGGTGTTGGATATCCATCAGGTACCTTAGAGTGAAGCCAAAAGCCCTACCCTTGTCTGGTAGATTGCCAAAACCACGGTGGATGGTGTTAAACAGGTTGTCAATTCTGGCAACAAGGCTGAGATTTTTGGTAATTGGCGTTTGAAAGCGTAATCCCAGGTCAATAACCGCGGGAAGCTTTTTCTGATTTGCATCCTTTTGTAAGTAAAGCTGTTCTAAAGACACTTCAAGCGAGCTGGCGCCGAAGCTTTTGGATACCTGTGTTTTTGCCATAAGCAGCGGAGAATGTGCTTTTCTTACGTAATAAGAACCGGGCAGGTTTGCTATGTTGAGCTGCAGATTCTGTTCGACAACCCAGGCGCCTGTCACAGCTTTAAGCTCCAGGGTGCTGATATTTTGCAGCAGATCCGCAGCTTTGACCAGCGTATAGACAGAATCCCTGGAAAGGGCTGGTTGCGGTTCATTGTAGATGTAGCAAAGTTTATGGGACAGGCCCATCCGTTTCAGAAACTGGTTTGCCGGCCAGACCCGCCATGCTTGGATGTTCAGGTTCAATGGGATCAGGCTGAGATAGTCTTGTCCGCTCCTTGTTGTATAAGGAAAATCATTTCCCAAAGAAAGCCCGGCTTGAGAACTTAGGGAACTGCTGTTCGAGATTTCAAGCCACATATCGGGCTTAAAAACAAAACGTTGATGATAATCGAATACAGGCAATAGATGAACAAAATCGGTCATTAAGCCCAGATCAAGCTCCGGAGCGTGGGCTCCAGCAATAGGCAGGCGCAATGCCGTTGCCAGGCCAAGAGAATTCCCCTTTAGCAGTAAGGAGTTACTCAGTTGGAGCGCAGAGAGTTCCATTTTGTGATGATTGCTTAGCCGGATATCAGTATCGCTGTGTTTATTGCTGCCCAGATGCTGGTTCCAAACATCAAGAGCCAGAGATGTACTTGCCTGGCTGATTGTAACGGAGCCCAGATTCACTTTATAATCGTGATTGCTGATCTGCAAACAAAAGTCGTTTACCCGTAGGCTGTCCTGCTTGGATTTCTGCCAGCCAAGATCGGATACCAGCAGCAGATCCTTTCCTGCCATTACCTGGCTGGTAGCCTTGTAGGTTTGATGGCTGCAATTCTTTCCTGGTATCGATGCCTCCCCCAGCAGGCTGATGAGGGGAACGCGCCGGTGGGGTTCCCACAGGGAAATCCTGGCGAAGGAGGAGAATGAACTGTCCATCCCAAAGGTAACAAACCCCGGTTTAGTGGCGGCATTCTCGATAACAGGTGCTTTGTGCCTGAGATCAAACTCCCGGGGTACCAACATATGTAGAGAATCTGCCGGGATTTCCCGGGGGAAGATCAGTTGCTTTTTGTGCAGGGGTGCCCGCAAGATGGAATCGGATTCTATTTCCACGGTGGGTAAAACCTGTGGTTGGCTAAACAACATTGCTGGTACGAAATAAATGATGGCTGTGACAAGCAGAAGCAAGCAAGGAAATGATTTGAGTCTTATCTTTCCAGTCATTGTTCCTCAGCCAGCATGATGTCGATGGTTTGCAGTTGCTCCTGTTTAAGTGTGTCACGCAACTCAGCCAGGCTCAAAACTGCTTCCTGCTTCGCACCGGTCTTGATCAGACACAGGATGTAATAGTAATTTGAGTTTTGCACGAGGTCGGGATAATCGGCATGGATCAGTCTGACCTTGCGAAAAGAGCTTAGGGCAGAAGCAAAAGCCCCATTTTCATAGGCGATGCGACCCAGGGTAAACTCCGCTTGAGCCCTCAACCAGGGATCGATCTGGGTATCCAGAATCTGGTTCGCTTCCGCTTGAGCGGCAGGATGATTCTTTTGGAACAACAGGTGATTAATGCGATGCAACCTGGCCTGGGGATGTGATTCAAGATAGGCGTTGCCCAGGTCCCATAGCTCCTCAAAACGGAGATAATCCATTTTCGCGCTCAAATCGAGCATCTTCAGCCACAGAGCAGCTTCGCTCTGTTGTTCCCAAGCCTGTAAATATCTTTGCATAGCCAGTTCGCCATTACCGGTCAGGGAAGCCAGATCAGCCCATTTCAAGAGGCTTTCCCTATTTGTTGAGGAGGCTTGAATCATGCCCAATAACGAATCTGCCTGGGCATAACGATCAAGTTCGATAAGCGATTGAGCCATCATCAACTCAAGGTCTTGCCGGCGTGGGTCCTGAAGGCCAAGGCTGTCTCTCAACCTGGCAGCTTCCTGCAACAGATCATCCCAAAGCTGGGAGTTGGCATAGAGTTTTACCAACAGGTATTCGATCTCAAACTTCAGATAATCGCTGTGTACCATCTCAAGCATGGCGGATATCTGACCAACATCATCGGGAGCGCCTGATCTTCTGGCTGCCAGTTCCAGACCGGTGAACACCTCGTTCAGCAGGGCAAGTTCTTCCTCATTGAAAGAGCTGGCTCTGGAAAAGCGCCGCAGGATGTTCAAATAATCCGTTAAAGCCGACTCGTAGTTTCCCAGATTATACTGAGTGTTAGCGATCTCTGTCATTACCTGCAAAAACAGCCCGGAAGCGGGGAAAGCGTCCAGAAAGCTCTCATAGAGATCCAATGCTCGTTTCCACTCTTTTCCCTGAGCGGCGGATTTGGCTGCCTGGTATAGGTAGATGTCGGCATTAAGACTGTCCCGCGAAAGCTGGTAAAAAATCTCGGAAGCCTCCTGAAAGCGTTTCAGGTAAAACAGCGTGTAGGCTTGGTAAGAGATAGCCTCTGTCTTCTGAAAGTTCGATACTGCCATCGTTTCAGCCTTCCGGTAGATTTTCAGGGCTTCAGGGTACTTCTTTTCGCTGAAGCGGATTCCTGCCTGTAAAACGGTAGAATCAAAACTTGTCAGGGAATCAGGGATGGCTTGCAATAAATGCTCGGCTTCAGCATAGCGATCCTGAAAAAAGTAGGTTTGAGCAAGACGCTGCAATACAACGGGGTAGTTTTTGTCAGAAAGCGCGATCGTCTCATAGTATTCAGCAGCCTCTTCGTATTGGGATGCGAAAAAGCGTATCTCTGCCAGATAAAATCTTGCCTCATCCCGCAACGGCGAATCCGGGTGTTCCTGTAACAGGCTGGAGAAATATTGATCAGCGAGCTTGTATTCATTTCTGACAAAGTGGATCAGACCCATGCGGTAGAGTGCTTTGTCTCTTGCTTTTCCTGAGACAAAGCGATTCAAATATTGGTTTGCTGTCTCTTGGGACAGGGAAAACTCATCAAGGTAGAAATATGCCTCACTAAGCAGATATGTGTTGGCAGCAGCTATATCGGCTGGCAGGTCAAAATCATCAGCTTGCAGGAAGGAGCGCACAGCCTCCAGATAGTTCTTGCTTTGGAAATGAAAGAATCCCAAAATATGATGCTGCACACCGTCCTGGACGCTGCCCGATGAGATATAACTCTGCAACTGCATGATGGCTGATTGCGGGTCACGCTCATAGAGTATCTTCAGACGCTCCAGATAGGCATAATAGCCCAGATCAGGCTCCGGCGAATGGAGCAGGTTTTTAAACAAAGAATCCGCCGCTAATGTTTCTCCCCGCCAGTTTAGCACTATGGCCAGGTAGTAGCTGTAATAATCTGAGGCTGATACTATGCTTCCCAACAGCGAGTCTGCCAGCGGGAAGTTTCCCTGTTCCAAGGATTCTCGCACTTTCAACAGCACCGCGTCTGGGCTGGAAGTATTTGCCA
>Ga0208459_1004506_pt1 | contig 10328 bp, 5 predicted proteins | sample AD_UKC087_MetaG_FD_184433 | JGI IMG/M metagenome (GOLD analysis project Ga0208459, IMG submission 184433) | Active sludge microbial communities of municipal wastewater-treating anaerobic digesters from USA - AD_UKC087_MetaG (SPAdes) (version 2) | ecosystem: Engineered > Bioreactor > Anaerobic >... | reverse complement strand
ATGAATGGCCGCTGTTATGACCCCGTGGTGGGAAGGTTTTTAAGCCCTGATATAATAGTTCAAAATGCAAACAATACACAATGTTACAACCGATACAGCTATTGTATAAATAATCCTTTAAAGTATAGTGACCCGAGCGGGTGGAGTTATGGCACACTTGCTCAAATGCATGATAATGCGCAGCGTGCAGCATGGCAGGAAATGCAAGCCAGGAATAGGCAACTGTGGCAGGAATTTAACTCTCGTATGTCAAACCCCAAGCAGGCTCGAATGTTAGCATTAGGTTTACAAGGTAAAAATGGCCTGAGTGGCACTGCCGATGGTACATTTTTTTCGGATATTCAATCAATTGCAAGTACGTTGCACATTTTAGGCTTATCGGGCATTTTTGGGAATCCAGGGGATCCACCAGCAAGTTTGAGCAAAAATACTTCGCAAACTATTCCGTCTTACGGTGTTGATATTGTAAATAAAGTTATGAATGAAGCTATAGCGTTACCCCCTTCTTCTTCACAAGGAAACTGTATGCTTGTAGTGAATCAAAGTAATTATTGCAACACATCTGGTTTAAGTAATAACACTGGAGCGCAACCAACAATTTCGATGAAATTAACTTCATATACAATTCCTGGTAATTTGATATCAATTGAAACTTATACAAAAGGGGTCGTACAAGGGGATGAATCTGTTACAATAAATTTGGACGTTAATCAACAGTATGAAAGTATCACTTTAAAAAATTCTATGGGGGATTTTACAATAGGTAATGATCTTCTTATTGTTGGAAAAAATTATTTATCTCTTGGCGTTGATCAAGAGAACTATATACTTGATATTTCAATACCATATGGTGTAAGTGCTTATGGGGGAGTTACACTTTATTTTAATAAATCACGTACACAGGAATTTATTGGTTATGGTTTTATGGTTGCAAAGATTGTATACCCACCATTCAGATTTGTACCAGTGTATTAATTGTTTAGAATATTAATTGTTTTAATTTATTATAAAATGATATTAAAGAAAAATAAAATATATAAAATTATAATATCTGGCATTATTGCCTTGCTGCTGTTTGTTATCATAATTTACCCTTTTTTTGAGAGTATATATTACAAACATAAGATAGTTTTTGGAGATTCTAACCGTTATTCCTGGCTTTTAAATGATAGCGTTAAATTAGATACAACATGGTCCAAAGATCCAAAAATATCAATAGCAGGTCGGATTAGAGAAAGCGACATATATTATAGTTACAATTTGGCGAATGGAATTGATTTGCATATTTTGGAATTCACCGGTTTGGATAAAATTGAATTGAAAGATATAGTTTTTGATTACAATGGAGATTTTAGTCAGTTTAAAAAAAGAAAAATTGTCATTTTTAATAAAGATATACAGGGTTGGCCTGAAATTTCAATAAAATACAAACTCCCTTTTGAAAATACATTAAAGGTGTACTTAGATGTAAATACTGAATGGAAAAACCTAAAGGATACCATAAACTGCAAAGCATTCTTTGGTAGCTTAAATAAAATGTCGCTGGCAAATGAGAACGGGGAACAACTTGTCCTTTTTGATTTCGGGCAAGTTCCAAAGGCTTTAATTACATTTTATAAAACAAATTTTAGTTTTTATGCAATAATTATAACGTCTGATTGCGATCTTGGTGAAAACTGTATCAATTATCTTAATTTAAAATAATTATCTCAGCTGGCTCGGATTTGCAATCCGAGTGAAAAGATAAAAAGTTAGAATGAGAATTAAGAATTAAAAATTAAGAATGATGTTCGACAGATTTAAGATACATAATAAAAAAGCAGTTTACCTTCGGCGCGATGTACAGGGAACGATAACCGGATTAATAGACAAGAACAATAACCTTGTTGAAGAATACAGCTATGATGCGTGGGGCCGCCGCCGCAACCCAACCGACTGGACTTACGACAGTGTACCACAACCGCAACTCCTATACCGGGGCTACACAATGCACGAAATGCTGGATGAGTTTGGATTAATTAATATGAACGGCCGCTGTTATGACCCTGTGGTGGGAAGATTTTTAAGCCCCGACATCATAGTTCAAAACCCCAACAATACCCAGTGTTACAACCGATATAGTTATTGTATAAATAACCCACTGAAGTATAGTGATCCGAGCGGGTGGAGCTGGACTCCAATACAGGCTGCACGCCATGCAAGTATGATGGCAAATACCATGATGATGCGTTTACGCGATAACTTTCAGCCGTCTGTAATTAGAAGTGGCAGTTCGTCAATGGGGAATGGATATCTTTTTGGGTCAAATGCAATTGCATTTCAAACCACAATAGCAACCTTTGAAATGGAACTCGCTGCTATTGGCAAAATACTTAGTTCTGTTTTTGGCATGCCTGGGCTTTTTGGGAATCCGGGGGATATTGGTAAAATTGACATTTCTGGTTATTCTGCCCAACAATTTTCCGAAGCATTTCTGGGTGTTTGCGCTTATGAGCGATTTTTTGGAGACGGTAAATTTAAAATGGACGAGTATTTTGGAAGTGTATCAAGTGAGAAAACCTCTTTCTCATTCCAGGGAGAAGTAATAATGAATAGAGGTAGCTACGAGTATAGTTCATTCATAAATGCTAATTTTAAATTATCAGAAGAAGTAGATCTTAATAATATTACGTATAGTGAACCTGTTGCGCTTACATTGAATCTATCAGGAGTGTTAATTACTCCGGATGGCGCACCAATTGAAAGTCAGGACCAGGACATTTTAAGTTTCACGCAATCATGGACAGTAAGGTTTAGTGGAGGTATTGACTATTTAAGTTTTAATTCTTATGGGGGAACCTTGCATGATTATTTTAATAGCAGAACGGCTCAACTAACAAATGATGGTTGCCGACTTGTGAACGGAATAAGGTACCGTTTTGACCTTACTAATATTAATTCGGCCAGATATTGTTTTAATAATTATGGTACATCCTTTGGTTATAATTGGTGGTATCGTTATTAATCTAATTTATGAAAACTATATTTTCAATTTTGTTGGGTTTTTTTGTGTCGCTTTGTACTGTTTCAGGGCAAGTTGATAGTGTTAAATTTATTAATAAAAATTGTGGCGTTGTTCCAAATTCATTGATTTTAACAAGTGATTCATGCTATTTAATATTCACTATCACAACAGATTCATTAGATTATATTAAAAGAGATCGCCGACCCGATGTGAATCATTATGATTTTAATATTTTAAAAGTAGATAAGAGCGGAACATTATTAAGCGAAATAAGGTTAAGAGATAATAACTCTTATGACCGATATCCCAAAGTTCTGAAATCAAAAAACAATTTCATTTACTTAACAGGATTGAAGCATTACAAAGATGGAAAAGAGTTTCTAAAACTCATTAAACTGGATTCGAATGGCAATAATATTATTTGGGATACAACAAGCAGGTTCGGGAGCTTTTTACAAACCAATGTAAGGTATGATATTACCAAAGATAAACAGGGTAATTTAGTGTGTTTTTATTTAATTAATGATTCAATTACTGAATTTGGTAAGGACCACCTCTACATAAAAAAATTTAATGAGGATGGGCATGTTATTCTTAGTAAAAAAATTGAAAAAGAATTAATTTATCAAGCGGATATCAGATTTATCCAAAATCAAAGTGATGATAATTGCTTTTATATACAGATTTTAAAGGACACCCCACCTCATAAAAATTATGATTCAATATTGAATGTAGATTTAATTTCCACCAAAGTTAGATCGTACGAGATATTAAAAATTGATTATAACGGCAACATAATTAATAATATAGCCATTCCGGTGCAAAATGAGTTGGAAATTAATTTTTATAATAAAAATAAGCAATTTGTTGGTTATGCCAGTAATGACTTTTTTGGGGTTACTGTAATAAAAAACTTCAACCCCTTAACATCAAACAAATATGCAAGAGTTGATAGTTCATATTTGTCATTGATATTTTATGATAGTATAATTCAGCATGGTAAAGAGAAATTAATTGATAAAACCCCGTTAAGATATGTTTCTTTCATAAAATATAGGCTGATAGCTTCAAATATTGTTAAAGGGATTGATAATTCCTACGCCTTTCTCTATTTAGTCAGTATCTCCGATTCAATTTATTATCATTTTGTTAAAACTGATTTAGATGGTAACATTCTTTTTGATAAAGAAATCCATATTGATCCCTATGTTTTTGAAGGCGTTAGTTTTCTTGCGGAAGAAAATGGATTCGTAATGATAGGAGCCTCTAGAAAAATAAATGAAAGATACACCCAGCATATTCCAAAACTACGTATGATTAAATTGGATTTAAATGGTAAAATGAAAACATTTTAAAATGAAAAAAATAGTTCTATTTCTTTTTATTATCGGTTTAAGCAATGTTCTTATGGCTCAAAACGTTTATGAGTTTGCCACCGATGCCGCCGGAAACCGCATACAACGAACAACAACCCCAATGAGCGTGGCAATTACAGCCGCTCCATCAAATGTTGTATGTTCGGGAACAACAGTCACTTTTACAGTTACGGCTATTAATCCCGGCACTTCTCCATCTTACCAGTGGCTATTGAATGGAGAAAGCATAGGTGGAAATAGTTCCACCTACTCGTGTGATACCTTATCCATGGGGGATACAGTTAAATGTAAGCTCACATCAAACTTGAGCTGTACGTTGAACAACCCAGCTTATTCAAACGAAATCGTTATGGTAGTTAACGAATATCCTGTTGCCAATGCAGGCACTGATACCACATTCACTGGAACGCCAATTTCAATAGGCTCCTCATTGAACGGACCAGGCACTATTAGCTGGCTGCCTGATACCGGCCTGAATAATACAGCCATAGCCGAACCTTTGGCTTCGCCTGCTAATACTACCATATATACCTTAACTGTTGAGGACAACAATTGTGTATCCACCGATACTATAACTGTTACTTTTGGCGGTGTTCATGTGACCGGAAGAACCATGTATGCTGGCAAAGCAAATGCCGGTACAGCGCCAAACCCGCCAACATATAACTATAGAATTTACGATATCAATAAAGAAATTGTAATTCTGAAAAACCAGTCAGGCACCGAAATCGCCCGCGACACCTCCGATGCAGACGGTGCGTTTTCATTTGCGAATGTATATAATGGTAATTATATACTGGCGTATGATAAATACACTGCCGATACGATGCAATGGTGTAATGATGTGAACGCTGTTGATGCCGTCTATATTATGTATTATATAACCAATGATACAGCGACAGATCCTTCAAGGAATTTTTCCCGCATATATAAAAAAGCAGCGGATGTTGACAATAACGGCACGGTGAATTCAGTTGACAAGGCTAAAATTCAGGCTAAAATAGGAAACCCTTATAATACTACCTACAACTTCCCTAAAGGAAACTGGGTTAATCTTGATACGACGATTACGGTTAATGGTGCAGACGTGAATCTGACTATTCCGGTAATCAGCTACGGAGATTACAATGCCTCCAGCAGTAAATACAAAGACTCTTCAAATACATGGTCACAGGTAAAATCCCTGGCAGATGAAAATATTATTACTGTTTCGGAAGAAAGTATGATCATAAGCAACTCCGGTTTGCTTCAAATACCCTTACGTATCAGTTCTTCATTGAATGATTTTTCTGCAATGGGCCTGGAACTATATTACCCAAAAGAAAAATATAAGCTGGAGAGCGCTTCCATGCCAAATACCGTTGATAGCAATGGGGTGTTTAAGATTAATCCCACATTACAGGAAATCATTGATTATAATGATGATTTGCTTGTTACGGATGATAGTGGCATCATCAGGGTAGTGTTTGCAACAACAAATTTCTTCGACGTTGAGAACAATGATATTTTGATATATCTTGGATTTCGCCCGCTTTATGAGCTGGAGCCAGGAGAGCTTGATTTCAAAATGTTCGGAACAGGGATTATTACAGACCAATATGGTGATGAGGCAAAGGCTAATGAGTACCTGTTAGTACCAAAAATTTTCGTGCAAGGGACACACATTGAAGCCGGGTTTGATTTTACAGGTTATCCTAATCCATTCAACCATGCTACAACTTTAACATACAATTTACCTGAAAACGGAATGGTGAAACTCAGCATGTACAATTCGCTTGGCGTATGTGTGTCTGAACTAATAAATGAAACACAGTTGAGCGGAAAACACACCTTTGTTTTCTCACCAAAGAACCAGCCGGCAGGCATGTACACATTTCGGCTTGACTTTACTGGGGAACAAGATTCGAATTGTGCGGTATTGAAGATGATACATAAATAAAAAGGGCTTTTATTAATTGTTTTGTACTACAAAAAATCGTTTCATAACAATAAAAATAATAAAAAATGAAAAAAATATTATTGTATTTATTAATTCTTTCATCGGTTGCAAATTATTCTTGTAATAAAAAATGTCATACGATTGATGAATTACCGCATGATTTTTTAAGCTATTGGTGTTTCGATGTGGGTAGTTGGTGGGTTTACCAGCTTAAAGATACAATTAATGTTTACGATACGGTAACTATTGTGAATAAAGATGTTTATAACACGCCCCCTAAAACTAATGAAGCTGAATTTGCTTGTTCGGAATATATAAAAATTAGTGTTAAGCATAGCAATATTTTATTTTTAAATTATTTAGAATATGGACTGTTTGAACAATATAATTCTGAAACAAGTGGAAATAAGGAATGTTATTATGTAGATTTTGAACATTTTAAAAACTATTTGGGTGTAACATTATTTTATTATATAAAAAACACAGGGTTTACCTGCGATTTTGGTGCTTGTTATGACATACAGTTAGTTCAAACACCTCAATATACGTTTAATGAAACATTGCATTATTACCCTTTTGATTCACTTCAATTTTATTATGCCAAAAATGTTGGTATCGTAAAAAGAATTACAAATGATGGTAAAATTTGGGAACTTATTAATTATAATGTTACACAGAACTTCTAAAATATGAAAACAATAATTTTATTAATTACAATTTTTTTATGTGTTTGTGTTCAAGCACATTCACAAATTTCTTTTGATGAGCAATCCGATTATAAAATAAATATTGTCTCCAGAGAAGACACAATAATAACCGGGTGGTTTGATATTGAAATAAATGTAACAGGTGTTTTTGAGATTAGTAAATCATATACAGATAATATTTCATTTGATAGTTGCTTTTTTGATATAATACCTAATCCCGGTTATCAGTCAAAAAACGATTCTAATATTCAATATACATTTCGTGTTGAATATGATAGTATGAATCTTCCATTTTTTTTTAAACCTATAAAGATAAAATTTAAAAATAATGAAGCGGGGAATATTGATGCGGAATGCAGAATTTATATTTATTTTACACCTTATAATACTATTGAAATATGGAACGAAAAAGACTTTGTTAATCTACAACGTTCATGGTTTGAAGATCAAGGTATGCCTTCTCAAAGAATATTTGTTTCAAAATCTTCAATTCCAATTTCAAATATAAATATTAATGATAGTACATTGTCAGAAGATGACGAAAAAATGATATTTATAGAAGGGTTAGGTTATGCCATTCCCATGTTGGCCGACTATGAAAATGGTGATGGAGAGGATTCCGCTAACAAAAGCCAGAAGACTTTTTTAGGAAAACTTGAAAACATTAGAATCTTTTCTTGGTACTCAAATGAACTCATTCCATCTCAACCCAATCAAATATGGCTAAAAAATGCCAGGATAGAAATTTATAGATACCGTTCGGCCTGGTTTGATACTAAAATAAAAACTGTGTATACCGATAATGAAGGATATATTGTTGATGAATATGGAAATCGAACTGTCTATTTTGAACATAATTCAACACACAATAGCGTAGATATTTATTTAAAGATTATACTTACGGATGCTAATGAAGATATGATTGTACGGAGAAACTGGCAGTTTCATCCTTCAACGCAGGAAACTCAAAAACTTACACTAAGTTCAACATCAACATATCAAAATTTGAATTTTGGTAATTCAAATGGCCAAATAGAACAAGGCGCTTTTAGAGGAGGAAAGCAATTTACCTGGGCTAAATGGGCTTTACAAGTAATCAATGAAGAAATAGCTCATTTAGAACTTGGAAATATTAATAAAAAACTACGCGTTATTTTATCAACAAATGATGATGATGCTCATTACATAAATTACGGATTATGGCGTGAAATTCGGATGGGCTCAAATTATTGGGATAGAGAAAATACTGTATGGCATGAATTCGGTCATTTTGTACATGATTATCTACAGCCTGGAAACCAATCATTAAATGGAGGAGGGGGCACACATTCTTATTCAGTTAATAATAAAAACCCGCAACAAAATTTTGATGAGGGTTTTGCAGGTGGTTTTTCTTTTATAATGGATCAAATATTATATTTTTTGGATAACGAATATGAATTTTGTAATGGGAGAGCAATTCACAATATTTATTATCCTGCAATACCAACTTTTTCTTCGATAATTTACAATAAACTCTTGCATGTAAATCATCCTTTCTCATCTGAATTGATTTTTGGAGTTACACTATTAGATCTTTGGGATTGTAATGAGAGTTATCAATCCTATATTAATTATGGTTATAGGCCCAATATTAACAATAATAGCACTTATAATGATTTTGGTTATGATAATTTTGGAATGCCATTATACGAAATATTAAGGCCATTTTTAAGTGATATAAAAATTGCTGATGTACCTATGTATTTCAGATTATTATTAAATGGCGATTGTGATCGTGATAGAAAGGTCAGAGAGACGTTTGAATTAAACCACTATATTAACACGTCTGATTATCATGGCTCATTAGGAACAGATGCAATTGACTTGTTATTAACATCTGTTTCTCTTACAAAATACGATTATACTAATAATGCTTGGGATTATAATAATCCCATAAATTATCAATATCAATATCTAAATTATGATATCAATGAACTGAATCAGGTAAATTTATCTTTTAATTTGGGAACACCATCATCTTCAAATTTAATATACTGTTTGTTTGGAGGTATTCCACAATATAAATTACTAAAAGTTAGTGATAATGTTTCCATTTCAAATGGAGCAATTTTGAGTTTTAACAAAAATGCTAGAGTGCACCTAGTTTTTGGCGGATTGAAAAGCTATAATTATTCAGGGGCAGAAATGAATGTAAATATTGAGCCTCCTGTTGAAAATTCAATTGAAAATTTTCAAGTATGCGGTCAAACAAGAATTGATGTTGATCAGGGAGGCACTATGCAACTTGGGGATGCTGTAATTCAAAATAGAGCAATAGTTAATGTCAAAGATAATTCGATCATTAATGTTACTACGGGGCAACTAATAATTAATGACAATTCTACTTTAATAATAGAATCTGGAAGTACATTATTAATTCAATCCGGAGCGTCAGTAAATATTATTGGAAATGGGAAAATTATTATTAAAGCGGGCAGTTATCTCTGCATTAAATCTGGCGCTACTATTTCTGATCTAAGTAAACTTGAATTACATGAAGGCTATTTAGTTGGCGTTTATCCTCTTTATTATAATATTTCGAATAATGAATGTTATACTGTTGGCTGCAATGGATTGGTAGATTATTCTTTTGCTAATGACATTGAAGCAACCTTTGACTGTCAATGGGATAATGTGAATTTTACTTTCAGGGGCAACCTATCTATTAAGTCAAATAAAACCTTGACTATTAATAATTCACATTTATTTTTTAATAAAGATAATAGAATTATCGTAGAACCTGGTGCGAAATTAATCTTAAACAATTCAGTTATTAAAAACTATTGTGATGGAGAATATTGGCAAGGTATCGAAGTACAAGGCAACAACAGCCTAAGCCAATACCCCCATTTTGTAAATGATTGGGTTTGGGATCAGGGAAGGGTTGAGATTATTAACGGTGGCACCATTGAAAATGCTATATGTGGTATTAAAACCATAAATTCCGATGCAAGCACCCCTTCTTTAACCACAGGAGGAATAATCCGCGCCGATCATGCGGTATTTCATAATTGTAAAACAGCTATTGAATTTTTACCATACCAAAATTATCAGCCTGCAAATAATAATATGCCTATTGCAAACTTTAGTTTAATTTCCCAATGTACTTTTGAAACCGATGATAACCTTTATACACAGGGCGTAGAACCAACTGCATTTATTTCTTTGGCAGGTGTGCAGGGTATTAAAATATACGGCAACACGTTTACCAATACAACAACTCAAAACGTTAACAATCGCGGTATTGGCGTTTTGAGTAC
>Ga0208459_1004501_pt1 | contig 10337 bp, 8 predicted proteins | sample AD_UKC087_MetaG_FD_184433 | JGI IMG/M metagenome (GOLD analysis project Ga0208459, IMG submission 184433) | Active sludge microbial communities of municipal wastewater-treating anaerobic digesters from USA - AD_UKC087_MetaG (SPAdes) (version 2) | ecosystem: Engineered > Bioreactor > Anaerobic >... | reverse complement strand
TGGTGTCGGAATATGCCTTTCAAAGAGGCATCCATGCAGCACCCCACATCTTGTGGCCAAAATATTCTTGACACACAAGTGAACGGTCCCTATACTGCCTCCAACGAAAAGCAAGTTCTTATCAATTATTCTTGACACACAAGTGAACGGTCCCTATACTGCCTCCAACGAAAAGCAAGTTCTTATCAATAAGGCATTCCCTGCTTTACCGGAAGTTGCAGTGAAATATATCTGGAGAAGGCGTTTGCTTCCGCCGGCTTGCGACCGAGAAAAAGACTGCCGGTTGCCAAGGAATTGGGCGAGACAGTCATGATGTTTCTTGTTCATCCGACTTTGTCTGAAAATGATATGCGCGATACTGTTAAGGCAGTGGAAAAGGTTATGAAGGTCGCTTCTAAATAAAAAGTTTATTTGTTTTCCTGATTGTTTCGTTCACGCTTCCAGCGGCTGCTCAATTTACCCAGCACTTGATGAAATTTTTTACCAGGTTCGGGGCGAAGATCATCAACAATTGTGACTTTCAGGCGCATTGCCGGATGAAGACTTTTTATATTATCTTCAACTGCACGCCAGATAGAATCAGAATATGCCGGACCAGGGACGACTTTAATTTCAATTAAGTCACTGGATTCTTGAATAATCTGAAAAATGCGCAGAACATCAATCATGTTCCAGTCCTTTTTATCATGGGGAAATCCCGTATTCACAACGTTGAACATAATTCTCGGTGATATCTCCCTCCCATCGGGAAGAACAATATAATTTTCGTTGCGGCCTTCCGTAAGGCGCATAACAGGGCCGTCAAATCCGCACGTGCATTTTCCGGGTTCCAACAAAATTCCCCTATCTCCAGTTTCATAACGGATAAAAGGCATGGAGTAATTATATAAGTTTGTAATAATTAAATTCCCCTCTTTACCGTAAGGAACAGAAAATCCTTGCTGATTGACAGATTCTATCCACACCGTTGCCGTGTTAGGATGCATAAGTTCCGGATTTGCGGGACATTGCCAAGCGAGATTTCCGCCTTCTTCGCAGTTGTAATAGTCTGCGACACGGCAGCGGAATACATCTTCCAGCAGTTTTCGCACGTGGGGAAACAGAACTTCAGCCCCGCCTGTTATTAATCGGGGAGAAGGGGGCACAATGCCTTTTTCCAGTAAAGCGTTTGCTAAATCCCAATAAACTGACGGCCGACCACCCATAATAGTCGGTTTTACACTCATAAGAATGGATACCTGCTTTTCCATGGGTATATCGCGGAAAAGTTTGATTATGGTAATGGGTCCAATTTTCTCAAAAATTTTATTTGATCCATCTTTTCTTTCCGGACCGACATTTACGAGTGTCATCGGGATTGTCAGAGGCGTGTTTCGTCTGTATGCGTCAATAATCGTTATCTTGCGGAACAGTTCTTCCAATTTGTTCTTATAGACTGTTATTGGTGTTCCTGTCGTTCCAGTGGTGTGTCTGACTACAAGATTCTTAGGGGAAAGACCATGGCTGATATATTCGGCAGGACCTGCCACCATCATATCCAAACGTTTGGTGACAGGCAAATGAATCAAGTCTTCAGCTTTACGGATGTCTGCCGGATTTACTCCGGCTTTATTATATGCGTGCCTGTAGAAAGGAACCTTGGTATAAGCATGAGAGATAATATAACGGATGGATCTATCCACGTCATTTTTATTTTTGCGTAGCAAGAATCTTGTTGATTTCCCGATCACCAGCCTGCTCCTTTATTAAGGATTAAATATTGTAAAAAGACTATAAAATAAGTACTCAATATGTCAATCGAATATAAAAAGTAACATAAATATGTTCAAAAAATTGGCTGAACTATGATCTAATATATGTTACAAGTATTAAGGGTAAAATAGTATGGGAAACTATTTTAAAGCTAAAGAATCCCAGAGGGTAACTGGTCCATTGGTACTGGAAGTACGCGGCAATTCATTGGATGACGGTCCCGGCATACGTAGCGTCGTATTCATGAAGGGTTGTCCTTTGTCTTGCGTCTGGTGTCATAATCCTGAGAGCAAAAATCCTGGTCCTGAGTTGTTGTTTGATTCATCAATATGTTTATCATGTGGAACCTGCACACAATCATGTGAAAGCGGTGCGCTTTACTTGAAGAAAAAACAGCTAGTTTTTGACAGGTCTAAATGCAACCTCTGCTTTTCATGCATTGATTTGTGCCCTTCCGGAGCATTGGAGCGCGCCGGGAAATCCATGACTGTTAATGACATAATTGATAAAGTCATGAAAGATAAACCGTTTTATGAAACTTCAGGCGGAGGAGTAACTCTTTCCGGTGGCGAACCGCTCATGTTCATGGATTTCGCGTCGGAGCTTCTTGCCGGTCTGAAGAAAAAAGGGATACATACTAATGTAGAAACCTGCGGCATCTTCAAAATTGAACGCTTTGTGGAACTTATACTACCGCATTTGGATATGATATATTACGACATCAAGATTATAGATGCCTTGCTTGCCGAGCGCTATACGGGTGTCAAAAGCGACCTCATTCTGGAAAACTTTAAGGCGCTTCACGAAATTTCACTCAAGAAACATCCTGATTTTCTTCTGCCGAGAACGCCACTGATTCCTGGGATAACCGATACAGATGAAAATCTTGGCGCGATTGCCGAATTTCTCTCTTTGTTGGGAGTAAAAAAGGCCTCTCTGCTTGAATATAATCCACTTTGGCATGCCAAGTTGAACAAATTGGGAAAGGATGAGCTGGGCGCGGGCAAGTCACGCGACTGGATGGACAAAAAACACGTTGTCCACTGCAAGGAAATATTCTCCGCCGCTGGAATTTCCGTTTGAAATTTTATAGGTCAAATTGCTTCAGGAATCTCGAAAAGCCTTCCTTTGTGTAGTAGGGAAGTACACGAAAAGTTGCCGCTAATTTCCTGTCTTGAGACAGTCTTATAACTTTAAAGTATGTAAAGTGTTCGTAGAAGATAATGGCGAATATTCTGGCCGTAAAAATGTTCATTTTAAACCAGAGAGAATTCGGTTTCAGACGATAGAGTTTAAGAAGAAACTTCGACCAGAATGAAGGTAGAAAGGTTGCGAGCCTGGTCAGATTATTTATAACCGTTTTATCGTAAAGCAGATAGTCTTTACTTTGGTACTCATCTTTCCTGATTAAATTTTTTTCCAGTGCCAGCTTTCGCAATTCGGTGCCGGGATAAAAGCTAAGCGAGAAAAACTGTGTGTAGAAAGGTTTGGGTGTTTCGATAAGCGTTAATACGGTATCAATCCTTTCTTTGTCAGTTTCAAACGGGTTGTCCAGAATCACGTCATAAAAAGCGGCCAGACGGAGTTTTCTGATAATTTGTGCCGCTTTCAGAAACTCCCTTTTTCCGGAAGGTCGCCTATATATATTACGGCACACATCATCGTTTCCGCTTTGCAGACCGAGGCTGATCCAGGCTAGCCCAGCTGATTTCAGCGAATGTAATTTACGTTCGGTAATGAATGCAGGAATTCCTCTGGCAATGAAAGGACGTTCGATTTCCTTCTTGTAAAAATTGCAAAACCGTTCAATTTCTTCATCAGAGCGTGAAAGAAAACAATCATCCTGAAAGTTGACATATTCAATGAATGGATATTGAGTAATTGCCGTTTTAATTTCATTGATAACGTCTGTATCTTCCTTGAATCTTGTCTTTCTTGAATTGTATATTTTTGTCAGCGCATTATTGCAACAGTACGTACAGTTAAATGGACAGCCCCTCGAACTCATTATCGAGTATGTTGTGCCTGCGTATCGCGCATATTTTATAAAGGATTTTTTGTTTAGGTTAATCAATTTTCCTTTATGAAGCACATAGCTGTCTTTGGGGATATGTTCACAGGCGGGAAGTGATGATAGATCGTTTATAAGTGGATAAGGTTGATTTTGAATAATATGACCGTTTTTTCGGAAAGCAAGACCTTTAAGATTTTCCATGTTGGATTTAGCGGCGATTGCATTGGCAAAATCTAAAATAAAATTCTCCCCTTCACCAATGCATGTGAAGTCTGCATAGTCTACGCATGTTTCCGGTGCGATAGTCGGATGAATGCCGCCCCAGATGATCGGCAGTGACGGGTAATGTGATTTTATAATAGTTGTCAACTGTTTGGCGCGATCGTATTCGACGGACATCAGGCTGACGCCGATAAACAAAGGGGAAAGTTTATCTATTAAATCGAAGATGACATCGGAAGTCATGTCACTTGGAAACTTCGGTATAAAAAGTATATGTGAGGAAAACCCATGTTTAAGCAGCTGGTAGTGGAGGCTTTTCAGGCCTATAACATCCAAGTCTTCCTGTAGCGAGATCAGTAAAACCTCTTTGTTCATTTTCTGCAAGCCTTCATCCTTTTGATTCAACAATGAATTGTTTAAATCAACGCTCTACTAAAATCAATATTTATTGGAGAGACCTGGTAGGATATTATCGTATTGCGCTAAGAATATTTGTTTGAAGGGGAACGGGCAGGTCTGCTGGACGTGACCGGAAATACCTCGTTTCAGCCTCCTCAGGTGTTAGAAACTCCACTCGGGAAAATCCCGCGTCACGCAGTTTCTTTTCAATTTCTTCAGGTTCAAAATAACTCAGCCATGGTTCGCCGAGATTAATTACGCTCTGGGCAATGATTGAAGGAGCGTTACCCTGCGGCCGCACGAATGTCAAAACAATCTCACTGCCTGCCGGAAACATGGTGACAGAATGTAGCACGGCATCAATTGCTTCTTCTTTCAGATACATCATTACGCCCAGCCAGGAAAAAAAAGTGGGCTTCTCCAATGAAACATTATACCTGAGCAGACCATCATGCAGTGATTCATGTTCAAAGTTAATGTCGGCAAAGACTACATTCTGGGGTACGACAAGTCCTGCGTTATCGATATAAGAACGTTTCAGTGATTGAGTTCCTACATGATCAACTTCCACAATCTTCAATTCTCCGGCCCACAAAGGTTGTCTTAGTGAGAATGTGTCAAAACCTGCGCCGAGGATTATATACTGTTTTATTCCATGCGTAACCGCAGCGGCAAGTCTGTCTTCCGTAAATCGGGAACGTAGAACTATTCTGGTGCGCAGCGCCAGAACTTCAGGAGCTTGATAATGAGTCGCCGTGTCCCGAATATTCTTCTCTGCGTCATGACCCAAAATCGGCAGAGCAACCGGGTCATCAAGTATCAGAGGTTTTGCATCCAGCAGCTGATGAGCAGCCCGCATATACGCTGTCGCTAGTGCAGTGAAACTTGCTTTATTATCAGACATTATTTAAATCCTCTCTGATTTAAGAACCTTTATGTCATAACGGCGAAGGACGGCGGTGTGTCCCTTAGGGTATATCCAGTATCATTAAATGTTTTAATCAACGAATCCAAGCCGGCAATTCACCAAGCGCGGTTGATTCTTTTAGATAGATAATATTATGTAGGAAAACCAGCCGTTGAATTTTTTTGGATTTAACATGGGATAAAAACAAGAAAAGCTATTGGTTGCCGAGGGAGGACATTCCCCGGTTGAAGACGGATTATGAAAAACTGTTTTGACAAGCATGTGGCGGGATAAAGAATGGATAGATTATCGGCCATAAAGGAATTATGGGATTTTCTGAAAGTCAGAAAGAAATGGTGGCTTTTGCCGATTGTTTTATTTTTGCTGATCATCGGCATCCTTCTCTTTTTGGCGGAAGGCTCGGCCGTCTCACCGTTTATTTATACGCTGTTCTAATCAAATCTGCGGCGTTGGAAAAAACACGTGAGGTGTTCAAAAAATATCATAATGTGTGAAAGGAGTTCAATATGAAAGACGTAGTCATTGTCAGCGGCGCCAGAACGGCGGTCGGTGAGTTCGGCGGCTCTCTAAAAGACGTCAAAACGGTGGAGATCGGAGCGTTGGTCATCAAAGAAGCGCTCAAGCGCGCGGGCCTCAGACCGTCAACCGATGATTTTATCAAAAGCTGTCGTCCTGACGCATTGGGTCGTTTTGAAATAACCGAAATCAACAAGAAATATTATGACTATGATTCGTCTCTGACACCGGTTTACATTGACGAAGTCATTATGGGCAATGTCCTTCAGGGAGGACTGGGACAAAATCCCGCCCGTCAGGCCGGAATCTTCGCGGGTCTTCCTGAAGAAACCAACGCCTACACGGTCAACAAGGTTTGCGCCTCCGGCATGAAAGCCATTGCGCTGGCGGCGCAGTCCATTTGGTCGGACCAGGCGGAAATTGTCGTGGCCGGCGGGATGGAAGTGATGAGCAATGCACCCTTTGCCGTGCCCCAGGCTCGCTGGGGCTACCGGATGAGCATGCCCTTCTCCCAGATTACCGATTTGATGGTTTATGACGGTCTTTATGAAATCTTCAACGGCTACCACATGGGCGTCACGGCGGAAAACATCGCCGCGCTGTACAAAATTTCACGTGAGCAACAGGATGAATTCGCTTTTCGCAGCCATCAACGAGCCCGCGCGGCCAATGCATCCGGTGCGGTAGCCGATGAAATCGTGCCGGTGATCGTTCCGCAGAAAAAAGGCGATCCCAAAATTTTCAAGGTTGACGAACGGCCGATGGACACGTCGCTGGAAAAAATGAGCAAACTTCCCACCGTCTTCAAGAAAGACGGCACGGTGACGGCCGGAAACGCTTCCGGAATCAACGACGGCGCCACGGCCGTGGTCATTATGAGCGCGGCAAAAGCCCGTGAGCTCAAACTTCAACCGCTGGCCAAAATTTGCGGTTTTGCCAGCGGTGGTGTCGACCCGGCTTATATGGGACTCGGACCGATTCCGGCAACCCGAAAACTTCTCAAAAAATTGAATTTGACGATTAAAGACATCGACCTTTTCGAACTCAACGAGGCTTTCGCGGTTCAGGCGCTTGCCTGCATGAAGGAACTGGACGTCGATATCGAACGGTGCAATCTCAACGGCGGCGCGGTTTCCATCGGTCATCCCATCGGCTGTTCCGGAGCCCGCATCACCTACACGCTTGCCATGCAGATGAAGAAAAATCATCTCAAGCGCGGCCTGGCGTCACTGTGCATCGGCGGCGGACAGGGCATGTCCATGATTCTGGAAAGCGTGTAAAAAATTCTCCAGACGACAAAAAAGGCGGAGCAATCCGCCTTTTTTGTATGGAACGGGCTCATTCCGAATGATTGACGTTTTTCATGCGGCAAAGTTTCTCTCTGCATCCCGCGCATCGCAAACTCAGATTGAACCGCTCGCTGAATCGCTCGGGATGGCGGTTAAACACGATTTCCCAACGGACCAGAATAATCAGCGCCAGGACGCAAAGCGTGAAAGAGAACCAGCTCGGAACAAATAAAAGCGGCGTGCAGACCATCATGCTGTCCCAGTTAAATATCCGGCAGGTCACGCAACAGCGGTTTTTCATGAAGAGCCTCTGAAAAGGACAATAAATAAGCACGCAAATCATGTCGGCCAGAAAATAAAACATGCTGACGAGCACCAGCGCCCCCTGGTTAATGATGTTTACGAAATAAAGCCACCCGATCAACAAATTAAGCGCCCCCCACGCCAGCAGAACCAGCAGAGCGCCCTTGTTGAGTTCCCTTTTCTCCTCCAGCAGCATGGCGTAATTGTCGCTGCCCTGAAAAAACGCGGTGTTCAAAACATCGTCACTTAGGTCCGCCAGATCCTTGCCCAGGAATTTTTCCACCGGCGGCAGATGAAACAGTTCTCGAAACTGCTTGCGGCTGCCGATGCTGGTGAGTGCCTGCGGAAAAAACTTCTGCAACATGCTCAAAAAAATCAGCAGCCACGTGATATTGATTAGACTGATGCCGGCTTTAAAGCCAAACTGGGTATGGATATTGAGTTTTTCCGGCGCCCACAGGTATGCGGCCACTCCCGCCGCAAGCAAAGCGGCCTTCAAAGCGAATTCAACAACGTAAACGCCGAAAACCTTGGAGGAATTCAAAATATGTTTTATGGTGATGGAGTCATGGTCGGAGAAACGCATTCCGAATCCTTCGCGTCGTCTTTGTTTTTTTAACAATATCAGATTCCGCCCCTGCATGCCAGTTTTCGTTTAAAAAACATCCGGATTTTTCATTTCTGCAACACTTCGGAAAAAACATCCACGGATAAAATCCGCTAGCCGCATAAACTTTTCAATATTTCACGCGTTGGGCGTTGCCGTCCAAATATTTCTTTTCTTGACCAGTTCCCCTCTTTTTTTATAAAGTTGCACTGTGCAATAGTTTGTTTATTCCAAAGGAGACCATTCATGTCGCTGCATCTTAAAACCATCAAATCCTTTTCCGGACGGAAAGGACCGCTGTTGCTGATCATCATGGACGGCATCGGCATCGGCAAAAACGATGATACCAACGCCGTTTATCTGGCGCGGACGCCTCATCTGGACGCCTTGTTCCAATCGCCGCTTTTCACCACTTTAAAAGCCCACGGCACGGCGGTGGGATTGCCGTCCGATGATGACATGGGCAACAGTGAAGTCGGACACAACGCCATCGGTGCGGGACGGGTCTTTGACCAGGGCGCGCGGCTGGTCAACAAAGCGCTGAAAACAGGCGCCATCTTCCAAACGGAGGTCTGGAATACCATCGCCGGCCGCGCCCAAAAAGGGGGGACGGTTCATTTTATCGGGCTTTTATCCGACGGCAATGTCCATTCCCACATCGACCAGCTGTTCATCATGATTGACCAGTGCGCTGAATTAAACTTTCAAAAAGTCAGGATCCACGCCCTTTTGGACGGCCGCGACGTGGGCGAGCGCACGGCCTTGAATTACGTGATTCCCACGGAGGAAAAACTCAAAAAAATCTCCGATGAAAAACATCTGGATTACGCCATCGCCTCCGGCGGCGGACGGATGACGACCACCATGGACCGCTACAATTCCGACTGGAATATCGTCAAGCGCGGATGGGAAGCGCATGTTCTGGGCAAAGGCAGAGCCTTTGCGTCGGCATCCGAAGCCGTCACCACCTTCTACCGGGAAGACCCGCAGGCGACGGATCAATATTTACCGTCCTTTGTGGTGGTGGATGCCTCGGGAAATCCTGTGGGTCCCATTCGGGACGGCGATGCCGTCATCTTCTTCAACTTCCGCGGTGACCGGGCCATTCAGATATCCCGGGCTTTTACAGAAAAGGATTTTTCCGAATTCGACCGCGGCCCCCTGCCGGATATTTTTTACGCGGGCATGATGGAATATGACGGCGACGCGCACATCCCGCCCCATTTTCTGGTGCAGCCTCCCGCGATAGACCGGGTGATCAGCGAATACCTCTGCGCGGAACAAATCAAAACCTTCGCGGTTTCGGAAACCCAGAAATACGGTCACGTCACGTACTTTTGGAACGGGAACCGTTCCGGCTATATTGATGCGTCTTTGGAAACGTACATTGAAATTCCTTCGGACAAAATTGAATTTGACAAAGCCCCGCAGATGAAGGCTGCCGAAATAACAGCCAAGACCCTTGAACTGCTGAAAAGCGGTACCTATCGGTTTGGCAGGCTCAATTTTCCAAACGGTGACATGGTCGGCCACACCGGCGTGATGGAAGCGGCTATCGTCGCAGTCGAGACGGTGGATGCCTGTGTCGGCAAGTTGTTAAACGCAATTGCGGAGTTAGGCGGAATCGCCGTCATCACATCGGATCATGGAAACGCGGATCAAATGTTCACCCTCGACAAAAAGGGGGCAAAATCTGTCAAAACGGCGCACACCCTCAATCCGGTTCCCTTTGTCATTTATGACCCCTTGTATCAGGGAGAATACCGGATGGCCGACCTCCCGGAAAGAGGCCTCTCCAATATCGCAGCGACCCTTTTGAATCTTCTGGGGTATGAAAAACCGGAGGACTACGACCCGTCGCTCATTGAAATCGTCTCTGGTTGAATTTTCGGATTCGGGAAAAAAGCTCTTAAACCGATTGACCTTTTCACACTGTATGCCCTCTGAACCATCAAGCCGGACAGGATAACCTATTACAATCTTTTCAACATTGTAGCTTTTGATCAGATTATCCAGGATATCCTAATCATTTTTCCTATTTTTCCTGATGATTGTGGGTAATCCCTGCGCCGTCATTCCCAACTCGTTGCAAATAGCCACTCCTATTCTTTTTTCACCATAATCTAAACCAAGTATGCGCAAGCAATACCTCTTCTGCCGCGCTTGTAACAATTCCACCTTCTATTTTCAAGAATTAATTGAACAGTGCTAATTTACCCGATATTTATTTATCTTGACAATAGGACGTTCGTCCTACTATAAGTCATTCCTTCGCAGTTCATTTCATCATGTCCAGTGAGGTAGATA
>Ga0208459_1004500_pt1 | contig 10338 bp, 5 predicted proteins | sample AD_UKC087_MetaG_FD_184433 | JGI IMG/M metagenome (GOLD analysis project Ga0208459, IMG submission 184433) | Active sludge microbial communities of municipal wastewater-treating anaerobic digesters from USA - AD_UKC087_MetaG (SPAdes) (version 2) | ecosystem: Engineered > Bioreactor > Anaerobic >... | reverse complement strand
GTAGAAACTTTGACCTCATTTAAAAGGGATTGCGACTTGAGTTCGAGCGCTAATCTTAATGCCAACACGTCGCGTAGAAACTTTGACCTCATTTAAAAGGGATTGCGACTCCGCTTCCGGCCGGATTCATACAACCCCGCGTGTGGCGTAGAAACTTTGACCTCATTTAAAAGGGATTGCGACTCCCGAAAATACGCAACATCTTTGAAAATGATTTCTCGATGTAGAAACTTTGACCTCATTTAAAAGGGATTGCGACTGGTAAACATCTACATAGTCGGGATGTCCAGGTCGCGTAGAAACTTTGACCTCATTTAAAAGGGATTGCGACAAATTTCTCAGGCCTTTTTCCGCATCTTCTCTGTGTAGAAACTTTGACCTCATTTAAAAGGGATTGCGACAGCCGTAGCCGTTCTGACTTTCATCTCTTCGTCGATCGTAGAAACTTTGACCTCATTTAAAAGGGATTGCGACCACACAAATATCTTTGTATGTCTCGAAAAGCTTGTGTAGAAACTTTGACCTCATTTAAAAGGGATTGCGACGAAACTGTGATAGCCTTAATCTCTTTAAGCCCTTTGAGTGTAGAAACTTTGACCTCATTTAAAAGGGATTGCGACGTATACCTTCTTAATCTTATCTACATCAAAATTATTCTGTAGAAACTTTGACCTCATTTAAAAGGGATTGCGACTTGCATCCATACACACGCAATATCCTTTAAGCTGTAGAAACTTTGACCTCATTTAAAAGGGATTGCGACTAATCTCGATCGGTGTCCTCCATAGTCCCAATTTCTTGGTAGAAACTTTGACCTCATTTAAAAGGGATTGCGACGTACAAAGGCGTATTCTATCCGATCATTTTCTTTCGTAGAAACTTTGACCTCATTTAAAAGGGATTGCGACTTATATCTTTGCCCGACTTCAACACCTGCGCCAACGTAGAAACTTTGACCTCATTTAAAAGGGATTGCGACGGCGGATGTCAATGTTATTCCAACACCTGCGGCCGTAGAAACTTTGACCTCATTTAAAAGGGATTGCGACGGCATACCATCTGTCGCATATTTTTTTAATTTTTGTAGAAACTTTGACCTCATTTAAAAGGGATTGCGACAATCCGCCTTGCGTATTCATTTACGCAAGGCAAGACGAGTAGAAACTTTGACCTCATTTAAAAGGGATTGCGACAAATCTATGATGTATTAATACATAGCTATATATTAGTAGAAACTTTGACCTCATTTAAAAGGGATTGCGACTTATGTCTTTTATATCTTTAACTGACTTCAGGACCTGCGTAGAAACTTTGACCTCATTTAAAAGGGATTGCGACCAGCAGCTGCAATACGCCTTGCGTATTCGTCTACGCGTAGAAACTTTGACCTCATTTAAAAGGGATTGCGACACTTAAACTCATGGCTTCCTCCTTGATTTGTTGTGCGTAGAAACTTTGACCTCATTTAAAAGGGATTGCGACTTTATTATGGGTTGAATATATTCGAATCCCAAGTAGAAACTTTGACCTCATTTAAAAGGGATTGCGACATTTTTATGTCTTTTATTGCTGGCACAGATTTCAAAGTAGAAACTTTGACCTCATTTAAAAGGGATTGCGACGGGTCTTGGGTGAGGCTACTTGTCGCCAGCCTCAAGGGTAGAAACTTTGACCTCATTTAAAAGGGATTGCGACTAGATGGCTGACAGGAATATATACAATATGGCTGTGTAGAAACTTTGACCTCATTTAAAAGGGATTGCGACCAGCCGGTACGACGGCTATTATTTCGTCTATCCCATATGGTAGAAACTTTGACCTCATTTAAAAGGGATTGCGACTGCATTCGCGCCAAAGGCGCGTATAGTTCGGGCAATGTAGTAGAAACTTTGACCTCATTTAAAAGGGATTGCGACGTCGCAGAGTTTGGCTGTCTGATCGAACAGCGTAGATAAATGTAGAAACTTTGACCTCATTTAAAAGGGATTGCGACATATCCTTAACCGCTGGCACAGATTTCAGAATCTGTGCCGTAGAAACTTTGACCTCATTTAAAAGGGATTGCGACTGGTCTTGGGTGAGGCTACTTGTCAGCCTCAAGGTATGCGTAGAAACTTTGACCTCATTTAAAAGGGATTGCGACTGAGAATTACTTCTCTTTGTGTCTTACTCTGCCTGTAGAAACTTTGACCTCATTTAAAAGGGATTGCGACCCTCCGACAGAGTTACAATGGCAACGTTGGATATGTAGAAACTTTGACCTCATTTAAAAGGGATTGCGACGGTGCTACTCTTTCCCAATATGCTTTCATCGGATTAGTAGAAACTTTGACCTCATTTAAAAGGGATTGCGACTGTTGTCTTGCACATCCAACTATCGCAGTACCATAATTGTAGAAACTTTGACCTCATTTAAAAGGGATTGCGACATCCCCTCGTGGGCCCTACCTGCTATAAAATATAGTGTAGAAACTTTGACCTCATTTAAAAGGGATTGCGACCTCTTATGAAATTTATGACATCGTCGTAATCTTGTGGGTAGAAACTTTGACCTCATTTAAAAGGGATTGCGACTTCCCACTCGACTCTGCATTTGCTTCGTGACCTTGTAGAAACTTTGACCTCATTTAAAAGGGATTGCGACCCATTCTTCTGGTGAGATGCGCTTTCTGCCTGCCGTAGAAACTTTGACCTCATTTAAAAGGGATTGCGACTGCCCTATCCTTTTCTCTTATTCCATTGAGTAGGGTAGAAACTTTGACCTCATTTAAAAGGGATTGCGACACTACCAATCGATTGGTCGGACTTAGCTAATTGGTCTTTGTAGAAACTTTGACCTCATTTAAAAGGGATTGCGACCTTGCCATCTCACGTGTTTAATAACATCATTCATTGTAGAAACTTTGACCTCATTTAAAAGGGATTGCGACTCGTAGGCATTACTGAAGCCCACAAGGCTTTTCAGTAGAAACTTTGACCTCATTTAAAAGGGATTGCGACATTTAAATAATATGCCAGCATTGTTGTGCTGTCTATTCGTAGAAACTTTGACCTCATTTAAAAGGGATTGCGACGCCGGCCATGCGGATTGCATGATCAACATACGTGGGGAGGTAGAAACTTTGACCTCATTTAAAAGGGATTGCGACTCTTTATCACCTTCTACCTTTATATCCTTAACCGCTGTAGAAACTTTGACCTCATTTAAAAGGGATTGCGACCACCCCCTTCGCCGCGTCTTCTTTATCACCTTCTACCGTAGAAACTTTGACCTCATTTAAAAGGGATTGCGACCCGCTCTCGTACAGATTCTCATGAGGCTTGAGAAGATGGTAGAAACTTTGACCTCATTTAAAAGGGATTGCGACCTCGTATAGATTCTCATGAGGCTTAAGGAGATGATGTAGAAACTTTGACCTCATTTAAAAGGGATTGCGACGCTGGATAATAGACAGACCGTTCTCCGCCATAGGTTGCGTAGAAACTTTGACCTCATTTAAAAGGGATTGCGACACGGCTATAGCATCTGGAGTTCCCCCGAACCGGTGGTAGAAACTTTGACCTCATTTAAAAGGGATTGCGACTCCAGTAGACATCATAGTTTTTGCTTATGGCTATGTAGAAACTTTGACCTCATTTAAAAGGGATTGCGACTTCATCGGCAGGGGTCACTTTTTTGAATCAAGTAGAAACTTTGACCTCATTTAAAAGGGATTGCGACGATCCCGTAAGGTGCTTGATTACCTGTGCCCAAGATGTGTAGAAACTTTGACCTCATTTAAAAGGGATTGCGACGCCATCTCCAGTTTCATATCATCATAACTATATTTCGTAGAAACTTTGACCTCATTTAAAAGGGATTGCGACAACAAGCTGTGCTTCATTATTAAATACTCCAGCATAGTAGAAACTTTGACCTCATTTAAAAGGGATTGCGACTTGGATCTTGGATGAGGGCTACTTGTCGCCGCCGTAGAAACTTTGACCTCATTTAAAAGGGATTGCGACTAAATTGAAGTCTTTTAATAGTTTCCTCCATGGTTTGTGGGGTAGAAACTTTGACCTCATTTAAAAGGGATTGCGACACTACTCGTCTTTTTACTGCTCGCTGCCACTAGTTCTCGTAGAAACTTTGACCTCATTTAAAAGGGATTGCGACACTTCTGGCACTTCAATATATGTATCATTGTGGGATGTAGAAACTTTGACCTCATTTAAAAGGGATTGCGACACGTCGTAGCAACACTCATTGTGCACAACTTCACTGTAGAAACTTTGACCTCATTTAAAAGGGATTGCGACTTTTTTTGTTTGTCTTGCTACACTATCATTATACTAGTAGAAACTTTGACCTCATTTAAAAGGGATTGCGACGCGATGATCTCGTCGATCCCGTAAGGTGCTTGATGTAGAAACTTTGACCTCATTTAAAAGGGATTGCGACCCGTCGAAAAATCTCAGTTTTTCGCCTGTGGGAGAGTAGAAACTTTGACCTCATTTAAAAGGGATTGCGACCCGTAAGAGTGTTGGCCACCCTCTGCGTGTGCATGTAGTAGAAACTTTGACCTCATTTAAAAGGGATTGCGACTCCCCTCAGCTGCAAGCAGTGATTTTCTGTAATTTAGTGTAGAAACTTTGACCTCATTTAAAAGGGATTGCGACCATTTCCCTTAAATCCATAGCAAACCTCCTGTTATTTTGTAGAAACTTTGACCTCATTTAAAAGGGATTGCGACCCATGTCCAAGCGGTACATCTGACATCCCTTTGAGTAGAAACTTTGACCTCATTTAAAAGGGATTGCGACGGATCTGGAGGACTAACATCGCGGTATTGTTGATAGGTAGAAACTTTGACCTCATTTAAAAGGGATTGCGACGCCTTCCAATTTATGAGGGGCCTCTTGTCCTTGCCAACGTAGAAACTTTGACCTCATTTAAAAGGGATTGCGACATGGTTCTCACATACTCCCCCTTAGGGGAGTAAAGTAGAAACTTTGACCTCATTTAAAAGGGATTGCGACGACTACCCAGTACTTATGATGTTGTCAGATTACTGTAGAAACTTTGACCTCATTTAAAAGGGATTGCGACTTTCGACGGTTTTCCCGTCCAAATGGAGATCGAAGTAGAAACTTTGACCTCATTTAAAAGGGATTGCGACCTATAATAGAAAGATTAATGCCTGCCTTAATGCCGTAGAAACTTTGACCTCATTTAAAAGGGATTGCGACTTCGGTAGAACCCCATCCTTGTCTTTCAAGGGTAGAAACTTTGACCTCATTTAAAAGGGATTGCGACTCCTCAATACCAAGCTCCTTTGCAATAGCATCCGGTAGAAACTTTGACCTCATTTAAAAGGGATTGCGACTTTCCGCTGTCCTAATGTTCATTTCGTCAATGGCTGCGTAGAAACTTTGACCTCATTTAAAAGGGATTGCGACCTGAATCATGCCACGATATACTCCCCGGAGCGTAGAAACTTTGACCTCATTTAAAAGGGATTGCGACGATAGTAAAGGAGATCGTCATAATCGAGAGCACTTCGTAGAAACTTTGACCTCATTTAAAAGGGATTGCGACTGATCTGACGAGTATTGCATTTTCCTTTGATACATAAGTAGAAACTTTGACCTCATTTAAAAGGGATTGCGACCTATCCCTGGGGCGATCTGGTAAGCCGTTTCAGTAGAAACTTTGACCTCATTTAAAAGGGATTGCGACTTTTTGCTACCGGAAGACATTACTAACTGCTTAAAGGTAGAAACTTTGACCTCATTTAAAAGGGATTGCGACTGTCCCCTTCTACTGTAATATCTTTTATTGCCGACGCGTAGAAACTTTGACCTCATTTAAAAGGGATTGCGACGCCAACGTATCGCTGGCAGTGCTGCCATCGACACCGACTTGTAGAAACTTTGACCTCATTTAAAAGGGATTGCGACTATGGCTTTGTGCATTATATTCAAGATAAGGGAAGTAGAAACTTTGACCTCATTTAAAAGGGATTGCGACTACAAATCTGAATCATAACCCCCCATTAAACCGCGTAGAAACTTTGACCTCATTTAAAAGGGGCGATATTGTTCAATAATTTTTTGGCTCAGGCAAGGAATTTTCACTGCCGAAAGGTATGGAATTTTTGTTGACTTTGAGGAAGAATTAAAAGGTAAAGGTTTATGAAAACAATGGGTGGACTAAAATTGGTGAAAATAGTGGATTAGTTTTGATGATAATTGACATCTATTGAATGCTATGACATTCAACCTGAAGAAGGCGGCAGCAATGATAAAATAAAGGAGCAAGAATATCATAAAAGGACATAATAGCATGTAATGAACTAATCATAGAAGATAAAACCACTACCCCCATGAGATAGAGTGAACATAAAAAGTAACGATGAGGATACAAAAAGAAGAGGGGCTGAGGTTATACAAAAGTCTCAATTTGTTAGAGAAAATACATATATCCCCCTTGACAACTCATTTCTTTAAATATACAATAAAAGTATATTATGAGAAACATAGATATCAGATCAAAACGAATCCTCAACCTGGTAGCAACATTGCCTTCTTTCGGTGCGGCTGATCTTGCTCCCGTAGGAGAGGAAAAGGCTTATCTGAATATAATACTCTCTCGCCACGTGAAGCAGGGGGCGATGGTTCGCCTTAGAAAAAATCTATATGTAGCAAAGAGTTACCTTGATAATATAGAAAGGAAAGGCATCTTTTCCGATTATGTTGAATTTGCCGCCAACAAACTCTATTCTCCCTCTTATCTCAGTCTTGACTATGTTCTTCATGAAAACAACATGCTCACTGAAATTCCCCGGAATATAACATCGGTAGGGCTTCGCAAAACAGAACATTTCTCCAATGACCTGGGCAACTTCATCTATCATAAAATCAAGGAAGAATTGTTTACCGGATTCAAAGTAATTAAAAAAGGCAATCTTTCAATTCTCAAGGCAACAAAAACCAAAGCGCTTTTTGATTTCCTCTATTTTCGAAAAAGGCTGCTTACGGATAAACGGGCAGTAGAGGAACTGCGCCTCAATCTTGATGAATTAACAAAGAAAGATTTTAAAGAGATTAAAGGATACGTTGAAATAGAAGGATCAGGAAAAATGAAGGAGATTATTAATTGGCTAAAATAACAATTATGGAAACCATTAAACCGATTCTTGCCAATATTATAAGTGAATCCCCGTCTCGAAGTAATCTTTACAAATGGAACCTCATAAAAGAATATTTGCAAATTGTGGTTCTCGATTTCATTTACTCTCATCCAGATTATAGCCAGCTTCTTTTTTACGGTGGTTCAGCTCTTGCGCACTGCTTTGATCTCCAGAGGCTTTCTGAAGATTTGGATTTCATTGATGAAACAAAAAATATTGATGTTTCAAAGCTGGCTAAAGATTTAGAAGATTATTTTAAAAAACGTACCGACCTTGAAGTGAAAACAACTGTCCAGAAATTCCGAATATATCTGAAGTTTCCAATTCTTCATGATCTTGGTATCACCTCAAGAGAAGAAACAGACATATTATTTCTCAAGGTTGAAATTTACTCCGAATTTGATTTCTGTACAAAATACTCTACGGACATCCGCCCGGTTTTCAAGTATAACCGCTCCGTTCTCATTAAAACTCTTGATATATCTACTCTCATGGCGACAAAGATCAGGGCAATCCTTTTCCGCAAGTGGGAAAAAACCGATAAACAGGGAAAGACTACGGTAAAGGTAAAAGGCCGTGACTATTTTGACCTCCTCTGGTATCTTCAGAAGGGTATTCAGCCTAACTTTTCCTGCATAGAAGGCTTTGAAAACATGAAGGATCTCAAAGAAAAACTCCTTAACATGGTTGCCAGTATAGATAGCCAGAGTATCCAGCTTGATCTTGAAGCCCTCATTGCTAATCCCGGTTTCGTCAATAATATGAGTAAAAATATGAAAGCAATTCTTGAGCGGGAGATTTCGGAAAAATTGTAATTTCTTGCATTGAAATATATTTCGTTTAGTGCTCGCCTTGAATACAAGACTGAAATTTGACCGAATAGTTCATTCTGATCGGTAGAAAGATAAACTATTCAGAATATTAAAACTGATCTTCTACAGTGCCCAAAAAATAGTTCAGCTATTTCAGATAGATATCTGCCCTGAAAAAGTTCTTGGCACCACAGATTGCTCTTTGACAACGTCTTTGCGTCATGTCACTTCCCGGATCGTCGGCGGGATGGCTACGCCAACTGCCTGGAAGACCTTGCCGCAGGTTCCTAAGCATTGACTTCTGATGGCCAGCGTCTTGCCACAGTCTTCTATTGTTATTTCCTGCAAGGCCTTGAGATCCTGCTTAATGTCGAACCATTCAAAACAGTGACCAGCCTTCTCCAGTCTGCGATCCAGTTCCTTCCGAATAACCATGGCCAGGAAACTGCAAAAGACATGACCCCGGATGGTCTCATCCTGCTTATGAAAGATGGGCCGAGTATCCAGAAGCGACTTCATGTCCCGGAAGACCTGCTCTACCTGCCAAAGCTCCTTATACTTGAGGGTTGTCTGCTCCGCCGTCAGTGTTGTATTCGTCTTGAGCACCCATTTCCCATCATACCGCGCCTCCTCTTCGATCTTGGCCTGGTTGATGGCAACAGTCTCCCGATCCAGCTTCAAGTACTTCCGACGTCTTACCAAAAGACAGCGTATAGAAGCGGCAATCTGCAAGAAAAACGACTATCTTGCTGCCCATGAGCGAGCCAGGGTTTCTGTTGCTGTAGATAACATTGCCGCCATGATCAAGAATCTCAAAATTGATTCCTGGCTGAAGGTTCAATCCGATCAGAGGATGCTTTCCCTGTTGATTGACGAAACCGCTCTGGAGGAGGATTCCCGTCTGGACGGCTGCTACGCCATCAAGACCGACCTGCCGAAATCAGCAGTAAGCAAGGAAGTCGTTCATGGCCGCTACAAAGACTTGGCACTCGTGGAACTTGCCTTTCGGACCTGCAAACAGTCCTTCCTGGAGATTCGCCCCGTCTATGTCAGAAAAGAAGAAACGACCCGCGGCCATGTCCTGGTTGTTATGATGGCTTACATGATTGTCAAGCAACTGCGATCCGCTTGGAACGGTCTCGATGTCACACCCGAAGAAGGCGTGAAAAGACTCACCTCTCTTACATGCACAAAAATGGAAATCAAGAATATGGCCAGTTGTTGGAAAATACCACGACCCAGAAAAGAACTTAAAGAATTGCTTGACGCCCTGGGTATAATCATGCCTCTGGCTCTACCTCACAAAGACATAAATGTAGACACAAGAAAAAAACTCTCAAATCGTAGAAAACGAAATATAGTCAAATAGTTACAGGACAAAAGGCTTTGTCTTCTGCTGGAACATCCGTTATAGTCTAAACCGAAGTTCCACAGCCGGACGAGCTCGATCTTGTTTATTTTCCGTAAGTTATCAATGAAGTGGATTTCCGGTTACTGGGAACATCGAAAGGAGAGCAAATGCCTTTTGCTGGATTGGCGTTGGGATTGTCAATTGGGTAAAGCAGTGGTTATATAATCCAATCTATTCGAACACTAAATCCGATTTTATCCGAACGGCCTTTTTATGATCCTTTCCCTACCGTCTCTACTTTACAAAAGTGTTCGATCAAAGTCAAAGTTGAGCATATTTCTCACTTAGAATCTTCTCCTCCTTTTAATATGATCTTATGGGCATTATGAACTATCCTGTCGCATATTGCATCTGCAAGGGTAGGTTCCACTATGATGTCATGCCATGTATCTATCGGGAACTGACTTGCAAGGTGGCACAGCCACTTATATTATCTTGTGTAGCAAACCAATGCCGGAGCTCCGGCATTTGTAACATACTGTAATCATAGGTGGAATCAGCGACGATCAAAAAGTTATGCTCACTGATGATTCGCTGTTATAATCGCAGGGTGGTGCAGGTGATGATGTCAGTTTCCAGAAAACGCTATTCTCCATCCCTAAATCCTAAATGCTTTTTTTCTCTCGCAGAGCCCGCAGAGGTCGCAGAGAAAGACGAGATAGACTTGTGGCCAGAATTCTGAGACTGATGAATTCTGTCCACACTTCATGCCCCTTGCGGGGCAGAAGTAAAATATTTAACCCGCAGGGTTTGCGGGTTTGCCATGATTAATCTTTCTCTAAATCATGGCAAAAACATTCACCCTCTGTGTACTCTGCGTCCTCGAAGGACCCCGTTGTAAACGGGGGACTGGGCGTGAGGAAAAGATCTGATTTGTAGCTCTATCCCAAATCAACGCTCTTCAATCCTAAATCCTAATTCCTAAATCCTAAATGCTTTT
>Ga0208459_1004497_pt1 | contig 10346 bp, 10 predicted proteins | sample AD_UKC087_MetaG_FD_184433 | JGI IMG/M metagenome (GOLD analysis project Ga0208459, IMG submission 184433) | Active sludge microbial communities of municipal wastewater-treating anaerobic digesters from USA - AD_UKC087_MetaG (SPAdes) (version 2) | ecosystem: Engineered > Bioreactor > Anaerobic >... | reverse complement strand
TCAAGAGAGAATTAGTTATCTCGGACCCGCCATCACCGGGCGGAACTTATACCCGTACATACGACTCGGTCCGCGGGGGTGAGGTGAAGGTGTCAATCTAGCGGCAGGCATTACCGGCAAAGCCGCGATTTGGAGGCCAATAGCACCAAACGCAAAATCCGTCAGTAGAGTGGAGTCTTGCCCCACCATCTACTCCACAATTTGTTGGGTTGTTTTTGCTACTTTAACAATAGTTTTGCTCCATCTCCAACAAATTTGTCATTAAGAGCGCTCAAAATTTCAAATAATCTTTCTGGTTCATTTATAATTTGTGTATGTTCTGGCTCAGGATTACTAGGAAGATTTTTTACATTCTCAGCTATTTTAAACCATCCTTCATACCAATCTGTTTGGTCAACAAATGAACCAATTAATTCCACAATTCCATTGGCGTAATTTTGAATTTCTTGAGTGTGAATATAAGTCATTGGAGATAGTGGGAAAGAGATAGTTGGCCCTGATGATTTGACTTGGATGTTAACCTCAGTTTCATCAATTCTTTCACTATAGCCTGTATAAATACTACAACTATGAACATATTCATTGCGTAAGTCTACTAACCATTGTAAATGGGTCAAATCAACTCCCAAGTCTTTTAATTTTATAATCTTGGAGGTTAATCCACGAGTGCATTCAATAAATCCAGCTGGTGGTTTTGATATTGGATTTGGGGACATCCATTTCCAATCTACTTTGCCGGCTAAGTATAGTAGTTCAAAAGCAAGACTTAATGTTTTGTCAACGCCAGCTAAAAAAATGATGATTGATGCAATCTGAAAACGATGAGATGGATCGTTAGAATTTAGTGACTTGACCATTTTCAACAAGTCTAAAGCAAGTTCTGTATGAGGTTTCAAAACATCATTTAGCAACTTTTTTGATGATAGCGCGATATCTGACACGTGTTTTTACCCTTTTATAATAGTCAAAACAACTTTGTTATGAATAAAGCCGCCTAACGGCTAGGGTTAGTGGCAGCGCCTGTGCAAGCGCTTGTTAGCCCCCTTTTTTTTTTCATAGAGGTAATATCTCTTTTAATTCTTCTTCGGTAAAATGCTCCCTAAGAATTTTAATGACATCTTTAAACGCCTGCTCGTTTTGTTGCGCAAGAGTTCGTATCATTACCTTAACCATAGCAATATTTTGTTGAGCAGAATATTTTACAATTTCCTGATGAATCGAGCGAATTGCTCCGTACTTGTTAAATAAAATATTACTGACCGCAGTAGCTCCCAATATTTTAGCTACTTCCAACAAATTTATTCCATACATTTCTTAAAATTCTTTCAAAAAGTTAGAAATATCCTGTGAACTATGCATATTAGTTGTGAAAATTTCAAACAGTGTTTTTATCATTTCTCTATACATAACTTTTGTATCGGCATCAGTATTTTCTGATTTTGATAACTCCGTTAAACCTTCAACCAATACTTTAAAATTCTCTTTGTTAATATTCAATTCATCAAGCCGAGATTGCAGAACTCGACCAAATAATTGCTCTTTTTTATTAAGGGTGTAGATTTCCTTGATAGCTCCAATAATTTCGGGTAGATTTTGAACAATTCCTTGTACAACAACAAGTTTAGCTGATACAGGCTGCATTTCACTTTTTACAATTTCTGAGTCCATGTTTCCTTTCGACCCCTTTCTTAAGAGTATTTCACTTTCTCTGGACTCTTTTTGTCTTTCCATACGACATCAAAGAGTTTCTTAACCCCAAAGGCAGCTCCAAGTGCGATTGCAGGAACCACAACAACAGCGCCTAACAACATTCCACCACCAACTAATCCGCCGAGTGCAGCCAAACCAGAGGTTATACCAGCAGCGCTAAGTCCAAACATTGAACCACTCGCTGCGATTGCTGCTACAGGAACACCGACCCCCGCGAGTTTTGCTGCACTATCTTTTATAAGATGTTTGAATTTTTCGGAATTCGGGGGAATATCTTTGATTTTATAAAGACTTTCCTGGATAGATTTTATGGCATCAACCTGTTCTTGGGTGATCCCCAAGACTTCACCAATACCAAGTATGTATTGATATTCATCATCGGAGAACTTCGAATCAACCAAAGAAAAAAGACACAAGTCTGAGATTAAGGTGTATTTTAATTCCGTATTACCGAGAATTTGAATTGCCTCAAGATTCGCCAGTTTATCTTCACGTTGAAGGTTGAATACTGAAGAATAGATTTTGGCTTTCCCTACATCTGAAATCTTAAGTTGCGCCAATAAGACATCCAGTTGACGCTTTTCCATATCTCCAAATTCTTTATCTACATAACAGACGGCAGATAAAACACTCAAATAAGCAATTTGTTCATTTTCGGAATATTCTTCTAATGGATGTTTTTTCTGTTCTTCTGGCATAATTACTACTCCTTAAGGTGATTCCAATAGTTTGAAATTTCTAGATAACCCTCATTAGTTATTCAACCACTAAAAAGCAGGCTTAACATCTGGATAGAGATTGATCCTCATAGGGACTCTTGCCAGTTTTTGACACATTGTTTTAAGTATTATAAACTGCTTATATTATTATGAACACCAAAAAAACGCCCTCCATCTCTGGAATGCGCTTTATGCTAATTACTCATTACAAATTTCTGAACTTGCAACACCGGCCTAAATTTATACCCGTTCATACGACTTGGTCTGCGCGGTGGGAGTTCGGGTGGAAATTTAACCTTCAAAATCTATTTTTTCTATATTGTGTAGTGCTAATCATTCTTAAGCCAAAACGGACAAGAATGGAAACTTACAATAATTTCCGAAATTCAACTAAAGGAAGCATACATTTTGCATGCAATCCGTAACCGGCAAAACTAGCCACATAAAATTTGAGATCAAATAGCTGTGACTGTGCATATTTATCAATTTCAGGATCACTGAGTATCGTTTTTAACTTCGGACTTCGTGGATTGTGGTTGGCCAGGATAAAAATCACTTCAGGCTTTTCGTCAGCATTCAGTTTAACCTTTGCATTACTTGTACCTTTATTAAATTTCAACATCCCAAGTTCATCAAGTTGATTAAACTGGCTTTCCATGGTTTCCAATAGTTTAGCGTAACTATCTTTATTTGAGATCAACTTTTCCATATCTTTGAGATGTTTAACCAAGCCAGCACTACCCCCAAGCGCACCATCACCATATTTCATCTCAATCAAGGCAGCTTTACAGTTACTACCGTTTTTTCGCTGGGCTGCCAACCAGCGAATGGCCATAATATCAAATCTAGCATAAGGTTCAGTAACTTCGATATCCGAAACGAAATATTCACTTTCATTCGAAATGGTCGAATTGTTATTTTCACGAGCAATCAACTGTTGAAACTCTCTCTCTGCCTTGCCATAGGTTGAGAAGTATTCGTCCATGATATTCTTGCGACTTGGGAATGAATCAATCCAACTCCTTGAATCGTTCTGATTGTTAATCTCGGTTGGAGAATCAGGAATGAGAAGCCCAGATTTATTATATTGATCATCAAATGAAGCTTGATAAAAACCTTTGTTGTGCTCCTTGAGATTGAGGATATTTCCACCGCGATAATAGATATTGATGAAATTTTCTCGAATTGCCAGCATTAATGTATGGTCTTTTTTTACTCGTGCTAAGATTGGGTATAGCACACCATCGGAATCAACAAGATCACCCATAAATTTTGCAGATAACTTTCTCATCTATACCTCCCACCACTCGCCATCATTATGCACTTCCACATTTTGGAATAACTCACTATATCGTTCAGGGAAAAAGGTGTGGATTGGAACCACCTTGCGCGGATTGATTGCTGTCACGATTTTCTGTAAATCTCCGGGACTGGCATGCCCTGATGTATGGATACTAATTTTAGGGATAGCATTCCGCTCCAACCATTCCTTCAACCTATTGTAAGAGTCTTTTTCCCAATATCCCTCCCATTGAGAATAAATATAAGTGGCTCCTTTCAAACAATTTCCCCGCTCGAGGTCAGGACAATGCAGCGGGCGAAAAAGCAATGTGGATTTGCTCTGTGCCTCATGCAAATTCTCTATGAAAATACGATTTGCCGCATGGTGTTTGAGAAGATCAAACCAGGCATTATTTTTGATCTGGATGCGTTGAGCTTGGGGGATGAACAACGCGACCTCTGGCCAGTTGGATTGGGGGATATGAGGATTACCGGTTGCTTCTAGAATAGCAGCCGTGTACAGATCGATAATTAGTTTTCTACCCGTCCGTTTGCAAGCACGCAAGATGGAAACAACTCGATCAATATTTTGGGCTGAAGTATGAACCAGCGCCAAACCTTCGGTAGCGGAAAAAGCCTGCACAAGTTGTGTCTCAATATCAGCTTCTGTGGGAAAATGTTGGTCGTCATTAAGCCTTCCTAGTGAAGATCCTTCCAAAAGTAGAGTATTGATGTTCGTAGGAGGATATACAACCAGGTGCTCGAACAGGGCTGCCTTACGTCCATGAGCACGAAGATCGCCGCTATAGAAGAGGTGTTTTCCATCACTTTCAACTAAGAGTGCATAGGCATCATATGCCGAGTGATCGACAAGAAAGGGGGTGATTTGAAAAGGGCTCACTTCAAAATATTGCCCGGATTGGTAATCCCATCCCTGTGAGGGAACAGGCCAGTTGCCAGGTAAGAAAGGCGCGGCAGCAGCCAGGATGCGGCGAGCAGCAGGCCCCATGCCAACAGGAATCATCGGTGAGATATGAGTGAGCAAGCCGAAATGGTCGAGGTGCGGGTGGGAAATAAGGATACCAAGTAGAGATGCATCATTGCCGTCTAATCCGGATATCTCAGGCAAGTATTGACTACTATTATTTTCTGCATCCAATGGTAAGCCCAAATCAATAAGCAGCCGTTGACCTTGGCTTTCAACTTCAACACAGCTTCCGCCTATTTGTTTGCTTCCACGATGAATGCAGACTCGCAAGTGGTTTTTCCCATCTAAACTAGTAGATATAAATTGGATGCATCATGTTTTTGGATAACTTTAACTCTTATCCAAAATCACATGAGCTGTTCTAATTCCATGATAATTTTTTTAACCGTTTCGGCAAATTCGGATATTTCTTCAGCGAGAATCTCAACCGTGGTACCAGGTTTCTCGCGACTCATTGTATCCGCATACGCTTCGTCGGCTAACGACAGGTTGTGCCCAATTACGTGTCGTTTCTCAATGTTCAGTTTCATTAGATCCAACTCTTCCAGAGTAAGTACGCTGAACGGATCAAGTGAAAGTTTCTTGTACAGATCCTTAGCCTTATCCAAGTTCTGGAACCGGTTGCCAATTGCTCCCTTATCAATCATTTTTTCTGATTGATCTTTAGGGAAAATCTTTTTGATCATATATCTATAAAATACTTTTTGATAAGTTTCAAATACAGTTACTACATCTTCGTGTGCATTCCCAAGAATTCGATAGGAAAGTTCACTATTGTTAGTCTCCGCAACCTGCTCAGCCAAGTCTATTTGTTGAAGGATGAGCTCGATTTCGCGTTCAAAGTGCACGTGTAAATTTTTACCGCCACAGTCAGGGCAAAATAGGGCAATTGCGTACACTCCATATTTTCGCCCACAGATATTACAAGCCAAATTCCGAATTAAGTCTTCTCTCCATGCTCGAGGTTCCTGACTGTAATCTGGTTTAATGTCCATCTTGATAGAAATTAATCCACCCCTTGGTTGGGAACGATTGAAATCCTTGGCCATTTTCACAAAGTAATCGTTAACATCTCTGGATGCTGCCCATTCGAAATATTTCTGTATAGCTTTTATATCACCAAGGTAATTAAATTCATCATCATCAGCATCCATTCCACAATATGGACATGTTGTTCCTTGGGTTCCGGGAGTTCTCTTTAGCTGGGAAATATCAAGCTTTTCCGGTATCTGCGCATCACCAAGAAGAAATAATCGTGGTGTGCAATTAACATTTGGACACCATCGGTAAACTTTCCCACTGGGGCTATGCGGCAAAGGAACCTTAAGCTCCATCTTATCCCTTGTACCACCCACTTTATACTTTTCAAGACGTTTGAAATGGAATTCTGACATTTTTTAACCTGTCTCCAATAAGTCACTATCCAAATTTGTAGGAATTATCTCATCTTCGTGACCAGAAAGCGTCTTCCAGGTGGATAACGTTTCAAGAATCCAATTAATAAAATCCTTATCATCTGACTAAATATATGCAAGCGCATAAAATTTTTTGAAGAAAACATATTTTTGGTATTCGGAAACGATACCTATAGCTTGTTCAACGCGGCCACAAGATCTTCACCATGCAAGTCTACAAGGCCACTTGCAGATTGGGGTTGCCCGCCATCATCCTGGCTGAAGAAACTGGGCAGAACCTGGCGCAAAAGGTCAACCTGGCCGTAGAAATATTCTTTGAGCAGCGGTACAACCTGGTAGTTCCAGATATCATCCAAACAATTAAGCTTTTCCACCTCATCCGCGATCACCTGGAGTGGTAGAAAATAACTGTGTCCGATCTGATAATCTGCACCACGAAATTCAACAATGCGCTGATTCAAATTTTTCAAGCACGTTCCGATATTTAAAGCATCTTCTTCTGCTAACGAAACGTTGATTCCGTCAAGTAGTTGTGCCTCAGGTAATAATTCCAGAAAAGCGAATCGCCGGCGTAAAGCAACATCCAGTAACGCAATGCTTCGATCAGCCGTGTTCATTGTGCCAATAATGGCTAGATTTACCGGAACTTGGAAATCTTCTTTGCTGTATGGAAGTTCAACTGGCTGCTTACCTCGCTTATCCGCTTCAATAAGCGTCATCAGCTCACCAAATATTTTGGCGATATTTCCACGGTTGATTTCATCAATAACCAGAACATATTGGTTATTTGGGTCATCTTTAGCACGTGCACATAAGCTACGGAAGATCCCCGGTTTCAATTCAAAAGCCAAAACCATCGCATCACCCTGCTCAGTTTTGGGCCGTAAACCTTCCACAAAATCTTCGTACGCATAGGACTGGTGAAATGTCACCCAACGAATAAAATCTTCTGGTTGGTTTGTTGCGGGAGGACCTTGTTTGATCAAGGTAAGACGATCCGTTAAGGTGCCTTGGACATATTCCTTGCCGGCAGGTGTCAAAAACCATTGGCTATTTGCAGTTTTGTCAAAAAGGAAAGGCTCAGCACGTGAAGTCAGATTGACGGTCTGACTTTCGATAGCTGTGTGCGCCTGTAGATACCCCCATATTTGGTTTTTTTGGTGTTTTACCGGACTTTGTCTAAAACGAGCCTGAACCAATTCCATTTCTTCAAGCTGAGGAACTGTATATTTTTTGTCATGTCCTGTTCTGTACATATCCAAAGCTAAAATATCGTAGAAAGGCAAATCCTCTATGACCGTTTGCAGAAAGGTCGCTCGAGACTGCGCCTGCTTGAGTTGGGGAGAGACCAGTCGGTTTGCAATAATTTTCGCCCAGAAAGTTTTGCCCGTTCCAGGAGGACCGAAAAGAATCAAATTCTTAAAGCGGTTCAACAAGCGCAATGCATCAATCACAATCCTGGTATCCTTTTGAGGTTCTTCGGATTTTTTGCCTGTCTCAGGTTGCGGCGGTGTTTCCACTTCATCGGGATTCCATTCTTGTTTAAGATCCTTATAAAAGTCAAAGTTCTGGCCACTTGGTTGGGCGCTGGCTAAACCTTCCCGGATTTGGTGTAACCGCGTGTCGAGATCTGTGTGTGGGTCAGAAACATACTTAATATAACGACTAACAATTTTTTCTTTGTGCGTGGTGCTGATAATCCGCTCATATTGATCTGGGAACATCAAATACAAGATGGCATGTCGGAGATCATAAGCTCGATCGCCTTTTGCTGGGATACCTTCCAGGATTTCATCGAGCATTGATTGGACTTGCGTTGAATCTGTTAATATTTGTGTAGCATTACCTTGCTCTTTTAATCTTAAAGCAAATGCAGCCAATAAATGGAGTTGGGCATATCGAAAATGATATTTCTGAGTGGTTCTGGTAAATCCATTCTTTTGAGCTGCCCAAATGGGGTCGTTTTCTGGTGGTAGCGTCAAACCGCTTTTCTGAGCAGCCCAGCCTATATTACGCAAACGTGTGGCAAGCGTGATGTTCGTAGATGGTAAATAGTATACATAATGCATATCAGCTGCTAGCCCCCATAAGATTGGTGGTGCGCCAACCAGTTGTTGTTCTAATTTCTCGTTAAAATTTAAATTCCCTTCCAGGTTAGGGCTATCAATAACCTGCGTTTTCCAACGCTGCAAGTTGGCGATCGTCCATATCGGTTGGTCCGGCCAAATAAGTGAACGGTCCTGCTTTAAGCAACGTTCCTGAAAAAGGTGGAACGCATCGTAGAGTGGTTGAAATTCTGTCATACGGGCCATATTACCTCCGATGGTGAACCTACTTGCGATAAAGTCGAATACAAAATATTACGAAATTCCTGGATCAATGGAAAAATTTGATTCAATGGTTGATGTAAATTCAAAGTCGCAACGAATATCCGGATAGAGGTTTGCTCAACCATAAGCATTTTAGGTGTGAACACTTCTGCTCCAAGCGTGTGCGGGTACAGAAGTAAAATATTCCGACAATGAAATTGGGTGGCATAGGCTAGCATTTGATAAGCATCACCTTCAGCGACTGCACGATATGACTGTCTTAGAGGAAGTGCCTTATTTTTTGTGTCAATAATCAGATTCGGTTGACCGGGAAAACCTATGATAATGTCAGGTTTTAGGGGAAACATCGGTTTCTCAGGCAGCGGCATCGGTAAGACCAGGTGTCGCTTGGATATGTTGCCTTGTAACTCAATTGGTAGATCTCGCCATTCCTCAGGCAGAATAAGCCGGCTGTAAGTTTGCAAAAAACTGGCGATAAACTGTTCAAATAGGCGATCCATATCAAAAACAAAGGCAAAAGCGTGCTGCCCACCAGCCAACAACTGCACCGTTAAACCTTCCAACAATAACCGAGCTAATTGAAAAGCGGGATAAAAACGTTCGTTTAAACGATTGAATTCAATATGATCCAAATCTACGGAATTTAACTGTGCAGGGAGGTGAACTGGCTGCAACCAGATTTCAAGATCCGCCAACATTTGACGATTCTGTGTATCACGTGTTATCCGTTGTAACCGATCTACTGCAAGACGGAAAACCCGGTTAAGTAAATTATCTGGCAAATAATCATCGTAAGCAACATCCAATCCTTGAGTTAAATTCGGTTGACGGGAAAATTGCCTTGCAATGTTCCATCGCCCGCGTATATAGGGGAGTAAATCTTCTCTACGAACATAATCCTGGTGAAAACCCTGTTGTAATTGGGTTAGCAGTTCGACAGCGAACAGACGAGTAAGCATTTCAAGCCAGGTGCCACGATTGGTACTTAATGACGCCATAGATTGGTTGTGCAATTTCAGGTGGCGCGCATGGGTTAAGAAGTGCAAAAAGTTTTGTGATGCAGAGACGGCTGCTCTTTCATAAGGTGCTGAGCCTACGACTGCTTCAGTATTGGCTTCTGGATCACAATCAATTTTGGGTAAGATTTGAATCGTGCGTCCACCTGCCTGGATCACCCCCACAAATTGAGTGGCGCGCAAACCCTTGCGTTCAAGGCGGATCAATTCCTTTCCTGAATTTTGATTTAAACGATCCAGGATTTCCAACAAGGGATCATTGGCTGTCAAGCCAAGAGACTGGTAAGGAATTGTTTGTCTCTCAAAAAGGGTTATTACATCTTCCACTAGGACCTACTCTGTTTGTTCAAACTTGGTTGATAACTATTTTCCAAGTTATCTCAATTTTCTGCTGCCCTTCACCTATCTTTGAGATGATTAAGAATACATTTACTTAACCAACATAATCAAGCAATAATTCAGCCTTTTTGTTTTGACATAACCATCGAAAATACCAGGTTGCCGGGTAACTATTCCCCATACCCCCCCATTCTTCATAAAGCCTTTGATCAAGTCTTAGTAAAATTCTATCGAAAGCATTATGGTCAACATCCTGTCCTTCATCTTTTTTAGCATCGACCGAATCACGTATTCTCCGCCGAACTGCGCGATCAAATTCATCTGAATCTTGTTGCCATCTGCCAGGCAAATCAAAGATATCTGGAAATATAAGCAACTGATTTTGGGTATGGGCACCATTATCGACGATGGCCCATGATGACCCGATTTGTACTTGAACCACATCCCTTGCAGGCTGAATATATGAGTGAAATGTTTCTGACAAATTACGAGGGTGCAAATATGTCAAAGGATCGTTGTCTTTCTTGATTTTTTCATTGCATGTAATG
>Ga0208459_1004495_pt1 | contig 10347 bp, 6 predicted proteins | sample AD_UKC087_MetaG_FD_184433 | JGI IMG/M metagenome (GOLD analysis project Ga0208459, IMG submission 184433) | Active sludge microbial communities of municipal wastewater-treating anaerobic digesters from USA - AD_UKC087_MetaG (SPAdes) (version 2) | ecosystem: Engineered > Bioreactor > Anaerobic >... | reverse complement strand
CCGTCGTGTCCTTTACGAGATAAGTAATCTGCCCGTTTTTGGCAATTTCAATAACCGTGCCCCTGATCAGCGTGCCTGTGGGGTCCAGAGGTTGAGCAGAGGCGCTGGTTGAAGAAGCGCTGGAGGCGGAAGGGGGCTTTGGAGCGTGATATTGAGTGTAGGCATCTTGGACTGAGATTAAAATCGGGTGGTCTTTATACTGTGCAAACCCCTTGTAGCTGACACCTTCGAACTTCATGCCCGGAACGTTGAGGAGCAATCGCAGGTCGCGAATGCGCGGGTGTTCGCCAAACTTTTTGATATTGAGCGTTGTCTCCATGTACTCGCAGAATGTGTTAATGTAGCCTTGTGGGTCCGCTACGGAAAAGCCAGTATTGTCCAGGGATTGATAGCGAGCGCTGAGGTCCAGCATATCGAGGCTGTCGATGTCGATCTTAACGCTCCCCATCCCGATTGCTTTTCCCATTCCTAACTTGTGAGCGCTGGCCAGGTGTTCGGTGCCAGGAAGGGTTAAGGCCCACAGCAGCGCGCCTAATTCGTTATCGGTGAGATTGTCAAAGCGCACGGAAAAGCTGAACTTAACACCTGGCGCAAGCGGTTTGACGCGCTGGTCAAAGTTGGTCACCTCCGTTTCCGGCAAAAATATTGCGTGATTTCCTGGCGCGAGGGGATTGACGCACTGGTCAAAGTTGGGTTTTTTATCCAACAATTTTAGTTCATCATAGCCTAAAGGCTTTACCTGGCCACCAGTCACTTTTACCTGGTGCCAGTAAAACTTTTGCCCGCGCAGTTGGGCATCGCCTGAGGAATATTTTTTGAGCGGGCTAACGTTCCCATGCGCGGTCGCAGCATTTCCTTGACTTTGAGGCTGCTGTAAATAAGTGGTGTAGGATGCGGGTTTGGGCGCGGCCAGGATTTTTGGAGCGAAAGCTTCTGTGTGCAGCCAGAGTGAAACGCTTTCCTGCGGTTCGTACCGCGCGTCTGAGAACGAAACCCGGCCTTTGACCGCGTAAGATTTTGGTTTTTTGCCTGCTTTATCCTTCTCCACAAAGCCAAAGATGGCTTCGGTCATGTCAATCTGCTCTGTGTCGCGGTGGGTTTCCGGCAGAAGCTCATAGGGAGCCTTGCCGTATGGCAGGCGGAAAAGGCGGGCTCTGACTATGAACTTGACTTTCTGCCGTTTAGCTGTGTCTTCGGCGTCAGTATTATTTTTATCTTCAAGGAGGTAGAACACTGGTTCGCCGTCACGCACGGCGCCGGGTTTTCTTCGCGCACCAGGATGTGGTATGTTTGGCTTGGGAAAGGCAGCTTTTTGCCAGTCTGTAATCTGGTCATCGCTTTCCAGTTCCTGTACGAGCTCGGTGATATACGCCTCACGATAGGGTGCAGCCGCAGTGTCTTCAACAAAAACATATTCGTGCCTTTTCCCATCCATCCAACCTGTCATTACCAGAATGCCTTGCATCCAGTCGTTAAGATCCGATGGTTTTACAAAACTAAAATCCGTCGCGGATTGACTAGAGTTTGTCTTGATCCAGACAGGTTTATTCTGATAATTCCAATCAGGCTGGGTCTTACCGGAAAAAAACTTAGCTTTTGCTCTGATTACCAGCCACTCTTCGAGTTTTGATTTGAAAAATGGTGGCAGGTTATCTGTGCCTTTCCTCCAATCAAGGATACTTTCGACTAATGCGTGTTCAAGCGGGTTCCCATGATTATTCCAGGTTGCTACTTCCAGCCGCAGTTGAGAATCCAGGTTATGGTCATTGCAAAGCATTTGACCGTGGGATACTTTATAAAAACGGCACGGTTCCAGCTCATAACCAGCGGGTTTCTTTCGGAGGAAACCGGCTTGAACAGCGTCCCCAAAGAAATCCATGTAATCTTCTCTATTGTCCAGATCCCTAAGGAACATTTTCTTTTTTGTGACTGGCTGCAATTTGCTCCAGGTGATGACCTGCACAATGCTGCGAATCATGCCGCGCAAGCTGCTGCCGGGGATGACAGGATCATCAGGGTTGCCGTGATGAAAAAACTCCCCCTTCTTCTCACCGGCAACGAAAACCGGAGAGAGCGCGGTGAGGCTGCATGTAATCACGCCGGTTTTTCTTCCCGTGTTGAAATACGTTCTATCAGGAAGTTCTTCGGCGTGAAGAACAACATCAGGCAAGCTAACAAAATTATATGGAAGGCTAATAGGATTATCCATTTTATTCCTCTTTGCGATAGTCAATCGCTTTAACGTCGGTCAAAATACCCATCAACCGATGCCACCGGAAGTAAGCCCGGTTGTCCTGGTCGTAGTCGATGTACGACCGATAGCTTAAGGCCGCGCCCAGCTTCATATCCTTGATTGGGAGGAGGTGCAGCATGCCTTGCTGGCCTTCCCGCAGCAAGCTGAAGTCAGTGCCATAAGGTTCAGCTTCGGTTCCCCACAACATATGCCGTGTTTCAAGGAATTCAAAGCGATCCCCGCTGCCTTCCACTAAGAGCCGGCTTTTAAAGTTGCCTCCGCTCCTCCACATGAAGAACTCTGCGGTCGGTCCGAATAAGCGGCACTGCTGAAGCGTAACAGGGTTGAATTGAGGCGAATTGACCTTCCCCTCAGAAAGTATCCAGCCGTTCGCGTTTACCCCCCAAATGATACCGTCATCGTGGTGGCTGAGAAGATACGTGAGAGCGAGCTCTTTTGAGAGATTGTTGAGCAAATCCCAAAGTTCTTCAGCGCTGTGAATCTGACGTTCTTGCAGGGTTTCTTCGATATTAACAAAGTTTCGGTCCATGGTTCCTCCCCGGATATCAAATGTTTAGGCAGGCACTAACGCGGCGAGCAAATCGGTGATGAAGTTTTCCTCTGCATCCAACGAAAACTTGCCATCTTTATTGCTAACATGGTATACATCGCCTTTCCATTTCATATAACCGCTGGTCCCCTGTAAGTATCCTCTGCCAATTGAAGATTCGCCGCCAATAAAAAGCATGCCCTCCCAAAGGTCCCGCGCCAGTAACAAGAGCAAGGCAAGTTCTGCTTTGGAAGGCTGGGAAATTTCCAGCTGGATTTCAGTAGATCCTCCAATAACGGGTTTTTCGTTGAAGAGCGCGCCTGAGAAGGTTCCGCCCGTGAAAACGTCCATCTTAATGCGGTTCTGAGTAATATCAGCACCCGGGTTTTGAATACTTGACTCGCTCACGACCAGACGGCTGCCTTTCAAACGGCCTTTTTCGTCGGGTTCCTGAGAACCAAAGATACCATTAACCAAGAGATCCCCATGGTCTTGACCAATCCTGAGCGCTGCAATCCGTCTTGCTTGAGCGCGCAAGACTCCGGCTAAGCTTGTTCCCGGAAGCACTAAATCCCCCGCGTGGTTGCGTAAATGTACCATATCAGGTTGTTTAGGGTCGCTGGAATATGAGCGCACCATCATGGTGTTTTTGACACCGAGTTGAAGCGCAATGATACATTTATCCGAAGCTGGCAGTTTTGGTTTCTCTTTAAAACCAAGGTTTTCATAAAGAGTAGCTTCGCTTTCGGGAGTAGCTCGGTCATTCTTTAGCCACCTGATCACATCTTGCTTCTTGCTCATGAGGTAACGGTGGACCTGCCAGTTTTGGACGTGGCATTGACCGAAACCGCGGTGCTTTTTAGCGCCCAGACGAATTTCCCCATTCTCAAGTGCTGAGAGCGCAGTATAAAACAGTGTTCTTAAGGCAGAGTTGAGATCATCTGGAATTAGAAGTTCAAATCCAATTTCAAAACTGGTGCCAGAAGCTAGCATTTCCATGTCGTACTTGCCTTCATCTTCAGCGGTTTGGGTGGAGGGGGCAATCTTAACTCCATCTCGAATCTCGATGCCAGCCTCGGTCCCAAGCGCTTCTTCGACAATAAGCCAACTTCGCTCAGAATCGCCTCCTTTGATGCTTCCAAAGAGAGTAGCCACCGCATTCTGGTCCAGACCGTTTGGGTCAGTTTTTGGTAAGCTGGCATGCAAATAGCTGCGAAGGGCGCCAGCTAAGGAAGCGCCGGGAAGCAATGGCTGACGACTGACTTCATCCCGCAGAATTACAAAGTCCGTCAGACCTTCTTCGTTCCCAGCCTGAAAAAGCACCGGTGAGGTAAATATCAATGTACCAGTTACTACCAGTCGTTCGGTTACACCGAGAGGCTTTTTTATGTAAGTCATTGTCAACTCCTCTACTTGAGTGCTTTCTGGATTACCATGTCAATCAATTGAAGCTTCACCCTGTTTTTGGTGTCATCGGAGGGCTCCTCGTCCAGACCACAGAATTCCCAGTCCTTCCTGTCAAGGTTTAGAACCGATAACACGTCACCTTTTGTGATTTCCTTGATCCAGGAAAGCCAACTTACCCTCTGGTTTTTAATGGTAAGAAAACGTCTGTCGAACTGCAGAAAAGAAGAATCTTTCTTTTCTACCTCACCAAGGAAGGTGAGAATATCATTGGGTAGGTGTATGCGTTTAAGCATAGTTCTTAATTTGTTAAGTTGAGATTTCTCAGGCTGGCTAGAGACATCTATCGATTCCATATACTCTAGGATTGCCTCATCGGCTCTGTTCTTGAAGCGTTTTTGCTGCATTCTTCTCAGGAGAACGCCGCCTTCTGGCGTTGGTGGAAGCGATGGAAGGGGTTGGCGCTCACCCAGAGTGAATGAAGAAAACATAGAGAATTGGTTCAGATTGACCCCGATTCTTCCAAACCCGTCGCTTCGGTTTTCTCCCATGCCCAAACTGAGTAGACCTTCAAGCTGCTGGGGTGTGTATGGTAGGTTTTCGTCCTTTTGATACACAAAGCAGCTGCCTTTTTGGAGAACTGTGTGCTGAATGATTGGAAGGCCCCACTTGCGATTAAATCCTCCAACTGTTCCTGTGATGAGAAAACTTTTCTTGGGAGTTGGTTTGTTTTTCAAGTTCAGATGTTTTTGCAGTTCCAAACTGAAGTCCAAGGAGTTTTCCCCCGAGTCATTTTTCAGGATTAAATCACTGAGCAGCACAAAGCATAATTCGTTATCGCCTTCGGATGCCGGAGAGGTGTATTCTTTCCAAACGGAAACCTTCTCCTTTGTAAAGAGAGTATCCCCATAACTGGACCCGCTTGAACCCCCAATAAAAACTTTCCCATCTGGGACGTACTCAAAGAGCTCGGCAATTTGCTTAGCGTCTTCTGCGATGATATAGGCGCAGAATGACTGCCCTGCGTTGAGAAGTTGGTACCGAAAAACGGTACTGGTGACGCTGCTTTTTTTATGCGGGTCGGTGCTGGCATTGTGAACCATTGTGATAAATTCGGTCGAGCCCAAGGGATAGCGCCATTGATTTTCTCCCAGATCTTCAGGCGCGTGCCAAAAGTAACTCCTGGGTTCAGTCTTTGCCTGGTCTAGGCTGCTGCTTCCCAACGCGAAATCGTGAACATCTCGGTTGCTGTTCTGGTATTCTTTATCAACTTTTTCCACAAACCACGAAGCTGGTCTTGGGAGGGCCCTTGGAGCCCCAGGGATTTTGTCAGAGTGAAGATAGCCGTTTAGAAACTGGACAGTATCAGAGAAAAAGAAGCTCCGCACCTCTGAGCTTTGGTCCTGCATGAGATCATCAGGAATTTGACTGAGCTTCTTCTTTTGAAGGTAATGCTTGATTACCACTCCCTTGATTGTGCTTCCGGGAATAAAATCCAAAGAAGAGCGGGTGTTCTCGTCGCCATACTCTGGTGCGGCGATGAGAAGAGGAGAATTCAGCGTGATGACAATCTTTATTGCTTCCATTCTAAAAATCCTCCTCTGAGAAGTCTTTCTCCTGCCTGAAGTTAATGCATAATCTTCCCAGGCCGCGCGACTTGTTGCTTCCTGCCCGCCTTAGTGCCCTTAAGCATCCGTAGAGAAAAACCTCCTGATCTTTGTCCAGATCCTCGTAAAAGACAGACCCGAAAAAAGTCGTTTCGCGCGGAATTATCCTTAGTCCGTAAGGTTTCAGGCATTGGCGCGCCGCTTTCATCCACAGCCGTTTGCGTTCGCTTGCTGGTCAGCAGCCGGAGAACTTGCGAAGCTCTTATATCTTTCCGCTGAATTGCCTTGTTTATTCTCTCCCGAAAATCCGCAGGTAGTTGCAGATCACTTACTTTTACCAAGCCTTGTTCTGAGATTGTGCTCCCAGGCGCGCCAAACACGCGGTCAGAAACAGCCCGCCAATCTTTCGTGGAGCCAGCGTAGTTTAGCGCAAATGCAAGTTCCGCCGCTTCCTCGTGCAGCAAGCCTTTCAGGGCTTTGCCGCTCAAAAACGGAAAACCATTCTCATCATGTTGAATTTCAATATCGACTTCCCCAGGCGTCCCCTCGCCGATCGAGAAGCAGCCTGCGGATTCTAAGCTCACGCTTAGGATGATTTCTGTCATCTTAATCCTCCACTGGAATATAGAAATCTAAAGCCTCGAGGGCATCAAAATAGTAGCAGCGATTCCCATACCAGCCTTCCTCAATCACCTGACCAAGGTTGGCTAGTTTTGTATGGCTGGGCAGATTTGGAAGTTTTAAGAGCGTGCGGAAACTTGCCACATTCCTGCCTCCTTCTGGCATGACGCCAAACAGCGCTTTTACTTTATTCCGTCTACCGAACCAATCTTTTGAGCTCCAAAAACTCCTGACAATAAAATCGAATGTTTCGAAGTCGTATCCACTTGCGTTTGTAAGCTTCAGCGGTCTTATCACCAGCGAACCACTGGGGACTTTATATTGCTGTTCTCTTGTTGCGCCAAGCGGTTTGACGATGCCATTCTTTCCAATATGCCAATCCAGGCTTGCTTCTGTTCCGTCATTTCCTTCTCGCTTGGCGTTACCAGATAATTCTTCCGCCAGGCTGTATCCCTGCGAAAAGGGGAAATGGCTGGGCGTGATCGCGATGCCTGCCCTACCAACCGGGGGACGCTTAGGGGAAATTCCCTCTTCCAGCAGCTGCTGCCCATAATTATTTAGATACTCTTTTGCCAGCGAGAGACCAAGCCGGCCGTCGCAGATAAATGTCACATCATCGCCCCCAAACACAATAGGCCGAAACGGGAGTTGGCTGAGGTCTACATTCACACGGGGCAAGACTTGCTTCACCTTACCAGGTAAGGGGTTGCCGGTTTCATCAAATTTTTGTTGGATGAAATAGCCCTGCTCATCCATTTGAAGCGACCTGAGCAGTTTCTCCAAAGTCGCGACCAAAGCGTTTTTCGCTGCTGTCTCGCATGACTCTGAAAAGTCCCGCAATAGCTTGAGGTAGGCGCGATTGTTATTCGGAAAACTAAGCTCACTACCCAGAGCTTCAATTCGTTTACCCATCCTGTTGCCGTCCAGGTGGACAATCGCAAGGTAACTGGAAACCCCTTTCTCTCCAAAATCATCAAAATTTGAGATAAAGCCGTATTTTTGGTCATCAAAGCCTACTACCGCTTGCGTGATTTTGTCGAGGTATGTTTTAGCCAGCGGCAAGTACTGAAGTTTTGCGATGACCCCATCTGAAACTCTGCGGGGGTTTCTGCCCGGGTCCTCCCATATGCCCGAAGCGGGGCTGCCACTAAAAACACAGCGGGCGCTCACGCCCAGCCCTGGCAGGCTGCTGTGCGTTTCCTGCGCGGACTTTTTTTTGCTAAGTTTTTGATGAAGCTCTGCGTTTTTCAATCTCAAATTATCTTTGTGAAGATCTACCTCGAGAAAGTCAGAAGTAAGCTTTATCCCCTGAGCATGAACGAGGATTCGTCTGGACAGCTCTTTGTCAAATTCACCAATAAGTTTAGTGTCCTTGAACAAGATCAAGGCGTTCCCGCCGCCAATGTAAATAATTTCCGCGTCCAGGCTGTCTTGGTCAATCTTTGCGTCACTGAAGGCATTCCCGGAACCCTCTCCCGAATCGAGGAAGTTGGTTTTTTTCTCGGCAAGCACCTGCTTAATCCACTCATCCGTGATCGCTCGCACCAAAGCGGAAGCTCCGACGTTCACCTGTAAGTTGTTGGATGAAAAAACGAAATCTTGAATTCCCCCAACTTCCAAAAGATACAAATAATATTTAGCATCCATATAACCTCCTTCTTGGCTAATATCCAGAAAACCACTCCATAAGGTGAGTTTTAAGATCGCGAAAATGCTGTGGGCCAAAGACCCTGATTTTGTTCCGGGACTCCATCCAAATTTCAGAGACTTCTTCCAGCAAATTCTCAGGCTGTGGGTAAGCGCAGACCAATGAAACTTTTGCTTCATCGCCGCCCATTTGCCTTGCCCTGACAAACGCCTCGAATAATTTGGATTTAACATCCGTTTTCTTGGCTTTAATAGAACATGAGAAAGCGTACAGACGGTAACCCTGCATCCCAGTGACATCAAATTCAAATCCTGTTGATTTCCGGCTTGGGACAGAGCTCCTTATCTTCACGTTCTGCCTGATCTCGTGGATGCCGCATTCCTGGGAGATAGCTTGCAAACACGAGAAGACGTAATTTTCAAGCCACATGCCGTCAAAATAGTTGATCAGGTAGTTCGCCAGGCTCTGCGGATCCCAAGCGTGGATCCGCGCGTCAGAATCCGACCGCTCTGTATCCACCAGAGCCAACGCGACCTGGCCAAGAATTGCTACGGATGGCGACTGTTTTTCTGCCACCTCCAGGTTGTGCTCAATATCCACGGAAAGCGTGGTGCTTGCGAATGAATCCTGGAGAAAACTGAGGAGCGATTCCGCGCTTGGGAATAGGCGGGAAGGCTCAAAACCCGTTGGGAAATAAAACCTGTCAAGGTATTCTTTGAGTTGGACTGGTTTTGTTGGCTTAAGGCACGCATCATTCCATTTTTGGATGCGCTGCACGCTGCCGGGCTGCGAGGCCAGCTTCGCCAGCATCGCGCTGACAATAGGGAAGGCGGCGCTCGTTTTTTGCGCGTAAATGCTCCGTCCGTGCAGCGCGAGCAGCTCATCTAGGGAGAGCAGGCATTCCTCATCAGACGGCAGATAGGTCGTCCCATTGGCAAATTGCAGTGTGTTACTGTGTGGGTCAAGATAAGAAAACGTGAATGGAAAATACTTTTTCGCGCACCATTCCTTCAGGAACTCGTAAGCGTGAACCGCCATGGATTTCATCCCGCCAGTGTAGTTCAACCCCACCGTCCCAAAACCTGCCAGGTTTAGCTTCGTAAGATGCTCTGCCAGATCCTTGTGGATGCAGAATTGGTCTGAAGGGGATTTGAGTTCAAAAAAGCGGAACTGCTCAGGCTTGAATTGAGAGCGTTTGATCAGGAGTTCCTTGAGATTATTCGCGTAGAAGGACGTCTCTGCGGTGTGAATAAGGTAGATAACGCCGTCCGGCTCGGACAACAAAGATGCCGCCACGAAGACGGGCAGTGGATTGCTGCCAACTAATAAAAACAATTGCTTGGATCGGCACAACACGATAATTTTGTTCCCACTCTTGCCGAAATATGTAATTTTGGCGATGGGAATATTATAACACAAGCTTGCTTCGAAACGGATGAAAAATCGGTAGAAAAAACAAACAAATGTTTTCTGCGTTGTGTTTTTCCTGCTGAAAACTTATTAAGACAAGGTTCGAGTTACCCGCTGGACGACATTGGTTTTTGCGTATTAATCTGAAAGTCGATGGGTGGGTTGCGTGTGACTACAAGTTTCATCACCTCGCAGGGCGGCAGCGCAGACGCAACAAACGAAGAAGATGGAGATGCGAGTTTTTGTCTGATTGTGTTTCACTGCCCCGAAGGGCGGAACTTTGTCGTCACTGCGAGCCCCCGTTGTTAGTCTACCATGGTACAGAGGATTCATGGAGGGGGCGCGGCAGTCTGTAGTTCTGTGAGATACAAAGCTAAAAGGCAGACGTAGTGCCCATTGGGTATCACCATACCCGTCCGCATATGGCGGGCCCGGGCGTCGTTGCGCTCCTCGCGATGACAAAAAATAAAATTACCCACTAAGCGGTGTTGGTGGGTCTACCCTGTAGAGGCGACGCATGCGTCGCCCCTACACGTTATCAAATGCCCCGAAGGGCGGAACCTTGTCGTCACCGCGAGCACCCGGTGTTAGTCTACCATGTTACAGAATATTCAAGAAGGGGGCGCGGCAGACTGCAGTTTGTTTTGTGCTCCAGATTGAAAAGCGTTAACTGCAGATCGTCATACCCGTCCGCGATATGGCGGGCACAGGCGTTGCTGCGCTCCTCGCGATGACGGGCTGGCCCCGAAGGGCGGTAATGCTGTTTTAACTCTGCATTACGAATATTTTAACTAGTCAGAGCAAAAACTTACAGGCAGATCGCCGCGTCGCTGCGCTCCTCGCGATGACGGGCTGACCCCGAAGGACGGTAATA
>Ga0208459_1004479_pt1 | contig 10361 bp, 12 predicted proteins | sample AD_UKC087_MetaG_FD_184433 | JGI IMG/M metagenome (GOLD analysis project Ga0208459, IMG submission 184433) | Active sludge microbial communities of municipal wastewater-treating anaerobic digesters from USA - AD_UKC087_MetaG (SPAdes) (version 2) | ecosystem: Engineered > Bioreactor > Anaerobic >... | reverse complement strand
TTGTGCCGGATCCTATCGCAGCATCTCCTCGACTATCACCGGATGCGCCCCGCACGAGATTGTCATATCCAAGGCATGGTACGGGTACAATCGCATGTGGACGGCCAACTGCCGCAATCGCACCTGGGACTGCCGGTGCCAGAAATTCAGATGCGAGTGCAATCCCGTGCCACAGCTTTCACCGCCTCCCGCCAAGTGACTTCCGCGCTTGAAGATTCAAGGGCGGTTCGTCCCTTTCGATCGTCAGTCCCGTCTGTTTTTGAACAGAAGCATCGTTTGTTAACGGTTTCCTAACTTGAAGCCTCCGGGGGCGGGTGATATTTTTCGGCCCGTAAGGTTAAGAGTCTGGAAACCGGCTGACTGGAGGTCATGTAATGCTGGAGAAGATACTTCCGAAAAATATCGGATTCTTTGAGCTTTTTGAACAGCACGCGGCGTCGACGCTGGAAGCCGCGAAGACGATGCAGATCCTGCTGGACCAGGTGGGCACCCCGGAGGCGATCGCGCATGTCCGGCGCATCGAGGAGTTCGAACATCAGTGTGACAACTACACTCACATGACGGTCGACCTGCTGCGCAGAACGTTCATCACGCCCCTTGATCGCGATGAGACCAGCACGCTGATCAGCGCGCTCGACGACATAGCCGATCTGATCCAGGCGGCCGCGCACCGGATAGAGTTCTATGAGATCACGAGTGTTCAGGATGGTGTGAAGCAGTTGAACAGGGTGCTGTTGAGTTCGGTTCAGGAACTGAACCGCGCGGTCGGTTTCCTGCGCGACATGAAGAAGCACGCATCCGAGATCAGCGCGATATGCCGCGAGGTGAACAGGCTTGAGAACGAGGGCGACCGCATAAAGAGGACCGGGGTTGGCGATCTTTTCCGTCAGAGGATGGATCCGCTCGAACTGATGAAGGCGAAAGAACTGTACGAGTCCCTTGAAGAGGCGATCGACAAATGTGAAGACGCCGCCAACATCATCGAGGGGCTTTTCATCCAGCACGTGGGCTGACAAGGAACCATCATAAAGCCCGGGCGGTCACCCGGGACAGGGACGGACTACGGAGGTGAGCGGTGGAATTTGTCCATGACTTACTGAACGGTAACCCTCTGATTCTAATAACATTGTTGGCTGCGTTGGCATTCGACTTCGTGAATGGTTTTCACGACGCGGCAAACTCCATTGCAACCGTGGTGGCGACGCGTGTGCTCAGTCCGCGTTTCGCGGTAGCCTGGGCAGCCTTCTTCAACTTCGTGGCCGCCTTCACCCTGGGCGTGGCGGTTGCAAAGACGGTCGGCAAGGACGTTGTCGACGTGAATCTCATAACGGTTCCGGTCATTTTTTCCGGGCTGATGGGGGCGATCACCTGGAACCTGATCACCTGGTGGCTTGGGTTGCCGTCATCCTCGTCGCATGCGCTGGTCGGCGGTTACGCGGGAGCGGCGCTCGCCATGGCCGGCGTCGGCGCGCTGAAGTTCGGCGGTCTGGGCAAGATAGCGGCGTTCATCGTAATCGCGCCATGTGTCGGGTTTCTTCTGGGGATGCTGAACCACATCATCGTCACGTGGATCGTCAGGCGCATGCCGCCGAACAGGCTGTTTCCACTGTTTCGGAAGCTGCAACTGGTCTCGGCGGCGATCTATTCGTTTTCACACGGCTCGAACGACGCGCAGAAGACGATGGGGATCATCTTCGCGCTGCTTATCGCGTCAGGTATCAATCCTGCTTCGTGGGGATATGTCGAGACGCCCGGCGGTGATGGCCTGCCCGCGTGGATCATATTCACTTGTCACGCGATGATCGCGGCCGGCACGCTGTTCGGCGGGTTCCGCATAGTCAAGACCATGGGCACCAAGCTGACCAAGCTCGATCCGATGCACGGGTTCAGCGCCGAGACGGGCGGGGGTGTCACCATCCTGGCCGTCAGCCTGCTGGGCATCCCGGTGTCGACGACGCACACGATTACCGGCGCGATCGTCGGCGTTGGGACTGTCGGAGGCCTGCGCAGCGTGCGATGGATAGTAGCGCGAAGGATTGTCTGGGCGTGGGTTCTGACGATCCCGATGTCCGGGTTGATCGGGTTCGCCATGTACCGCTTCATGGCGATGATCGGTCAGGGTTGATTCACTGTCGTTTTCCCATCTTTTCTACCGGTATTTTTTTGTCCCCGTGATCCGTTCGTTTGTTATCGGAATATACTCTGCGCGAAATTTCGGCCGGCAGGATGGGGGCTAGACAGGTTTTGACATCTTTCCTGGCATCCGTGGATCCCTTGATTATCGTGACACTTGTGGTCGCGGTTGTATTCGACTTCGTCAACGGTTTTCATGACGCGGCCAATGCGATTGCGACCGTGGTCGCCACGCGCGTGCTGACCCCTAGATTCGCCGTCGCGTGGGCCGCATTTTTCAATTTCGCCGCCTTCTTCGTGATAGGCACCGCGGTCGCGAAGACCATAGGCAAGGATGTCGTCGACATCAACATGGTCACCGTGCCGGTCATTTTTTCCGGGCTGGTGGGCGCCATCATCTGGAATCTGATTACCTGGTGGCTCGGCCTGCCATCGTCGTCATCGCACGCCCTGGTTGGGGGGTATGCCGGGGCCGCGCTGGCCAAGGCGGGGATCTCCGCGCTGAAATTCGCCGGTATCGGCAAGATAGCCGCCTTCATTGTGATTGCGCCTTGTCTTGGTTTTGTGCTGGGCATGCTGAATCACATCATCGTCATCTGGCTGGTGCGGAAGATGCCTCCGCTGAAGCTGATTCCGATGTTCAGGAAACTGCAACTCGTATCGTCGGCGATCTACTCGTTTTCGCACGGTTCAAACGACGCGCAGAAGACCGCCGGAATCATATTCGCGCTGCTGCTGGCGTCCGGCCTTCCCGGCGAGACGTGGGGCCAGGCCGCCAACGCGCCGGACGCGATACCGAACTGGATCGTCATTCTCTGTTATCTGGCAATCGCGGCAGGAACGCTGTTTGGCGGGTTCCGCATAGTCAAGACCATGGGAACAAAGCTGACCAAGCTGGACCCGATGCACGGTTTCAGCGCCGAGACCGGTGGCGGCGTCACGATTCTTGCCATCAGCCTGCTGGGCATTCCCGTTTCCACGACCCACACGATCACCGGCGCCATCATCGGCGTGGGGGCGGTCAGCGGGGTCCGCAGCGTCAGGTGGATCTGGGCACAGCGCATAGTGTGGGCATGGATCATCACGATTCCGGCCGCAGGCCTGTTCGGCTGGGGAATCTTCGAGCTGATGTCCCTGTTCGGATTCAAGTAGGCGGAGCTCTCCAGGTCAATCAACGCGGTTCCCTGAGTATCTCGACCCCGGAATTCTTCGAAGTTGCTATGCAATCCGCGTTGGATCATTGACGCGACCGCGACACGTGCGTACGTTTCATCATCAGGGTCGCCGCGCCGGCGACCGGTTTAATTCGTTAACAGGGGGCAGGGCGCGATATGCGCGAATCAAAAGGCAGCGGTGCGGGTCGGATCGGGGTGGCGGTTTTGTTCATGGCGGTGGCGATGCTGGCGGGCGGGGCCGGGTGCGCCACGACCACGACCGAACGGTTGAAGTTGCCCGAGTTGAAAACCGTCGAGCATGTGGATCTTTCCCGTTATCTGGGGACCTGGTACGACATCGCCAGTTTCCCGCAGTGGTTCCAGCGCGGTTGCACGGCCACGACCGCCAGGTATTCCTTGAAGGACAACGGAGAGATCGAGGTCGTCAACGCGTGCAGGAAGGGTGCGCTGGACGGCAAGCTGAAGGAGTCGCGCGGTCGGGCGAGGGTTGTGGACACCAGAACGAACGCCAGGATCGAGGTCAGCTTCTTTGGAAACTTCTGGGGTGACTACTGGATCGTCGAGCTTGGCCCCGACTACGAATACTCGGTCGTCGGCAGCCCGTCGCGCGATTACCTGTGGATACTCAGCAGGACGTCCCGCATGGACGGGGTCGTTTACAACGGCATCCTGCAGCGGCTCAAGGAGCAGGGGTACGAGGTCGAAAGGCTGGTGCTGACCCCGCAGCCGGTGCCGGAGGGCGAAAAGGTTGACGGTGGGTTCTGATGAGGCTGTGGTCGCTTCATCCTCGCCATCTTGACGCGAAGGGTCTGGTCGCCTGCTGGCGCGAGGGGTTGCTCGCCCGGGCGGTGCTTTCGGGCCGGACGACCGGGTACACCCGACATCCGCAGCTTGAACGGTTCAGGGCCGAGGCGGACCCGCTGATCGCTATCGATTGCTTTCTGTCGCGGATATTGGATGAGGCGATGGCGCGAGGCTACCGGTTTGATCGGACTAAGATTCGTTACTGCCCGTGCGCGTGCGTTGGAATGACGGTAACGGACGGGCAGATCGCGTTCGAGTGGACGCATCTGCGCGACAAGCTGAGGGACCGGGACCCGGCACGTTTCGCTGCCTGGCGCAGAACCACCCCCGAGGCGTCACCTTGCTTCCGTTTGGTGGCCGGCGGCGTTGAGCCGTGGGAGCGGGGTTACGGACGAGATCTCCCATTGGATTAGGGGCGGACCAATTCCTGCTTTTCTTTCTGTTGACAAAAACCGCATAACCGGATAAACGAATATGTCTCGCGCGAACGGAGGTCCGTGGTGAGAAGGGCGGCGGATTTTTACAAGGCGCTGTCGGACGAGGCACGCCTGGGGATACTGTTGATGCTGCATCTGCATGGCGAACTGTGCGTCTGCGACATCATGGGTGCTCTGGGGATCACGCAGTCAAAGGCGTCCCGTCACCTGGCTAACCTGCGGCATGCCGGTCTCGTGACCGATCGTCGCGAAGGACAGTGGTCGCATTACAGGATCCGACAGGATCTGGCGGATTTTGAGCGCGTGGCCCTGATGGATGCGATGAACGCGGTTGTGGCGCTGGATGCTTCGCGGGAGTTGATCGAGGCATTGAACCGCCAGTTGCGCGCCAAGCGGCAGCCGTCGGTTTGCGGGGACGATGTCCGCTGTTGTGGCGGATGAAACAAAAAGGGGGCGCGCATGGGCAGGTCCGACGATGTAAGGAAGCAGGTTTCCGAGTCTTACGCCAGGGCGGTTCGCAAAGCGGTTCAGCGTCGTAACGAACGCGCATCGGGACGTGAGGGGAAAGGAGCCTCGCCCAGTCCGTCGCAGGGCAGGGGGTGCTGTTGCCAGAAGGGGCCCGTGTCCGACGCGTTGCTGGCCCGCATGGCAGGCTATTCCAGCGAACAGATGGCGGCGTTGCCGCCTGAAGCGGTCGTCAGTTCGTTCGGGTGCGGCAATCCCCTGGCGCTGGCGGCGATCCGGCCCGGTGACACGGTGCTCGACCTCGGGTCCGGCGCCGGCATGGATCTTCTTCTGGCCGCCAAGATGACCGGGCCGTCCGGACGGGTGATCGGCGTGGACATGACAGCCGAGATGATCGAACGCGCCAGGGCGAACGCGGCGGCGGCCGGTCTGGAAAACGTCGAGTTGCGGCAGGGCATCATCGAGAATCTTCCAGTTGAGGACGGTTCCGTCGACCTGGTGATCTCGAACTGCGTCATCAATTTGTCACCCGAGAAGAACCGGGTTTTTCGCGAACTGGTTCGCGTGTTGCGACCGAACGGCAGAATCTCGATCTCGGATATCGTATCGGAGCCTTTGCCGGAATGGATTCAGGCAGAGGCCGAACTCTACACCGCATGCATCTCGGGTGCGATCCCCGAGGTCGATTATCTGGACGGGCTGCGGCAGGCCGGCCTGAGCGACGTGGCGGTCTCGGATCGGCTTGTCTATTCGTCCGAGCAGCTTCAGGGCCTTCTGGGCGCGGTCGATACAGGCGGATGTTGCGGAACCGGCGGACTGACGGGCGAGAAGTCCGTCAGATTTTCCACGGAACTGGCGGGCAAGGTATCCAGTGTCAGGGTGGTCGGTCGAAAGTCCGACGTGCAGGGATAGACTGAATCATGAAGGAGACTACAAAGCTGGCGTTGATTCTGGTCGCCTTCCTGGCGATCTGGTTCATGCCGATCGACAGCGCGCGTTTTACCGGAGCGGTTCTTGAAAGCCTTTCGCTGGTTCGATGGTACGCGCGGGAACACGTGCTGCTGTGCCTTATTCCGGCGTTCTTCATCGCTGGCGCGATAAGCGTGTTCGTAAGCCAGGGTTCCGTGATGAAGTATCTGGGACCCCAGGCGAAAAAGATCGTCGCCTATCCGGTGGCGGCCGTGTCGGGCACCATCCTGGCCGTTTGCTCCTGTACGGTGCTGCCATTGTTCGCCAGCATTCACAAGCGTGGCGCCGGTCTGGGGCCGGCAACGGCTTTCCTTTACTCGGGGCCGGCCATCAACGTGCTGGCGATCATCATGACGGCCAGAATCCTGGGGCCGAAGCTGGGCATTGCCCGGGCTGTCGGGGCGGTGTTTTTCGCTGTCGTCATCGGATTGCTGATGCAGTTGATCTTCAGGAAGGAAGAGAAGGCCAGGGAGGCCGCCGGGGTGGTGATCCCGGACGAAGGCGTCCGTGGGCGCGCCCTGTGGCAGGACGCGTTGTACTTCGCCGCGATGATGGGAATCCTTGTGTTCGCCAACTGGGGCAAGCCCCAGGAGGGCGCAACCGGGTGGTGGGCGGCGATCCATTCGGCGAAATGGATCATCACCGGTGTGATGGCTGCAGGTCTTGTCGCCGCGATAATCGCGTGGTTCCGGAAGGATGAATTGAAGGACTGGGTCGATTCGAGCTGGACATTCGCCAAGCAGATTCTTCCGCTGCTTCTGGCCGGTGTCGTGGTCGCCGGGCTGCTGCTTGGAGGACCAGGAGGCAGCGAACGCGGTTTGATTCCGAACCAGTGGATTGCCGGTCTGGTTGGCGGAAACTCGCTTCTTGCGAACTTTTTTGCCTCGTTGGTCGGAGCGTTCATGTACTTCGCAACGCTGACCGAGGTGCCGATCGTCGAGGGCCTGTTGAATTCCGGGATGGGCCAGGGGCCGGCGTTGTCGCTTCTGCTGGCCGGACCAGCGCTCTCGCTGCCTTCGATGCTCGTGATCGCGAGCGTGCTCGGGACGAAGAAAACGGTTGTGTTCGTTTCATTGGTGGTTGTCTTGTCCACGCTGGCAGGATGGCTGTTCGGGGGCCTGGTCGCTTGATCGGGGCCGTGGGGGAGGTTGAGAATGAAGGTGAAAGTTTTAGGTACGGGATGTCCCAAGTGCAAGAAGCTGTATGCCGAGACCGAAAAGGCGATCGCTGCCTCCGGTGTCGAAGCGGAATTGTCCAAGGTTGAGAAACTGAATGAAATCATGGATTACGGCGTGATGATGACGCCGGCGCTCGTGGTCGACGGCAAGGTCGTCTCCTGCGGCCGGCTGCCTTCATCCGACGAGATCGTCAGGTGGCTCAGATCCGCCGGAGGCAACGGTGACGTGAATGCTTGACCAACTTGTCGGGAACGCTGGCGGTTACATCCAGACGAATCCGTGGATGGCGCTGCTTGCTGTGTTTGCGGGGGGAGTTCTTACCGCCTCGAACCCGTGCGTGCTGGCAATGATTCCGCTGATGATGGGGTACGTCGCCGGCCAGCGTCAGACCGGGGTCGTTCGTTCCCTTCTATTCTCCCTGACTTTCGTCGCGGGACTGGCGCTGACCTTTACGGCGATGGGGATGCTTGCCGCCCTGGCCGGGCGAATGTACGGCGATGTTTCCGGCATCTGGAACCTGGTGGTCGCCGTGGTCTGCGTGCTGATGGGGCTTCATCTGACCGGGCTGGTGACGATTCCGATTCCGTCGCTCGGTGATCGCCTGCGGCCCCGCAGTCGCGGTTTTCTTGGTGCATTCCTGCTGGGCCTGCTGTTCGGAGTGGTTTCCGCGCCTTGTGCGGCCCCGATACTGGTGGTACTTCTGACATATCTGGCCGGTTCGGGTGCGTCCGTCGCGTGGGGCGGAACACTGTTGCTCGTGTACGCGCTCGGTCACAGTGTGCTGATTCTTATAGCGGGGACGTCGATGGGCGCGGCGGCCGCGTTGATCGAGAACACCAGGGCCACGCACGTGTTGAGGATACTCAGGATTGTGGCCGGTGTGGCCATCATCCTGGTCGGTCTGTACTTCGGTTACAAGGGGTTGAAATGAAAGCTGTTCTTTCACGAGGCGCTTGTGTCATCGATGCTCTTCCGGGCTTTCTGACGGTTCTTGTGCTGTTGCTGTCGGTCACAGTCGGTTGTGGTGGTCGCGGCCGCGATGCCGCGCTCTCGTCGAACGCGACGTCACCGGTCAGTGCTTCCAGCCTGGCCCGGATAATACTGGTCGACGAGGAGGAATGCTGCAACTGCACGCGTGACCGGATCAACGCCACGGTCGGCGCGCTGAACGAGGCGCTGGGACAGCCGCCCGCGTTCCCGGTGGAACGTCTTCACAAGGACACGCAGCCGGAGATGGTCGCCGCATATTCCACGTTCAGGCCCATCATGGTCATTCCCGCGGTTTATTTCGTGGACGCGAACGATGCGATTCTGGACATGCTGCAGGGCGAGTTGAAGTCCGAACAGATCACGGCGGTTATCAATCGCCTGAAGTGATTCCTCTTTTCCGATTGCTGCTGACGGGGCGCGTCCTGTTCCGGGCGCTGACCGCAAGCAGCGTCATCAACGCCACGAACAGCAGTGCCAGCGAAACGCCCCGGCCGCCTGCAGCGGTCATCGTCGCGCATCCCCCGCCTTCGCCGCCGCCGTCCGCTTCGATCACATCGATTTCGACAGTGTCAGCGATCTCTTCGGTTTCCGGCTGCGCTGGATTCTCGTCATTTTCGTCGGTACCGATGTCTGGCACGGTGGTCTGTGTGTCTTCATCGGCGATGTCATCGCAGATTTGTTCGGCATCGCTGATATCTTCCTGAATCACGTCCGGTTGGATGGGAGTGTCACACGCGTCGCCGATATCATCGGTGTCAACGTCTTCCTGCAACGGATTGTAGTCGACCGGGCAGTTGTCTTCGCCGTCCGCTATCTCGTCGTTGTCGTCGTCGTCGTCGCACGCATCCCCAAGAGTGTCGTCGTCAAGGTCGGATTGATCCTGGTTCGCGACCTGGGGGCAGTTGTCGTCGGCGTTTGGCAGTCCGTCCTCGTCGGCGTCCGGGTCGCACGCGTCGCCCAGACCATCGTCGTCTGTGTCGAGTTGATCCATGTTCTTGTCGCGCGGGCAGTTGTCCTGGTCGTTCAGGATCAAGTCGCCGTCGACGTCCGGGTCGCACGCGTCGCCCCACTTGTCCAGATCCAGGTCCTCCTGCAGCGGGTTGGGGTCGGTCGGGCAGTTGTCGTTCTGGTTGATCAGATCGTCCCCGTCGATGTCGGGATCGCACTGGTCGCCAAGTCCGTCAACGTCCATGTCCGCCTGGTCCGAATTCGGTATCGTCGGGCAGTTATCCATCTCGTTGTCCAGTTCGTCTCCATCGATGTTGTTATCGACGCAGTCCGCCAGACCGTCGTGATCCCTGTCGTCAAAACCCTCGTCCACGTTCGTGTCGCAGTCGTCGTCCACACCGTTGCAGATCTCGGATTGCAGGGGGTAGATTTCCGGGTTCATCGGTTGACAGTCGAGGTGGTTCGAGGACCCGTCTCCGTCCATGTCCAAGTCGCAGGCGTCTCCGATGTTATCCGTATCAAAGTCGGCCTGGTCCGGGTTCGCCAACGTCGGGCAGTTGTCCTGACCGTTGGCGATGTCGTCACCGTCGGAGTCCGGGTCGCACGGGTCGCCGAGCCCGTCCGTGTCGGCGTCCGCCTGGTCGTCGTTGCGCAGCCCGGGACAGTTGTCCGTCGCATCGTCCGTTCCGTCGCCGTCCGCGTCCGTGTCGCACGCGTCTCCGATACCGTCCGAATCGGCGTCCGCCTGGTCGTCGTTTCGCAGGTACTGGCAGTTGTCGAACGCGTCGTTGATTCCGTCACCATCGGCGTCCGTGTCCACGCAGTCCGCGATGCCGTCGGTGTCCAGATCGGGGAATCCCTCGTCGGTCGAGGCGTCGCAGTCGTCGTCGATGGCGTTGCAGACCTCGGTAGCGCCCGGGTACACGGAATCGTTCCGGGGCGCGCAGTCATCCACGTCGAAGGAACCGTCCCCGTCGTCATCCTTGTCGCATACGTCTCCAAGCATGTCCCCGTCCAGGTTGGCCTGATCGGGATTCGGGACTAACGGGCAGTTGTCCTGGTCGTCGATGACTCCGTCGCCATCGGTGTCGAGGGGAATGGCCAACGCCATCGATGCGGCGCCACCGGTGACAACCAGCAGGGCCGCTGCCGCGATCAATAACGGGAACACGTTGCCTGTGAATGACCGGCGCATGGCAAAACTCCAGTTAGTTCCGGCTTGAACGGATCACGCGCCGGAAACTGTAAAGGGGCGCGATCCG
>Ga0208459_1004461_pt1 | contig 10393 bp, 18 predicted proteins | sample AD_UKC087_MetaG_FD_184433 | JGI IMG/M metagenome (GOLD analysis project Ga0208459, IMG submission 184433) | Active sludge microbial communities of municipal wastewater-treating anaerobic digesters from USA - AD_UKC087_MetaG (SPAdes) (version 2) | ecosystem: Engineered > Bioreactor > Anaerobic >... | reverse complement strand
GATAATGCGTTCGGGTGATCCGTCCTTCCGGATTGATTTAAGTCAAGGACGTTCCGCCGTTAATACCGTATGGGGAAATCTGGAAAACAAATACTATAGAAAGAGAGGACCGACTATGAAAATCGAGGTTACGGCAAATGTCGACTGGGTCGGAAAAATCGACTGGGAGTTGAGGAAGTTCCATGGCGAGGAATACTCGACCCACCGGGGATCGTCATACAACTCCTATCTGGTGAGGGACGAGAAAACGGCGCTGATCGATACCGTTTGGGGCCCCTTTGCCGCGGAATTCATCCAAAATCTCGCCGGCGAGATCGACCTGGACAATATCGATTACGTGATCGCCAATCATGCGGAGACGGACCATTCCGGAGCCCTGCCCGAGCTCATGCGGCACATACCCGGCAAGCCGGTCTACTGTACGGCCAACGGCGTAAAATCCCTCCGGGGACACTACCGCCAGGACTGGAATTTCCAGGTCGTCAAGACCGGTGATCGCCTGTCCCTCGGGAAAAAGGAGTTCATATTCATCGAAGCGCCGATGCTACACTGGCCGGACAGCATGATGGAATACCTGACTGGGGACGCCGTCCTCTTCTCCAACGACGCCTTCGGTCAGCATATCGCCAGAGAGCATATCTTCAACGACCAAGTAGGACAACCCGAGCTGTATGCGGAGGCCGTCAAATACTACGCCAACATCCTCACCCCCTTTTCACCGCTGGTGACAAAGAAGATCAACGAGGTTGTCGGTTTCAACCTCCCCCTGAACGCGATCTGTCCCAGCCACGGCGTCATCTGGCGTGACAATCCCCTCCAGATCGTGCAGCAGTATTTACAGTGGGCCGACAGTTATCAGGAAAACCAGATTACCATTGTCTACGACACCATGTGGAACGGCACGCGCAAACTGGCGGAAGGGATCGCCAGAGGGATTGCGGCAAGCGATCCCGACGTGACGGTCAAACTATTCAATATCGCCCGCAGCGACAAGAACGACGTGATCACGGAAATCTTCAAGGCGAAGGCCGTCCTTCTCGGCTCACCGACCATAAACAGGGGCTTCTTGTCCTCCCTGGCGCTCCTGCTGGAGATGGCTGCGGGGTTGAAATTCCGGAACAAAAAAGCGGCGGCCTTCGGCTGTTACGGATGGAGCGGCGAGGCGGTGCAACTGATGAACGAAGGGCTTATCAAGGCCGGATTCGAGGTCGTCTCCCCCGGTCTCAAGACCTCCTGGGAACCCGGAGATGACGAATTGGCTAAGGCTCATGACTTTGGGGCGTCACTTCCCTCCCTTATCAAGACAGGAAAGGAACACTCATGAAACCAACAGAAGAACTGGCACACGAACACAAGGTCATCCAACACGTGTTGAAAACCGCCGCGGCGGAGGCGCGGTCCATCCATGACCGGGAAATCGTCAGGACAGCCCTGATGAGAATGATGCTCGACTTCTTCAGGAACTTCACCGATAAATGCCACCATGCCAAAGAAGAGCAGCATCTCTTCCCCATGCTCGAAAAAAGGGGTATGGCACATGATGCGGGACCCATTGCGGTAATGCTGGCGGAGCATGCCGAAGGCAGGCGCAGGCTGGCCGATATCGCCGAGTTGCTTCCCACCGCTGGAGAGGGCGACAGGGAGGCCGTTCTGGCGATTATGGAAAACCTCATGGCTTATGTGGATCTCCTTGAGGGGCACATATCCAAAGAGAATAACGTCTTGTTTCCCATGGCTGAAAGATTGCTCGGTGAGACGGACATGGAAGAACTGGAAAAGGCGTTTGCCCTGGTTGAGGAGATCGAGACGGGAGAAGGCGTGCATGAAAAGTATCATCGTCTTGCCCATGAGATCGCCGGTTATGCATGAAAGAAAACAACTCGCTAATCTGAACTTTGAGTCATCATTATGATTTCTGCAATGGTCGCTATTGACGCCATTCACTGATCGTTCTGAAATTCCAATTTTTTTAAAAAAGTGATTCGTTTTAGAATCGATGTTAGGACCACTAAATTTAAATTGCGGAAAAATGGTCCCCGCCGGGAAGGTAGCCTCTTCCATCATTAAGTCTCCTCAATCGAGTCAAGTCGGGCCAGAACAACGTCTGGCAGCTTCAGAGGACGGCAGGACAGGCAGTGGCCAAGGGCCACAAGGTTATTGGCAAGGCGGGGGCCATTGCCAATGTCAACAAGTCAGAACTTATGAAGGCGAAGGAATTGGTCTGAAAGGCACAATGGTTTTGGGATATCGTGGCCGCCAAGAACAGCATGGGGTTCCATGATCCCGATCAGCTGCTAAACACCCTTGGCCGCTCCATCGATATGGCCCATCAGGCAATTGCTACCACCAATCGGGCGGGAACCTCTTCCTATGATTTATCGGGCTGTATTATCTATGCAAGCATTTGCAGAAGAATAAAAACGATGTTGATATTGAGGCACTTCTCTATGATGTCAGTGATCTCGCGAACAAAGTCTCTGGAATGGGCATCAATACTCATCGGGAATTCTGGCGTGATTTCCTGGATAATATGTACGATAACCAGCCAATGCCGGCTTTCCCTGCAAACAGGAAGGAGATCAAGGACTATTATTGGAAAGTATCGCTTCGGTTCACATTGTTTCTTCGTGAGGTAAAGAATTTATCCTGGATAGGGGCCACCCATTTATCCGAAGTTGTGGGGGGATTTCTCATGATGCCCCTTTCAGATAAAAAGAGGCCAAAGATGCCCTTCAAGTTTACGGCTGATTTAATTGAAAAACATATCATGAAAAGTCATAGGGATATGTTCGGGATTAAAGCTATAAACTCCGTTTCTTTCCTACGGGCGCTGTATTTCTTTGCCGAGTATCTTGCAAGCGAAAACATGTTTAGCCCTCAAGAACGAAAGCATGCTGAAGACACAGACTTTCAAAAGACGTGTCTTTTATTTCTCGATGGGGCTTCTTTTCAAACCTCTTTTCTTTTCAGCCAGGCTTCCTGGTAAAGCCTCCCGATGGTCAGGAAAAGGGCCAGGAAGAACATCCCGAACATGAAGTTGGGGGCGGTGCCGAAATACTGGTCCATCTTGAAGCCGAGATACAAGAAGAGGAAGGAGCCGATGGCGATCGAGAATCCGTAGGCGCTGATGATCATGATCGGGTTGTACTTGTGGTAGAGAGCCTTTTTCGTTTGCTGAAGTGCCGACATCGTCCTACCCTCCTTTCTAAAGATTACTGATTAAGTTTCTTACCCAACCATGTTCTTGATGCCTTCGATCACTGGATTGGTGAAGAGGGCGATCAGGACCGTGTAGAGAGCGAAAACACCAGCGACTTCTCCCGTGTACATCTTCTCATACTTGTGTTTCAGGCTGATCAATGTCATCCCGCCGATAATCAGGCATCCAAGCTGGAGGTAAGGGAAGTTGGCCACGCCCGCTGCCGCATACTCGGCCAGGGCGAAAGTTCCGGTGCAAAGAACAACCACTATTGCCGCTACCATCGTTCCTAATGTCTTTTTCATTTTCTGTGTCCTCCATTTATTTTTATTTTTTTGTTTGCGTCTGTTTTACTTTAGATAATGCGGGAAACGTGCCAACTGAGCTTGAGGAAAATATGGAACAGCTTATCTAATTGATAATATAGGTTATTATTGGATAGAGGCGCGATCTATATAAGTGATTCGAGGGTACTTTGGAAGATTTTTTCAAAAATTCTTTAAATTCTTTGAACGGAATGATTGAAAGCGGGTGTTTTATGGAAAGGCATCAGACCAATGACGACGATCATGTCTTTGTCTTGATCATGCGCCAGATCTTGCCGGTGCTTATCATTTTGGCTGATTCATCATTATCCCTTGAACCACGAAAGCGTAAATATACTGAGCTGCTCTATGCAATCGGGACAGAGTTCATCCGTGTAATAGTCGTTAATGCCTCTCGTTAGTATCTGACCAAGTTGGCCAATCGGTACAGTGAATATCCCTGTTTCCCTGTATTCTCTCAAGCATCGCCTGCATTTGGCCTTACGGAGATCATTGTCAATATCATAGCCCAGATCTCGCCGGTAATCATCATCATTATTTTTCATGTGGAGGATTTAATACACCGGCAAGATTCGGCGGTGATCATTTTTTAAAACAACCAGGAGGTCAGTTCCTTGTATGAAAGCATCCGTCATCTGTGAGTGTGGATAGCCAATTCATGCAGGGGCTGGCCTTCTGTTGATATATACCTTCCTTACTCCACCGGCGAGTAGAAACAGCGATTGGGTGACAACACCTTTCCTTCCTCTTTCATCGCTTCCACAACCTTCGTTTCTTTTGAATCCATTGCAGATCCCCTCATTTTCAGGTTGTTACTTGCCCTGAGTATCCACCTTTCTCTTCAATTCCCTACCCACCTTGAAAAATGGTAGTTTCTTTGGCTTCACTTCAATTTCCTTGCCAGTTTTGGGATTCCTCCCTTTATATGGTTCGTATTCCCTGACAGAGAAGCTGCCGAATCCCCTGATCTCAATCCGATCTCCTTTCCTCAGTGTTTCCGAAAATCCGTCAAACATCAGCTTGATCACGTCCGTTGCTTTTTTATCGGTAATTTTTTCTTTATCAGCCAGAGCTTTGATGAGGTCTGATTTCGTCATGATGATTATCCTCCATTTGTTTTTCTAACCTTTTGCTTATATAAGGATCGTTCTATTTCAATTAGATATCTCTCAATGTTTGAGAAATCAGCATCCGCTCGCAGTAAAGATTAACAAAAGAGAATGCATTCCCGTGGAGTATTTATGGCCCCCAAAGATTCAGGTAATTGATATAGTCGAGCATCCCCACTACTTCTGAATATGAAGTACCGGGAAAGCTCAAGGGTTACAAAAAATAGTTCCGACCAGATTTGGAACATCGATCGGGTACGTTCATCTCATATACTTAGTGATTTCCTTCACATCTTTCCTCGGAGTCCGAAGCGGATCGGTCGCTGCTTTCCCTATGCAGATCAGAGCCAGCGGTTCTTTGGCTTCATCTATGTCCAGAATCTTCTTCATCGTATATCTGTCGAACAAAGTGAACCAGAGAGAACCCAGCCCCAGTTCATGCGCTACCAGAAGCATGTTCTGTATCGCTGCCGCACACGCCGGCTGGTATACTGTTTCCGTCCCCTTCAGAAACTGGTGAGCTCCTATCTTCTTCGGGTCACCGATCACCGCGATGATCACCGGCGCTTCCAGGAGAAAATCAGCCTTATATTTATCAACCCATTTCCATCCGCTCATAGCGAAAATCTTCTTTTTGCAGATCAACGATTCAAAGTGGATTCTCTGTTTGATTTCATTATTGGTAATGACGATGAATTCCCAGGGTTGATTATTAGCTGCTGATGGAGCCAATGTAGCTGCTTCGAGGATCTTATCAATCAAGTCGTCACTGATAGGTTCGGTGACAAACTTCCGGCAGCTTCGCCTTTCCTTGATAGCTTTCAATACTCCCATAGTTGTTCCCTCCTTTATGCAAGTTATGAAGATCCCGCTTGCCCCGAAGGATAGGACATCATTATCGGTGATGCTGTCAAGGAAATGATGATGCGATGGGTATGGCCGGCAGCGTCATCATGCTCGAGCCGCATCTCAGAAGATATTTTACCCTTTGAAGAAATCAATAAAATCAGAAACGCCTTTGTTAATATGGTTTTCAGCGGCGAGATTCAGGGCATGCTCCATGGCGATGTTTCCGATGGGGATAGTTTAATTCAGGAAATGATGTTTCTGTATCGGCGAATATGATATGAACTTTAGGTGGTGAATGATTTGTTGATAGCAAATACAAAGCGATAAACCCCGGATGTTGAGGGATTATTGAATGGCGATCGAAAGCGCGCATAAATATGAAAGCTAATTTCTCTCTTTTGGAGCAGATCCGCTTCTTCTTGTAATCGTGATCTTGGGGGAACTGGCGTGGATCGAAGAGTACTCATAGTATTCAATATCAACTGAAGTGTCATATCAAAGTTGAACTTCATAGTTCTTCCAGTGCTTTCTTAAATTTGTCCTCATGACTTTTTTCAGAATTTGCGAAGCTCTTAAAAATATCCGCTATTTTAAGGAAACCTTCTGCTCGTGCCGTCTGTTCAAAGTCAGGATAACGAGTTGACCATGTAGCATTTTCGCCCTTGATAGAGGCTTCCAGGTTGCTTTTTGTGTCTGTCACTTTAACAGCGGGAAATGACGCAGTCACCTCAACGGCACCGCCTTCAAAGAATTTATTGAAGACAGAAGCATGGCCTTTCTCTTCTCTTGATATTTTTGTGAAGATATCGGCGATCCCAGCCAGCTCTTCCTCTTTGGCTACTTTGGCAAAATATAAATATCGATTTACAGCCATTGATTCACTTGCAAAGGCAATCATTAAATTCTTCTCGGTCTTTGTTCCCTTTATGGACTTTGTCATCATCCAATTTCCCTTTCTGCATATATGTGAAACGGGCATGCGACAAACAGCAATCTACTGAAAAATCAAGATATATTAACCTGAAGCCTCTTTCCGAGTGCGCTTGCCACACGTTCCAATGTAGAAAGCTTGATATCTTCAGCGTGGTTTTCGATCCTGGAAATGGCTGTCTTTTTCGTTTTCAGGCGGAGAGCGAGTTCCTCCTGCGTTAGACCGGCAGATTCTCTCGCCTGGCGAAGAATAATACCAATTTTAAACCGCTCATAACCTTCATCAAATCCTTCTGAAAACAAAGCATCCTTTTGTTTTCTGCTCTCAATATATTTTTTCAGATCACTCATAGGGAGTTACCTCCTTGTAAGATATTCTCTTCGGTAAGCCTCTGCTCTTTCAATTTCGGCAACGGGAATCTTGTTTGTCTTTTTAACATAACCATGCGTCAAGATCATTTCAGAGTGACGAGGAATGAAGCCAAATATGCGATAGATATTCGATCCAAATTGAGCCCTGCATTCCCATATCTCTTCAGTTCCGGGCAATTTCTTTAAATACGATGAGGGAATCCGATCCAAATCTTCAATCAGCTTCAAGACCCAAACGATTTTTTGCACGACCTTCCCAGGCAAGGAATCAAGAAATTCCTCAACGGGGCAATTTCCATCCACCGTTTTATAGAATGTGATGGTCCTTCTCATGGAAGCAAGTTAACATGCAAGTTTACTTTGGTCAAGTGAAATGTCGGTAATATTGTTCTGATTAGAGTCCGTATTCAATGTTTCGGTTGAATTATCATATGTATTGACTTGCAGATGAACAGGTGCCAGGGAATACGATACAGAATAGAAGATCAGCTTTACTGATAACAAATACAAAGCGAGTGTTTGGCTGATTTGTGCAGATCAATGATAATGGGTTGAAAGGCGCAGATTTTTTAGCATGGATTTCTGGGATGATAGCGGGCTGGTGTTCTTCGGTAATCAACAAATGTGAGAAATGGGCCTGAATAGCGCCTTTCAACCCATTATTGCTCAGGCAAGACAGAGAAAAAATCAAGGGTGGCGGTTATCGACATTAGAACCTACCAACTGTTCATTGCTGGACAGTTTTAGGAACCGAGGATTACGGCGCGTAATATATAACATCAGTGGTTACGTAAGAATTTAACTTCGTTCGCTTTTATCTTCATGTTCGATAAAATGCAGTTAATATTTAATTTCTCTATTCAAGAGTGGTTATAAAATCAAACAACTCAAGCACTTCGCCGATTTTTAGCCAATTCCAAACCACATTTTCCATATCATGTAAATCGGGCGTGATATTATAGATTTTGAAATGACCGGCGGATCTGGTTCAACGCAAATTTACCGCCGACGGACCAAACCGGTTGTGGGTAGCAGATCTGACCTATGTAGCGACCTGGATTGGCTTTGTGTACGTGGCCTTCATCATCGACGTTTTTTCGCGCAAGATCGTAGGCTGGCGGGTATCACGTTCGTTGCGTAGCGATCTGGCCCTGGATGCCCTGGAGCAGGCCCTGTATTCCCATCGTCATACCGGGAACCTGATCCACCACAGCGACCGGGGCGTTCAGTACGTGTCAATTCACTACACCGAACGCCTTGCAGAGGCCGGTATCGAACCTTCGGTAGGTAGTGTTGGAGATTCCTATGACAACGCACTTGCGGAATCGGTAATCGGATTGTATAAGACCGAGGTTATCTATCGACTCGGGCCTTGGCGCAGTTGTGAGCATGTCGAGTTCGAGACCCTTGACTGGGTGGATTGGTTCAACAACTGGCGGTTACTAGAACCGATCGGAAACATCCCCCCAGTCGAGTTCGAGGATATTTACTATCAAAGTCAGAAAACCCCGGCCATGGTGGTCGGACTCAACTAACAAAGCCTCCGAAAAAGTCGGGGCGGTTCAGTTACCTTGATATGCCCCTGATAGTCTCTAGGACATAAGAGACGACGGGAGAAGGATATTAATTTGTGGGAGCATGAAATGAAAAAGCCGCTGGAATTAAATACCCCGAAGGATATTAACATCAATATGGGAACCGTGGTAAGAGGTGCTGTACTAATGTTGGTGGTTATCTGTCTGTTGTTTCCGTATGGGGCAGGAGCGGGAAGCCCGGGGGAAACGAAACGGGAATTGCCCTGCGCCGACGGCAAATGCCTGGAGGGTAAATGGCTGCGCCCCGACGGCGGATACCTGCTGGAGCTGAAAGGGGTAAAGCCGCCCGGGCGAGTGCAGGCCGCATATTTTAACCCAAAGCGGATCAACGTCGGGAAATCCGAGTGGCGGGGGGCGGAGGGACAGATTCAGGTATTTGTAGAACTTAGGGATGTGAATTATCCGGGTTCGACATATACCCTAGCCTATTTTCCCCAGGATGACACAATCAGGGGATATTATTATCAGGCCGTTCACAAGCAAACGTTCTGCGTGGTGTTTGTGAGAGCAAAATAAACGGGCTATGTGAAGCGACTATTTATGTCGTCTAGCATTGGGCGATTTCCCTGATAAATGCCCGCACCATGAGTACGGGATCGCAGGAAGGGTAATACTTGCAGCGGTTTTCGCAATAGCCGATGGACATCTCATCCCAGTATATTCTTCTTTCCGGACGTGGACAGAGGATAAACACATCATCTGTTTTCATTTTCATCTGAAAATGCGTTCATATATGGTTGATATTATACATCATACAATTTCCTCCACCTTCAAGGGGGAGGTTCGGAGGGTGATGGGTCGTACATTTTCATCCCCCTTTGTGACGGCAAGCCGTCATGAGCGTTTCATATAAACATTGCACAGAGGAAAGCGGCATGAAAATATCTGTTTTGGGAAATGGACATGTGGGTTCTGCCGTATTTGAGCGCTTAAAACAAATGCGAGAACTCAGCGAGATCATGCTTATTGGGCGAAATGAGGATAAGATTCTCGGTGAAATTGAAGATTATAAGGATGCGGAAGTCTTTGATATTCTTCCAACACCCAAAGTTGACGGTGGGGGCTATGAGAAAATCATTAATTCCGACATAATCGTGTATACGATAAGTATGGCGGCACCAGCAGAATTCACTCGGCGTGATCAAATTTGCAGTGCAAATATAAAGCTCACGAATGAGATCATTGAGAAGATACGGCCATATTGTAAGAATGATCCATTCATAATAGTAATTACAAATCCACTAGATGTAATTACTTACCAGTTTTCGAAGTCCGGACTGACAAAGGAAAATAGAATTATCGGCACAGGAACCATGCTTGAAAGTGCAAGACTGGCCAGACGCATTGCATACTTTTTTGATATTTCACCAAGATCTGTTTATGCACCTGTTGTAGGAGAACACGGTTCTTCGGCTGTGACTATATGGAGTGTATTGAAAGTATCAGGTCATGATATTGACACATATGCATCGAACGATATGATGAAGTCAGTAAAAATTGAACGGGTATTTTTAGAGGAAAACATGAAAAAGCAAGGGTGGAAAATCCAAACACTCAAGGGAAATACTAATCATGGAGTGGTAAGTATAGTTATATATATTATCAATGCAATAATACATGACACTAAAGAAATCATGAACGTATCTACATCGATGCTCAGTAAATACGGATATACTGAATTTGCACTTTCTGTACCATGCATTATAGGTGCTGGAGGAATAAGAGATGTCATTTTACTGAAGATGACCAGAGAAGAAAAAGAAGAGCTTGATAAATCAGCAGAAGTTTTAAGGAATATGATCAGATGTGTGCAAATTGGGCTATAATGCTTATGTGTAAAAGTTAAGCTCTCTCCGTACAGTTAGCGAATTTTTTCACGACAGGAAGGTAGTGTCAAGTTTTTTGTGTAAAATATTCATAGGCCAATTCCTTGAAGAAAGGCAGGTTCTTACGCACTTTTCCTACAGGGTTCGCTCTCCAATGCAACTCCATTTTCAAAGAGATATAGGCCAG
>Ga0208459_1004458_pt1 | contig 10394 bp, 5 predicted proteins | sample AD_UKC087_MetaG_FD_184433 | JGI IMG/M metagenome (GOLD analysis project Ga0208459, IMG submission 184433) | Active sludge microbial communities of municipal wastewater-treating anaerobic digesters from USA - AD_UKC087_MetaG (SPAdes) (version 2) | ecosystem: Engineered > Bioreactor > Anaerobic >... | reverse complement strand
CGTAGTTCAGCGAGTACACGTTGCGCCACAGGTCGACCGTCATCTTAGCCGCGGCGAACCCGGAGGTTCGTGAAAGGAATTCCCCGGCCGGAGAGTAGATGTCCAGGCGATAGTTGTCTGTGCTGGTGCCGTCTTTGATGTAGGAAAGAACATAGATGTATCCCAGGTACTCCACCCCCATGTCCAGATAGGTGACCTGTTCGGTCTCGGCGTGCAGCAATGTGTGATACTCGGTCTTGTCCCGGAAGTACTTGACCGGGTTGCCGTCGATGTCGAGCGCCTGAATGCGCTTGTTCAGCGATTCAAGGATAAGCAGGGTGCCATCCGCCGTGAATGCAATCGCCTTGGGACCATACAGCAGACCCTCGCGCGTGCCCTGTCCGCTGATAAGCTGTGCCCATGGAGCAGTTTCGTCGGGGAAGGGTTCGTCGGGCAGCTTCAGGATTTCGAGCTTGCTGTTGGCCCAGTTGGCTCCGACCACGTACCCGCCGTCGCGCATCGCGATGTCGTCCAGCGGCTGTGTGAAGCGGCCCCAGCTATTACCCAGGTATGTCATAGGAGTCGTCTCGTCCAGGACCACCTTTCGAAGGTGATACTGGCCGTCCCGGGTGTCCAGGAAGAAGTTGTTGCCGGTGCCGTCCACCGGCCCGAGCAGGTCGTAGATGATGGTCGACTGCGTCGACATGCCGCATTCCAGGCTCTTGTAGGCGATGCCCGGGTCCTGTTTGGCCGACAGGTTCTGAACGTAATGAAGCTGCAGATCTGTTGTCGAGGTGTTGCACTGCGTCATTCCCGGCCCGGCCGCCTGCCAGGCGTACCCGAACATGCCGGTCCGTTGCGAGAACGTGATGTTGTCGAGCTGGCACAGATGCGAACCGACGTTGTCGCACGACAGGTCGGCGATGGTCTCGTCCGGCGCCTCCCCCGCGACCCATTCGTACTGACCGGATATGTAGTTCAGGCTCTGCTTGTGACTGTAGAGTGTGGTCTCATCAAGCGGAACCAGCATTTCTTCGATGGTGATGGCGGCGTCGAGCGTGTCCTGTCCGACCGGCAGGACATTCGAAAGCCTGCCCGTGGAGCCGCGTCCCGCCAGCCATCCTGTGTCGGAGTAGAACCCGACGGTCGCCTCGACCACGCCACCAGCCAGCGCCTCCTCGATCTCAATCACGATCGGTTCGCTGACCGTGGTTCCGGGCATCGGAATCGGTCCAATCGTTCTGTCCGCGGCGTCGCCCCATTTGATGATCAACTTGTAAGACGTGGCCGTGGCCGGGAACTGATAGTCGTCCGGATCGTGATGGATTGTGATGCGCATCTTCTGCGTCGCGGTCGCGGAATTTTTGATGACCCACGGAGAACTGAGCACCTCGACGGTGGTCTGCGCTATGGCGCTGAGTGTTGCCGAGATGCTGAGTAGTTTGAGTGCCCAGCCAACGAACGGAATCGCCTGTTCGAACTGGGTCTCGGCCATCTTCGCGACCAGATAGGTCTTCAACTTGGAACAGCCATACGACAGCAGGATTCCGCCGAGCATGCTTGCGGATCTGGACAGAATCCTTTTGGGGTTGCCACCGAGGCCGATCTCAGCGGCGTTTTCGCCGGCAAGCAGGAAAAAGCCAATCGCCGAGATCGCAAAGACCAGGTCGCTGTCCGCCATGATTGACTTGTACCACTCGGTGCTTTGAAGTCCGGCGCCGGCAGCCAGGAAGATTGTGGGCAGTGCGTACTCGAAGACCGCGGTCAGAATGATTCCATCGCTTGCGACCTTCGGAAAATCCAGGTATCCCACGCCGAGCCCACCGGCGTACAGATTGACCCGGCTGGCATCGTTGGGAATCTCGATTGTGTAGTCTTCCCAGTCCGCCGGAAGGGGGATGCCCATGATTGTGACGACAGGTGCAAGGTGACTCACATACTGGAGTTTGTTGGCAGTGTCGTCGTGGCTGGTCGTCTGGCCCGCGGGTATCTCAACCCTATGGCCGAAGGAGTCCTCGAAGCCGACAAAGAACGTGAGATGCCGCAACCAGTGATTCTTCAAGCTGATCTTGACGCGGCGGTTTCCGGTGGTCGGGTTGTTGTCCAGGTGGCTGATTCTGGCTTCCAGTCCGGATCTGGACTGCGTGTGATCGAGGGTCCAGTTGTAATACGCCGATTCGCCCGCCCGCAAGGCGGCTGGAGTCTCAGGAGTGACGTCGATTGAGCCCACGCCGTCCTGGGTGTGGTAGGTGCTTCCCTTCAGCGCCGGGTCGTTGTGTGCCGACCGCAGGACATTCCTGAGGACGAGTTCGGCATCGGCGGCCGTCTTGTCGGAAAGGTTGTAGTTGTAGAACGGTGTGCCGTCCTTCTTCAGGCGGCGGTTGCCGTTGTCATCCAGAATCGGTTCCAGGATCGCCCAGCCGTCCGAATACTTGTCGTCGTGTTCGTATGCCGGCCCCTGAGCCGATATCGACTCGGCGAGTTCGATCAGACCCACGGAGTTTTCAATGTGTGTCATGACCAGAGCCGCGACGTCCGGGTCCAGGCTGGTCAACTCAGGATGGTGGAAAAGGATCGCCTTGGCCGCGTCCAGGGGAGTCACGAACTCATCCGGGTCGTCGTTCGCGTCCGTTCCAAGACGCAGCAGTTCAGAGCCGTTCGAGTCGCGCTTGGGCAGCGGGTTCACAAGGTACTTCTTGTACTTTGTCCAGCCCTGGTGGGCCCGGATTGTTCTAGCCTTCGTGATCGAGCGTTCGGGAATATGAATTCCGACGAGGCCGAAACCATGTTCGCCGACCCTGTTGTCGTCCGGGGTGTTCGTTACCCACATCAGGGCAACCCTGTCGTCCGGCAGTTCGACGTCCTCGGCATAGTGGGTCAGATCTTCGTCCGCGACGACTTGAAGAAGGACGTTGTCATCGCGGGCCTCGTCGCGCGTCTCTTCGTCGTGCCGCTTGAGCGTGTAGATCTTGTCACCGATGTGCAGATAAGCGGTTTCCTGTGGGGCAAGACCGGTCAAGTCCACATGGATCACGTGGTCGCCACCGGTTTCGTCGGTGTCGGTCTCGGTTGTGATGTCAGTTACCGCAGGCGCGTCGGCAAGCACCTCAGCGGACGTGTCGCCAATGACGTCCGAAACCACATCCAGAACCGCGTCGTCTGAGATGTCCGTTGATGGCGACTCCGACCCGCAGCCCGACATAATGGCGAGCATCGCTGCGAGCATGGCTGTCGAAACGTATCGTGCGACACAGGAATTTGAGTCTGGATGGCGAATCGATCCCATGTTGTCCCCCCAATATTCGGACCAAGGAAGTCAGAAACAGCGAAACCAGGTGAAGCAAACCGAGATTAGCGCCGGGAACCGCCTTGGTCAATATGAAACCAAGCCTTAGCCATCCAGTACTGGCGCTTGATTTTTACTTTTTTGTTGTTGCCGAGGCACAAGGGGGCCGGAACCAAAGGGATTGAATCATCCGTGGTTCACGCGGCTTCAGTCAGTGGGTTGAATCACGAGTGAAGAGGGACGGCGCGGTTCAGTAGCAGCCCTGGACCAGATTCTTGGTCGTCTCGTTGCAGGTCGGCGGGAAACCGAACTCGAACGTGCAGTTTTCCAGGAAGACACCGGTCTGGCCACAGTTCGGCGCAGCGCCCTTCCAGCCTTCGACCATGTCCTGCTTGCAGACCAGCAGGCCACCGCACGATCCGTCACCGTACACATACTGGCGGGTGTTCGCGCCGTCACAGTTGAAGTCGTAGGAGCCGCACTGGTTCGGAGCGGTGCGGAAAGTGGTGCCACCCGGGTTGGCCAGCGGATCGGTATCGCAGCAGTCGGTCGTGTTCGTGGCAGTGTAGGGGGCCGTCGGGGCGCAGACACAGCGTGATTCGGACATGCCGTAACCGTCGTTGTCCTGGTCGCGGTAGTACACCGTGCAACCGGTCGTGTTCGCGGGGTCGATCACGCCGTCACAGTCGTTGTCCAGACCGTCGCAGATCTCGTTGCCGGGGAAGCCGGTCTGCTGGCAGACCATCGAACCTGTCGCGCAACTGGTGATACCCTCGTTGCAGACACCCTGCAGGCCGGTCGAGCAGGGCACGCCGCCACCCGGGTTGCCTTCGTCGATATCGTTGTCGCAGTCGTTATCCATGCCGTCGCACAGTTCGGGTTCCGGGAACACGGTCTGGACACAGGTGATCAGGCCGTTCGTGCAACCGGTCCGGCCAATCGCGCAGGCGCCAAGCTGGCCCGAGACCGCGCAGGGCATGCCGCTGCTGATCGGGTCGTTATCGATGTTTCCGTCACAGTCGTTGTCGACCTTGTCGCACTTTTCGGGCTCGGGAAGGATGTTCGGCACGCATTCAATCATGCCGCCCTCGCACACCGTCGTTCCTTCGAGGCACGGACCGAGCAGGTCGCTGGCGCAGGCCAGTCCGCCACCCGGGTTGCCGTTGTCGGTCTCGCCGTCGCAGTCCTCGTCGGCGCCGTCGCAGGTTTCCGCCCTGCCTTCACCCGGAACGCACACATTCTCGACGCCGTCGGTGCACTGCTCAATCTCGTTGTAGCAGACGCCCGTGCCGCAGGTCAGCATGCTGGTGATTGTCAGATCGGGCGTGTTCACGCAGCCGACGGCCGTGTCGCACGTGTCGATCGTGCAGGCGTTCGAATCGTTGCAATCGATCGCGGGACCAACCATGCAGTTGCCCGCTTCGCAGTAGTCCGGGCCGGTGCAGAAGTCGCCATCCGAGCAGGAAGCGCCGGTTTCCGCCAGTTCTTCGACGCAGAGTCCGGCCTCGGTGTCACAACGCCACCAGGCGCAGTCGGTCGGCTCGCCGTAGAAGACGCAGTCGTCGTCCGCATCGCATTCAGGCTCGAACGTGTCCACAACGACGTCCTCTTCGACTTCGGCCGGAACGTCCTCGGGGGTCACGTCGACCGGCTCAATGTCCTCGATGTTCGTGTCCTTGATGTTCGTGTCCCCGGGGGTCACGTCAGGATCCTGGCCCGGATCCTCGACGCCGAGGTCTTCAGGGTTGGTATCCGGCACATTCGTGTCGGGCACATTCGTGTCGGGCACATTCGTGTCGGGCACATTCGTGTCAGGCACATTCGTGTCGGGCACATTCGTGTCGGGTACCGTGGTGTCACGTTCGGTTCCCGGATCCTCGGCAACGTCATCGAGCGTCGCTGAATCCTGTCCGATGTCCTGAATATCCTGTTCGATAATGTCCAGTCCAGGGGTGTCGTCGCCACACGCGGCGAAGGCCACGAGACAAAGACCCAGAGCGAGCGTCAGTACATGTTTCATGATAAGCCTCTCAAGAAATGCTCGATTATTTTATGGCTTCGTTATTGGATGCGCAAGTTTTTGATATCTGTGCACTTTGGGACGGTAGAGGACGTTAGTGCCATCAGACTCCCCGGCGACAGCACGCGCACAAGGCTGCGGTCGGGATAGAGCTCCTCGAAGCGCATCGTCAATGTGCGGTTCCACTTCTGGATGTACATCTCCATTTCGCCGCGTGACGCGTCCCCGCGCATCCGTTCCTCCCACGAATCGATGATCGCCGTGGCCAGATGCTTGTCTGGCAGTACTGTCGTCCCCGTGGCCTGTCCAGAACCGTCCTGTGCCCGGACAGGAATTCCAGCGAACGTGAGCAGAATGATCAATGACAAGAAACCCTTGCGTGCGGTGGTCATAATTGCCCTTCGCCTGTTCGTGAGCGTCGCGGTCTGCGAGTCCACGCGCCCGGGTCAGTCTTTCGCCATGTACTGCGGTTGTCAATGTAACGTCACTATACCCGACGAAGCTATGTCCGGGGAAGCGTCTGACTCAGAAGGTCGGCTGCGCCGTACTGGAAGGCTGGGAATCCCCTTCGCCCGGCTCGGAAGGATCCGCGTCCTTTAGAACTACATGGAATGTGCTGCCGACTTCCCACTCGCTGCTGACGTCCACGTGGCCCGCGTACATGTCCACGAGTTTCTTCACGATCGACAGTCCAAGGCCGGAACCCTCGATGCGTTTGGTCTTCTCGTTCTTGATGCGCACGAACTCGCCGAACAGGCGCTTGACATCGTCCGGCTTCATTCCGATGCCGGTGTCCTTGACGGTGATATGCATCATGCCGTCGTCACGCCGTCCGATTGTCACGTCGACGTTGCCGGCGTCGCGGTTGTACTTGACCGCGTTCGAGACGAAGTTGTTCAGGATCAGTTCGATTTCGCCCGCATCGGCAACCATCGTGGTAGGCCCGTCTGAAGCCACGTTGACCGTAATTCCGCGAGGCGCGCCACGTTCGCGACCGGCCTCGGCGGACATCTCGGCGACACGCATCAAGTCGACCTCGGTCACCTCGCGACGCTTGTGGCCGGACTCGATCCTCGTCAGGTCCAGCAGGTCGGCAATCAACTTGTGCATACCGCTGAGCCTGAAGATCGCGCGGTCGACCACGTCGTTGTAATCGTCCAACTGGTCGCCCATCACGCGGTCCTTCATCATCATCAGGTAGCCCTCGACCGCCGCTGTCGGGGACTTCAATTCGTGGGCAACGACCGACAGGAACTCGAACCTGACCCGCTTGCGTTCGGCGACCAGTTTCATCGCCTGTCGCTGCAGCACGATGTGTTTGGCGGCCTTGAACAGGCAGGCGCGCAGCTCGTACGGCGTGAACGGCTTGGCCAGGAAGTCGAAGGCTCCGCTCCTGGTTGCCGCCACCGCGGTTTCGAGCGACGCGTAGGCAGTGATCATGATGGTCAGGACGCTGATCGATTCCGTGGCCATCTTCTCGACCAGTTCGATCCCGCTCATCCCCGGCAGTTTCTGGTCCAGCAGCAGGATGTCCGGAGCGGCCTGGTGAATCATGTCGAGAGCGTCCTCGGCAGACTCCGCCGATTCAACTGTCAGTGCGAAACTGGAGTTGAATTCGGGCACTTCCACGACCGCGCCACGCAAAGCCTTGGCAATGGCCATGCGTATTCCCAGCTCGTCGTCCACGACAAGCACGCGCAGTTCATCCACGTTGGACCTCCGGAATCAAGTTCGGAAGGCTATTTTCACTCAGCGGGCAGAAGCATGTCTATCTGCTTCTTGAGCTGATCGTAGCGCAGAGGCTTCTCAAGCATCGCGTCCGCCTGGATCCAGGAACGTTCCTCTTTCGTGGTCGCGCTGAAGCCGAGTCCAGTCTCGCGCTCGACGCCGGTCGCCATGATTACCGGGGTGCCGGGGAACGCCTTCTTGATCTTGCGGCTGACGACGAAACCGCTGTCCATGAATTCCATCATCAGGTCAACGACTGCAAGGTCGAAGTGCGCGTCGCCATTCAGATATTCCTCGGCCGCGACCTGTCCCTCGCACCTGACCACGGCAAAGCCGTCCTTCTTCAGTCTCGATTCGGTGATGTCGAGAAAATCGACATCGTCGTCAACAAGCAGGATCGTCTTTCCAGTGGCACTTACTTTCTGTTCGCTCATTTTCCTCACCTTTTCACACGTTGTTTCCATACCTGGGTATGGTCACAAAGAAAGTCGTTCCCGTCGGTCCCTGCCCGGGATCGGCGTTCGATTCAAACCTTATGTCTCCCCGGTGCATCTTGACGATTCCGTAGGACACCGGCAGGCCGAGGCCTGTTCCGCGTCCGATCGGCTTGGTCGTGAAGAACGGGGTGAAAATCCTGTCCTTGTGTTCGGCCTTGATACCGACACCAGTGTCCGATACCTTGAATATGACCTGTCTGTCCGTCACCTGGCATGTCAGCGTAACCTTTCCGCCCTCGGGGGTGGCCTCGAGCGCGTTGGACATCAGGTTTGTAAGCACCTGAAGCATCTGGTCCGAGTCGATCTCGGCCATGGTGTCGGGTGGCGGTGTCACCGTATCGACCGTAACGCCTTCATGCGCGTGGAGGCCCAGCAGTACCGATTTCACGAAGCGATCCAGGTTCGTCGGCTGGAGCAGCACCCGGTTCTGTCGCGCGAAGTTCAGCAGACCGGAGACGATGCGTTTGCATCGATCGGCCTGGTCCGAGATGACCTTCAGATCTTCCTTCATCTCGGGGTTTCCTTCGCACTCCTCGGCCAGCATGTGCGAGTACATCAGCACCACGCCCAGCGGGTTGTTCACCTCGTGCGCGATTCCCGCGGCTAGTTGCCCCATGCTGGCCAGCTTTTCACCCTGGATCAATGCATGCTGCGCGTGCTCGAGGCGTTTATTCACGTCCGCGAGTTCGGTCACCGACTTCTTCAGCATGTCGATGGTGTAGGGCAGACACATCTCGTTCTCGGCCAGTCCCTGATGGATGGCGATCGCGTGTTCCAGACACGTGTCGTATCCGCAGGCGCCGCAGTTCAGTTCGTCGACCGACGACGCCTTGCCGATCTTCAAGAGGATGTCGTTTACCTCTTCGCGGGTCGGCGTGGTCATCCGCATGTCCTCGGGACTGAACGACTGAGACAGATCCAGGTCCGGATACCGATGCATGTCCTCGACCCACCTGTCGGCGTCGAAATCGGCCATGCGCTGACGGACGTACTCGGCAATCATCGCCCGTCTTGTGTAGAGGGGAACGGTGGCGGATACCGCCGGCCCCATGATGCAGCCGTTGCAGGCCATGACCTCGACGAGGGTCGCCTGGATGGCGCCCGAGTCGAACTCACGGATTGCATCGACGAACGTGTTGTGTCCGTCAACGACCGCACCCTCTGAAGACATCAGGCGTTCATCGATCTTGGCGGTCTGCATCAGACCACCGCTGACCGGATAAATCCCACCAAGCCTGGCAAGGGGCGGGTCAAAGCGCGAGGGTTCCGCCGTTTCCGGTTTCAGTCCGGCTTGCTCGAACATCTCGCGAAGCTCGGCAAACGTCAGCACTTCCTTGACCTGGCCATGCGAGAGCTCTATTGCCTCGGCCTTCTTGGCGATGCACGGTCCCACGAACACCACGTCGACGTCGTCGCCGTACATCCTGTGGACATACCTGGCCATCGCGACCATCGGAGAAGCGATCGGCGCCAGGGAATCGGTCAGGTGCGGCGAGAGATGCTCGACGTATTTGACCGCGGCCGCGCATGCCGTAGCAAGAAAGTGCTTGCCGGTGTCCGCGTAGTCCTTGACCAGGTCGTGGTAGCGTTCAGAGACCAGATCCGCCCCGAAAGCCACCTCGTTGACCAGTTCAAAGCCGAGCGCTCTGACCATTCCCAGAAACTGTTCCGGCGGGCAATCGGAGAACTCGACCGGGAAACTCGGTGCGATGCAGGCGGACAGGCGCCTGCCAGGAGTCGCGAGCATCTCCTGCACCTTCTCGACCGAGCGCATCACCTGCTTCGCCTTCTGGCTGCAGACCTGCACGCAGTTGCCGCATCCAATGCACCTGTCGTTGATCACCTCGGCCTGTCCGCCCGAGATGCGAATGGCCTTCGCGGGACATTCACGGACGCAGGTATAACAGACCCTGCATCGATCTCCGATAGTAGTGACAAGCGGCAGCGCCATGGCACCCAGCCCTCCGGGAAAGGCACATCCACAATCGCGCACCCGGGCCTAGAAATCAACCTCTCTCTTGCTGTACTCGGTGTGGAGGATGTGATGGCTCTTCTCACCAAGCGGCTGGCCCAGGTACTCGTCGTAAAGGCGCTGAACCTGCTGGTTCTTGTGGGACACCCGCAGTTCGTCGTCCTTGTCGATCATGTACAGTGCCTTCATCCTGACCTTGACCGCCTCGATGTCGGTGCCGATCGGCTGTCCGCCACCGCCAACGCATCCGCCAGGACAGGACATAATCTCGATGAAGTGCAGGTCCGAGCGACCGTTTCTGATTTCCTCGACCAGCTTTCTGGCGTTACCCAGGGTATGGGCAACGGCGACGCCGACCTCGAGGTCACCGATCTTGACCTTCGCTTCCTTGACACCATCCAGACCACGAACCGCCTTCACCTTGAGGTCTTCCAGCTCGCCGCCGGTCCCGAGGTAATGAGCGGTGCGGATGGCCGCTTCCATGACGCCGCCGGTGGCGCCGAACAGCTTGCCCGCGGAACTGCGTTCACCGAACGTCGTGTCCGCGCCTTCCGGTTCCATCGACTCCAGGTGCAGGCCGCGCATCTTGATGATCCTGGCCAGTTCCCTGGTGGTGATGACCGCATCCACATCCGGGTAGCCGTCCTTGGAGTGCGTTGGAAGCTGTGCCTCGTACTTCTTCGCGGTGCAGGGCATCACGGAAACGACATAGATGTCTTCAGGTTTCAGGCCCTGGCGCTCGGCGTAGAACGTCTTGACAACCGCTCCGAGCATCTGCTGAGGGCTCTTGCATGTGGACAGATTGTCCAGCATGTCCGGGTAGTTCTGCTCCATGAAGTCGATCCATGCCGGGCAGCAGGACGTGAACATCGGGAGCTTTCCGCCGGTCTTGATCCGATGGAACAGTTCGCT
>Ga0208459_1004453_pt1 | contig 10399 bp, 8 predicted proteins | sample AD_UKC087_MetaG_FD_184433 | JGI IMG/M metagenome (GOLD analysis project Ga0208459, IMG submission 184433) | Active sludge microbial communities of municipal wastewater-treating anaerobic digesters from USA - AD_UKC087_MetaG (SPAdes) (version 2) | ecosystem: Engineered > Bioreactor > Anaerobic >... | reverse complement strand
TACAATACGATTTATCTCTTCGGGCATGGCCATGTCGCCCGAGCGTATTCCCCCCTCGATGTGGGCCACAGGCACCAACATCTTCTTTGCCACGATAGCGCATGCCATTGTAGAGGTGACATCACCCACCACAATGCACAGATCGGACCTTTTCTGCGCGAGAAGCTTTTCATAGCCCAGCATTATACCGGAGGTCTGTTCAGCCTGTGTTCCGCTGCCGGCATTCAGGTTAACATCAGGTTCAGGTATACTCAGCTCTTCGAAGAATGATCCGCTCATGTTGCGGTCATAATGCTGGCCGGTGTGTACGAGCCTGTAATTTAGTGTGCCGCCAGTTGCCCTTCTCTTCTCAATCTCCCGGATGATCGGGGCGATTTTCATGAAGTTGGGGCGTGCGCCGACGATAAGGTCAAGAAGCATAAAGAGTCTGAAAGTCTAAAGTCCGAAGGTCCAAAGGTCAGGCTATTTGCCGAAGAGGAGGCCGAGTTTCAGGTTGATGAAGCTGTCATGCCATGCGGCGTTGAAGCTGGAGTCATCGAAAATCTCCCTGTCTATCTGGGTCAGGAGTCCGGCAGAAAAGGAAAGATGAGTATTTCTAAAAACAGGCACAATCAATCCAACACCCGGATTGCTGAATACTTTAGAATAATCCCTGAAGTTTTCAAAATTCATCATAAAACCTGTAGGTATGGCAACAAAAAACTTTACTCTCTGTCTTCCCATGAAATATCTCAGATCAGCATAAAGAGGAACCGTGTACCCGTCGTTGTATTTAAAGTACCCCGTTCCGCCGCCCAGGGCAAAACCGCTTCCAAACTGCCAGCCGAGGGCTGTTGTGGCACCAGTATAGTATTGTGCAAATGGAGGCTCGATAACATACAGGCCAAATCCGTAATGACCTTCGGTCAGGCTGTACAAACCTCCGCCCATCCTTGAATATGGCTGTGCCGCGGTGGTGAATAGCTTATGGCTGCGCCAGAAATCCTGCCGGTGATCAAGAAATTGCATCTTATCAAGGTGCCAGCAACGCTCAGTCACTACCTGTGCTGAAGCGTACAATAACGATAAGAGTGCGAGGATTACTAAGGTTAACAGACGTTTCATACGAACCCCCTCTTTTTGTAAATCAGAGCTTTTGTCGCCTAATTTACAAAACATCGTTCAGATATGAGCTGTATTTTTCTACTTCAGGAATAAAAGTCCAAGCCTCATATTGATAAAGCTATCGCGATAGCCGGGGCCATCTTCAAAGATATTGCGGTCCCACTGGGTAAGAAGTCCTGTTGCAAAAGAGAGCTGAAAATTCTTTGTAAGCGGCACTGTAATTCCGGCACCGGGATTGACAAAGACTCTGGAGAGATCTTTAAAATCGCTGAAATTAGCCATGAATCCGCCTGATCCCATTACAAAGAACTTTACGCGCTGCTTTCCGAGGTACCATCTGGCATCACCGAATATCGGGATATCATAACCACCATTATACTGGTGGTAGCCGATACCCCCTCCCAATGCAATTCCATTTCCGAATCGCCATCCGAAGACTGTTGTCAAACCTGCATAGTATTCGGCGTATGGTTCATCTACAAGTTTAAGTCCGAACCCGTACTGTGCTTCCGTCAGATTGTAAAGGCCTCCGGCGACAGTAGAATATGGCCGCGCATAAGTGGAAAACATTTTATGTGTCCTCCAGAAATCCTGTTTATGCTGAAGGAACTGCACCTTATCGAGGTGCCAGCAGCGTTCAGTTACTATCTGGGCTGATGCATAGGAGATAGTCAGCAATAAAACAACGGCAAGGGCGAAAAGTCTTTTCATATTGGTCCTTTTAATTATATTGAATGACTTTGGGTTACAAGGTACAAAATATATTTTAGTTGTATTTTAGATTTAACTTCATTTTTAATCTGCATGGTGACGGTGGATCACTTCCTGCCCTTGATCTCAACACCAAGCCTGAAGTTGATGAACGACTTCCGTGCATTAGGACCTCCGGTAGTAACCATCACTCCTGTAGAAAAGGAAAGAGCTTTCCTGTTGGCCAGGACGTATCTGATGCCTGCTGAAGGGTTAATGAACACCCTGGTGTTTTCGAGATCTGTGAAATCAAGCATTATTCCTCCTCCACCTGAAAGAAACGGGACAAACTCCTGTGAATTGAAAGAATACCTGATATCTAAAAACAGGGGAAAGAGTGTCGCTTCATCGTGAAAGTGGATTCCTGCTCCGGCCCCAAGCTTTATATTTCGTGTGAACTGATATCCGGCAATAGTAGTCAGGCTATAATAGTATGCTGAAAGGCCATCATCAGTCTTTCCCAACCCCGGTGCTCCCGTCAGTTCAGTGATACTAACAAATCCGGATTGCCAGTCGTAATTAACCTTCGGGGTTTTGGCAATGCGGTCATTTGGCTGGGCATAGGCTCCAACGATAGCTGTCAGGAAAAGTAAAAGAGATAGTTTTGTTCTCATAGCATAAAGTCTGAAGGTTCCCGATTCACTTCGTGATCGGGATTGAGGATCCGACAGACATCGGATCCTCAGCTATTTGTCATTAATCGTTAGTGTAGTAGCCGGAGGATTTGCCTCCGCCTTTTGTGTAGTAGTTGCCTGGATCATAGTATCGGCTACCATAGCCCAGAGTATATCCGTAGCGTAGACCATATCCGTAATATCCCGATACTGATATGTCATTGACAAGAAGTGCCACATTCGACATTTCGCCCTTGCGGTAGATCTCATCAAGGAGCTGTACAGAGCCCCTGGTAGTGTATCTCTGACGCACAACAAACAAGGTGACATTTGAGAGCTGACTGAGAAGCAGTGCGTCTGTCACTATACCAACAGGCGGTGTGTCAATTATGACAGTGTCAAATTCATTCCTTGCCCTGGCAATGAATTCTGCCATCTTCGGAGACCCGATAAGCTCGGCAGGGTTAGGAGGCACGGGACCGGACGGGGCAAACCAGAGGTTCGAAATATCAGTCGGTACGATCACCTCCTCAAAAGTAGCGCTGTCGCTCAGATACTGACTCATGCCGTGCCCGTTACCTGCCTTGAGAATGGAATGTACCCTGGGCTTGCGCAGGTCAAGCCCGACGATGAGTACCTTCTTGTTCATCATTGAAATAATTGTGGCCAGGTTCACCGAGACGAAGGTTTTACCCTCTCCGCTTACAGGTGAACTTACAACTATAACTGGACACTTAGTCTGCCCGGTATAAAAAGCCAGCGAGGTACGCACCGCCCTGAAGCTCTCCGCAAGGGTGCTGCCGGGCTTCTCTGCCACGGGATCTTCAACATTATATTCAGAATGACTGATGTACCCGATGATTGGTGCTTTGGTTATCCTTTCTATGTCGTGACGCCCGATGATCTTGTTGTTCATAAGGTCAAAAATCACTATGAGAGCCATTGGAACAATCAGGCCCAGGAGCATCGCTGTAAGATAGTTTTTCATCTCCTTCGGCTGAACCCTGGCACTGTTCTGAATCATGGCGTTGTCAATGACACGGTTATCCGTTATCTGTGATGCCTTCGCTATGCCAGCCTCAGCCCTGCGTTCCAGAAGATATGTATAGACCGAGTTGTTCAGATCAAATTTCCTCTGTATGCCTATCAGGCGTCTTTCTGTTCCGGGCAGCCGGCCCAGCTCCTTCTCAACCTTTGAAATGCGTTCGTTGACATTGTTTAGGGAGAGCTTAAGCTGGCTGATTGCACTTTTCACATTCTCGCGAAGGGATGCACGTGCATCCTCAAGGGTCTGATCCATCAGCTGCGCCTGTGGCTGGTTATCCTTCACCGTAAAGGCCATCTGTTTCTTCTGCTGCTGCAGGGTTGCAAACTCCCCGACCAGCTTCACCAGAACCTGATCTGTCACACCCATGACACTCGGGGAGATGATACTCTCACTGTCATCCCTGGAGTCAAGGTAGTCAAGCAGATATTCATAATACTGCATCTGCATTTCCAGGGCATTCTTCTCTCCCTCAAATTTCTCAAGTCTTTCAAGAACCAGAGTACCTTCGAGGGTAAGATCAACGAACCGGTTGTTGAGCCTGAAATCCTCCATACTGTTCTCTGCTATCCTGAGGGAGTCAGAGATCAGGCCCAGCTGAGCCTCAATGAAATTGATAGTGTTGTCCGCTGCCCGGCTTTTCCACTCCATACCCTGCATTATATACTGCTTCATCAGCATGTTCAGGTAGTCAGCACCCTGTTGCGGTGAGTAGCCTTCAAACGAAAGGTTAAAGACGCTGGCATAATCCTCAACGGCTTCCACCTTCAGACTGTTGCGGTAAACATTTGCAAGGGTGGCGGGTGATTCAAACCATACCAGCCATCGGCTGCCTTCTTTTATTGATCCGGTGCTGTCACGCTGCTCAATTACAAAGTCAAAACCGTAATAATCATATACTTCACCAAGCTTAAATTCACGTTCGCGGTTAACCTTCTCACCCGTCTCTGAACCATTGAGACCCTTTGTTTTCAGTTCGTCGTCATCAATTTCAACGGTATATGATTCCGGTCCTGTGAATCTGATGGTCATCGGCACCCCTGCCGGCTGGTCATCATTGAGTTTCCTTATCACGAACGGGGAGGTCATGTAGGTCCGCTGACCCTGTATGCCATTCCGTGCTACCGGGATGTATGCTATATGGTGTTCGGGCAATTCCTCTATGACCCTGTAATTAAGCGTGTATGATTTAATAATTGCCACCTCATCCTCGAGATTTGGGTAAGGGTTATAGGCATTGCCAGCAAAGATCTGTTCCATATTGGCAATGGCTCCGGAGGTCTGCTGTTCCTTTATCATGAGTGTGCTTGACACACTGTAGACGCGTTGGGAATAACGGTTATATGTGTAGGCTATGCCAAGGGCAATGAACAATGCGGCGGCAATCCATATCCAGTTACTGATGAACAGGGAGACATAGCGCATCAGGTCAATGTCGTCGGAAGGAGGGGTGGGTTTCTTGGTTGTTTCCATGTGATGAGTATGAAGCAGGAAGGATGTTGGGTTACTTTTACAATTCTTAATCCCCTACGGGGATCTTATGGCCGCAGGTCATTAAGAATTGTAGAAAAGGTTATAGTTTTTGCTGCTGGCCGGGGGGCCGGAAATGTGCGTTCTGAATAATCCTCCGGTTGGTCAGTCACATCGGGTGAAGTGCCTAACAATCTGAAGTTCTTCTAAATACAACATGAGCCGATCATTTGTTCACGGCTCTATTTTATGTCAATTCTTCCCCAAGATTTTGCTGCCATCAGTGGGCAGCTTTGATTGCCAAATATAGATAAATTTTAAATTATTGTAATTCATTTTTCAACGGAAGTCAGTCCTCAGTATAATATGCCCCGGCTTCCTTCCCGGCCCCCTTGCCGTACTGACTGTGACCGTAATACTTGTAGCCGTAGTTGTAACCGTAGTTGTAGCCCATCGTGTAACCGTACCGAAGACCGTAACCGTAATAACCGGACATCGAGATATCATTCACAACAATGCCCGGATTCTTTATCTCCCTGTTCCTGTAAATCTCGTCTATCAGGCTGAGTGTGTTCCTGGCACTGTAACGCTGCCGCACCACAAACAGGGTCACATCGGCACGCGAGGCAAGCAACAGGGCATCGGTGACAACAGCCGCCGGGGGTGTGTCAATGATGATGTAATCAAACTCCTTCCTGGCTCTCTCCAGGAAATCGGTCATCGCCTGCCGCTCAATCAGCTCCGACGGATTCGGCGGAATGGGTCCCGACGACACAAACCAGAGATTCTCAATGGGGGTGGGCTGCACCACATCCTCAAAAGTGTGATTGCCGCTGAGATAGGTGCTCATCCCCTTCGAGTGATCGAGATTCAGTATCTTGTTGATCCTCGGCTTGCGCAGATCGAGGCCTACAAGCAAAGTCTTCTTCCCCAGCATCGAGATAATCGCAGCAACGTTCATCGCCACAAAGGTCTTCCCCTCGCCGCTTATTGTGGAGGTGACGGCAATTACAGCCGGCTGTCCCTCCGGCATGAAATACTTCAGCGAGGTGCGTATGCTCCGGAAACTCTCCGCCAGCGTGCTGCCGGGCTTCTCAATAACAGGCACCTCGGTACCGTAACTGTTGTGACTTATAAACCCGAGAATGGGCGCCTGGGTGGCACGCTCGATATCCTTCTTGTCAATTATCTTGTTGTTCGCCAGATCTATCAGGATGATCGCAATGGCCGGCAGCAGCAACCCGAGGATCAGCGCCAGCATATAGTTCTGCCTGACACGCGGTTTGATCCTGGCCGCGTTATAAGGCTCTGCAATGTCAATGATCTTGTTGTCAGACACCTTCGAGGCCATCGCTATGCCCGCCTCCGCTCTCTTCTCAAGCAGGAAATTGTAGACGGTGCTGTTAAGATCGAAGTCGCGCTGTATCCTTATCAGCTGTCTCTCCGTCCCGGGAAGCCGTCCGAGCTGGGCGTTGACCTCGCCGATGCGCTTCTCAACATCGCCTGTCGAGAGGCGCAATTGGTTGATGCTGTTGGTGACGTTCTCGAGCAGCGCGGCACGTGCCTGTTCCACCTTCGAGGAGATGAGGTCCGTAGCCGGGAGGTTATCCTTCATGACAAACCCGGCCTGTTTCTGTTGCAGTTGCAGGTTGGAGAGCTCCTCCACCAGCCGTACCAGCAGCGGATCAGCCACACCCATGATGCTGGGCGAGACTATCAGCCCGCTCTCGTTCCTCGAGGTGAGATATTCCTTCAGGTACTGATAGTACTGCATCTGCAGGTTGAGGGTGTTCTTCTCGTTCTCATAGCGCTCCAGCCGCTGCAGCACCAGGTTGCCCTCCGCCGTGAGGTCAACAAACCGGTTGCTGAAACGGAAGTTCTCCATCTTGTTCTCCGCCTTCACCAGCGAGTCGGAGATGAACCCGAGCTGCTCATCAATGAAATCGACAGTCTGCTGTGCCGCCTCGTTCTTCCACCGTAGCCCGAGGTCTATATAGGCAGTCATCAGCGTGTTGAGGTAATCAGCCTCCTGCTGGGGCACCAGGCCGCTGACGGTGAGGTTGACAAGCGTGGCCTCCTCGTCTATGGGCGCCACGGAGAGCTTCGAGCGGTAGTAGTTGGCCAGCGATGCCGGCGAGGTTACATAGAAGTAGTACCTGTTCGACCGGCCGGGGTCATATAGCGAGGCTGTCGCGCTGCGGGGTTTTATGACAAAGTCGAAGCCGAACTTTTCGAACCGTTCGCCGAAGCTGTGCTCCCCTTCGTACTCATCGGCCTCGATTGTCAGGAGGTATTTCTCGTCCGACAGGATTTTGATATCGACCCTCTTGCCGGGCTGCATCCATATGCTGTCACAGTCGACCGTGAATGGCGAGTTGCGGTAGAGGCGGGTCTCGGCGATGCCGCGTTTGCCCACGGCCGTATAGACCACATGAAACTCTTCGAGGTCGGCCATCACCTGGTGGTTAAGGCCGAACGATTTCAGTATGCCGATCTCGTTCTGCAGGTTCTGGCGTGAGCGGAAGATATCTCCTCCCGGGATGATCTTGTCCATCTCGGCAAAGCCACCGCCGTACTGATCGTCGTTGATGAGCAGGGTGCTCTGGACGGTATAGGACTCCTCTCCCCACCTGTTGGCGCCGTAAGCCAGCGCGAGGGCCAGGAAGAGTGCCGCGGCAAACCAGTACCAGTTACTGATGAAGAGCGAGAAGTAGCGACGAAAGTCTATCCCTTCGCTCTCAGGCATGAAATAACTCTGCTCGTCGTTTGCCATCACATTCAGGTTTTGATTGAAAAGCCTCGTAGAGGTTCAGGAATTGTAGAGCCTCGTAGAGGCTCGAGAATTGTAGAACCCCGTAGGGGTTCAAGAATTGTACACCCGGAGGTTCTCCCCACCCCCGAGCCTCGTAGAGGCTCAAGAATTGTAATTTGCATGTCAGCGGCCAACCATCTGCCAGAGCCTCGTAGAGGCTCAAGAATTGTAGAACCCCGTAGGGGTTCAAGAATTGTAAGAGCATCGGCCTCACCCATCCCCCACATTCTTAATTGAAGTAGTTGATCAGCAACAACGTAGTACTGATTGTCCCCGTAACCGTGGCAATAATGAACGATATTGTCGGGAGATTGACATTAAATACCTTCTTCGGATTGGGCTGCACTATCACCACATCATTGGGGGTGATGAAGTATGCCGGTGACGAGAGCAGGCTCTTGTCCTGCAGGTCGATGTGGTACGTTATGGTCTGGTCGCCTGCGGGGCGTATCACGAGGATCTTTTCCTTGGTGCCTGTCTCGGCGATGCCGCCGGCGCGGCCGATAGCCTCCAGCACCGTGAGCTGGTCATTGTAGTTGACATAGCTGCCGGGAGCCCTCACCTCGCCGATGACTGTGTACTTGAAGCTCATGAGCCTCACCTCGACGTATGCGTGGCGGAAGAGCGAGTCAATCTTTTCCTGGAAGAGGTCGCGGATCTGGTAGATTGTCAAGCCGGACACCTTAATGTCGCCCACCATGGGTATTGTGACATTGCCTTCCGGGTCGATGCTGTAGCCCATCATGTATGCGGATCCCTCGTTGGAGATATAGTTCATGTTGGCCGATGCCTTGTCGTTGAGCATCTCCGTCAGCGCTCCCTCGGGGGTCTGTGCCTTGACGCTGACATATAGTATGTCGCGGGGTTGCACCTTATAGTCAGGCACATCCATCGGGAACTGGTTCTGGCCACTGATTTCGTCGAGGTTGTTAAGGTATGAGAGTTCCTTCTGGGTGGAGCATGCCGTGGCGAGGGTTATCAGGGCGATGAGTGGGAGGAGTTTTTTCATATCAGGTAATTTGAAAGTATTAAAGCCCCGACACTCCCGACTTCTTCGGGACAAGTTCGTGTGCGGGGTTTGCCTGCGGCGAGCTCCCCGCCTGTCGGCGGGTCGGTTCGACCTGCGGGTCTCAATCTGAATGTCTGAGGTCATAGTTTTTTTGCCGGGTAAATGGCGTACTAAATATCCTATTTTTTTTCGAGTTTACGAATAGCGTTGGCTTTAATATCTACAGTAAGGTTCATGCCGGGCTGGATAATACGCATCACAACCTTTTGTTTACGGCCCACGCGTATCAGTTCACCGCGGAGGCCGGAGAGGCTGCCGATGGTCACCTCAACGAGATCACCCTTGGCGTATACGTTGGTGCTGAGTTCAACCTCGGCGTCGCTGCCGCAGAGGATGCGGAGATTGGTTATCTGTACCTCGGGGATGGGAACGGGTTTGCGATCTATCATTATAAATTTGACCACACCGTCTATCTTGCGTACAGTGAAATAGTCCCTGGGTAGGATGCGGACGAAGACATATGAGCTAATGAGCGGTTTCTCAACGAGTTTCTTGCGGTCGGACCACTGGCGGAGAGTTTTCTGAAGGGGAAGGAAGGTTTCTATGCCGAGTTCTGAAAGGCGGTCGCTGACCCGCTTCTCCGCCCTCGAGTTAGTATAGACGGCATACCAGGCCTTCTGCGGCTTTTTCAGTTCTTTCTGCGGCGGGCCTGTCTCCGGCTGCGCCGGCTGTGGCGTCTCTGCCGGCTCTGCCGGCTGCATTTCCAGTGCCTGCTTTGACTGTGTTTCTTCCATGGTCCTTTTTATCAACAGCAAAACTAATAAAAAATTTAGCCCGCAGGGCTTTAAGAATTGCAGAAGAGAGGAATCCCCACACTACCACCGCCAACCTCCAGTATTGTGCACCAATGCCCCGCCCACCCACCCATTTATTTGTGGTCGCCATCATATACAATGCTTCAACCTCTCCGGGGTTGTGATTGTTTCTTCTCTGTGAATGAATTTTACAGATCGTCCTTATTGATGCCCGACTGCTTAGGTATGGAATAAAGGGTTCCTGCAGGAAGGTCTTTCTTTTGCATAGGAAGCACTGCACGTTTACGTGTTACAGGATGCAACCATATCTGTTGGCTACAACGACTGCGGTCAAGAACAAAACCCTTCTTCTTCAGAATCCTGACAAGATCCTTTGGAGTAAGAGAAGGCTGATTGCTCATACAGCTTTATCCAGTGTAATGGAATACTGCAGTGTGTTCGATTCATCAGGTATGGGCTCATTATGCTCAACCAGACTCCCGATATAGAGCTAAATAGCTTCTTTTGCCATCACAATGGCTTCATCAACATTCTCCCCATAAGTTACGCATCCGGGTAAAGACGGTACGGTAACAGTATAGCCACCCTCGGGTTCCCGATTCAGCATTATTCTGTATGTTAATCTCTTCATTTTCCTGACTCCTCCCTTAAATTAGGGTTTGCTGAGAAAGTCGGATTATTCTGGCATTAGGTTGATAATCAACATAATAAGTTAATAACTTTCGATCTGGGAATTAGCAAAAATGCAAGTAAAAACATAGATTGCCTTCATAAAGCTTG
>Ga0208459_1004450_pt1 | contig 10408 bp, 9 predicted proteins | sample AD_UKC087_MetaG_FD_184433 | JGI IMG/M metagenome (GOLD analysis project Ga0208459, IMG submission 184433) | Active sludge microbial communities of municipal wastewater-treating anaerobic digesters from USA - AD_UKC087_MetaG (SPAdes) (version 2) | ecosystem: Engineered > Bioreactor > Anaerobic >... | reverse complement strand
GCCTGGCAAGGTCAATCCCATACAACTGGGCTACAATTTCCCTCTGGTTCCCCTTTCCATTTGTCTGAAACACGTTTTTTCCATCCACAACCAGCAGGAACCGGATGAGCGGATAAGCAATTGCATATCGGCTGATGAAGTTTTCAATCTGCTGCCGTTCTGTGGAATCCCGTTTAAGGAACTTAAGCCGGGCAGGGACATTATAAAACATATTTTGGACCTGAATTATTGTCCCCACGGGCGCGCCAATCTGCTCGCGGAGTACAAGTTTGCCCCCATCAACAATGATTTTGCCTCCCATTTTCTGTTCCGCAGTTCGAGATATTAACGTCAAGCGGGAAATTGAGCCGATGGATGCCAGCGCTTCGCCACGGAATCCCAGTGTTTGAATGTGAAACAGATCTTCAGCAGTACGCAGCTTGCTGGTGGCGTGTTTTGTAACCGCAAGGTCAAGGTCTTCAAGAGGGATACCCCTGCCGTCATCCGCAACTTCGATTAAGCTTTTTCCCGCCTGTTCAATCCGGATAACAATTTGACTTGCCCCCGCGTCCAGTGCGTTTTCAACCAGCTCCTTGACGACAGAAGCTGGACGCTCCACCACTTCTCCAGCAGCAATTTGTGAAGCAACATCATCCGGTAGGCGTTGGATATGCATCATCATACCTGATTGATTATACCGTAAGGACGATACACTTGCGATTTTTCCATCCATCAACCATGCTATAATTCACCGCATGAATGCAAAGGTATTGTTTTTTGACCTGGATGATACACTCTATCCATCCACCAGCGGTTTATGGACAGAAATTAGAATCCGGATTGACCGGTACATGGAAGATCGATTGAAGATCGCACCAGAACAGATCTCCCATCTTCGTCAGCACCTCTTTCATACATATGGGACAACGCTTCGTGGACTTCAGGCTCTCTATGAAGTGGACCCAATGGATTATCTTGCCTACGTCCACGATGTTCACCTGCCTGACTTTATCAGCCCCAATCATCAGGATCGGGAAACGTTACTGGCACTGCCCCAGAAAAAGTATATCTTTACAAATGCAGATACCCATCATGCCACCCGCGTTTTAAAAACATTAAATCTTTTCGATTGTTTTGATGGCATTGTGGATATCTTACAGATTATGCCAAACTGTAAACCACAGGATGAAGCCTTTCAGATTGCATTAAAATATGCCGGTAATCCCGCCCCCAAACACTGCATCCTGATTGACGATATGTTGTTCAACCTCCAGGCAGCCCATAAACTCGGTTTTGGAACAATCCAGGTGAGCCAGCAAGCCCCAAATACTGCCAGTGGTGTAGATGCTCACATCCAAAAAATTTCCGAATTATCCCGTGTTATTTCTGCACCTGGGTTGTGATTATGAATGATATTTCACCAGTGGCATGGGTATTTCTTGGAATCATTGCGGTTTCCATTATCCTTTTAAACGTGGGGTTGTTCAGCTTGTTGAAAAACAAAGGAAAGCAAAAAACATCCATGCAAGTTTTGAGCAACCTCAGCAACGCAATCCGAAACCCCAACAAACAGAGCGAGCAAGCTTACAGCGAATTAAACCAACTCGTCCAGGGTTTGCAAAAGTCAACATTACCGTCCGGTGATCCTCCAAACAATGATATGGATCACCAATAACCAATTTTGGAGAACAGAATGCCAAACGGAACCAAAACCATCTTAATCATTCTTGCCATCATTGCCATATCAGCTTGTTCGCTTGCTGGGGGTGTGGCAATAGGTTACTTCATTCCCAAAACTTCCAGCACCTCCACACCCACTCCCATGGTTGATACCACCACGCCGCTTTCCACTCCTCAAAGTACATTGAGCATGGATGAAAAAGAGAATTTATTTAAGCCGTTTTGGGAAGCCTGGGAATTGGTGCACAAGCAATACTTGGATCAGCCTGTTGATGATGTTTTACTGATGCAGGGTGCCATCCGCGGTATGTTGGATTCCCTTGGAGATGAGCATACGGGGTACATGGATCCCCAGGAATACCAGCAGGCAAATGCTCCGCTGGAAGGTGAATATGATGGCATCGGCGCCTGGGTTGACACGAATGGTGAATTGCTCACCGTCGTCACTCCCATGCCCGGATCACCAGCCGAGGAAGTTGGCTTGAAACCCGGTGACCAGGTGATTGCCGTGGACGGTGAAGATGTAATTGGCGTGGACCCCAACCTTGTACTCCGTCGTGTGCTTGGTCCGGCAGGCACCGTGGTTGTACTCACTGTACAACGAGAAGGTTCCGCGGAACCATTGATTTTTGAAATCACCCGGGCAAAAATCACCATCCCAAGTGTTGTTAGCGAAATGAAGGATGGGAATATTGCTTATCTTCAGTTGACCTCGTTTGGCGAAAAGACCACGGCTGATATGAAGGAAGCCCTGGCGTCCTTATTGGAACAAAATCCCAAAGGTTTAATCCTCGATCTTCGATATAACGGAGGAGGTTTTCTGGTAACTGCCGTGGAGGTTGTTTCGCAATTTATCGAAGGCGGGCAGGTTGTCATGTATGAAGAGTATGGCGATGGAAGCCGCGATACCTACAAATCTCTCCCAGGAGGTTTGGCGACGTCCATTCCGATGGTAATTCTTGTAAACGAAGGTTCGGCATCCGCATCTGAAATTACTGCAGGAGCTTTGCAGGATTACGGCAGGGCAACTCTTGTCGGCACCCAGACATTTGGCAAGGGTTCCGTTCAGATCTGGACTGACTTGCAGGATAACCAGGGTGCAGTTCGGATCACCGTTGCCCGGTGGTTGACTCCCAAAGAACGGCAGATTCATGAGGTTGGCTTGACACCCGATGTCATTGTCGAAATTACCCAAGAAGACGTTGATGCCGACCGGGATCCCCAATTGGAGAAGGCGATTGAAATATTGACCAAATAATTCATCCCAAAATGCAATTGACAGTATCCTTCACGAAGGGTATAATCAGCCTTCGCTGAAACTTTTTAGGAGAAAAATCATGGATATGAGTGCGGCAACCGAAACAAACCGCCCGGAAATTCAACCCAAAATGCACTTTACCGGTACGGTCCAAAAAATTACGCTGGCAGGTGCAATCCTCGATATTGGCGTTGGAACGCCGGCAGTACTGCTAATCCCGCAGTTAAAATCGCCGGTGGAAGGACAACCCATTAAGAGTGTGCGCGATGTGCTGGCAGAAGGACAATCGGTGGATGTATGGGTCCGGCGTGTAAAGGAAGACCACATCGAAGTAACCATGATTCAACCGCTTGCCCTGGAGTGGCGGGATATCAAAAAAGATATGGTCGTAAAGGGAACTGTCACCAGAATTGAAAAATTCGGTGTGTTTGTGGAAATTGGGGCAGAACGTCCCGGTCTCATCCACATTTCTGAATTGGCTCATGGCTATGTCCGAACTCCCACGGATGTCCTCCAGGAAGGGCAGGAAGTGGAAGCGATGGTCATTGATGTGAACCGCAAGAAGAAGCAAATCAAGCTCAGCCTGAAAGCACTTCTCCCGGAACCAGTCGTGGAAGAAGAACCAGCCATGCCTGTGGAGGCAGCCCCAAAACGGGAACGAACCAAGGTTGTCCGCAGGAAATCCAACCGCAAGGAACGCCAGGGGGAAGGTGAAGATAATACTGAGCTCCTTAACCTGGAATCCAAACCCCCGGTGGAAGAAGAACCCACCGAAATGGCCCTTGCCTGGCAACAAGCCATGGAACGTGCGCGCAGCCGCAAACAAGGTGATAAAGCCAAACGAAAAGCCACACCCGATGCTGCTCAGGATGATATTTTATCCCGCACGCTGGAAAATAAAATTCAATCCTGATTGATGAGATCAACCTCAAACCGCCCTTCAAAAGAGGGCGGTTTCTTTTGGATGGCATGCCTGATTTATGGTAAACTTTGTTGGGCTGACTGCTGGTGGTTGAAGTCATAAGATCCACCCAATGCCTTCGAAAAAAAGATTAAAGGATTTGGGTATCGATGTCGACAAAATATATTTTTTTTACAGGCGGTGTAGTCAGTTCGGTTGGCAAAGGTGTTACCGCTGCAGCAATTGGGCGCCTGTTGAAAGAACGGGGATTTAAAGTCGCTGTCCAAAAGTTGGACCCGTATATTAATGTAGATCCTGGTACCATGAGCCCTTACCAGCATGGAGAGGTCTTTGTGCTGGATGATGGCGCAGAAACGGACCTGGACCTTGGTCATTATGAACGTTTCATTGATGTCCGGTTAAACCGCGTCTGCAACGTGACCACCGGACAGGTGTATGCAGAAGTGATCTCCAAGGAACGCCATGGTGATTTTCTTGGTGGCACCATTCAAGTCATTCCACATATTACCAATGAAATCAAACGCCGGATTGCCGCTGTTGCAAAATCCACCGGGGCTGAAATTGTGCTGGTTGAAGTGGGCGGTACCGTGGGAGACATTGAAAGCCTGCCATTCCTGGAAGCCCTCCGCCAGCTTCGCAGTGATTTTGGGCGTGATGATACGTTCTACGTCCACGTTACCTGGCTGCCATATATTAAAGCCACCGGAGAATTGAAAACCAAGCCCACCCAACATTCTGTCCGGGAACTCCGCTCCATCGGTATTTCCCCGGATATGATTGTCGCCCGATCCGATTATCCAGTGGATGCTGGTCTGGCAGAAAAAATAGCCCAGTTCTGCGATGTGGAAAAACGAGCAGTTGTACCAATGGTAACAACAGAGGTCTTATATGAAGTCCCCCTCCTTCTTGAGGAAAAACACGTAGCAGAATATATCCTTGAAAAACTTAAATTATCTCCCCGCCTTGTGCCGGATTGGAGCGAATGGCGGCGCCTGGTCGCCGAAGTTCGACGTCCACGCCCATCGATAAAAATTGCCTTGGTGGGGAAGTATGTGGAACTTCACGACGCATATATCAGCGTTCGTGAGGCATTAAAACATGCTGCACTCCACATTGGAGTGGATGTGGATATTCAATGGATTCACTCCACAGAACTGGAACGATCGCACTCGGATTCAATGCTTCAAGAAGCCGATGGCATCATTGTTCCGGGTGGTTTTGGCAGCCGGGGGATTGAGGGAAAAATTATGGCTGCACGATACGCTCGGTCCCATAACATCCCCTATCTCGGGTTATGCCTGGGGATGCAGCTCATGGTCGTCGAATTTGCCCGGTACATCTTTCAAAATGAGCGAGCCAATTCGACCGAATTTGACCAATCCACACCCTATCCAGTGATTGATTTGATGCCGGATCAGCAAAACATAACCGATATGGGGGGGACGATGCGGCTGGGATTGTACCCTTGTGTGCTTCAACCAGGTACCATCGCCCAACATGCTTACAACACAGAGCAGGTTGAGGAACGCCATCGCCATCGGTTTGAATTCAATAATCAGTTTCGTTCCAGGTTCCAGGAACACGGGATGAAATTTTCCGGGCTTTCACCGGATGGGAAACTGGTTGAAATCGCTGAACTGGAAAACCACCCATTCATGGTAGGGACCCAGTTCCACCCGGAATTCCTCTCACGTCCCAACCGCCCCCACCCCATGTTCATGGCATTTGTCCAGGCTGTCTGGCAAAAATCACAAACCAACATCCGCCCTTCGGATGAATAAGATTAACCCAACCAGAAAGAGGTAATTATGATGGACACAACAATTGAATCAGTATCAGCTATTCAGATTCTCGATTCCCGCGGGAATCCAACAGTGGAAGTGGAAGTAATCCTTGCCGATGGCAGTTGGGGCCGCGCTGCGGTCCCATCAGGTGCTTCAACCGGCATTCATGAAGCCCTGGAACTGCGGGATGGGGATAAAACCTTCTATGGCGGAAAGAGTGTGCTGCAGGCAGTTGAACATGTCAACGAAGAAATTGCCGAGTTGATCGTCGGCTGGGATGCCGTGGAACAGAAAGCCATCGATGCCGCCATGATCGAGGCAGATGGCACCCCCAATAAATCCAGGTTCGGCGCAAATGCCATTCTTGGAACCAGCCTGGCTGTAGCCAAGGCGGCAGCTGGTGCCTTGGGCCTTCCACTTTACCGCTACGTGGGTGGTGTGTATGCCCACGTTTTGCCCGTTCCAATGATGAATATCCTGAATGGCGGCGCTCACACCGGCTGGCAGTCTGTGGATGCCCAGGAATTCATGGTCATGCCGCTCGGTGCTCCCTCCTTTGCCGAAGGTCTCCGCTGGGGAGCAGAAATTTACCATACGCTCAAAGCAGTGCTGAAATCCCGCGGCTATGTCACCCTGGTGGGTGATGAAGGTGGTTATGCTCCTGCCTTAAAGGCAAATGTGGAGGCAGTTGAAGTTATTCTGGAAGCCATTGTCAAGGCTGGCTATAAACCCGGCGAGCAGGTATGTATTGCCCTGGATCCTGCAGCTTCCGAATTGTATGATGAGGAATCTAAGAAATACAACCTCCGCCGTGAAGGCAAGCTGATGTCTGGCGAGGAAATGGTTGCCTTCTGGAAAAACTGGGTGGATCAATATCCCATCGTGTCCATTGAAGATGGATTAGCCCAGGACGATTGGGAAAGTTGGAAATTAATGACCGCTGAACTTGGGTCGCGCATTCAAATCGTCGGTGATGATCTGCTGGTGACAAACCCGGAACGCGTTCGCCGTGCCATTCGCGAGCAATCCGCAAATGCCCTGCTTGTTAAACTGAATCAGATCGGATCCCTGACCGAAACCATCGAAGCAGTGGAAACGTGCCACCGCGCTGGCTGGCGGGCAGTCACATCCCACCGCTCCGGGGAAACCGAAGATTCCACGATCGCGGATCTTGCCGTTGCCCTGAACATGGGACAGATCAAGACTGGTGCTCCTGCCCGCTCCGACCGGGTAGCCAAGTACAATCAACTTCTGCGGATTGAAGCAGAACTGGGAGATACTTCCACCTATGCCGGTTGGAATGCCCTGAACATTCGCCGGTAATCGTCACACAATCAAACTCAATACAGCCCAATCCGAATTGGGCTGTATTTATTTAAGTTGTTCCAAAAAAGTTCCTGCAGCCTCAAGAAACAGTTTCGGGCATTCCTCCTGGGGCACATGCCCACAAGCAGGAAGTATAACCAGTTCTGCATTTGGAATGTCCTTTGCCAGTTGAACACTTTCTTCTGTTGGGACAATCCGGTCGTCATCACCAGTGATCACCAGTACAGGCAGGGATAATTCTGGTAATCGTTCCCTCAGGCTCATCGAATGGGAGGATTTGGTCAGTTCCCACAATGCCCGATCCCACCCCTCCACACTTAAAGGCTTTCGATATCCATCCCGCACTGATTCTGTAATCATTGTTGGGGCGTGCCATGCCAGGTTAAGCATCTGTTCACCGCGCGTTTGGATGCTCCTGGTAAGTAATAATCCCAATCTTTGCCCTTGAGGGGTATCCAGCAACGGTCTCATCCATTCGGGAAGTGGAGAACCTCCCGAGTAGATCGCTGCATCTACCAGGACGAGCCCAAGCACCCGGTTTGGGTATTGCAGCGCTGTTTGGACGGCAACCGTTCCCCCCGCCGAGTTGCCAACCAGAACTGCCTGCTCGATCTCTAGGGCATCCATCAGCTGGATCAAAATTTCAGGCTGCATCTCCGGACTATACGGATTCTTGCCCTCCTCCCACTCCCCAGCTTCCGGGCGTTCCGTCAATCCAAATGCCGGGCGATCGTAAGCCATGACAGTTCCATATTGTCCAAGGGGCGCCATAACTTCCCGCCAGGAAAAAATGCTTGCCCCAAATCCGTGCAAAAGAATAATTTTTGGTTCTCCCTCACCCTGTATCTTGTAGTGAATTTGTATCCCGGAAATATCCAGAAACAGGCTGTCTTTGTCCGAAAGCTGATTCACCGGGACAACATCAGTATTTGGGTGCAAAGGAACAGCAAAAGGAGCAATCAAAATCAGCAAAATAAGGAAAATGAACAGAAACAAAATCCACTTTAATGTTTTCATCATTTTTAATAGATGCTGCTCATGAATTCGTGGATGGCGATCACAACCAAATCTTGTTGTTCTTCGCGGGGAATTGATGCCATTCCATCTCCTGTTTGATCACCATACCATCCAAAACCAGCATGGTTGCCACCTTCAATCGTAACCCATTTTGTTCCCTTGGGAAATAAGTCATAAACCGCGCGAATTTTCTCCACGGTTGTAAGTCCATCTTCGCTTGCCGTAATGGATAAAACCGGAATGGAATTTTCCGTCAGGGGTTTGGATTCTGCGGGATAGGCAGCAAGTAGGAATACTCCATCAACTTGATCTGCGTGGTCCACAGCATAACTGGCAGCCATGGCGCCTCCCAGGGAATGTCCACCAACTACCCAGATTCCCACACTGGAATATGCCTCAATGATTTGGTTTGCGCTGTTGACACCAAGTACAGCCAGATTCAGAGGCATCCGTGGGATGACAACAAGATACCCTTGTTCTGCAAGCATCCGGGCAAGCGGTGCATAGGAACGATAATCAACTCGACCCCCAGGATATAGAATCAAACCTGCAGTAGGAGTATCCTGCGTGGATTGAAATACGAGCCACTTGCCCGTTCCTACTTGAACAGATTCGTCAGAAATTAAAGCCTGCCTGGCTTCCGGCATTGGACCTAACGGGGTTAACCCCCAAATCACAAAGCCAATCATCCCCAAGCATACAATTACCAGTAACCCCATCCCCATTCGGGATGCCACCTGTTTCATTCCTACCTCCAGATCACATATTTCGATTTAATTTTATGATGTGTGGATGCAGCAGGCAAGCAGCAAGTCAGCCGAGCTTGTACAACAGCGATTTTGCTTGCTTCCAGATGGCATCGAACATCTCCACCGTTAACCGACCCGTTTGGGTATTCTGACGGCTGGGATGATACGAAGCCAGAACCCATGGTGCTGTGTGATCGGGCGAATTCCAAAACACGCCATGCCCAAATGGTGTCTCTGGTGCCTGCCAGCCAAATAACGGATAGATCCTTTGCAGTTGCTGATAAGCCAAGCTGCCCAGGGCAACAAAACCCTGTAGATTATTTAAAAAGTGAATTTCTTGGACCAGGTACGGACGACAATTCACAATCTCTTCCGGGAGAGGTTTATTATCAGGAGGAACACATCGGCAAATCGCCGATATATACAGATCCTGTAAAACCAATCCATCCTCACGATGAGTCGCTTGGGGTTGGTTGGCAAATCCGGTGTGGTATAAAGCCGCATACAAGAAATCACCGGATGCGTCTCCCGTAAACATTCGCCCGGTTCGATTGGAACCGTGAGCGCCAGGCGCAAGCCCTACAACGAATATCTTTGCGTCCCTGTCTCCAAAACCCGGTACAGGCAGCCCCCAATAATCCCATTCACGATAAGCTTTGCGTTTGATGCAAGCCACTTCCTCCCGCCAGGCAGTTAACCTTTTACATCGCCTGCATTGAATCAATACACGCTCGTGGAATTCCCAGGCTTGATTATGGTCAATATTCATAAAATCAATAGTGCGTCTCCAAAAGAATAAAAACGATATTCCAGACGAATTGCTTCCTGGTATGCCGCCAGAATTATCTCCCTGCCCGTAAAAGCACTCACCAGCATCAGCAAGGTGGACTTGGGAAGGTGAAAGTTTGTGATCATTGCATCAACAACCCGAAACTGATATCCCGGAAGGATAAAAAGATCAGTCTGCCCCTGTATCGGTCCCACTTTGTTCCCGGGTTGAGCCGTCTTTGCCGCGCTCTCCAAGGTTCGTACGCTGGTTGTTCCCACGGCAATTACACGACCTCCCGCCCGGGCTGCCTGGTTAATCACATCAGCCGATTCCAGCGTAACTTCACACCATTCTGTATGAATTTTGTGTGTTTCCGGATCAGATTCAGTCACGGGTGCAAATGTATCCAGTCCAACATGCAATGTTACATTGGCTATACGCACCCCCATGGATTTGACCTGTTCCAATAGCTCGGGTGTGAAATGCAAACCTGCCGTTGGTGCTGCAGCCGATCCCGGTTCCCGGGCATATACCGTTTGATACCGTTCTGGATCCTCCAAACGCTCATGAATATAGGGTGGCAATGGCATCTGCCCAACAGCTTCAAGGTGGGGTTCCACGGGTTCCGAAAACCGGATAATCCGCCTGGAATTTTCCAGAACATCCTCAACCCTTGCTGTCACCCCATCCTCCAAATGCAATTGCCTGCCTGCAATCAAACGTTTTCCTCCCACAATTGCTTCCCATCTCAGTGGATCAATCCGACGAAGAAGCAATATCTCCACTTTGCCGCCAGTATCCTTGTGGGCAAAAATCCGGGCAGGGATCACGCGGGTCTGGTTGATCACCAGCACATCTCCATCGCGCAGATAGTCGGTCACTTTTTGAAAAGTGGTATGCTCCAGGTTCTCTGTTTCACGGTGA
>Ga0208459_1004442_pt1 | contig 10421 bp, 6 predicted proteins | sample AD_UKC087_MetaG_FD_184433 | JGI IMG/M metagenome (GOLD analysis project Ga0208459, IMG submission 184433) | Active sludge microbial communities of municipal wastewater-treating anaerobic digesters from USA - AD_UKC087_MetaG (SPAdes) (version 2) | ecosystem: Engineered > Bioreactor > Anaerobic >... | reverse complement strand
CCGATTCCAGCTCTGTGAGGGTGCGAACTTTGTTATCGACAGAGTGGCCCTTGAAGATGGCATACACCGCCGCGGCGTCTGTGGAAGAGATAATTGAGCCCACCAGCAGAGCCCTCAGAAAAGGCCATCCCGTTATCAGGTGAAAGAGCAATCCTGTCACCAGTGCGGTCAATACTACCCCCACCGTGGACATCAGCAGCACGGGCTTGAACACTTGGCGGAAATGCTGCTTCTTGGTGCTGAAACCACCAATGAACAGGATGAACATCAACGCCACGTTGGCAACCTCTTTCACGAAGCGCGCGTTGTCAAGATAGATGAGCCCGGTTACGTCGCTGCCAAAGACAATGCCGATGAATAACGATAGGATGATGACCGGCACATTCACTTTGTGAAACACGCTGGCCATCAATACCAGAGTCAGCAACACCACGGCAGCTATAAGCATATATTACACCATATCATTATTTTGGCAGCAGCAAATTGTCCGATCGTCCGACCCAAATCACGCTGCTGCGAGCTTTCGTGCAATTCTGAGAGAAGCTCCGTTTCGGTCAAGACAAAATATTTTTCCCCGCCTCGAAATCAGTTTTGGGAGCTGTTAGGAGCGCATCAGGCCCAATACACGTATTTCAGTTAATCTGAGTTTGCATCAATGGGCTGAAACCAACGTCTAAAAGAGTAAGACGGTTTTTCTTTGACGGGGTTTTTACTTCTATCCTGTTCCTCCTTAACGCGCGTGCATCCGCCGCTTGCACGCCTCCCGGAAGATGCCCGCACCCGATGCGGGGATTGGGCGGGTGGCTCCCAATGTCCATATTAGGGAGCGATAATAAGGAGCAGGGAAAACAGGCCTTCACCACTTTCTTTGATTAGCTCGAATCCAGAGTGTGGTTTGTGAGGAAAATCAATCCATACACAGAGATGTGAACGGGAAAAACATAAAGCTCAAATTCATTTATGGCGGGTAACACTGAACTCAGCTTTACTGTTATTACAGAAAAGTTGGAATCTATTCTGTCATAACTATATGATGTTAATGACGATAATATCGTTAAAAGTCATGCTATATCACGGCTCTTGATGGATGTCGGAACTTCTACCCACTATAAATTAACATGAGCCAGAATCAATGAGAACGTATAAAATGGGGGGGGGATGCTTCGATTTGAAATTTCACTCGCCACTTTGTATCCGCAGGGCTTCAGCCCATCGCAATAAGGTCATTTTGAAAAAAAACTTGACGCAGATGATTAGATGAAAATATTTGAATTATTAGAAAGACTGTAGATATAGTGTAAGAGCTGAAAATATAGGATGTCCTTAAAACAACCTGATGAACAATGAGCTGGAGTTTGCACCAACATTTAGAACTCGACACAATAAAGGAGAATAAGATGAATAAATGTAGAAAGTGGGGTGATCCTATTGAATTGGATCAATATCTCAAAAGAGATAGATTATGTACCTTATTCTATACGAAGGAGCTGAACAAAGAATTATCCTAAGGCAGGAAAGTTTTGGATCGAGCGGGTGGAGGCTGCTTGCTTCCCATAGTATTTTTATTCGTTTGATTATCGCTGATCGTCTATTGATTAAATAATACATGAATAGCTTTAGTAGATGTGCTCTGAAAATGAAGTATCTTTGTTGGTGAAAGTTATAAACATCATGATATATGCACCCAGTCGTTTTGATAACATAGATATAATGAATATTGAAGTATTTATGACACAATGAAGATTATTCTGAGCCGCAAAGGATTCGACAGCACCTCAGGGGGCTACCCCAGTCTGATCATTGGAAGAAAAGAGAATAGATCTCGATAAAGCTAATTGTCATTATGGCACACAGATATTTTCCACGAATTCGACGCCTTTGCCATTGAAAACAGGAATCAGAGATACCGAAAGTGCCGGGCATTTGAAGTGACGTATGTGATTATGAAGTAGTGAGGATTTGATATGTCACCAAACAGAACAATCTCACCTCAGGAGGTAGCCAGACAGGCAATTGAAATCTTGAGTTCTACTGATGCGACCAGACTCCATTTTCGCACCCGCATCGATTTCTTTGAAAAAAAGATAGAACAATGGAATACCTCGTCTTGGAGAGTCGGGCTGATAGGGATTACCAGCAGTGGCAAATCGACGCTGGTGAATGGCTTGTTGGGCGAAGATCTGTTACCGTCACATGTAAAACCGTCTTCAAATTGTCTTATCATGACCAGACATGGGAAAGAAAAAAAAGTGGTAAAGTACTATGAAAACGGTAAGGTTCAAGATGTAACAAGCAATCTGAAATGGGAATTGGATGAACTCGGCAACGAGCTCAAAAATCCCACCAACAAAAAGAAAATCCGTCACTTATCAGTATACTCCCCCGGCTTTAAACTGATTCGGAACATAACACTATGTGATACTCCGGGCTTGGATGCCTACAATCTGCCCCATCATGATGAGATCACCATAAACAATATCCTTCCAAGCTTGGATTTGGTGCTCTATATATCCAATGTCAGATTGGCAGCGCAGGAAAACAACTGGATCGTAAAACTGATTTCTGAGACAAAAAAGCCATTGGTTTGGGTTCTCAATTGTGTTGACGTGATAAAAGAAAAAACTGAGAAAGATGGTACCATTTCAAAGTCAAGGGAACAAGTAGTATCTGAACACCTGAAAAAAGTTCAAGACAGCCTCATCAATTCCGGAGTAGCAGACCCATCATCTGTCCCGATAGTATTCGTTTCATCAATCCAAGCCTTGAGACCAGATGAGTATGCCCAATCTGGCTTTGAAGAATTCATTGCTACCTTACATGGGTTGATAGACAAGCTGGAGCCCAAATTTACACTGGGTCGTTTGAGGCAGATAGGCAATGAGCTGTCTTACCTCTTGGAGGCGGAAAAGCAGAGTGAGACCAGCAGGGAAGAACATTATCAAAACGATAAAAGAAACGAGTTGTTGATACAAAAAAAGGATGTTGAAGCAACCAGAAGCAAGACCATCAAAACCTTTGATTCGATATGCAGTGAGTTTAACAACGAAGCCAAAGGATTGGTGAGTTCATTGCGACACTTGTCCAACAAATCTATCGATGAAGCAAACCGTCTGAGAAGTCAGGCTCAAGTGAGTGTTTCACAGGCCAATCAAAAGCTGAATCAATCCATCATAGACATGAATTCCGAGTTTAAAAGGATCAGAAAGCAGAACAATATCCTCAATGAAGACTTTTTTCACAGACTCTCCTCAGGTGCTCCGTCAATTCAGTTTAAATCGGTTGAGACACGAGAATATACGATAACGAAACGAGTAGAAAAAGAACCAATTCTCGGATTGGGATTAAGAAAACGGTTCGGTAAGCTCTTTAATACTGATTGGGGATACGATGTATATGAAGAAACCATGTATGAAATAAAGGACATTGAGAGGTTCAAGAGTCAACTTGAGAATGGATTGAAATCTGAAATGAACTGGCTGAAGAATAGCAAGGAACAGTCAATATCTGCTCTGGAGAATTACTGCCGAACCGTGACAAATGTCATAGATTCCCGTATCCGTTCAATCGAGGAAGCCCTAAAACATATTATACCTGAGCAAACTCGAAATTTAATAATACAGCGGTTAAAAAGTCTCAAAGAGTCGATAGAAAAGGCCGCTACTAATCTGCCTTTTGTGCATGAGAGTATAATGTTTGAGGATCCTGCAATATCTGGTAAGGACAGCCAGTGCAAGCCCTTTCTTGAGATAGATGATCTGGAGCTGAGATTGATGCGGTTTCTTAACAGTGCTGCAAACAGAGTCTATCAGATGCAGCTTGATAGTCTCTGTGGGAATGAGCCGTGTGGGGGCAGATCCCGTGTCGTATTGTGCCATTGGAACACAAGCTTGTTCTCTGAGTTTTTGTCGCGCTATTTCCCGCATGATCCCGTTCCCAGTGGCCAGTACTCAAGAGTAAAGAGTGGATCATATGATCTTATCGTCCTAGATGACAGCCTGGATGAACGAAGAGACTATGATAATATTTTGAGAAACATGGATTGGCAAAACTCTACTCTGTTCCTTTTTGTCCCAGTGTCTCAGATAGGGTATTTCCAGAAGCAGTATTATCAGTCCGAAGCGGCCAAGCATTTCAGGAAGGCAAAACGAATCATCAGTGTAGTTGCCGATTTTTCAGACTTTGTAGATAATGACAATCTGGCAGATTATTTGGCCACATTCTCAGAATTCCTGCTCAATAGCGGACTCAAACCTGATCATATCCTGACAAATCATGATGATCTGGGCATGGGTAGCGTCATCGAGGCACTGATAAAACGTAAATACAGGCTTGTTAACGAAAGAGATGAAATAGAGTTTATAGCCAAGATGGACAGAGAGGGACACTTTCTGAATGTCGATTTCAAAAAAAGAATCGCACGTATACTACCGGAATGGAGGAATTGTATCAATGATAGATGATACCACAACCAAGGATTCGATAAAGATCAAGATGGATACTTATACTAGGCATCTTTACGAAGATTTTATCGGTGCATTGTCGGACAGGCTGAGAGTGACAGCAGATGACTACTTATCCAAATTATCGGAGATCAGCCAGAGCTTGGATGATCTGCATGCTCAGGATAGGGGGCCTGAAGAGGAGATATCAAAAAAGCTCGATGACTTGGTCGAGCAGTTGGAAGCTATCGTAAAGGAGCAAGATAAGGAGTTGTTATCGAGCCTAAGCCTGATAATGGACGCTTACAAGACTAATCTGCAGACTTCCGTAGATACGGGTCAAAGTCAGACGGTTGCATCTTTCGAGACAATAAAGGCTCAAATTGTAGAGGTAGGCAAAGAGCTTGAGGCGAAGCGTGATAATATAATTGAGAGTGTAAACCAAAATCTGACTGCACTGAAAGAGCAATTGAATACCGATCTTGAGAGTGTAGTCAAGGACAATAGCGAAGCTGTTACGAAGTGCGTGAATGAATATACCCTCTCGAAGAGTGAGGTCTTGACTGAGTCAATAACAAGCAGTTTCCGAGGTGTATCATCCGAGCTTGAGGAAATGCAGGATGGCCTGAAAAGAGAACTGGCACAGGGAAGTGAAAAACTTGACAGTCGGATAGCAAAAGTAATTGGCATAGCATCAAAGCACATACGAAGAATTCAGCTTACCGAGCAGTTGATCTATAAATCACTCAAAACATCAATGGATTCATTTCTTGAGTACAGGGTTCACATTGAAGAAAAGTTTTCTTGTATTGAGTCAAATAATCTTGAACAAAAAGATGTTTCCAATCAATCGTTTGAACTCAACAAACTGATTAGTTTGGAGATATCAAAGCTTAATGCTGCGGGCAAGGATGTAAACGACAAAGTTGATGCGTTATCCACAATGCTTTCAAATCATCATAATGAACTCTTGAAATCATTTAATGGTCTACAACAAGAAATAGTATCAATGCATCAAGGTTTGTGTGATAAGAATGATGCTTTTGCCACGACAATTTCAGATTATTTTAATGAGATTTCACAAACATTGAGTTTTCTACAACAAGAACTGATTTCAAGGCATAACGATCTGAGTGTTAAGAATGATAAGCTAACAGAGCAGGTAAAAACAAATCAAGAACTTTTGATATGGATACTTACCCCATGGTATAAAAAAATATTCAGGAGGAAAAATGGCAAGCCGCAAATCTTGGTTACAAAACCAGTTGCTGAACCAGAAGACAATTGATGTCGTTCAACATTACCTAAGCAAGGAAATCCAAAAAAGCTGGAAGGCATGGCATGATCAGTTAGGCGCAGATAAGTTTTATTTACCTGTCTTCGGTGTGCAGGGGAGTGGTAAAAGCACTCTTTTGAACGCGCTGTTCTTTGATGATAGAATCTTGCCTACAGATGCTCAGGAAACCACCTGTGTCCCTGCAGAACTACATTATTCTCCCACCTTGAAGGGTAGGGCTAAGGTGTTTTTCAAAGATGGATCAGTGAGCGAACTTGCTGCCAATGATAAGGAATTGGCAGTGTACATCGATAACGTCAACAACCCAGGAAATGAAAAGGGCGTAAACTACATTGAAGTATATTCCGATGATAAGGCATTGGAAAATGGGCTGGTAGTCGTCGACTTACCGGGCTATGGCAGTTTGACGCTCGAGAATGAACAGACAACACTCGATTATTTGGCTAAATCCAGCGGAGTGATTTATTTGATCAGGTCCGTTCCACCCTTAACACGTCAGGAGGTATACTGGCTCAGGATTACGTGGCCACTGTTACCACAGGCAATTTTCTGCCAGAGCTGCTGGGATACTGAAAGTGAAGAAGAAATAGAAGATGCGAGGGATCACAATACATCGGTGATCAGAAACGAGAAAAAGGGGATCTGGGGAGAACACTACGAAGATCCTTCCCTGCTCTGCGTCAATGGAGAGGGAGCACTGAAGGCTAGATTTACAAATGATGTCAGCGAATATAATCAGACGGGTGCACAATCACTCAAGGAAACAATCCAAAAATATTCCGTTCACTGGCGGGAATTGACAGAAAGCGTGCTTTCCACCCGGTTCAAGAGCGATATCGAAAATGCTCTAAGTGAGATAGGCAATAGGGAGAACCTGTTAAACAGCTCATCTGAAGAGATTGAAAGGGCTATAGAATCAGAAAGAAAACTGTTTGACGAGTATAAAGCCAGGGTTACGGGTAAAACGGATTCAGCCTTGAGCTTGATAAAAAGGTTCAGTCAAGAAACCTTGGGGGAAGTCAACGATATGCTCAGAGAAAGTGAGATGACTTTCCGCAATAGTATGAGAACAAAATTCAGAGCCGGAATCGTAGATGGAGAAAGGTTAAACGCTGCTTTTAAAGCTGAGAGCTCTGACATAGCCGAACAGCTATACTATCATGTACAGGACAAGTTAACTGTTCTGCAGGGAGACCTCCGGGCAAAGTTGCAAGGCCTGGTCGAATGGAATTCAGATATAGGAACCATTGAATTTGAGTTTGTGACTGCTGAGAAAAAGAAGTTTGAGAATATACTTCCAGTTATTGGCAGTGCTGTTGGTAGTGTAGGTGGAGCTATTGGTGGAGTTGCCGCAGGAACAGCTTTGGGAGCGAAAGTCGGAGCGGCATTGGGTATCACTTTAGGCCCTGCCGGCTCGATCATAGGAGGGATTCTCGGAGCTGCAGTTGGTGGCTTGATATTGGGATGGTTGGGCAGAGGCGGCAAGAGAATTGTACTCGATCAACGAATTGCCAAGGTCGAACCCCAAATATTTTCTGAGATTTCAAAGGCGATAGAATCCATGAGAGATGAGATATGCAAATATATAAATAATTTCTCTGAGGATACGAAGAAGCAGATCAACAAGTGGTTGCAAACTCAACATGATAATTACGACAACCAGATGAAGAATAACCTTGAGATCAAAATGCTGGACAAAGAAGCAAAAGAAAAGGAAACTTCCAAACTCAGATCAGATAAAAGCATTATGGAATCTATATTGAAAGAAATGGTGGCATTGTGAGTAAGATACTGGAAAAAGCAGCAACAATCTGCGAAAACTTGTTACCCACAATTGAAAAACTGGATGATCGAGATACCCTGTCATATGGCCGTCTGCTGTGCCAAAGGTTAAATGAGTATCAGGCCTATGTTACGGTAATCGGGGAAACTAGTACCGGGAAATCGACAATGATCAATGGATTGTTTGCCCGCAATCTACTCCCTGCAAGAGCAAAGCCTACAAGTGGAACGGTAGTACACCTCAAGCTTAGCGAAGAGAGAAAACCTGAGTTTTACGTCGTGAACAAGGATGCAAGCTTGAATGAAGTCGACCAATTGATTTTCGAAAAGCTTGCGGAGTTCCCAGATGAAAATACCCTAAGATTGCTGGCATATGTAAACCCCACTGATTCTGCTTTTTGTGGCCTTAATATCTTTGATACGCCGGGATACAATTCTTTGATTGTAGAGCATGAAGATGCCTTGAAGGAGTTTATCCCCAATAGTGATGTATTGGTCTTTGCCTGTGGATACCGAACCGGATTCAATCAAATTGATCAGGATTTGTTTGAGGTGGTCAGAGAATCCATCCCGAATAAAGACATACCCATCATCCTGGCGATAAACAGGGTTCCACCCGGCAAGACAATTACCGATGGAAGGATACAGGAGATGGTTCACAACGCTGAAGATTCTCTGCACCAGGAGGTAAATACTGTCTTGATTGCTGAGGTGGACAAGAAACGGAATCCGGATATCAGACCCAACACCATTGGTCTTTGGCACCAGGTTAACTCCATAATCCAAGACCCCAGTTTTCAGGAAGCGGTGGATAGGTCTCTATTGCAATTGCTCCAGGGATATATTGATGATTCAATAAGTTCGGTAGATCTGATGATCAGTTATCGTAGCATTAAGAATAAAAATATAGTGGCACTACAGAAACAGCACTCGATACTTGAGCAGGCTCGCTCAAAATCGATCAATGCCGTACATTCCTGTTCCAGAAGGTTAAAGAGCTTAATACCTCCGAGCATTGAGCGGGCAGCCAAGAACATTGAAAGAAGCATCGTGGACGATATTGAGTCTTCAAACAAATGGTTGGGCAAAGACGATACCTATGCGTGGATTCAAGGGCATGCCTTACCACTTGGGATGAAGAAAGAGGGAAGAGCGATTGAGAATCTGATATCTAATGAACTGGATAGACTTGATGAGGAACTTGAAGAGATTGCCAATACTGCCATCAAAGAGATAAAAAGAAGTATTGAATTAAAAACATCTACAGAAACTGAAATCTTTGAGAAAGCACTGAAAAACCTGTTGCAAAGATCTTTAGCTAAGTATATTGGACGATCCCTATCTAAACTTGGAGGAGTGGGTGGACTCGCTGCTGGGGCAGGCAACTTTACAAAAATGGCAGTAAAGAGAGTTGGTAAGCTTTTTGGGAAAAAGTTCCCCAGACCTGTCTATGCGAAAATCGGGAGAATCTTTAATAAAAAGTTCATAGCCAAGGCAAACATTATTCTTATGGTTGCCATTGAAGTGATTGACTTTACAGTTGAATCACACAGGTGGAAAGGAAAGTTAACTAAAGCAGTTGAAAAAACACTAACAGACTGGAAAACAGAAATCACAAATGATATTGTTAATGAAGTGCTTCCATCAATAGAAAAGGAAAATCTACATGGGGTTGACGACATTTATCTTGATGACATACAGCAAATTGAAAAGATATTGCGGTTGAGTGGTCAAGAGATTGATGAAAGCATATCCTCTTTGATCTTGATCAGAGATAGCATAACACAAAGTAGAGACGATTTAACTAAGCTGTTATCAGAAGGAGAGAACAATGACCGATAAGTTCAAGTTGCCAATGTCAGCCAATACACGACGAGAAGTATCAACTACTAAAGATGGTCACGAAGTAGAAAACACCACTGCAAAACATGAGAGTAAGCATCAGGGTACTGTTGAAAAGCAGAAATTAGAAAAAATCAAGAATGCCGGAGAGGTAATAAGGCTAGCTCGAGGTATCATGGACATTGTTAAGATCCGAGAAAGCACCCAATCGCAGCTTACAATCATTGATGCTAAGATGAAGCAAATGGAAACAGAAGCTAGGACTTATATCCAAAAACTAGAGGCAGATTCATCGCTCTTTATTGTTAAAGGACAGGTCGCAACATCCATTATTCAAGCTATCTCTGACTTGATCAATACGAGTGATGATCTCGACTCCACCGGAAAATTGGAAGCAATTAAAAGCATCTCAAGCTTAATGTCTTCCATCATGAGCAAAGTTAATGATTGAAAACTTGGATATCTACCTGTCTGTTATTGTTGACCTTTTGAAAAAACGTGAATTCAACAAAGCTAAGGAGAGACTAGATTCAGTGATTAACGACACGATTGATCTTGATTTCAAGAATAGACAGGATTGTATCCGTAGAATTAACGTCCAGATAAATAGACTGAAAAAGATGAAGGAGTCCATTTGCTCAGAGGTGGAGTGTTTTCCAGATGATTTACGCTTACATGCGGTTGAAGCCATGAGAGATACTCTGCAGTCGTTTGAAAAGAAAATCCTCGAATATCAACGACAAAAAACGATGCTATCCGAACCCAGATATAAAACCTAAAGAGATGATTTATATTTGTTTCCTGCTATAAGACACTTCAAAGTTATCATTGAAATAAGAAATAGCGTATATTAAAAATACCTTTGTTTTGGCGGCATTAACTGGTACGTTGTCTTTAGACTTAACCGATTCTGAACAAGGAGATCATATGAATAATACACATGAACGCTATGTAAACAATGAGCTCTTGGGATTCATTTCCCGTCCACAGTACGATAGTAGCTGCTCGATGTCTGCACTAACTGCAGTAATTAATTATCTATTTTCGGATCAAATCGGGAT
>Ga0208459_1004435_pt1 | contig 10439 bp, 11 predicted proteins | sample AD_UKC087_MetaG_FD_184433 | JGI IMG/M metagenome (GOLD analysis project Ga0208459, IMG submission 184433) | Active sludge microbial communities of municipal wastewater-treating anaerobic digesters from USA - AD_UKC087_MetaG (SPAdes) (version 2) | ecosystem: Engineered > Bioreactor > Anaerobic >... | reverse complement strand
AAAATGGACAGCCTGTTCCTGCATATAGACAACGAAAGCAACGACCTGTGGGCCTTTTTTTCCGACAACGGATGGTCCACCATCGGAGGGCCGTTCCTTTACCGCTTCGACAGCCAAAGCCTTAAATATAAAGGGGATATTCGTCTTTTCAACGACAAGGGGAAACCTGCCACCAGTTATCATGAGCCACTGTTTGCAACCCGTGATCAAAGTGGAAACTTCATTCTGGCCACCGATCTGGCCTACCTGATCGGCGTGGATTTGCGGGGAAAATGCACTTATAGAAAACGCCTGATGCGTCATGATTGCAGATGGACATCCCGCAACATGGAGCGCAAAAAGTTATATTTTATCAGGGACATAAAAAAACATGGTGATTATCGGGACCGCCTGGATTACCGGGAAAAAAGAATCCACAGTCTTAACCTGATGTCCATGGCCTATTCGGTGTCCCGCGATCTGCTCTTTGTCGGCCAGGGCTGCCACTGCTGCAGCAACGACATTCTTGTTTGCAATGGCCAGGGCGAGTATCTTTATCATTTCAGATCGCCCGTGGGGCCGGAAGACATGGCCGCCCGCGACGGTCTTTTGTATCTGGCCGATTATTTTCACGCACTGATCCATGTTTTCACTTACGAAGGCAAGTGGCTGCGCTCTCTGGACGTTTTGCTGAAAAACAGAATTCAGGGAGTGATCGATCCTGAAATCGACATGTTCCAGCAGAAATGGAACACCGACGGCCTGCTTCACGTGGAAGACGAAGACCAGGTTGCTTCTCTTTGCGTCATCGGCGAAGACAAGCTGGCAGTCGGGCTGGAGAAGGGGCTGATCCGAATTCTGGACAAGGAAGGAAATCACCTTTTTGACATCCAGCCGCCTGCACCCGGATTTTATCCCAAAAGCATGGTCGCCGACGCGTCGGAAAATCTTTTTGTCTATTATACAGGCGACCGTTACTTCAACAAGCCCAGGGGCCTCTATCGTTATGGCGCAAACGGGAAGGTCAAAGGGCCTCTTTTTGGCGGAGAACTTGGCATCTTCAAGCCCGCGCAAAAAGCCCTGGAAAAGAAGATCGCCGAAGACCGTGCCGACGCCTGCGACTATTTCAATCTGGCAGACATCCTGATCCGGCGCAAGAAGCCATTGCGGGAAACCATTTCGCTTCTGGAAAAGTCCCTGGAGCTGAAACCCGATCTGTGGATTGCCCTGGCTTATCTGGGGCTGACGCTGAAGGAAACGGGAGAAACTGAGCGGGCGGTTGATTGCATGGAAAGGGCCATGGAACACATGGGGTGCAGCAACATGGCCACCGCGTTGATGGAATACTATTACCGGAAAAACGATAAGGAAAAGGTCTGGAAGTACTTCCAGAGGATGGAAGCCCTGGAAGACGATGTTGATATTGGCTTCTACAGTGATGATCTGACCAACAAACAAATAGAGCAGCTTTTGGGGCCGCTGGTGAAGCGCAACAAAAGCGATAATTTGGTAAGCAACTGAGGCAACCATGCAGACAGCGATGGAATGTAAACCTTATCAAAGACGCTGGCGGGATTGGGCCGTTGACCGGAATCTGGAAGACATCTGGCTTAAGCGCCTGAACGCTCTGGAAACGCTTGATCTCGTCAGCATCTGCGAAGGACATACGGATGCAAAGCCAACGTCCGTCAAGCGACGGCCTTCCGTCATCCTGATCGTGAAGGAATCTTACCTGAGGCCGCTGACTGAGAGATGGTATGAGATCAAGGCAGCTCTCGCCGATGAGATAGAACGAATCTGGCCGGAAAGCGATACCAGCATTGAATTGGAAATTCAGCATATACTGACCAGGAAAGATGGTCAAAGGAACGATGAACAAGAAATCATCCTTCGCTGCTTTTCCAGCCGGCAAAGGGATTCAGCGCCGTTTTCAGAATGGGTCGGCCCGTGGTTTCAAAATACCGTTTGCAGGATGGAGGAATATGACCGGAGCTTCAAGAAGCTGATGGAACAAGGAGCCCAGAAACAATGACAACAATGAGTCCCGGAATGATCAGCAGAGGCTTGTATCAGAAGAAGCTCTTTTTGCAGTGGGCCGCCGACAATGCTGAACTGTTTACTCATCAACCATACCTGCTTCGGCAGGGAAAAGGCTTCTTTGTCGTCGGATTTCGCGGCGTCAGTGAGCATATTACAATTTATTTTTCCGCCACCGGCAGCATTGAAATCAGGGTTTACGATGACGAAACATTTTTTGACATCATCCAGGAATTTGACCTTTTAGAAGAGCAGACACAAGCGGGGCGCTGGATATGTTGGCTGTGCCGGGATCATCCCGACTTGGAAAATCCTCCCCAATTGGTCGAATATGAAGATCGTCGGCAGCTATGGATCGAGCATTCCTTTGCGCCGCTGGCTGCCTGGACACGGGAATCCTTTACAAAAGATGCAATGCTTTGCCTGTATCGCTCCGGGGGCATGACCTGGGCCGCAATTGAACAGAAACCGCATCTGACGAAAACCGAGCAAAGACGTTACTTGTTCAAGAAGCTCCCCGCTTTGACGGCAGGGTAAGAAAAGCGGAGATAATCATCCATGTTTCAGATTATAGGAATTTGGCAATCGCATTGGAAATCATACTGTGGAAATCATTATGTTGCGGAATCTATTCTTTTATTGTATTAAATCACTTACGAACCATCTGGTTAAAATCGCAGGATATAAGGAGCAGTGCCCACGCACGGAATACAGGACGTGAGTCATGAGTGAAAAGACAATCCAATACTGGATAGACATTGCTGAATATGATTTACAGGTTGCCAAAACACTTTTTGACAAAGGCCATTACCTTTATGTTGGTTTCATGTGTCATCAGGCGATTGAGAAGATCCTGAAATCCATGTACGTAAAACACACTTCAGCCATGCCGCCTTATATTCACAAACTCGACAAATTAGTTGAACGCGCAGGCTTAAAGGAGAGCATGTCTGAAGAACATAACGATTTCATAGATGAATTGACGCCCCTCAATATTCAGGCCCGTTACCCGGCTTACCGGGAAGCAATTTATAATTTGATCGACAAAGAAAAAGCGGCGCACATTATTGAAAAAACGGAGGAGCTGCTCCAATGGCTAAAAGCCCGGATTTTGTAGAAAAAGAATTGAAGGAATTTGTTGCCCTGATCAGGAAGACATACGACATTTACGCTGTTGTCCTTTACGGATCATATGCGGAAGGCCGGGCAAACGATGACAGCGACATCGACCTTGCCATTTTTTCAGACGACTTCGGCAAAAATCCCTATGAAGAAATGAAGGCGCTTTTCCGCCTTCGTCGGCAGATCGATACCGACATCGAACCTTTGCCCTTCAGCCGGGAAGCCTATTTCAGCGATGACAAAACGGAATTTGTCAGCGACATCATCAGAAAAGGCAAAGTCATTTATAAGGAAAACCGCCTGTTGATATGAACAAGCAAACATAAAGGCCATCGGAGTTAGCGGAATCATCATGAAGCTAAAAATACTCCTGATTTTAAAAATCAGCTTCGCCCTCATCCTTCTCGCCTCCTCGGCAGCCTCCGCCGACGAATGTTTCAATTCATCTAAAAAATTAAATGAAGACGCTCAGACCATTCGCCTCAAAGCAATGGACATGGAATGGAAAGTCAGCAAGACAGCTTCCCTTGCCGCCGCATCCATCGTCAAAGGCAAATCAGAACTGTATCCCAAAGACAATGTTGAAATCTGCATCAGGGAAGAAGACAACGCCCTTCAGATCAAGGCGCAGTCAAAATCAAAAGATGCTGGCAAGGCTGAGTGGCACAAGATTACTGCAAAAAAATAGAAGGCAGCGGGAATTAACGCCCATAATATTATGGAAATGACCCCGGAAGACATGACAAGGCTTCAATACGCGAAAGACCTGCTGGAAAATCCGGGGTTGGCCGCAAAACTGACCAATGTGGTCGGCATGCCTTTTGAAAAAGCTTTTGGCTACCTGCCGGAGAAATGGGCGACCACGATTCAGACAATAACGCATAAATCACTTCAACACGCGCTTGAGGCAGCCGTTAAAACGCTGGCCCGCGAAGACAGAAAATCATCCAGCGATAAGCTGCACAAATTTTTGGTTGCAGCATCCGGCGGCATCGGCGGCGCTTTCGGTCTTCCGGCGCTGCCGTTTGAACTGCAGGCCACAACCGTTATCATGTTCCGTTCCATTGCCGACATTGCCCGCAGTGAAGGAGAGAATCTTCAAAGCATCGAAACGCGTCTGGCCTGCCTGGAAGTCTTTGCCCTGGGCGGCAGTTCCAATAAAGACAACGCCGCGGAAAGCGGTTATTATGCCGTCCGGGCGCTGCTGGCAAAACAGGTATCAGAGGCGGCAAAGTATATCGTTGAAAAAGGCATTGCGGAAGAAGGCGCCCCTGCACTGGTGCGCCTGATTGCCGTTATTGCCTCCCGTTTCGGCGTCACCGTATCCCAGAAAGCCGCCGCCTCGGCAGTTCCCATAATCGGCGCCGCCGGCGGTGCGTTGATCAATTCCATCTTCATGGATCACTTTCAGAATATGGCCAGAGGACATTTTATGATCAGGGGGCTGGAGAGAAAGTATGAGGAGAAACTGGTGCAAATAGAATATAGATTAAGGAATTAGTTTGCGATGTCCTTTAAAACGCATTGAATCTATAAATAATTGCAGAAGGAGGAAGATCGAATGAAAATTGCAATACAGAACGAATTAAAAAATGCAATTCAATTTGCTGAGAAAGTACTCGAAGCCATGAATGATAGTGGCAGGAATGACATTGCTGAACAGATCAAAGAAATGATCGGGTTTGCGAGGGAACAGAAATTTGTTGTGGGTGTTGTCGGAAGTGCAAAGCGAGGTAAATCAACTTTAATAAATGGTTTGCTTGGAAGAAAAAACGATAAAATGGCACCCATTGGAAAATTTCCAACCACAAACGTCATATCAATTTTTAAAAATGCAGATAAAATATCTATAAAAGTATTTTTTCAGGGTAAAAAGGAATATGTTGATGTTACAGAAGATGAGGTGCGGTTGTATGCATGTGAGGACCATAATCCCGAAAACAGGAAGAGTGTCCGATCCATTGAGGCGGAAGGTCCTTTCCCTGGGCTGGACGACAATGTTTATGTCGTAGATACACCTGGTGCCAATAACGCCCTTGCTGCAATGCACAGCGAAATCTTATTAAACTTTTTGCCTTATGCAGATGCCCTGATCTTTCTGATAACGGCTGGTGAGCCATTGGTTAAAGCCGAAAGTGATCTTCTACGTGATATAAAAGAGAAGGACATTAAAAAAATTTTTTTTGCTATCAATAAAGTTGACAGAGTTGATGAAGAAGAACTTGCTGAGGGGATTGAGCACAACAGAGAAATTCTTGCTGATATAGGATTTGATGGTGTCAAGATTTATACAATATCAGCGAAGGAATACTTTGAAAAGGGTAGCAATGCCGGAATGGAAGATCTCATTGACGCGATACGTCAAACAATAAAAAAAGACCGTGTCAAAATCATTACAGAGAGAATCAATGAAAGAACAAGGGCGTTAGTAGAACAGACGCAAATAGAGCTTGTTAATGAGCTTAAACAAGCAAAGGCGTCGGATCAGGACTTGAAAGCTGAAAAAATGCAGCTTGAAAAAGCAAAACGGGAATTGGAGCACGGAAGATTATCCCGTGAAAATAATTTTATCCGGGAGTGGGACGAAGCCTTCTCTGACCTGGAAAGCAAGATCAGAGGAATACGCAATGATCTCAAAATTGAATATGAACAGTTGATTGATAAAGCCAGCACCGCGACGTTGAATGCTTTGGCGCAAACTATACATGGACGTATAGAAGTTAGTTTTTCAGAAAAAATACGCCCCATAATCAATGTATGCGAGCGCAGACTGGATCAAGCACAAAAGGATTTTGTGGAAGCTATTCAAACAACAATCATCACGATAACGCCCGATGTTGCACCCAGCAATACGGCAAAATCTGATATTTTAGGAGGCTTCAAGCCATTAATAGCAACCATTCCGAGCATTGCCGTAGGCGCTTTTTCATCAAGTTTGCCTGGTTTAGTGGGCGGCGCAATTATCGGAAGTGCGCCTATAGTAACCGCAGCAGTCTGGTACAATCCGTTTACTTGGATAGCATCAGCAGCAACAGGCGTAGCAAGCGCCGGTATTACAACGGCTGGTGCAGGAATAACGGGTTTACTTACAACAGTGTGTATTCCGCTTTCTTTAGTCGCTTTCGGTTATGCTGGCTATCGTGGTTACTCAACTTTTAGAGAGCAAAGAAACCTTGACAAAAACAAGCTGAAAACTTCCATCGATAGGATGATAGATGAGGGTTGTACATCCGTCTTAGAGCAGTTCCAGGCTGCCAAAAAGCAAATAAAACCAATATTGAACAAAATCAATAGCGATCTTGACCAAAAACTAGCAGATATGAATAACCGACTTGAAGAGCTTATCAGAAACCGCCCTTCTCAAGATAAAATTACTGTCCTTGAGCAGAATTTAGCAAAACAAGTTCTCCTACTCTCGGAACCTAAAAATGATAAAATGGCGCAGAAACGTCATGTGGAACCTATGGCTGATGATTTTTTTAAGTAACTAAGGATCTAAAATATGTCGGGTACGCCGGTTTCAGAATTTATACACCTCGTAAATGATACAATGAATTCTTTGGAGAAAACGATCCAAAAGGAATTTGATATCTTATACAAACGCCTTATACCTCTTTGGAAACAAGAGTGTACTGCGCATGTTACTCCCTATGTCCTTTCTTTAGTAGGACTTACCAATGTAGGTAAATCTACCCTTGCGGAAGCTTTGCTCGGATTTCCGGTTGCACCGCATAAAAATGGGCCGGCTACATCAATTCCTGTAGAATACATCTATGATCAACATTGGCGAATGGAGGTCTTAACAAGACATTTTGAGCCCGAAGAAATAGAATTTGAAAACGCCGAATCATTGGCACAAGCTTTAAAAAAACGGGTTGTAGGTATTGACGCAGCGACTGCCCATTCTATAGCTTGGGTCACTGTAAGAGGCCCCATGAATCTTCTTAAGGGTGGCTTGACTCTGGCAGACACACCGGGATTTGGGTCCATACAAAAAGACGATGATAATATACACCAGCATAAACTCGAGGAGTTCATTACTGCACGTGTTCATCGTGTGTATTTCTGTGTTGCGGCTGGCGACAACTCCTCAATAAGTGATGATGAAAAAAATTTTTATAACAAAATTAATCATCTCTGTAATCATATTGTTGTCACAAAATGGGAATCTGATGAAAACGCGACACAAGAATACGTTGATAAATTCCAACCCTTATTTCCGGGTGCAAAATTCATTTTTGTTAATGCAAAGAATGCACTTAAGGGGAAAAAGTCTGATCTGGATGTCATAAAAAAGTCAAATATAAAAACATTACAATCTATTATCACGCATTATAGAACACCTGAAGGAAGAAGAAGAATGGTTTTGAAGGATTTATCGAACCTATGGAAAAACTTTCACCGTCATCTGGTGACCGTTTATGGTTTGTCAGAAATACCGTGGCGTCAGGATTCTTTGAGGAGGTTTTATTCCGCATGTAAAGCAGAAGAAGAGCTCTGGCCGATTTCAATAGATATTGAAAGGATCATGAAATGAAGATTTTTATTATAGGACCGGAAAATTCTGGAAAAACGATACTAGCAACGATGATGAATGATTATGTGGAGAACAATCCAGAATGTGGATTAGGATTTTATGCAATAGATTATAAAACAAAGAAGTACCTGAAAAAAACATTGAAAGCTCTTAGAAGTTCTGAATGGCCATCATCAACAAAAATAGGTGAATCTATTACATTAAATTGGAAATGGACAACGAAGAATGGATCAGAATTTGTCGTTAATATGCCGGAACTGGCAGGCCAGACTTTACGGAGTGTTATTTGTGGAAGCGAAAGCAACCTCCTGCTACAGAAAGAGATTAATGAAGCCGATCTGATTATTTTATTATGTGACATTAAAGGATATTTAGATGAGAAAGGAAATAATGCAGACTCACAAACGGAAGTTGCGTGGATGTTTGAAGAGATTTTGAAGAATGCGAGCATGAGGCAGCATGTTATATGTGTCATCATGAAGGCAGACTTATGGGAAAGCGAATTACCTGAGGAGCAATGGAGTGATAGGCAGGCAATCGAATCTTTATTAATGCGATATTTTGATGAAGTAAGTTGGAATGGTTTAAAAAAGCATTTAGAAATGTGTACACTTCTTGCCGTATCATCTGTTTCTGTAACGGATGGAATAAGAGATGATGAAATAATACGTATCCCAGAAGTTCCTTTAAAATCAAGGGGAATGGCCAACTTGATTGCTGAAATTCTTAAGGCTATGAAGATTGATGCTCATGATAGTGTTGATAAAGGAAAAAAATTTAACGTCAATCCCTTACCTCCAGAAAGGGCAAGTGGTAATAATCCAGTAACAGGCATATTGAAAATCGTTGCCATTGCATGCATTATATCCGTTATACTTTTTATATCCGGGTTATTTTATTCATGGGCTGGTTTTTTTATATCCGTAGTAATTATTTCCATAGCAATCTTTCACATATTAAAAGCTTTTAGAGGTTCTAAAAACAAAAGCATGAAGAATTAGTAGTAACAAAATTTATTCACAGCAGAAAAGTCATTTGAAATATGAGTGATTTGACACATCTTAATCTCCAATATGACGTTTATGATCCATCAAATTCAGTAGCAGCTCAATACTGGCAGATGGGTGTAGCGGAATCCGCCAAGGATACTGCTGACTGGAAGAAAATAGGACAGTGTGTTAATCAAGGGCTCCCGGTCAAAGAAAACTCTTTATTTCAATGCACTAAACCTGATTATGACCATGCAATGTGGGGATGTATTCACTGGAAGGGAATTTATTGGATTTATAGACTATTTTTGACGGGACGTGATCGATTTGATCGACCAGGTCGCTATTTTTTTGTGCTTTTCAAATTTAACACCCTTGAAAATTTGCCTTATAGCGAGATAATTCGTATCATTCATTATCTTGAGAATCAGACGACAAACCCACTTGATTTAGAACCTTTACAGAACTTTAGTACACCGAATATTGACGCAGTGAAGCCTATAGAAATTGGTATTTCAAACGATAACCTAAAATCAATATTCAAATGGTTTAGGGGGATGCAGGATGATTTTCATGCGGCACAAGTAACAAAGCGAGGAAATATTATCAGCACATATAATGACCTCATTATTCCAGAAACGTCAGATAAGTTAGATAACACAGTCGGCAAAACAGTTGATCGTGTCGAAAATCCTCATAGAGGCATTTATATAAAAAAAAGAAATACTAATAACTTTCTTTATTATAATTTAAGGGGCTTTAATCGAAAAGAGAATGTGACTGGGATTTTTTCGTCATGGCTAATTATTACAATAATCGTCTTAATAGAAATGGGGATGATAAGTGGTTTAATATTTGCGCAAAAAAGGTTTAACATATTTAACATTGAATACAAGAACATTGGTAACAAGATGGAAAAAGCTACGGGGTATTCAAAATTACAGATATTTTTGAAAAGCACTCCGAACCATATTTTAACGATTACACTCAGTTTTAATCAAATAGAAACCATTATTGTCGGTAAATTGCCTTCATCTTCAATACAGCGGCAGTGGTGGGAAAACTCCGATCAATACGCGGACAGACCACAAGCAAAAGCATGGTTAAATGCCAGATTTAAAGTTGATGAGGTCAATGTGAAAAATGGATGGGTTAGATTTTCAAGGATAGTAGAATAAACTCTTTGGAGATGATTAACCGAGGACGTAATGCTTTCCGGCAGATACTCCGAAAATACAATCTCATATCTTTATAGATGGTGCAGAACGATTTGTGCAGAATTTTGGACGTAACGGAAAAATGGGTGGGCAAGACGGTTACGACGTAACACAAAATAGGAATGATTTAAAAACAAGTAACAAAAGAGAAGTAAAATTATGGGGAGCTACGTAGATTCTGTTTTGGTCAGGGGCGAGCGCGTTGAATATCAGGCAAAACTGCACTGGCGGATTTATTTTACATCAAAGGCCCTATTTACCCTGTGGATTTCTCCGATTGTCCGTCAATTGACCAGTGAATTCGTGATCACTAATAAGCGGATCATCATGAAAACAGGTTTGATTTCCAGAAAGACCTTCGAGATGAACCTGCAAAAAATCGAGTCGGTAAATGTTGATCAGTCTTTCTGGGGAAGATTGCTGGGGTTCGGAACGGTAAGCATTGTCGGAACAGGCGGTTCACGGGAATCTTTCTCCGACATCAGCAAACCGCTGCTTTTCCGGCGCAAGTTTCAGGAAACAGAGATTACGGCGGAGTAGTTAGTGTGATTACAAACT
>Ga0208459_1004424_pt1 | contig 10455 bp, 13 predicted proteins | sample AD_UKC087_MetaG_FD_184433 | JGI IMG/M metagenome (GOLD analysis project Ga0208459, IMG submission 184433) | Active sludge microbial communities of municipal wastewater-treating anaerobic digesters from USA - AD_UKC087_MetaG (SPAdes) (version 2) | ecosystem: Engineered > Bioreactor > Anaerobic >... | reverse complement strand
CGGATGATTTGGAAGCTCCTCCGCCTTCTGCCCGTTTTCCTGATAGATTTCGCCGGGTTTCCCCAGGTCAAACAGGACGATGGTGACCGGAAGGCTGATTGTGGGCTGCAGCATCTCGATTTCCCTGATCACCAGCTCCTTTGTGGTGCCGAGCTTGCTCTTTTCGCTTCTCTGCGCCGTGACCATGACGATGCCCATATCCAGTTTTCCCTTGTCGAAGCCCACCTGGAGCCTCAGCAGGGCGTCCTGGATATACTCGTAGCTGGAGAAGCTGCCGTCGATGGCCACGCGGTTCTTAAAACCCTTGTAAAAGTATCTCCTTCCGTCCAGAATGTTCAGGTCCCCGTTCTGCCGCCATTCCATTTCCTTCAGCGCCTGACGCAATAATTCGCTCTTGTGCTGGGTTCCATAGAGACAGTCGTTGAGATAGTCCATGACCGATTTCACTTCTTTGGCCATCTTCTTTTCTTTGATGATCTGGTTCGCGTTTCTGAAATGCAGGATTTCATATGACATGGTTATTCTCCCTTTCTGTGCTGGTTTTTGTTGATGGTTTGATTTTTTCCGACAGATATTCGCCGATCAGGTACATGTCGCCGATCCTTCTTCCTTCCTCGACTTTGGCCGACAGTTTTTGATATTGCCTCCCGGTGAAGAGCCCGTCCTTATATACGGCGTCAATGAACTCCTGGACCGTGTCAAAGGAAGCCTCGCCCCAGCTCCAGTGCCATACCCGCTCGTTGTAAATGATGTGGCCGAACTTCTCGTTGGAGCCGAGATACCAGAGGTTGCAGTCGCCCTTGAGGGGAAGACAGCATTTGGCGTCCCTTAATAGGAAATTATAAATTTCCTTTCCGGTGGCGTATCTGTCAATCATCGCCTGGCTGAAATTCTCCGTGTAGATCTTGCAGTAAATGCTCACGCTCGCTCTTCTGACTGGTCTGCTCATGGAGTCGCCTCGCATCCTTTCATAAATGGATAAGGGAAGGTTTTCCGCCTTCCCTTATGGGGTTGTCTGTTTTCCGTTTTAACCGTGGGAATGATTTTAAACCGTTTAAGCGGCTATGTTTGAATGCTGCTGTGTGCCCATGATCTCGTCGATGAAGAGGGACTTCTTGGAGGTCTGTCCCATGTAGGTATGGGAATGACTGATGTAGAGGATTCTCATCGCCCTGGAGATAGCCACAAAGACGATTCTTCTCTCCTCCTCGATGTCGCCCTTCTTGGTGGGTGTGATTCCCTCAACCAGACCGATGACAAAGACCACCGGAAATTCCAGACCTTTTGCCTTGTGGATGGTCATGAGCGCGATCCCTTCCTTGTCGTTGCTCATCTGCTCCGAGAAACTGTCCGTATAGTTCAGGAAATCATGAATACTGGAATACCTGGCCGCTGATAACTGGAGCTGGTTGAGGTTCTGGATCTTCACGTCATCCGGCGCCGGAATGTCCTCGTCCGTGATAAACCGGTCATAGTCCAGCTGGCTTCGAATCATTTGGATCACTTCGGAAGGCTCCAGATTGGAGGAATAATCCGCCAGGGGACTGATAAATGATATGAAATCCTTAACATTCTTCCGGATATAGGGAAGATCGACCGGCATGGACTTCAGCCCCTCGAACAGATGGACGTTGGTCTTGCCGGAGAATTCCGCAAGCTCCTGAAGGAACTTTCTCGAAATATACCGGTTGGGCACATTCAGTATGGACCTTAACGCCTCATCCCCCTCTTCCGAATCCGGATCGTTGATCAATCTCAAATAATCCAGCAAATACCGGACCTCGGACCGCTGGTAGAAGTTCAGCCCGTTTTCAATGTAATAAGGGATTTTCATCTGGGCGAAGGTTTCCTCAACAACCCTGGACTGGAAATTGGCCCGGTACAGGACGGCGATGTCCTTATACCGGTACCCCCGCTGCCCGACCAGGTCATGGATCTCGTTGACCAGGCACAGGGCTTCCCCTTCCTCCGATGACGACTCCAGGACAATGACCTCATCTCCCCCAGGATTGTCCGTCTTCAGGGTCTTCTCTATCTTCCGGACGTTATGGGCAATCAGGTTCTGGCACGCTTTCAGGATCTGGGGGGTGGAACGGTAGTTGATGTTCAGAATGAAGAGCGTGGAAGAGCTGAAAGTGCTCTGGAAATTGAGGATATTGTTGACCGACGCGCCGGCGAAACTGTAAATGCTCTGCCAGTCGTCCCCCGCGATCCAGTAGGACTTGTCATTATTGTTGTCCGCGTCGACAATCAGCTTGATGATCTCCAGCTGGACGGGGTTTGTGTCCTGGAACTCGTCGATCAGGATATGGTGGTAGCGTCCCGCGTACTTCTCCCGGACGGCATCGTTATTGCTCAGCAGAAAATAGGTCTCCAGAAGCAGATCGTCAAAGTCCAGCAGGTATTTCTTCGCCTTTTCCTTTTCATAGGACTCGTAGATGTTCGCCACCTTGGTCATGGCCTTGTCCGACTCGTAAAGAATGCGGAATTCCTCGACGCCGATCAGGTTGTTCTTGGCCAGACTGATTTCACTCAGGATGGTTCCCACGGAAAGGTCCAGGCGCTTTCTTTTCATCAGGTTCCGGATCATGCTGATCTGCTCTTTCCCCGAGATGATTTCAAAGACCCTACCCTCCGTCCTTAACAGATAATGGCACCAGCTATGGATCGTGGACAAAGTGACTCTTTGCGCAAGCTCTCCCAATACCGGGACCAGCCTCTGCCTCATCTGCTCCGCGGCGTTACGGTTGAATGTCAGTCCGATGATGGTTTCGGGCTGCACGTTGTACCGCTTGACCAGGTTCCCTATCCTTTCCATCATGACAAGCGTCTTGCCCGATCCCGGGACCGCGATGACCGCCGCTATACCGTTTGTGAAACCGGCAGCTTTCTTCTGCTCCCTGTTGAGTCCTTTCAATTTCCGTCACCCCCTCTCCTTCTTCCAATGATTTGATGGCCATGGATATTCTGAACATGGCCGCCACGATCTGATCCACTTTGGGATGGGTCTTGTCGATCAGGATCATGTTTTTTAGAGTTTTTTCCTTCTCCCTGAGATAATCTTTCAGGAATTTGATGACCTCGCCGTCATTGTGGCTCTCCAGTAAGGCTCCAATGTCAATGATCCTCTTGCAGCCGTATTCCGTCTTTACCCTCAGGTATTCCTGCGCCTCGATAATGGATTCTTTAGTCATGCCGCCGCCTCCATGAACCACGCGTCGCAGTTCTTCTTGAACGAGCAGTTTTTACATTTGAAATTGGATGGACTGTCATTGGGAATGAATATCCCCCTGGATATCCCTTTGGAGACTTCCACGATCTTCTTTCTCGCTCTGGTCTCATCCGCGATGCTGCGTGTGGTGTAATAGGACTCGAACCTGGGCTGTTTGGTCTTAATGAGGCAGTCAAATCTCAGCAGAATGTCCGAATACCCGTAACCATTGGCCCGTACCGCCATCTGGTAAAGGGTCAGCTGGAAATTACGGTCCACCTCGTCATTGGAATAGGCTCTTGCCGATGTCTTGAAATCGTTGATGATGATCGTTCCGGATGGGTCCTTCTCCATCAGGTCAATGGAGCCTATAATAGGTAATGGACATCCCGGAATGGTGAAGCAGAAAGGCTCCTCAATCCCGACGCACTCGAACTCCCGCCAGGAGGACTTGTTGTAATAGGCGGTCAGAAGCTCCAGTCCCTGCAGAAGCATCACATCGGGGTTGTTCCCTTCCGCGAATTTGATGTCGTCTCTTTCACTGGTCAGCTTTCTCCAGTGATGTTCAAAAGACTGATGCAGATCTTTCACGCTTGGCAATCTTCCCCTCAGTTTCTCCATGTGAAAGTCCGCCAGTGCCATATGAACAGCGCTCCCGAATTCCAAAGCGTCCGGTTTGAATTCCGGCTGGATCCTGTCGATTCTGCCGAATTTGTACAAAAGACCGCAGTCAATGTAGTCGCTGATGGAGCTTGCCGATAAATGCTCGATTTTCCTCAATTCCTCTAATTCCACGTTTTCACCTCGTTTCATGGATAAAGCGCAGGCTCCTGCGTTTTTCAGGCACTGTGGAGCGACATGGTTTACAGATGTAAGTATCCATGGGCCGACTGATGTCGCCTGATCGCTTTCCAATCCCTGTCTGTGCAGGAACCCGCGCTCTTTGATTTGTTATTGATGGTTTGATGTCGAAAGGGGCGGGACAACGGATATGACAATAATGGGTTGAGCAGAATAAATGGTGTCATCCCGCCCCCGGTTGCAGAAGTTTCGCTTTGGTTTTATGATTGTATCTAAATGGTTAATAACCGGATAAACGGTTAGGACGCCGCCTGAAGGTAACGGATGAACTCTCCCGCGTTTTCGGAGGTCAATTGCTCCACCGGAACACCGTATTTATCCATGGATCTGGTTTTGATGTCTTCAAGGGAGATGCCTCTCCGTCTGGAAAGGTTGTAAAGGGCTGATTTCTGCGCTTCGGACATCATGGGGGCTTCCGCCGATTTTGACTTGCCGTTGCCGCCATTGCCGTTCCCTTTATTAGGTTTTATAGAACCTTTCGTTTGCGCCGGCGGAGTGTCAACCGGTTTTGCATCCTTCGATTTTTCCGTAATCCCGGATTCGGGGGCAGACTGTTTTTCCGGCATCTGTGTTACATTGTCGCTCACCTGCGGTTCCGGAGATGCTTCAGCTTTCTTTCCATCCCCATTGCCTGACTTGAACACGGATTTTACCTGTTTGGCGAATTTCCGGACGTTGTCTGTTCCCTTCTGGGAAGGTTTTCTGTTCTCATCGCCGCCGATAATGTCATTCAGATCCCCCAGCTCCTCCAGCGCGGTCATTCCGATATTGTCCATATCCCGGAAGGCTCTCGCTTTTGCTCTGGTTGAGGCCATTCTGATTAAATGCCTGGCCACCTTGGAATTGCAATTTTGAGGGTTGGCATCACCGATGTCCGAGAATTTCTTCCCGTCCATGGATTCCACACGAGCCTTGCAGATGGCGGTGTTTTTGTTTTCATCGGACGGATATTGAATGAGCTCCACGTCAACCATGCAGAGGTTTTTCTGATGGGCCACATCCAGCAATCCAGCGTAAAGCACAAAGTCCTTGTCGTCGATCTGTTTGACGAAATTGTCATCCAGCCTGGGCCTCCATCTTTCCAGGTAACGGACGCTCTCCTGGTCTCCTTCCGTGATGGAATTCATGACGGCCATGATATGCTTGCACTTGAAGGTGGAATCGCTTTTGATCCCCCTGGCGAAATCCCCGCAGTTGCAGAAATATTCCGTTTCGTTGTTGAAGCATACCTTGTAACAGATCTTTCCCTCCTCGGACTCGACGTAAAACCACGGGGAATCCTCGAGATGGAAGACTTTCAGGTTCTGTGAGCGTTCGCTTCTTTTTAGCGCTTCCTGATTGGTCATTTTTTGTTGCCTCCTTTGCTTTCGGTTTTGTTTCTTGTGGAAATGAAGATGTTGGCGATGATTTCCGCGATTTTCAAGAGTATGGCGATGGTCTTAGCCTGCATGAATAGTCCTCCCTGAGATGGTATCTGAACGGCTGTGTTTAAAAGGGCACTTCGTCATTGATGGTTTCCGCGGACGCCTCTCCCTCCTTGAATCCCCTGCCATCCGTCTTGATGAACTCGATGGTGTTTCCGATGATCTGGAAGGTGCTGCGGTTCTGTCCATCGTCGGTGGTCCACTTGTTCAGGTCCAGGATTCCGGAGATGGCGATCCTGGCGCCTTTGTGGAGATGCTGGGCGCAGATCTCGGCCAGCTTGTGGAAGGTCACGCACTTGATCCAGCAGGTTTTCTTTTTGCCGGACTGGAATGCGATGTTGAAAGAGGCCACGGGGTTTCCGTCTGGCGAGTAAAAGACCTTGGGATCGTCTCCCAGGTTCCCGGTCACGATGCATTGGTTGATCATGGATGGTTCTCCTTTCTAAAAATGATGGGTTAAAATGGGTTGATTTTGCGGGTGCTTTGGCTTATTCTTTTTACCGATTTTACAAGTTCTCTCCTTTCCTGAAAGTATTTGACGATAAAGGGTTATGTGTTTAACTCTTTGTTATTAATGTATATAGTGATCACTTCTATCCTGAATAAACAGGGGTTAAACCCATGAATGGTGAGATAAATAAAGCTGCGCTCTTGGAAATCACCAAGAAATTGCTGAAAGCGGACACGGATCTTTCGTTCCTATTGAAGTTGCGGGAAGACGATCTGAAAACGCTGGTGGGATGTATAAGGGCACGGTTGGATCAGTTGGGTAAACAGAATAATTCTTAAGAGGTCAAAAAATGGAATTCTATATTGTTCTCTTTAAAGACGGTTCATTGAAAATTTTCAAAAAGAAGCAGGATAAAGCACAACTGGAATCTGACGCCAGGCAATTTGTTTGCTCCAGTAATGTTACGGTGCAGGATTTAAATGTCTGGACATCCAACGGCTTCAAAGGTTTTAAAACCATACAGGAAATCTAGAAATAGAAAGTACTAGATTACCATTTAGAGAAGCTATCAATAACTGAAATAAGGAACTGAATATGAATAAATCAAATTTAATTTTAGAATTGTCAAAGAGAAATAACCTGACTGAAAAACAGGCGACGGACATAGTGAATTTAATGTTTGACGGTTTTACAAAGACTCTCACAGATGGCGGCAGAATAGAGATTCGGGGATTTGGAAGTTTCACCGTTAGGGAATATGGCGCCTATGACGGCAGGAATCCAAGAACAGGAAATGCTGTTCCGGTAAAACCGAAAAGACTTCCGTTTTTCAAGGTGGGGAAAGAATTAAAGGAAAGAGTAAATAGATAATAAGCATCTGGGAGGAAATCATGACAAATCTTGGATTAAGGGATATTCCACTCGGCGGAGATGATCAAGAAGCGTTGGGCATATCTGATTACATTTTATCTTTGAGCGAGTTCATTCAAAAGTGTGAAACTCCAATGACCATTGCTCTTCAAGGGGATTGGGGTTCAGGCAAAACGAGCATGATGAATCTCATCAAAAAAAATATTGAAAAAAATAACAATATACATCCTATTTGGTTTAATACTTGGCAGTTTTCACAGTTCGGCATGGAAAATGACCTTTCCATTTCATTGCTTTCTTCTTTTTTAGAAAAATTAGGAACAGATGCTGTTACTAAAAAATCTCTCTTAGGTGGGCTGCTAACCAGAAAGAATGTTGGTAGGTTCATGGACCGTGTTGCCGACGCGTCTGGTGGTTTGGTCGGTGGCGTAATTGGCGGGGCAGCTGAGGCAGTTAAAGGAAGTGAACAAGATGATGATATTGATATTGCACATCAGATTGTAAAATTAAAAGAAGGGATAGAGAAATCTGTTAAAGATAAAATTGGCAAGGATGATAACAAACGACTTGTTTTGTTTATAGATGATTTAGACAGGCTTTTGCCGGAAAAGGCTGTTGAACTTCTGGAGGTATTTAAGCTTTTCATGGACGTGCCTGGTTGTGTCTATGTGTTAGCCTGCGATTATCAGGTAGTATCACAGGGATTGAAAAAGAAATTCGGCGTCGGAAGCGATGAACTCAAAGGAAAAAGTTTTTTTGATAAGATCATCCAACTGCCTTTCAGCATGCCACTCGGACAATACAAAATAGAAAATTATATTGAAAGCCTTCTGGAAAAAATTGGTTTCGAGCGTAAAAAGGAAAATATTGATTCTTATGTGGAGATGGTGACTTATTCTGTGGGCTTTAATCCGAGAACGATGAAAAGATTGTTCAATTCCCTCCTTCTGCTGAAACTTGTGGCTGATAAAAAGAAAATGTTTGACGACTCTGATGGAATAGCCACAAAAAGCGAAAAACAAATAATATTATTTGGCGCTTTATGTCTACAGACAGCCTATGAATCAGTCTATCGCTTTCTACAAAAGAATCAGGACACAATCAATCAAGCCTTTTTTGAGGGCTTAATAAATGAAGACGATCTTCAGACAGACGGCAGGTATGCGGAAATACGAAAAGAGCTTAACGCGGATAATGATACATCTATTTTAAAGAAGTTATCCGCCTTTATGGATGTATTTTACAAAAGCATTCAATTGAAGTCCGATAATGATGATGCAACACTCTCAAAAGAGGAAGTAAAGACACTCAAAGAAATAATTTCTTTCTCATCACTGACTTCAACTGAGGCATCAACAGTAAAGACAAATGTGGATTCTGTTGCGCGAAATGAAAACCGGAATTTGGCAAAAGTAAATGCAGATAGCTTAAAAGTTAAACATGACGGTGACCTTAAAAAGCTGGGAGAACAAAATTTCATTGTTTACCAGGCGAAAAAATCTTCCGATGCTGGAATTGTCCTATGGGTCACTAAAGGTAAAACAAAATTCAATATATGTGTTGCCTTTGGGAAAGATATAGACATTATGCTCGGGGCTAAAAAGAATGTGAATAAGAATTTTTACGTTGCGATTCATATTTTAATCAATAAGGCATCAAGAACCAAAATGGTGCAATGGATTGACAGCAACTTATCAGATATTTTTCCAAGCACAGAAGAAACAAATATTGGATTGCTTTTATATAAAAACGAATTTGATAATGAACCATCCTATGAGGCACTAAAAAACGCTGTTGATGAAGCTTGCAAGAAATTAAATGCAATTATTCCAAAGTTTGTAAACAATATGGAGACAATATAGGATTAAAAACAATGGATAAAAAAAATATGGTTGATCAATTGTCACAAGAAGCTCGTTTGACAAGTAAATACGGTGATAAACCCGGTGACCCTCGATGGATTAAAATATGGGCTAGGGATGGCTTTCACTGCGCCTACTGTGGAGAAAATCTTTTACAAGATGTTATCCGTATGACAAGCGCCCAATTGGATCATATACTGCCAAAATCGAAATACAAAGATTATATGAATGAAGATGCCAATTTGGTTTTGTCTTGCTATTGTTGCAATCAGATAAAAAGGGCATTTGATCCATTGAAAGAACTACCAGAGCAATTAAAAATGAATTTGTCTCCTGCGACTTTCAATACATACAAAGATGAATTGTTGTCCGTGTGCAGAAATTATATCATTCCGCAACTAAATAAGAAGAAAGCAATACTGGATAAATCGAATGAAATTATTGGCAGGTTTGATAAACAATTTCATCCATGAAAAACAGCTTTTCTAAAAAATTGCTTACTTTCTTTCCGTAGCAATTTAACCAGATTGTAAAATGAAATGACTCATAATTGATATACGGAAAAGAATAAAGAAAAAATTCATTTGACATCCGCCGTCACCGGTAGTATTTTAAGGTCAAACGTTGCCAGTGAATCTATCCTCCCGATAGACACAAACTGGCCCTAAGAGATCTGGAAAAGTTGGTCTCCCTGAGTAATCAGCAAACTCAAGGAGACCTTTTTTATTTTGGGGGAACGAGTGATGACCATAATATTTTCGAAGCCAACGTTTGGTGACAAGCTTTTGGCGGTGATGGGAAAGAAACGGGCGGTCTTTATCCCGGACATTTACAGCAGATTCGGGAAATATGCCTATGGGAGGGCAATTAAAGAGTCTTTTCTGGAAGCTTTGATAAGACCGAAATATCAGCGATTGGAAGAAGGCTGGTTTTATCAAGATGAAATCATGCCGCCAATCAACCGTGCGGAAAGGGATATTTGATTTAGCGACAATTATGCCTGGATGATTGCCGGACCGGTAATCACACACAGACCCTATGAGGTTTGAAAAAGTTAGCCTCCCGTGAAGTGAACACGTTCATTTTGGTGAGGTTTTTCATTTTGGAACTGATTGCTACCTATATTATTTATAAAATAAACGAGAGGTGTCTTATGACTAAGGAAAGAAATCCGGATTTCAGCATCTGTGAAATATTCCGGGAGTGGTTTGCGGAAAACCAGCATCGCTTTAACCAGAAATGCAGGATTCGCTACTACAAGAACAGGGAATACAACCATGTGGAGATCGATTTTGAAAATGTAGCCAAAGAGATCCGCTGCTGGGTGAATGAGAATGACACATTGGCAATCGCCTCGGTTTATGAAAAAGAAATTATCGATTTTATTATTGATCTGGAATGTACCGTGCGCCGTGGGAAGAACCGGAAGTATTACTGCGGTTTTTGTGAACCGCCCAAATATTACAATACCCCGAAGGAACTGGTTGTTGAGCATACCTTTGAGAACTTCCTGAAGTGGGCAAACGAAAGGTTCAATACCGATCATGTTCTTAGGCTTGATTATTGCGGCAGATGGTGCGCGAGCAAAATCCTGTCCAAAAAGGAATTGAAGAAAAACCCGATAAAGAAAAAAGAGAAAACCGGTGACAACGCTGTTCTGATCATCCCCATGATCAATGGTGATGGCGTTCCCGTGCTGTATGGAAACCCGCTGACAAAAGCAGAACAGAGAGCGGCACGGAAGCTGGAAAGGAAATAATCATGGATATCGGACAT
>Ga0208459_1004403_pt1 | contig 10505 bp, 7 predicted proteins | sample AD_UKC087_MetaG_FD_184433 | JGI IMG/M metagenome (GOLD analysis project Ga0208459, IMG submission 184433) | Active sludge microbial communities of municipal wastewater-treating anaerobic digesters from USA - AD_UKC087_MetaG (SPAdes) (version 2) | ecosystem: Engineered > Bioreactor > Anaerobic >... | reverse complement strand
GGTAATAGGGATTGATTTGAAGACAGCTGATGCTTTATCAAAAATGGTTGAAATAGTCTTTGGTAAATCAAAAGACATCGACTATATGATTGAAAAGAACCCTGAATTTGCAGAAATAATTAATTCTTCAGAAGAGACAAAACATCTTGCTAATATTGTTAGAAAGATCTCAGGTCTTTGTAGGGGTGTTTCCACGCATGCATGTGGTATTATCATTACTCCAAAACCAGTAGTGGAGTATTGTCCAATACAACGAGATGCTCATGGAGGTGGTATTGGAATGACTCAGTATGAAATGTTTGATATCGAACCACTTGGGTTAATGAAGTATGACTTTCTTGGTTTAAGGAACCTGCATGTTATTGGAGCTGCAATTAAAAAGATTCAAGATAGTACGGAGACAAAGATAGATTTGAGAAAGATAGACTATGAAGATCCGAAAGTCTTTGATTTAATTAAATCAGGACATACTGTTGGGCTTTTTCAAATGGAGAGTGAAGGAATGAAAAGAACTATTAGAACTCTTCAACCAGAGAACTTGGAGGATATCTGTTACATTCTAGCTGCTTACAGACCAGGACCAATGCAATACATTACTGAATATCAAGCAGTCAAGACAGGCAAACAAGAACCAGACTATATTTTTGATGAGCTAGAACCAGTCCTCTCAGTTACTAGAGGAGTTATCACATATCAAGAACAGGTTATGAGAATTGCTCAGATAATTGCAGGATATTCTCTTGGAAAAGCAGATGTTTTAAGAAGAGCAATGGGTAAGAAGAAGGTTGATGTTATGGAGAAAGAGAAACCAACCTTTATAGAAGGAGCGGTACAGAGAGGTTTTGACAGAGAAAAAGTTGAGAAGCTCTGGGATAAACTACTTCAGTTTGCAAACTATGGTTTTAATAAAGCACACAGTGCGTCATATGCAACAATATCGTATTGGACTGCATATCTTAAAACACACCACCCCTTAGAATATATGGCAGCCCTTTTAGAAGGAGATTTGGATAAGTTTGATAGGGTAATTATAGACTTAAAAGAGTGTAAAAGGATGGGGATAGATGTTTTTCCTCCTGATATAAACAAGAGTGGATATTACTTCACTGCAGAAGACAATAACAGTATACGGTTTGGACTTGGTGGAATAAAAAACATTGGTGGTGATCTTGTTAAGTTAATTATCAAAGAGAGAAGAGAAAACGGAGAATACCAAAACTTAGATGATTTTGTACATCGTGTATATGAAGATGTTGGTAAAAAAGCGATGGAGTATTTAATAATGGCAGGTACAATGGACTCTTTCGGAGATAGATTGGATCTACTAAAAACTTTTCCAACTGTATACCAGAAAGAAAAAGATGATAGAAAAGCTAGTAGTGTTGGACAGTTTGATTTCTTTTCATTAGGACAAACAGAAGAAGGGCAGAATAGAACAATAGCAACTCCACTTGAAAAAGATGCTGAAACTGATAGAAATGTTTTACTACAATGGGAAAAAGATCTCTTAGGTCTGTACTTCTCAAGTCACCCACTTGATAATCTCCAAGATCTTTTCATAGCAAAGAATGTAATAACATTAGATGATGTTTTAGAGTTTAAAAAGAATAATGAGATGTTAATTTTAGGTGTAATGATAAACAAAGTTAGAAAAGTGACTACAAAGAAGGGAGATATGATGGCTTTCCTTTCTATTGAGGATAAGACAGGTAGAACAGACGCTATTGTATTTCCGAGAGCATATGAGGAATTAAAAGAACTACTTAATGAAAATATCCCTGCATTAATTGTTGGTAAATTGAATGTTAGAAATGGGGAGAAGAGTATTGTTGTTGAGAAGTTAAAACCGATAGATCCATCCAAGCATAACAATGTTTTTGAAGGTATTACATTTAAAATTTCTCCAGAACATACAAAAGAACAAGTGTCGGACTTAAAGGAGTATATCGCGAATTCTAAAGGTGATACACCTGTTAGAATTATGGTTAATGATAAAGGTAAGAACAAGATTGTAGAACTAAGGAAAACAATACCTCTCAACGACGAAACTAGACAGTGGATGAATGTTTTTAGTTTTTAAACACACAACAGGTCTGACCTAGGTCTACCCCATGTTAAGAAAATTTTAATCTCTAAGTTATGTACTCTACAAAAGGTCTCCTAGTCCTCGGCTCAGGTAGTATATACGTGTTACAAGTAAAAAAGGAGGAACATGTACCCCAAAAAGGTATGTGGAAAGTAGGTATTTTTCACATATTAAAAAGTTATGAATGAGGGGCAGGCCTAGGCCTGCCCTTGTAGTATAATTAGCCATGAACATAAACCAAATAGACTTACTTCCTCTAAAACCAGGAGTATACAAGTTCTATGATAAAAACAAAAAACTTTTGTATATAGGGAAAGCTCTTAATCTAAGAAACAGAGTCAAATCATACTTTAATGACACACTCTATGACAGACCATATGTAAAGAAGATGATTCCTCTGGTTCAAGACATAGAAATAGTAGAAACAAATAATGAAATAGAATCATTGGTCTTAGAGGCAGCATTAATCAAAGAATTCAAACCTAAATATAATACTGATCTCAAAGACGACAAATCATATGCTTGGATATATGTATCTACAAAAGATGAATTTCCTTTGATTAAAACAACAAGAAATGTATCAAGTAAGGAATTAAAAAAAGGTGAACTCTTTGGTCCATATCCAAATATACATTCTGCAAGAAGAGTCTTCACATACCTTAGAAAACTCTATCCTTTCTGTACATGCTCACCAGAAAAAGCCAAAAGAGAAAAAGAATGTATGTATTTTCATATTGGTCTCTGTCCAGGACCATATCAAGGACATATCTCAAAAGAAGATTACAGAAAGAATATAAATGAAATACTTAAGTTTCTTAAAGGAAGAAAACGAGGACAGATAGCTAAACTAGAGTCTAAAATGAAACAGTATTCTAAAGCAAAAGAATACGAAAAAGCAGGAGAATTAAGAGATAAGATTGAAGATCTAAAATATCTAGGAGAAAAGATAGATTTTGAGTACAATGAAAGTTCTGAATCTTACATAACAAGAAGGAAACAACTACTACAATCTAACTTTCAAGAGTTAAAAATAGAATTAGGGTTAAAGAAATTAAATAGAATTGAATGCTATGATATTTCTAACATACAAGGCAAAGAAGCATATGGCTCTATGGTAGTGGCAGAAAAAGGGGAGATTAAAAGGAGTGAGTATAGAATCTTTAGAATAAAAACTCTTGATACTCCTAATGATACACAGATGCTAAAAGAAGTTCTTTTTAGAAGATTTAATAAAAAGCAGAAAGAAAAATACAATTCATGTCCAGAAATTGTCCTTATAGATGGAGGTAAAGGACAATTATCTGTTGTAGAACCATGTATACCAAAAGATAGCTATCTACTAGGTATTACAAAAGGAAGGAAATACAAAAGAAAAGGAGGAAGATTGCTTGATGAATTTTGGTATATGAATAGAGATAGTAAAAAAGTTGAGAAAATAAAGATTATCAATAAAGAGATACTAATAGATTTGAGAGATGAAGCGCATAGATTTGCTATTCTACATCATCGAAAAGCAAGAGTTAGAGAAGGTAAAAAATCTGAATTAATTAAGATTAACGGAGTGGGAGAAAAGAGTAGGGTAAAACTTCTTAAAAACTTTAAATCGATTGAGAATATTAAAAAGGCTAATTTAGAAGATATTAATATGGTTTTGAATAATAAAAAGATAAGTAAATTAGTTTACGAATATTTCAGAAAGAATTAATAGAAGAAACTATCTTAACTTCCTACTCTCTTGTGGTTGTAGATTGGAGAAAACTGTCTCAAAGAAAGGATTATTCTCAGGGTTTCCATCTAAAACATAACCAATTCCTCTGTTAGGTTCAACTAGTACAGCAATATCATGAACTCCATCACTACATGTTATCTTTCCTTTTATACCTTTTGTAAACTCTGTGTATGCTAGTTCAGTTCTTGTGATACTACACTTTAATTCTTCACCATTACTATTTACCTGTTCTATATATTTATGCAAAAAGTAGTCTAATGCTTGCCCATCATATGAATCAATGGGTATTAATTGTATCTTCTCCTCACCACCCAGCTTTCTAAGCAACATCAGTCTATGATCCTTAAACTGCGAAACTGAATATGAAATTACATATTCTCTTGGTACTTGTAAAATCCAAGGGAAGTCAGGTAGTAAATCCTGTAAATCTTCTTTTGCAAGTAAAAGATCTCTTTCAGTCTCCTGTTTTACTCTCTCAGCAAGTCCTTCTTGAGCATCCTTTACACTAATACTCTCATACCAAACATCATTAAATTTAGAATATATCCTTAAACCTTTTTCTTCTTTTATCCAGTATTCTCCATCTTTCATTGTTTCTGAACCAAAAGGTACAGATATGGAGAAAGTCCATCCTAACTCAGGAAGTTTCTCATTATAATACTCATATACATCTGAAATTTTAGTACCTACTGGTAATCTGTAAGCAGAATTTCCTTTACTAACAAATCTAGCAACAATTTCATCCTTCATCTGATCTTTAAAGATAAATAAGGAGTTAGGATATGACGGTATATCTCCGATTCCAACAACCTTCTCTGTTTTCATATCCGAAGTAGAGGTTGTTTGTCTAATTCTTGTAACAAAAATAAATGTTAGATAAAGAAATCCTAAAAGTAAAACAACTAAAAAAAGGATAAGGACACCTCTTTGTAAACCTAATGAAAGTTTTACTTTTCCCCTATATTGTGTTTTATTCTTTTTAAATATAGTTTTCTTTCTTTTTTTCCTTTCTAGAACAGGATTAACGGTAGGTTTCTTAGGCATATATACTTTACTGAAGCCTATCCTTTTGTTTTCTTTTCTCTTTTTGAATATGGACATGATTAATATAATAGCATATTGTATAATATATCCGTTCATGCGGGATCATCTAATGGTAGGATGCCGGTCTTTGAAGCCGAGAATCATGGTTCGAATCCATGTCCCGCAATATTTCTTATACATTTCTAAACTGTCTGAGTAGATTGCCTACCTTCTCCATAGCGTTTTTTAGTACAGGATTTGTGTTATCTACAGGCATAATATCATCAAGAAGAAGCTCTAAATCATCTTCAGATACTTCGATACTATGTATGTCCTGTAAATTTTCCATAGCATATTGTAGCTTTGAAGCTAAGATAGTACTTCCATTTATATCCCAATGAAAAGCATTCTTTATAGCAATAACTTCTTCTTTTGTTAGTTGTAATATTCCTCTTTGCATTTTAATTACATACTCATTTTAATTTCTTTTATCCTATCTCTTAATTCTGCAGCTTTCTCAAACTGTAATCTATCAGCAGCAATAAGCATATCTTGATTAAGTTCTTTAATTAACATCTTTTTCTGTCTTTCATCCATCTTTTCAACTTCAATATCTGCATCTTCTCTTTCTTCTTCCGTTTCAACAAGTCTTCCTCTGATCTCCTTTGTTATACTTTTCGGAGTAATATTATGCTTTTTGTTGTATTCTTCTTGATACTTCCTCCTCCTATTTGTCTCATCAATTGCGTATTTCATACTTTCTGTAACAGTATCTGCATACATAATAACTCTTCCTTCTACATGTCTAGCAGCTCTACCAATTGTTTGTATTAAACTTGTTTTTGATCTTAGAAACCCTTCCTTGTCTGCATCTAGTATTATCACAAGAGAGACTTCTGGTAAATCAATACCTTCTCTAAGTAGATTTATACCAACTACAACGTCATATTCTCCTAATCTTAAATCTCGTAGGATATCAACTCTTTCAATTGTATCAATATCTGAATGAATATATTGTACCTTGATATCAATATCTTTTAGATAATCAGTTAAGTCTTCTGCAAACCTCTTTGTTAATGTAGTAACTAATACTCTCTGTCCTTTCTCTGTATTTTTTCTAATTTCATTAATTACATCATCTATCTGATTAAGGGTTGGTCTTACTTCTAAATGTGGGTCTAGAAGCCCTGTAGGCCTTGTTAGAAGCTCTGTAACTTGCATGTTGCTGTCTTGTAGTTCCCAATCAGAAGGAGTTGCAGACATATACAGTGTTGTTTCCTGCTTTTTCCTAAATTCTTCAAAATTCAACGGTCTATTATCTCTTGCTGTTGGTAACCTAAACCCATGTTCTATCAAATTATCCTTTCTTACTCTATCACCATTGTACATTCCTCCAATCTGGGGAATTGTAATATGTGATTCATCAATGAAAAGGAGATAGTCTTCAGGAAAATAGTCAAGAAGAGTGTAGGGTGGTTCACCAGATTTCCTACCATCAAAATATATACTGTAGTTTTCCATACTTTTGCAGTAACCAACCTCTTGTAACATTTCAATATCATAGTTAGTCTTCTGCTCTAACCTTTGAGCTTCTAGTTCTTTACCAATATTTCTTAAAAAAGCTGCTCTCTGTTCTAAATCCTTTTTAATGTTTCCAATTGCATTATCAATCACCTCTTTAGAATATACTAACGATGTTGCAGGGAATATTAATATTTCCTTCTCTTCAGTTATTCTTCTCTTTGAAATTGGATCTACCTTACTAATTCTTTCAACAGTATTACCAAAAAGTTCAATTCTAATTGAAACATCATCATATGGAGGAAATATCTCTAAAATATCACCATTAATTCTAAAAACACCATTTGTAAAGTCAAAAGTATCTCTCTCATACCTCATATTCACCAACTCTAAAGCAACATCTGAAAGTTCAATCTTTTGTCCAACATAGAAAGAGATAGATCTATTTTCATAGTTCTCAGGTTGTCCAATATTGTAAATACATGATACAGATGCAACCACCACAGTATCCCTCCTTGTAAGTATTGCATTCATTGCACCAAATCTTAAATTCTCAATCTCTTTGTTAACTTCAGATTCTTTCTCAATGTAAAGATCTCTAGCAGGGATATATGCTTCTGGTTGATAGTAATCATAGTAAGAAACAAAGTATTTAACAGCATTCTCTGGAAAAAACTCTTTTAGTTCTTCATACAGTTGCGCAGCAAGTGTTTTGTTATGCGAAATTATCAAAGCAGGTCTGTTTAATCTTTCGATAATATTAGCCATTACAAAGGTTTTTCCTGAACCAGTTACACCAAGAAGTGTTTGTTTAGGATGAGTATCAATATTTCCAATAATTTTCTCTACTGCACTCTCTTGATCAGGTGAAGGTTTGTATTTAGAATTGAGTTTAAAGGTTTCCATTCTCATATATTCTACCAAATATATTAATATGTTAGAATGTATATTATGGCAAGTGTAAAGTTAAACAGACTATCAGAGGATGTTGTAAGACAGATTGCAGCTGGAGAGGTAATTGAAAGACCAGCATCTGTTGTAAAAGAATTAGTTGATAACTCAATTGATGCAGGTGCAAGTAAGATTACAATTAAGGTTAAGAATGGCGGTATTGATCTGATTGAAGTCACTGATGACGGTATTGGTATTCCAAAAGAGAATCTAGAAGGTATTTTTGAATCACATACAACCTCTAAGTTAAGTAATATTGAAGATTTAAACACACTTCTTAGTATGGGTTTTAGAGGTGAAGCTCTTCCTACAATTACTTCTATAGCAAAGGTTAGAACAGAATCAAAGTATGAAGGTGAAGAGAAAGCAAATGCAATATTTTTTAATGAAGAAGGAGTTGCAGAGATATCAACAGTAGCAAAAGAAAAAGGTACTACAGTTAGAGTAGAGAATCTTTTTTACAATATTCCTGCTAGAGCAAAATATCTTAAAACAGCAAATACAGAATACAGGAAGATATATGAGTTGTTGAATAGATATTTCTTAATATATCCAAATATCTCTTTTGTTTTAGAAAAAGATGGAAAGACAGTAGTAAATATTAAATCTATTCCAAATTCTAAACCAGGAGAGTTACTCGAACAGAGAGTCAATGAAGTTTTAGGAAAAGAATTTAGTGAACATATGCTTAAGCTTTTCTACGATGGTTCTGGTACAAAGATTACTGGCTTTATCTCTCACCCTTCAAAACATGTTACAAAAACTGGTAATCAATATATTTTCATTAACAACAGACCAATTACAGACAGAGGGATTGTTAGATCAATTATGGAAGGATATTCCAGATATATTCCATTTGGTCAAAAAATTGATTTTGTTGTAAATATTAATATTAAACCAGAACTAGTTGATGTAAATGTACACCCAAGAAAAGAAGAAGTTAGGTTTGAGAACCCATTTAGAATATATTCTGCAGTAGAAGAAGCTGTTAGACATACTTTAGAGAAGAATCTTTCCTACAGAAAAGAAAAAACTGAAGAAGTAGAGCAGGTTGGGGGAGATGTTGATTTTCAGTCAATGAGAGATACTTACAACACTCAAGGACATAAAACTTCTCTTCCTAGAGCCTCTGAGAGTGTTAAACAATATCATCAACAATCATTGTATTCACAAGGTAAATCAACATCTGTGAGAGACAGTATTATATTCTCAAAAGAACTATTCAAAGAAATTGAATCAGTAGTAGATATTCAAGAACAGGAAAGTGATGATATTAGGTCGTTGTTTCAAATATTTAATAAGTATATTGTAATTGAATTTATTGATGAAAGACTCTGGGTTATTGATCAACATGCAGCAGCAGAGAGAATTAATTTTGAAAGACTGTCAGACAGAGAAGAAAACAAAAAGACACTACAGAATCTTCTTGTTCCAGCAAACATCAAATTCTCATCTAATCAACTACTTTTCCTTGAAGATGCAAAAGATTTTTTTAATGATTTAGGTTTTGTATATTTAGTTGAAAAGGATTCAATTAATATACAAACAGTTCCTGCTGAATATGCAGAATCTGATTTTGAAAAAATATTTTTAGAAATCTTTGAGCTTGAAGATAATATTGAACTTCTCAAAAAGAACTACAAGAAAAGAAAAGAGGATTTACTAGCAACAATTGCTTGTCATGGAAGTATTAGGTCTGGTCAGAAATTAGCACATGAAGAGATGTTAAACCTCTTTAGAAGTTTGAAGAGTTGTAAAAACCCATACAGTTGTCCTCATGGAAGACCTGCTGTATGGAAACTTACACTAAGTGAGATAGATTCACACTTTGAAAGGACATACTAATGGGAGTATTTATCGGTTCAATACCAAACAATACAGAAGAAGATGTTAAGTTGGCAAAAGATATCCTTAATGGTACTGTACGTACAAAAAATGCAAGAAGGAATCTAGAAAGAAAATTTCAAGATATGTTTCCTAAAAAAGATGTTTTTCTGTTGAATAGAGGAAGAGAAGCTATGCACTTTCTTTTTCAAAATATCCCATTACAGAAAGACGACGAAGTAATTTTACAAGCATTTACATGCATAGCTGTAGTTGCACCTATACTTTGGAGTAAAGCAAAACCTGTTTTTGTTGATATGAAGAGAGAAACATTCAATATTGATCTTGAAAAACTTAAAGAGGCAATCACATCTAAAACAAAAATCATTGTTATACAACATACATTTGGAAATCTTGTTAATATGGAGGAAGTTAGAAAAATTGTTGATGAAGAAAACAACAAGAGAGAGAACAACAAGAAGATCTTTCTACTTGAAGATTGTGCTCATCTTTTTGATAGTACAAACAAAGACTTAGGGAAATATTCAGATGCTCTTCTCTTTAGTTTTGCACAAGACAAGGCAATTAGCTGTACACAAGGTGCTCTATTAGTAGTGAACAGATTATACAAATTGGAAGATAATTTAGTAAAGAAATATGAGGAAGTTGATGAAATGCTAGAAAGAAATGCTCTTTACAACGCTAAATATATTACTCTTTGGGGCAGGATAAAGAGATATTACTTTACAGTAGATATCCCTTTCTTAAAATTTAGTATTGGAAAGTTACTGTTTGTAATATACAAGCTACTTGGTTTAATTAAAAGACAAGCTTCAAGTAATAGTATAGAGTTTGAAGGAATCTATAAACTAAGTGATGTACAAGCTAAATTACTAGAAAAACAATTAGAAAGAACTGAAGAGTTTAATAAGCATAGGAGAAATATCTCAAAGATATATACAGAAGGATTAAAAGAAGGTTTTAAATTCAATAAAGAGGAGATAGAAGAGTCATCTATTCTCTTAAGATATCCTATTCTATTGCAGAATCCTGAACAGGTGAGAGAAGAATTAAGAAAGATTAAAGTCATATCAGGTAGATGGTACACAACACCAGTATTTCCAATTAGCATAGAAAACCTACATACTGTAGGATACAAAAATGGAAGCTGTACAGAAGCAGAGTTTTGTTGTAGAAATATTATCAACTTACCAACAAACATTGAAGTAACAGAAGATATTGCTAAAAATATTGTTCGTATAATGAATTCTATTGGTAAAGAAATCTAAATTGATAAACATTCAACAAATGACACTAACATTTAAACAGATAGAAGATGATAAAGAGTGGGATAACTATGTTTTTTCTATG
>Ga0208459_1004394_pt1 | contig 10530 bp, 9 predicted proteins | sample AD_UKC087_MetaG_FD_184433 | JGI IMG/M metagenome (GOLD analysis project Ga0208459, IMG submission 184433) | Active sludge microbial communities of municipal wastewater-treating anaerobic digesters from USA - AD_UKC087_MetaG (SPAdes) (version 2) | ecosystem: Engineered > Bioreactor > Anaerobic >... | reverse complement strand
TGGGGTCATTCTTGCGGGCTGCTTCCAGCTTTTCGCCGTCCATCCGGTAGGCCAGTTCAGTCAGCACTTCGATCAGGCCGCGCAGGCGGCTCTCAGACTGGGCGCGGAAGCTGCGTTCAGCCGCCAGAAGATCATCCAGGGCGTTCAGGCGCAGGTTCGGGGCTGTCATTCGACCTCCAGGGCAGCCTGGGCAAGCCAGTCGGCTGCCTGCTGGACGGCAGCCGCCGCGGTGTTGTAATTTACCAGCCCGATGGACCAGTCCAGGGTTTCCTGGGCTGCGGTTCGCAGCCGGGCAGCGCCGCCAGAGAGCGAGGTTGAGGTCACGTCATCCGCCGTGGAGGCGGCCTGCTCACAGATAATCTGTGCCCGGGCCGGGTCTGGCACGGACTGCAGCAGCTCAGACAGGCGGCTGGTTTCGGCCATCAATCCAGCCAGTTCACGGGTGTATATCTGACGGGCCTGAAACACCTGCCATTCCTGCCAGGAAAAGACCCGCTCGCCAGCGGGCGTGATCTGCCTGCCCAGCAGGATCAGCGCAGTCAAACCGACCAGGACTGCCAGAGCAATCCAGTACCGGCGGTTGTGCTTGATCTGGTGAAGGTCAAATTCGATGTTCATGGGCCAGATACAAACCGCAGTCCAGAGACCGCATTGGCATGGACGATGACTTGCTGGTCCGGGATGGTCAGCAGCGGCACCAGCGCCTGAGCCTGACAGATGGCAAAATTGGCGTCTGAGTTGAGGGTCAGTTCTACGCTGGGGGCATATTCCATCCGGTTGGATTCAGCAAGTGTGTGGATAAAGGTGTTCTGCGCCGATCAGGCCCCAATTCTGGACAAAGCGATCTTCAGCGCTGATTTGCCAGGCCGCCCGATCACCGGTTGACCAGGAGACATCTGAGCAGGCTGCATCCACAGCAGTTTGCAGCCGGGTGCGCAGGTAGAGCAGCCGCGTCCCATCAATCGCCAGGGACATGAGCGGCAGTACGACCAGGGCCATGAAAATGGCCGCCCAGGCTGTGCTGGAGCCGCGTTCTGAGCGCCTGCCCCGGACCATTACCAGCCCTCCTGACGGAAATAGGACTGCGTGAGGCCGGTGAAGGTATCCGGCACCGATGCGCCGAAAAGGCGCGCCAGACCGCCAAAGTAGTTCGGCACACTGAAGTTGATTGAGACGGTGATGATGGTTCCAGGCTGCCCGCCGCCGGTGACGTTGACGGCATATTCGCCCACCCGAGCGGCATCAATGGCCTGGCTGGCCGCAGACGCTGCCACTGCTGCCTGATTTTCAACCGCCACCGAGCCCATTCGGGCGCCGTAGTTGGCCGCGTTGCCAGCTGACAGGGCAGCGGTCCCCAGCATGGCCAGGTTGATGATTGCGACTGAAACCAGGATCAGGACGGGCAGCACAAAGGCCGCCTCGTCCAGTTCGGCGCGGCGATCGCGCAGAAAACGATGAAGCAGGGATTTCATGCTGCCCCCCTTTGTTTAGAACATCCCGGCAAGCCGGAGGAACAGGTTTGAAACCGCTTTGCCAAGCGGAGACAAACCCACAACCGCGGCCAGGACGAAGACGGCAATGAGGATTGCTTTTTCATCCACTTCGCCGAGCTGGTCGGTGATGAACCGACGCAAGATGAGATAGGTAACCATTGGACCTCCTGAGAAAAGTGTGGGTGAGACAACACAGCCGGACACCTACCCAGGAGGAAGCAGGTGTCCGGCGATAACGTGGCGTTAAACGCAAACAGACACTTTTCCGCTCTGGGAATAAAGTGTCCGTCTGGATTTGATTTTAGCTTTTTTCAGGGAATTGTCAAGGATTTTGGCGGAAGCTGATCTGGTTTATATTCCTGTCCAGCCAAACAAGCCGCCTTTGGTTCGTTTCCCTTTGACATAATTCAGTCTGGCTTCCATAACAATATCTACCAGATCGCTCTGCGTTAGATTTATGTTGTGCCGGTTGGCTGTCATGGCAACCTCCATAGCAATCGCGTCCAGATTGCTTACGTTGGCATAGAAAAAATCCTCAGCTGTTGAAATAAGGTAGTCCCGTTGTCTGTTGTTCATAAATTCCTCCTCTTTTTGATAAACCAGAATATTGATGTGACTGTTGCATCCGAAAGAACAATCACTCGGATGCAACAGCCGTTGATAGTTAGCCCATTACCGAATCAGTACTGGTAAATATATCTGGTAACGTTGATTAATCAACATAACTGTTTGATCAATGTCACCATCCCCATCTTGATCAATAAGCAAAGGTAAGCTACCATTGCCATCCCAATTCTCAATATCTAAGTAATGAATATTGCCAAGCTCAATCAGTACTTGGGTGTGAACAAAAATTTGCTCTTGATCATCAATCAGCCGGACAATTTTTATATTGTATAGTCCTTCACCTGCTTGAGAGTAATCAAGTTTATAGCGACCATTTTCTTTTACAAAGACAATCGGTTCACCGGTTGATGATCCGACATTCTCTACCGTTACCGTCATTTCATCCATGTCCCCATATTCTGCAATCATGAGATCGGGATGATTGTCTTCAGAGCCTGGCGTAAATTTTACAGAGTCACCCTCCGCTGTAATATAGATAAAATCAGGAGAATTAGTTTCGGGCGTAAGATCTTTGACTAAGATTGTCGACTCAGTTCCGAATCGCGCAAATGAAATAGATTGAACAATCGGATCCTCGGACATGGCTTGATTTGCAGATATCGAATTACCCTGGATTTCAACTTCGTAATCCATATATGCTGGTAGAAAAATGTCAGGGTTTGCTGTACCAGAGGTGCCACCAGGGAATACCACCCATTGAGATTCCAATATCTCATCATAGAATATGCCATCTGAAAATCCCAGGCGGCGTCCTGACTCATCAGTAACTAATATATTTGATGTCCCGCCCACCCATAGATTAACTGCCTGAGATCCATCTGCAAGATTCAGATCAATAGGTATACCACTCGGTAATAGACCAATATCCCCAATCGGTTGTCCGAATTCTGACATCGGCACCATTCCAAAGGATCTACTTTCCGCATCCCCATTCCATTGCATTAAAGGTGTAAAAATTTTCCATTTGTTATCATTTGTGTCCACTTCGATGTATGCGTCATTATTATTAGGTTGCTCATTATCATAGATATATACCTTATAAATTCCATTGCCTTGGTCTTCTATGGCAATCGGAGTCACTGCATGAGCTAAACCAGTAGATTCGAAAAAATTATGACGCACAGTAATGGATGGCCAATCACCGTTTTGTGATGAAATTGCATCATACAATTTCATCAATTCTTCGGTAGGAGTGCCAAATGCCCCTATCTCATTATATCTATACACTGGGTCGTACATTTGTCGTGCTTGAAACCATGAGATATACCTTCTAACAGCGAGTGTATCTACTGAAAGGTCTGCTACCTGATTTGCTGATGGCTGAAAATCACTTGGATCCTCATAGTTTTTAAAGAATCGCTGGCTGGTAATACTCATACCCTGACAATGGCCAGTAGATAAATTAAAAATTGCCCTCATATATTGTGGAATTACCCATGCATGCTCGATGCATATACCAGCCACAATAGCCCAACACGCCCGATCCCTTCCTACCATGTCAATAAAGTCGTACTTTGTGAAATCGGTCCACAATTCGCCTGGTCCATTCCAATTCCCAAACGAATACCCATCCCTGCCTACAACAAAACCTGTGTTAATGTCTGCAAGTTTATAGGTTGATATTCTATATCCACCCGGATCGATAGATTCATTTCCGGTACGATCAATAACGTGGATAGTAAAGGTTAATTCCTGAGGTGATATATTCCGGGGGACATTCCACTGCATGGCATAGGGTGCAGAATAATCTGTACCGATTGTGTGCCATTCGCCGTCATAACGGACATGAAATTCTACCCTTGATACCCCACTAGAATTATCCCATGCATCTGCCGAAAGATTTACAGTAGTCGACGGAACTCCCCGGTTTATAACACTTCCATTTGCTGGGCTGGTTAATGTTCCGTCAGGTAAAGTGTTATCAGGGTTTCCAACCGGTACAACCATTACCCGATCAGCAGCAATCAGGTTCGGGACAGTTATATTGGTTGGTATCCATCCGGTTCCCATGTAGACGCCGTAAACCTCACCAGGTATATAACGGTATACACCCAGCGAAACCCAACTGCAAAGGTTCTGGTTTTGGTCAAGAACTACCAGATTTGAAGGACCTCCAACTGGCATCCCTTCATATTCGACCCAATAACGAGCATGCGGAGTAACAGCCATGTAATGACCATAATACGGCATATAAGCGAATACCTCATAGTAGGCATCCCGATTGACGCTGATCAACCAATATGCCGCACCTACATCTCCATTTCGATTAGTTCTGTTGTAGTAAAGATTATTTTGGTTCTGGGAACAATAAACAGGATTCTCAGTATCAACTTTTACCCAACCTGTCCCAGTAACATAATGGTCTATAATTATATTATATGCTGGTGGAGTATCCTGCACGGTGCATTCGATGGTAGTTGGATTAAGATCGGGACGGTATTGTACATTAATATTATCAACAATTAAGCTTGGTTGTCCATCAGCTGTTGCAATTGCAAATTCGAATCGAGCATTACTCCAACGAGCAGGAACCTTTGCCACCAATCGATAATTTTTAAAATCGGTGTTTGCAGGCACAGTGAAGCTACATCCTAAAGCACCGTTCCATGTGTCAGTCGAGTGTAGGCTTATACTAAAAACCTTGTCCGTGGCACTGATATTTCCCAATGATAATGATAACTCCATTGGGAAATTTGATTCAAGGGCATAGTTCAAATCTTGGTATACGGAACCTCCGTTTAAACTGGAAGTATTTAAATGTGTATATAGCGCGCCATCGCGATTTGAGTAATTGATTTCCCAGAAACCCCATTGATCTACGCCGTTGCTAAATCCGCCATTCCGAACCAGATTATGACCAACAACTGGGGTGTCTTCAATTATATTTTTAGCCCGCCAGGGTACATATTTGTAAGTAGATAGGTAAGAAAAAGTGACCTTATTATATATGACGCGATCCACCCCATTGCGCATCGTGGACTCATAAACCCACACACCGCCATCTACATTTCGACCATTATCAAATTTCTCGAACAGCATTACATGTCCACCATTCATCAAAAAATCGCCAGCCCGTAATTGGCTCCAATCTATACGGTTAGCCATCTGGCCCAGAGTAGTGGTCGTATAATGTCCACCTAACTGGAGAACCTGTGACACGAAGCCAGAACAATCTACCCCTGCAACGTTATTACGCACTTCTTGTCCGCATATATTCCCGGCCCAGTTTCCTTGATTTAACCGGTTTGTAAAATTTGAGATGGATTGGTAGCCACCCCAGGCATATGGCACTTCTTGAATCACTTGGTTCACCCGGTTGGCTAAATAGCGCGGTAGTCTCCAGTTTTCTCGAATGACGCCACCACCTGAACAATTATCCCAATTATTAGCTGGACCTGAATAGTAGTTTTCTGGCCTTAACGTCCAACCAACATGTAGGTAGGCTTCAGCACTTTGAATGACTTGTTGGCGCGTAACCGGCGATACGGCCGATATTGTGTTATCTAATTGAGGAAAGGGAAATTCATCTAGCTGTTCGCTTAAAATAATTTCCCCATTTTCTTCAAGTTTTGAAGTGTAACTCGGATTAAATCCCAATTTTAATATCTGGGTCTTTTCTTTTTGAACTGATAAAAAATAAGCTCCCCCATCTGGGTCGACGGCAACGGGTCTGTTTGGCAGAAAGTAGATATCCTCTAATGGGAGAACTGCAGCGTCCAGGTAAATTGCGTCTGGAGAATATCGACGTATGCTTACTTCGGCTACAATTGCGGGAACATTCTCTAAAACTTCTTCAATTAGAACATAAAAATTACCTAACGTGTCCTGTCCGTAATAACGAACCGAACCGAGAAAATGATCTGTTTCTACCATAAATGAGGAAAGCAATACATCGTCAGTATTAAAGACTGCCACAAACTGTTGATGATCATTCAAGCGGTTGACCTCAGCAGTTGTCCCATCAAAAGTAACGTTTGCATCAAATAAACCAACCGTTTCTTCTGATGAAGCAATTTCTACCCTTACCTGTGGTTCAACTTCTAATTCTGCCCTGGCCACATAATTTTCAGCAAGGTTATTTATGTATAAATATCCATCCATCAATTGCATATCTGAAAAATAGCCATCCATTTGGGTGTTTATGATGGATATGTGCTGCGAAACTGGATCAAAGTGGATTATTCTATTGTTCATCGCATCCAGTATATAAAAAGTATTCTGGTTGTACAAAAGTGACTGTGGACCATCTGGAAACAGATATGTTGCAGGCAGATCTTGATTGTCTCCTAAAAGACCAGAGTTACCCACACCAAGTTGGTTAATTAGATTGCCTGAATTGAATGTCGCAATAACCTGATTGTATTGTGTGATAGGATTTTGATCCCGTGCTTGGACTGGGGCAGGTAAATTCGCCGCTATTAAGGCGCAAACAATTAGAATTGAAAAGAATTGCTGTATGTTTTTCATGTTATTCCCTCCTGATGAGATTGTAGCAATGTGTTTCATTGACTATAAGTATTATATGTCTTTTAGGAGGATTGTAAAATTACAAATTTGAAAGGGTAAAGATAGAGGCAGGTAACCTCGTTAGGAATTCTTGCTATCTTTGGAACCACTCTAATATCTTTGAAATCCAAAAATTATGATAGCGTTGTTATTATATGTCGCCCAACAACGTCGCCTAATAGACATTAGAGGACGTTGTTGGGCTGAAACCTGGTCAAATACCCCGGTTTTGCCACTGGTAAAGGGCATAATCGGCGTCGTATAATATTTCCATCCAAAGGAAACCGCGACAATGACACCCGAAAATACCCTCACAGACTTTCTGGACACACTGTCCAGCCCACGCACACAGGCCAGCTACCGGGCCGCACTGGAAGAATTTTGCACCTGGTATCAGCAGACCAACGGTACCGAACCGGAATTTGAACTGCTGACCCCCGTGGAGGTGCGCGACTATGCCGCCTGGCTGCAAACCACCCGCAGGTTGTCACCTGCCACCGTCAACCTGCATCTGGCTGCAATCCGCTCATTTGAACGCCACCTGGGACGCACATTGAGAGTGCGCGGGCCAAAGCAGACCCAGCTGCCCGTCCAGGCTTTATCACCTCGAGACTTAGGCCGCCTGCTGGCGGCTGCTGAGGGCAGTGACTGGATCTCACTGCGCAATACTGCCATGCTCAACCTGATGTCCCGCGCCGGGTTGCGCGTGGGTGAAGTGACCACCCTGCGAGCGGACGACATGGAAATCAACCAGCGCTCCGGTTGGGTGTCGATTCGCAGCGGCAAGGGCAATAAGGCCCGCCGTGTACCGCTCAATGTCGAGGTGCGCGCCGCGTTGGCGGCTTACCTCAAAACAGGCCGCAGCTCGTCGGACGCCCTCTTCACCTCAAAGACCGGACAGCCATTGTCAAACCGCGATGTGCAGCGCCTGGTGGCTGACCTGGCGCGCCGGGCGGGTGTGCAAAACGTTTCCCCGCATACGCTGCGCCATACTTTCGCCACCCGGGCTGTGGAAAAAGGCGTTGACCTGGCCACTCTCTCAGCCATGCTGGGCCACTCACGCCTGGAGACCACCGGCCGCTACCTGCACCCTACCGCCGAGCGGATGGAGGAGGCAGTGGAGGGGATTTAGGGGTGGGTAGCTTATGGGCAGTTTCAGGATATCAAAGCAGTGGCTCTTTCAGAGTGCTTTGCAAAGGCAGACCCGGAAGCTGATGATGCCATCTCCGCTTGGCCCTGTGTGCCCACGCAGAACGCCTTGATCTGCCGGTGTGTGGGTTCTGGTAAGCCCAGCCTTTCCCCCCTAGTACAGGAAAATACTGGCGCTGCGTTTATTGTACACAGATTCAAGGGTTCTGGTATATAATATTTTTATCGGGCAGTATAGACAACTAACTAGTTCATGACAAGTAGATCTTCATGCAATATCTGTACCAGAATTGCTTTACTATACTTTGAATTTATAGCATCATGGGAATCCATCTATTATAGTTGGGCACAGAAGTATTACAAAGGAGTTCGGTCCAAATGTATTTTTACGTTGATGAAAGTGGGCATACAGGTGCGAATATTTTTGATGATGCGCAACCGATAATGTACTATGGCGTGCTATCTAGTCAATTAAATGTTGATGATGTAGCACGTAATGCAGTTACAGAATTAAGAGAAATACTGGGGGTAAAACGACTTCACGCTAATGAACTCGGAATGGGAAGGTTGGTTGAGATTTCAAAAGGTTTGATTCACCTTCAAGAAAACCTTGATATGCGTTTTGATTTTCACACTCTTTATAAACGAGACCATGCGTTAATCTGCTTTTTTGACCAAGTATTTGACCCGGGCGTGAATTCTGCTGTGCCATGGAGTTCTTATTTGTCACCATTACGATATATTCTTCTTTTGAAAGTCGCTCATCTTTTTGATATAGAAACCTTGAAAAAGGCATGGAGTGCCAGGATTCAAATAAACGAAGAACTGGCAACAAAGGAATTGCTTGATGTTTGCAAAACTATCCTTGAAAGAATAGAAGTTATTCCAGACAAACGTTCTCGCCAAATCATTAGCGACGCACTTGTTTGGGTTTTGGAAAACCCACAAGAAGTGCAATACAACCCTAAAAGCAAAAGGGATAGTTATTGGATTACGCCTAACTTAATTGGCTTTCAACAAGTTATGTTCAGCATAGCGTTAAGAATTAAAGAGGGAAAATCTCATTTTCCCGTTATTGTAGTTGATCAACAAACACAATTTAATAAAACTCAGTGTTCTTTAGCAAAATTTTATGCCCAATTGAGTGGGCGCCAATACGATCTTGGCACTGGATTGCCTAAAATGGATTTTACTGGAATGCCTATTACACCTATAAGGTTTCAGTCTGGTTTGAATAATGTAGGGCTAGAGTTGGTAGATATTTATTTGTGGCTTTTCAAAATCTTGTTTGAAAAAAAAGAAATAGCACCGGAATTGCATTCATTACTATCGTCACTTATGTCAAGTTGTACGTATAACGAAATATCATTAAGCGCAATTGAGAAACGATGGACAGAATGGTTTGAAAACTTACCTGAACCAACTCCTGAGCAATGGGAATTCGGCAAGGAAATAATAAAGAATAACGAAAGAAGGCGGTTAGACGCAATAGCTACCAGTAAAAATCGTCAAAAGTTGAGGTCAGGGTTAAAATAATAGAGTTTTGTTATGGCTTTATGGTTAAAAGCACCAACATCTTTTGTATTTAACACCCAAGGGGATTTAGCCCCGAAAGCGGGTTCTACGCTCTAGCTTTTTCGCGACCAATCACCTGCCCGTCGCTCAAACCAGCCACCGCCCCGTCTCTTGTAACATAAAGTTCTGTCTTGGAGATTAAAATCATGAAATATATCTTTGAACATGGTCAAAAAATATCAAATTGGGAAAGGTGTCCTTGTGGCAATCTGTCCGAAATGTATTGTATTTGCGAAGGAACATACGATACACGTGAACACGATTCCGAATCGACAGAGTATGCTATCAGCCATTATAAAGTATTGATATGCCCATCGTGTGAGCAAATATTAATTCTTCGCTATGTTACTGGTGGTTTGGATTTTGGAGAGCAAGACTCATACTGTGAAGAATATGAAAGACACGTTTTGTATACCCCTTCAAAACCGCGCCATCATTCGATTCCCCCCATAATAGCAGATGTTGTTGCACAAGCTGAAAAAGTAATACCAACTTCGCCCCGAGCGGGGTTTATTTTATGCCGAGCTGCTTTAGAGCAAATTTGCGAAGATCATAATATTTCTGGCGGAAATTTGAAAAAGCGATTGGACACGCTCTTGGAAATAAGTAATCTTTCAGACGATTTACGAGAGATAATGCACGGTATACGAGATATCGGAAATAAACTCGCCCATAATTCGCAAGAATCTTTACCAGAGGAAATTTCTCAAGATGAAGCTGAAATTTTGATTGGTTTGGTAGATTACGTCTTAAATCGCCTCTATGTTGACAAAGCCCGCACACAAGAAGCAATAGATGAACTAAATGCCTTGAAGGAAAAAGTAATACCGAATTCACAAAAAAGCACAAGCACCTGATAACCCATTTTGTGTCTTCCAAACCAGAAGCATACCAACAAGACATGCAACTGATATGTAGGATTCTGCCACTTTTTGTAATAAATCTAGATTGGGAAAAGGTAACAATCATGAACACTCGCGTAGAACATCTCCGAAAATTAGCTAGCCGTTGGCTCAATATCCTAATTGCCCCGATGGCAATTTCTCTTACTGCAATCATCATAACCAATCTAGCAACTCAACAGCAAACACCACCTTGCCTATGGATAATCACCTTAATCTTTTTAATACTAACTATCCCTTTATATATTATTGGTTATGGGCAAGGATTCGAGAAAATT
>Ga0208459_1004387_pt1 | contig 10542 bp, 7 predicted proteins | sample AD_UKC087_MetaG_FD_184433 | JGI IMG/M metagenome (GOLD analysis project Ga0208459, IMG submission 184433) | Active sludge microbial communities of municipal wastewater-treating anaerobic digesters from USA - AD_UKC087_MetaG (SPAdes) (version 2) | ecosystem: Engineered > Bioreactor > Anaerobic >... | reverse complement strand
AGGGAGGGGAGCTTTCCTATCCTCGGACGGATCTCCGGGAGCTCTATACCCTGTAGCGCTCAAAAAAACGGCGGCCAGAACGGCCGCCGTTTTGCATTTTCGCGTTTTTTCGTTATCGGCCTTTGAACTGCGCCGGTCTCTTTTCCAGAAACGCTTTGGCGCCTTCTTTGAAATCTTCGGTGACCAGCAGGGTTTGAAAGGCGGCTTTCTCAATCTTGGTGATCCCGTCGTAAAGGGTGCCCTCCAATCCCAGGCGAACGGCTTTCATGATCTCGCGCTGCGCCACGGGAGCGCCGCCCGCCAGTTTTTTGGCCAGTTTTTTGGCGGTTTCCAGGACTTCGGCGGCGGGGACGACCTTGTTGAGCAGGCCGAGCGCGAGCGCTTCTTTGGCCGGCATAAAGTCTCCGGTCAGCATCAGTTCCAGCGCCTTGGTTTTTCCGATGTAGCGGGGCAGACGCTGGGTTCCGCCCCAGCCGGGGTTGAGGCCCAGTTTGACTTCGGGGAGCCCCACGACCGCTTCTTCCGCCATGATTCTCATATGGCAGGAGCAGGCGAGTTCCAGGCCCCCGCCCAGGGCCAGGCCCTGAATGGCCGCGATGACGATCTTGGGATAATTTTCAACTTTGAAATACACGTCGTTGCCGTCGTACTGGGGCACTTTACCCGACTGGAGGTCGGCAAACTCGGTAATGTCCGCGCCCGCCGAAAAGCATTTCGGGCCGGTGCCGGTAATGATGATCACACGCACGGAGTCGTCCTTTTCGCAGCGGTTGAGCAGGTCGGTTAAATCCCGCAGAACCCCCTGCGCCATTGCGTTGGCCGGCGGATGATTGATGGCCGCCACCACGACCGCGCCGTCTTGTTCCACAACCAGTTTTTCATACTCAAAAGCCATGTTCCTATCCTCCTTGGGTATTGATTTTAGAGATTTTCAGGGTACCGTTCCAAAAAACGCCGCAGGCACTATAGAAAGAACGCAAAAGCGTGTCAAGAGGAAACAGCAAACCGCCGCCACGCGGGGCGCCGCATGCCGGAGTTTTCATTTCCGGCATGCAGAATTTTCTTGAAACCCCGGAAATAAGGTGTAGAATTCCGGCGTACCGCGGGCACGCGGGGCAACCTTTATCAACCATACATGGCGGCGACCATCCATTCCGTGCGGTATTGAGGAGAAGGTTATGAATGTTGCTGTTCTGTTGATCATAGCGGCGGTTTTGTTCTTTCTGGCGTATCGCTTCTATGCCCGTTTTATCGCAAAACTTTTTGACGAAAACGACAACCGGCCCACACCGGCCTGTTCCATGAAAGATGATCGCGATTACGTTCCGTCCAAACCCGTTGTCCTCTTCGGCCATCATTTTGCCAGCATCGCCGGAGGCGGACCGATTATTGGACCCACCGTCGCGATGATTTTCGGTTTTATGCCCGTCTGGTTGTGGGCCGTTATCGGCACCATTTTTATCGGCGCCGTCCAGGACATGACGGTTTTATTTGCCAGTGTCCGGGAAAAAGGCAAATCCGTGGCCGAAATCGCCAAAGAGTCGTTGGGGAACACGGGATTCTTTTTGTTCATCAGTTTTGCCATCCTGATGCTGATCCTGCTGACCTCGGCATTTCTGGGATTGACGGCTGTGTCTTTGACTTCTCTGGTTCCCGTGGAAATGATGCGGCTGGATCCCAACCATGCGCTGGTGAAAACTCATCTGGACAAAGGCGTGGTTGTGGCGCACATCGGCGGCATTTCCTCCACATCGCTGATCATCATCACCGGTTTTGCGCCGATTCTCGGCTGGCTGGTCTATAAAAGAGGCCTGAACATCATTGTGGCCACCATTGTGGCGATCATCGTTTGTATCGGCTCCATCATCCTTGGTATGCGGCATCCGGTAATGCTGGACCCCGATATCTGGATGATTATTCTGTGCTTCTATACGCTGCTGGCGGCGGGAATTCCCGTCTGGATCATTTTGCAGCCCCGCGACTTCACCAATTCGTTTTTGCTTTATATGGGCGTCATCGCCCTGTTTGCCGGCGGCATCGCCGCGGGCTTCAAAGGCGTGAGCTTTACAGCACCCGCCTTCAATCTGGCCCAGGGGGCAGGCAAACTGGGGCCTGTCTGGCCTTTCCTTTTTATTACAGTGGCCTGCGGCGCCATATCCGGATTTCACGCCCTCGTGGCCGGCGGCACCTCCAGCAAGCAGGTTTCCAAAGAATCGCATGTTAAATTAATCGGTTTTGGCGGAATGCTGCTGGAGGGTTTACTGGCCATCGGCGTAATGATTGCAATCGGTTGTGGAATCATGTTCAGCGATTATCTGAATATCGCTTTTCCCACGGCGGCAGGCGTAAAAGCCAACCCCATTTTGGCTTTTGCCATGGGCGTGGGCGGCTTGCTGGATAAAGCCCTCGGCATTCCGCCGGTTTATGGAACAGTTTTCGGGATTTTGATGGTGGAAGGTTTTATTATTACAACGCTGGACACGGCCATTCGCCTGGAGCGTTATTTGCTGGAAGAACTCTGGCAGGTGGTTTTTAAAAAAGTCCCCAAAATCATGAAATCCTACTTCTTCAATGCTTTTGTCTGCGTGGCATTAATGTACATTCTGGCCTACTCGAACGCTTTTGCGGCCATCTGGCCGATCTTCGGCTCCGCCAATCAACTGCTGGCGTCGCTCGCGCTGATTGCCGTATCCGCCTGGCTGGCCGGCAGAAAGAAAACAGCCTGGTTTACCTTGCTGCCCGCTGTCTTCATGATGATCACCACCCTGTACTCGCTGGTGTCGCTGCTGGTCAATCAATACCTTCCCAAGCATAACCTCGCGCTGGCCGTGACGGACGTCGCGCTGATCATCCTTTGCATCGGCGTTATTGTGCTGGCGCTCAGGAGATGGCGGGAATTAAAAGCGAAGACAGGGGAGGCCGTGTAGTGAAAAAAAGGAATGAGGCGGAAGCTTTCCTGAATCAGCGGAGCTTCTTGGGTTTGCCTATCCGTCCGCGGCTGGTCCGGTTCCTTTGCCGGCGGCTTTGTATAGAGGGAAGACCCCCTTGCGGACGGAACGAACATCTTCAATTGTATAAAACGCCAGCGGATTGCAGCCGCGAACGATCTCCAGCACGGAATCGATGTCCTTCCTTTTGACGATGGTAAAAATGATCTTTACCTGTCCCATAGCCCCCTGGGCGTCCACGTTCGTGACGCCGTAGCGGTTTTCCTTGAGACGGCGGATGAGCGCCTCCGCGTCTTTTTGCGTAATGATCCGGATGACCACGGTGCCGATCGCCATTTTTTCCTCCAGAAGGATGCCGATATAGTTGCCCATCGCGAATCCGCCCGCATAGGCCACATAGCAGGCCGGATTGGACAGGTTCTTGAAGATCTGCGTGATCGCGACCAGCCAGATTAAGACTTCGACGAAGCCGATCACCGGCGCCAGAAATTTCATCCCCCTCCCGACATAGATGATGCGCAGCGTGTCGAGCGTGACGTCGCAAATCCTCGCGAGAAAAATCAAGGCGGGCAGCAGTACAAATTTAAAGATTTCCGAATGATAAAAAGCGGCAATGTCCACTGAATCTTTTTTACTCCTTCAAAACGTTTCCAGCACTATAGACGATGCATCCTCGCATGTCAATCCGCTTTCATGTTTTTCACGATACGTGTCATTTCATGGTTGAAATAAATCGAATCTTGCGTAAACTGATCCGGACAACGCTTTAAGGAGATTCACCATGGCCCGACACGTTGCTTCACCGGTTCAGCCATCCTTTGGCATCCTTTTAGCTTCTTCTCCGCCGCCTGCGGGGTGGAAGCTTTCAAAACCCGCGCCGGCAAACAAATCTGCCACCCGGAAAAGACGGGCGATTCGGCCGTCCGCGTGCCCGAAGGGCGCCAAGGCGGCCTTTATGAAGCGGGTATTCGCCGTGCTTCTGATGGCGCTGAGCTTGGCGGCGCTGCCTTTCGAATCCCGGTCGTCCGGTCCGGACGTGTCTTTTTCGTCCGACGCAATGGTTCGCGGCGGCCTGATCCTGCTCAAGGTTCAGGGCTGCGAATCCGATGATCTTCAGGTGGTCTGGATGCAAAAAGAAATTCCCCTCCTCCGTGGTCGGGACGACGGCGCGCTGCGGGGGTTTATCGCCGCCGATCTGAATCAGAAGCCCGGTGTTTATCCGGTGGCTGTTCGCGTTCCCTCTCTGGAGATGGAAAGAACTTTTGAAATACAGGTCAACGACCGGGATTACGGCGTGCGCAAAATCCGGCTGCCCCGCGCCAAAGTCGAACTGGACGACGCATCGCTGAAAAGAGCGAGAAGGGAGGCGCTCGCCGTCAGCGCTTTGTGGAAGGCCGATTGCCGGCCTCCGGAATGGGAAGGTTCTTTTTGGATGCCGGTGAACAATAAAATCGTCGGCGCCTTCGGACAGAGAAGCATCATCAACCAAAAGAAGCGCTCTCCCCACACGGGCGTGGATATTCGGGGCAAAACCGGCACTCCGGTCCGGGCAACCAATGCCGGCACCGTCGTTCTGGCCGCCGATTACTTCTTTACGGGCAAATCCGTTTTTGTGGACCACGGAAGCTGCATCTTCAGCATGTATTTCCATCTGGATCAGATTCGGGTTGAAGAGGGAGAACCAATCGAAAAGGGACGAATCCTTGGGAGCGTCGGCGCCACCGGGCGGGCGACCGGTCCGCACCTGCACTGGGGCGTGCGGATCAACGGGGCCAGGGTCAATCCTTTGACGCTGATCGAATTGAGCCGCGAGCTGGAACCATAACCGGAAAACCTTGCGCGCGGTCAAAGGACCTTCCTGGCGGAAATGGCGAAGATTTTGAAGAACGTGACCGCACGCAGTCCGTCAGAAAAAGTATGCCGAGGCGAAAATTGCAACAGGCGCAAACCTATCGGCAAAGAGAGGAGAATGAAAAATGAAAGGGAAAACTTCCTTGATGAAGACAGCTCTTTTGCTGATACTTTCTCTATGGCCCTGTTTTTTGTTTGCCCAGGAGAAGCCGGAAATTTTCGTGCAGTTGGGACATCGCAGCACCGATGTGAAGGCCGCCGCTTTTTCTTCCGATGGGGAATATCTAGTGACGGGAAGCGGCGACAAGACCGTTAAGCTCTGGCATCTTTCCACGGGCGCCGAAATCCGGACGTTTGCCGGCCACGAGGAAGAGGTAACGGCCGTGGCGATTTCGCCGGACGGCGCAAAAATACTCTCCGGCGATAAAAAAGGTTTCATCAAACTCTGGGATGCCTTCTCCGGCAACGAGTTGCGCAGCATGGTTGTCCCCTGGAAAGAAAAAGAAATCTGGATGCTGCGCTTTGCGCCTGACGGAATTCGTTTTAGTGCCCTGACGGGATCGTTGCTTACCTTCTGGGACAGCGGCACGGGGCGGACGCTGAGACAAATCGACAATATCCGCAGCACTCTTCTCCCCGACCGCGGCGAATCTTATCTGACGGCAAAGGTCGGCTATAAAGATGACTATGCGTTGATCCATGCGGCCGGGGCGGAGGAGATTAAGAAATTTACTTATGACGATCAATGGTTTCTAAGGGCATCTTTTTCGCAGGACGGTAAATTTGTCCTTTTTATGAGCGAAGAGTACAGACAGAAAAAATATTTTTTTACGTTGCTGGATCTGACAACAGGAGAAAAGATATCTTCCTGGCAGACGGCGGTTGAAAAAGACAAAAGCATCTATTCAATCAACCTTCTCTCTGACGGGAAATCGGCCTTACTGTCTGGTCAGGGCGGTATAGCGCTTTGGGATGCCCGGCAGGGTAAAATGGTTAAGGTGTTGACAACCAGTTTTACCTCCATGGTTCATCTTTCTCCGGACGGCAGATATTTTCTTTCGACGGGAGTGCGTTATGCGCCGACGCTTTGGGATACGGCATCGTTTTCTGTTGTGCGATACTTCCGCCAGCGGCCGCTGGCGCGGTGCAATTACGCGCAGTTCCGTCCGGATAAAAAACAGGCGCTGATCAATCGAACCGGCGCGCCGCCTGCCCTGCTGGATTTTTCAACGGGCGGTCTGGAGGAAACCTATTCCGGATATTCGGCGGGATATTTCCGCGCCGGGGGGCGCTTGCTTTTGCTGATCGGCGAGAAAGGGGAGCGTGTTTTCCGGGATATGGAGAGCCGGAAAGTTTTGAAAAAATTCCAATCCCAATACTTTGAGTTGCCGCAAGACGGAAAATATCTGGCGGAACTCATCGGCGAGCGAGACTTCAAAATATGGGAGACCAGAGCGGATAAAGAAATTTTAAACTATCGGGAGCCTTCCGGATCCATCAACAGCTTCACGATTTCCAGCGATAACCGGCATCTTGTGCTGTGTGTGGACAACCGCGTCAAGCTGATCGACATCGCTTCAGGCAAAGAGAAGCGCTCTTTTACTGTTCCCGACACCACAACAATTTACTCGGCTCAAATATCGTATGACGGCCGTTATCTTGTCGCTTTTTGTCGTGACGATATTCATTACCCGAAGAGGATTCGGGCGATTGTGAAAATATGGAATCTGGAGGCAAACCAGGAGATCGCGAAAATCAACAACGCCAGAAATATGCTGGGTTTTAAATTTTCGCCTGACGGCAGGTCGCTGCTTGTCGGCGACCATACCGATGGCGCCGACAGCGTCTGGCTCATTGATCTGGCCACCGGCCGAATTCAGAAAACATTGAAAGGAAACGACACGATCTGGGCAACGGCCTTTTCCGCAGACGGACGATTCCTGGCGACCGGCGATGCCGACGGAAGCATCATGATCTGGGATGTGGCTGCGGGCAGGAGGATAACGCTGATTTCCGGACATAAAAACGGCGTCCGGCAGATTCATTTTTCGTACGATAATCAACAAATCGTGTCGACCGGCGACGACGGCCCGGCCCGTATCTGGGATGTTGCAACCGGCAATGAAATTGCGCAGTTCTTTTCCTTTACCGACGGCGAATGGATTACCATTACACCCGAAGGATATTTTAACGCTTCAGCCGGCGGCGCAAAATACCTGAATGTGCGTCTGGGGAACCAGATTTATTCGATCGATAATTTTTATGAAACATTTTTTAACCCGGTTTACGTTGCTTCCGTTCTGCAGGGCAAAAAGGTGAAAATGACAGCCGATATCCGAAAAGGGATTTTGTCTCCTCCGGATGTTCGGATCCTATCTCCCGAACCGGGCGGGGAAGTGAATGCGGATACGCTGACGGTAAGGGTTGCGGCCAAAGATACCGGGGGCGGTGTCGATGAAATAAGGCTTTATCATAACGGTAAAGCCGTCGGTGAAGATGGAAGAGCGGTAAAGATTGTATCCCGGGATGCCGAAATCATAAAAGAATACAAGGTATTGCTGGTGGATGGTGTAAATACTTTCCGGGCCGTAGGTTTCAGCACGGACAGAACGGAATCAAATCCTTACGAACTTGTTGTCAAGCTCTCCGCGCCGGCCAGGGATGTCTCCCTGCACGTTCTCGCGGTGGGAATCAATCAATATAAGAACCCGGCTTTGAATCTTAATTATGCTCAGCCGGACGCCGGAGGAATTGCCGGCTTTTTCCGTCAGAAAGGAAGGAATTTATTTAAAAATGTTCATATTACGGAAATCTATAATGAACAGGCAACGAAGGCAAACATGGCGGCAAGGTTAAAACAACTGCAAAACACATATCCTCAGGATGCCGTATTGATTTATCTGGCCGGTCACGGTGAAAGTATAAACGATAAATGGTATTTCATTCCTCATGAATTAACCTTTCCGGAAAGAGAGAACGAAGTCAAAACAAAAGGGCTTTCCTCGGATGAACTGTCGGGATTGATTAAGGGCATCAAGGCACAGAAGATACTGGTTCTGGTTGATGCCTGTAAATCCGGAGCAGTGCTTATCGCCTTCCGGGGGTTTGAAGATCGTAAAGCGCTTTCTCAGCTGTCAAGATCGACCGGTGTGCACGTCATTGCGGCGTCAACAAAAGACCAGTTTGCCGCGGAAGTAAAGGATCTGGGCCATGGCGTATTCACGTACACGATTCTGGAAGGATTACGGGGTAAGGCGGCCGGCGGCGGTAAAACCATTACCGTATTAAAGCTTCAGGCGTATCTCGACGAACAATTGCCGGAAATCACCAGGAAATACCGGCAGGAGGCTCAATATCCCGTGGGGGATAATCAAGGAATGGATTTTCCGTTGGCGATCGCGAAGTAAGGCATAGGATATTCCCCTGAACAAGGGTAAAAGGCATTTTTTGATCTGGCTCTTAATTCTTGTGTTTCTTGGCGCTTTTGTTTTATAGGAAGAAACAGCGGGAATCACGACGAACGGGAGGCGGGTATGCGCGAGTTTCGAAATATTCTGTACGCAATGGATCTGGACGCGGAGACTTTTTCTTCCGTAGTGCAGGCGCTGGAATTCGCCCAGCTTTTCGGAAGCCGGATTCATATTCTCTATGTCAATGATCCGCAGGCCGGCTACCGCCATCCGGCGGATCACGAAGATGCCGTGGCTTTGAAGGTCAAGGAAGCCGCGCCCGAATCCCTGCTGGAAAATCTGGAGGTTGTTTACGCCGTCTCCAAAGGCGACATCGCCAAAGAAATCGTCCAATACGCCCGGGAAAATCGAATCGACCTGATTATTGTCGGGCATAAACAACGCAGCAAACTGTATGCATCGATGTTTGACAGCACGGATGTCCATGTCATCGACGAAGCCCAGCTGCCCATTTTAGTCTTTCCGGAAGCGTAGATCTTCTTTCAGGGAAGATCCTCTTCAGAAGCGGTGGCAGCCTGACCGCGCGCAGCCGCGCGCAGAGGAGGATTTTACCCATGAAAATGAAAAAAGACGCCAATCAAAAAAAAATCAGGATCGGCCTTTTCGGTTTCGGCAAAACCGGCCGTCTGGTGGCGGAAGAATTTTTTCAGGACGGCATGTTTCATCTGGAGTGGGTGGTCAGGAAAACCCACAAGGATAATCACAAATACGCATCGCGGCTCCTGGGGCATGAAGGGGACGACGCCAAAGTTTTTTCGGTGGATGAAGTATCCCCCGCTTTTTACCGGCAGCACCCGGTGGACATCATTGTTGATTTTTCAAGCGCCGCCGCCCACCGGCAATACGAGTCCGCCGCCGACACGGGGATCAAGATCATTTCCGCTATTTCGAAGTACCGGGCGGAAGACGTGGAGGATTTACAGCGGATGTCCGAAAAAACGGCGGTGCTGTATTCTCCGAACATCACCCTGGGCATCAACTTTCTGCTGGTGGCGTCGCAGATCCTTCAGAGAATCGCTCCGCACGCGGATATTGAAATCGTGGAAGAACACTTTCGCGGCAAGAAGGGGGAATCCGGCACCGCTTTGAAAATAGCGGAGATTCTGGGTCTCGAAAAGGAAAAGCGCGTCAATTCCATTCGCGTGGGAGGAATCGTGGGCAAGCACGAAATCATTTTCGGACTGCCCAATCAGACCATCCGCCTGGTGCATGAAAGCATCAGCCGGGCGGCGTTTGGCCAGGGCGCCATTTTTGCCGCCAAATGGCTGATCCAGGCCCCGCAGGGGCTCTATTCCATGGAAAACATCATCGTGGATATGTTTAAGAAAAACATTCCCGTTTACTAGAGTTCCATCATCATCAACGGATCGCCGATTTCCACGGACGAGCCGGGGGACGCAAAAATTTCCGAAACCTTGCCGTCCACGTCCGCCGTGATATTGGTCAGCATTTTCATGGCTTCCAGGACGACCAGCGTGTCGCCGGCGCCGACTTCGTCGCCCACCGCCACGGGAATCTGGTTGACGACGCCCTTCAGGGTTGCGCGGATGTCGCCTATTCTGGCCAGCGCTTCGATTTCCTTGGCGGAAAGCGCCACGGGAGTCTTCGGCTTTTCTCCCTCGCCCTCGGCCGGCGTGGCGACGGGTTCGGGATGGTAATCCACGCCCAGATGCGTCATGTACGAGCCGTCCTTGGTGCGTCGGGAAGGCCCGATTTCAATGGTGTGCAGCTTGCCGGTGGCGTCAGGAAATTCAAATTTGTCGCCGATGCTGAATCCGCCGCGCCGGAACCACACTTTGGGCGGCAGCACCCAGGTCTTGCCGAATTTTTCCTCAAACTTGAAAAAGCCCACCGCGTCGTTGGGATGCTGCAGATACAGCACCAGCTCGTCGGCGGTGGCCTTCCGGCCGATGGCGTGCTCCAGGATTCGTTTTTCGACGTCCAGATCGACGTCTTCGATTTTCTGGTAGCCGGCTTCCCTTCTTACAATTTTTTTCCAGTCCTTTCCGAAGACCGCTTCATAAATCTCCGGCGCCGGCTTGTAAAACGGAAACTTGCCGTAGCGCTCCAGAAGCAGATTTTTCAAATCATCACTGGCGTCCCGGTAGCGCGCTCCCTTCACGACATTGTTGGCGGCCGTGGTCCACAGAATCTGCGAACCGGGGGTGACGCTCCAGAAGTTGCCCAGTTCGACCTGCACGCGGGGCAGCTCGTTTTGCAGGATTTCCGGCATGCGGTCCAGAAAACCGCCTTTTTGCGCCTGTTCGAAGCTG